>ERZ808240.1955-NODE-1955-length-23939-cov-6.020725_pt1 | contig 23939 bp, 27 predicted proteins | sample MGYA00521084_ERZ808240 | MGnify/ENA primary metagenome ERZ808240 (study PRJEB31516, sample SAMN03275571) | gut metagenome | biome: mammalia-associated habitat; material: feces | host: Papio cynocephalus | place: Kenya | collected 2012-08-06 ... | reverse complement strand
ATTTATAAAAAAATTTTATATCTGTCTGTATAAAAAAATTGTTGACAAAATACAAAAAAATGGTATATAATCATAATTGTATTAATAAAAACTATCATCATACGAACGGATTATATTATGAGTTTATCATTTTCCGGTTCCGAAGGAAGCACCCCCGACGGCATTCTCATATCAAAATGCCGGTCGGGAGACAAAAAAGCTCTTGCCGAGTTGATCACAAAATATACTCCCATGATAAGAAGTGCCGCGGGCGGTTTTTCGGCTGTTATGCTTGACTCGGACGACATTGCGCAGGAGGGCATGCTGGGATTCATAAATGCGGTATACACTTATGACCCCGACAAATCCGATGCGTCATTTTCAACATATGCTTACGCATGCGTAAGAAACCGTATTACGTCCGCGATTCGCTCGCTCGAGGCAAAAAAACGCTCTGCTGACGGCGGATTAATCAATATTGACGACGTATCGGATTCTGACGCAGGCGAGGACTCCGCCCCGGAAACAAAACTCATAGAACGGGAACAGTATGCAGAGTTATTGAACAGTTTTTACTCGGTCCTGTCTGACTTTGAAAAAAAAGTTCTGTCCATGTATCTTTCCGGTTACACTTATAACGAAATATCACATCGGCTTAATATTGAGAAAAAATCGGCAGATAACGCATTGCAGAGAATAAAACGAAAACTGCGCGCCGCTTCACTTAAGCCGGATAATCATGGCGCAAAGCCCGGCTGACAGTCGGTTTTTGGATATATGTCCCAAAGCGGGCGTACCGCGCTGGGGCGAATACTTTTTTTATTCAAGCGAGGTAACACTATGTACGAAGACAAGACAATTGTATGCAGAGACTGCGGTCAGGAATTCGTGTTCACCGCCGGTGAGCAGGAGTTTTACGCAGAAAAAGGACTCACGAATGAGCCCAAGACCTGTAAGGCATGCCGTATTGCACGCAAACAGGCCGGCAGACCCGAAAGAAAACTTTACACGGCAGTCTGCGCAGAATGCGGCGGTGAGGCTAAGGTTCCCTTTGAACCACATGATGACAGCTCTGTCCTTTGCAGTGCATGCTATGCTAAAAAACTTGCGGCTAAGGGATAATTCCGATACGCCGATCAATATAACAGCATAAAAAATATATAACCTAAACGCCGGAGAATCACGCCGGCGTTTTAAACTGCTTTTTTTGAAAAATCGGCTTGACAGATGTCAAGTCGATTTTCATATTCAGAACATTCCACTTGCACGCCCGGATATTTAAATGTATATATAAAGAAAAATTACAAATAATATCCGCGCAGAGGTGTTATATATATGATTTTTCTCAAAGCATTTCTTATCGGCGGGCTTATATGCGTCGTCGGTCAGCTTCTAATCGACCTTACGGCGCTGACTCCGGCGCGTATCCTCGTCGGGTTCGTCGTTGCGGGCGTGATTTTATCCGCAGTCGGACTGTACAAACCGTTTGCCGAATTCGCGCAGGCGGGAGCGGCGGTTCCGCTGACGGGATTCGGTCACGTACTGTGTGAAGGAACAAAAAAAGCCGTAGACGAACAGGGACTTCTCGGTGCGCTGACGGGTCCAATGACAGCGGGAAGCGCGGGAATTATGGCCGCGCTGTTGTCGGGACTCGTAGTTTCGCTTTTTGCAAAGCCAAAATCAAAATAAATTGCGTTCTCCCTCTTGACAAATCAAAAAAACGGATTATACTATATATTAGCACTCGAAATACAAGAGTGCTAATATTTCTTTTCAAAGGTGACGTATCATGAAGAAAAAACAGTTTAAAGCAGAATCAAAAAAACTGCTTGACATGATGATCAACTCTATATATACGCATAAGGAAATCTTTTTAAGAGAGCTTATCTCAAACGCAAGCGACGCTATCGACAAACTTTATTTTCGTTCGCTTACCGACGAGAGCGTAGGCAAGAATAAAGAGGACTTTTTCATTAAAGTCGACATTGACAAAGAGAACAGAAACCTTATCATCACCGATAACGGTATCGGTATGACGAGCGAGGAACTCGAAAACAACCTCGGCACGATCGCCAAGAGCGGTTCTCTCGATTTTAAGAAAGACAACGCGGAGTCGGACAAAAAAGACGACGTTGAGATTATCGGTCAGTTCGGCGTAGGATTCTATTCTGCGTTTATGGTAAGCGACCTCGTTACGGTCGAGAGCAAGGCTTTCGGCTCGGATCAGGCATACCGCTGGACTTCGACCGGTGCGGACGGCTACACGATCGAGCCGTGCGATAAGGAGGATGTCGGCACCGTCATCACTCTTCACATAAAAGAGGACACGGAAAACGAGAAGTACGACGAATTCCTTGAAACATACAAAATCAGCGGACTTATCAAAAAGTATTCCGATTATATAAGATACCCCATCAAAATGGATTTCGAATCCTCCCGTCCCGTCGAGGGCAAGGAGGGCGAGTACGAATCATTTACAGAAACGCGCACCGTCAACAGCATGATTCCGCTTTGGAGAAAGAATAAGAGCGAAATTACGGAAGAAGAGTACGACCGTTTCTACTCCGAAAAATTCTACGATTTCGAAAAGCCCGCAAAGGTTATACACACAAAGACCGAGGGTCAGGCAACGTTCGACGCGCTTATGTTTATCCCGAAAAAGCCCGCGTATGACTATTATTCAAAGGAATTCGAAAAGGGTCTCGCGCTTTATTCAAACGGCGTTCTTATCATGGACAAGTGTCCCGACCTGCTCCCCGACTATTTCAGCTTCGTAAGAGGTCTCGTCGACAGCGCAGACCTGTCGCTTAATATTTCGCGTGAAGTACTCCAGCACGACCATCAGCTCAAGCTCATTGCCAGAACCATTGAGAAAAAGATTAAAAACGAGCTTACGAAAATGCTCAACAACGAGCGTGAAGCGTACGAAGAATTCTATAAATCGTTCGGCGTTCAGCTGAAGTTCGGAATTTACAACGAATTCGGCGCGCACAAGGATTCTCTCAAAGACCTCGTAATGTTCTATTCATCAACCGAGAAAAAGCTCGTCACTCTTTCCGAATACGTTTCGAGAATGAAAGACGGACAGGATAAAATCTATTATGCGTGCGGCGACAGCGTAGAGAAAATCGACATGCTCCCGCAGACCGACGCTCTTAAAGAAAAAGGTTACGAAGTTCTTTACTGCACGGACAACGTCGACGAATTCGCGCTGAAGATGCTCGACGAGTACGACGGCAAAAAATTTGCAAATGTCTGCGCCGAGGAAATCGACCTTTCGACAGAAGACGAGAAAAAACAGCTTGAAGAGCAGAACGAATCGGGCAAGGACATGCTCGAAGAAATGAAGAACATCCTTTCGGGCGCGGTTCAGTCGGTTAAATTTACAAACAGACTCAAAAACTACCCCGCCTGCCTTTCGAGCGAGGGCAATATCTCCGTTGAAATGGAGAAAATACTCAACTCCATGCCCACGGATAACAAAGTCAAAGCCGATATCGTTCTCGAATTAAACGCCTCTCATCCTGTATCGGAGAAACTTAAAACCCTGTACACGGAGGACAAGGATTCGTTTAAAAAATTTACGAAACTCCTTTACGACCAGGCTCGCCTCATCGGCGGCATGACGATCGAAAACCCGTCGGAATTTATAAATATGATTTCGGAGCTTATGGTTAAATAAAATCCGAATAATATAAAAAAGCGCGGAATGTTCATCATGAGACATTCCGTGCTTTTCACTTTTTGTGTGCAGCACCGCATTTTTAACCCTGCTTTTTAAATCCCTTGCTCACCGTACTCTCTATATATTTTTCCGTTTCCTTTACGACCGTATGTATATAGACCTGCTCCTCGCCGAAGCGGTCTTCACACTTTTCGCACTCGGCGCGTTTTCTCGTTAGTTTATCGGATATGCACGCCAGCAAAATTTCGCTGTTCTCCCTGCCGAGGGAAAATAAATTATCGTCGACAAGCCCCGCGTCGGAGGCGAGCAGAGTCATCCTGTATGCGCTTATCATCAGGGCGCGGTAAAATCTCTTTGCCGTGCTGCCGCCGGCCTCGCTCATTTTATTTCCTATCATAAGCACCGTTCTGTACAGCGTCTGAACGCTTGCTTCGCGGTCCGTCACAAGCTCCGACTGTGAAAAAAAATCGTTAAAGCCATGCCGGTTCTGACTCATTCCGAGCATATAGTCCGCCGTAACGTCATAATATCTGCACGCCTTTACGATAAAATCCATTCCGCACTCGCGTATTCCCTTTTCATAATGCGATAAAAGAGCCTGCGAAACGCCGAGAACCGACGCGGCCTCTTTCTGACTTATGTCCTTTTCTTTTCTCAGGGAAGAAAGTCTTGAAGCAATATTGACGTTCATGCTTGACACCTCATTATACTTGTTGTATAGTATTTTACAACAGATAAAACGGATTGTAAAGGAAAACGCAATGAAAACATACAGAATTCATTTTATAAGAAACGGCATAACGACGGGAAATTTAGAGGGCAGATACATAGGGCATACGGACGAAGTTCTCGCGCCCGAGGGCGTAAATCAGATTAAAAATATGGACGAAACAATGATATATCCGTACTGCGACGTTGTATTTTCGAGTCCTTTAAAGCGTTGTCTCCAGACGGCTCATATAATCTACCCCGATAAGGAGCCTATTGTTATAAACGAGCTTATCGAGTGCAATTTCGGCGAATTCGAAAACAAAACGGCGGACGAATTAAACGGCGACGAGGACTTTTTAAACTGGATAAAGGGCGGTAAGGACGCATGCCCTCCGCACGGCGAGTCAAGCGAGGAATTCGGCAAAAGAGTCGTCAAAGCCTTTAATAATATCGTCGAGGGACTTATAAAAACGGGCACGACCGACGCGGTAATCGTCGCGCACGGCGGAGTTATCATGACTATACTCTCCGTATTCGGCTTCCCCGAGCAGGACATGACGGCATGGCGCGCGCCGGGCGGATGCGGATACACAATGATTATCACTCCGCAGATATGGTCGGCGTTAAAAAAAGGCGAAGTCACCGCCGAAATCCCGCAGGAAAAACCGGGAAACGACAGCAATGACGACGATAATTTCGACGGAAACGACGACGTAAGCTGGAATGTGCTTAACCTGAACTGAATTTACCCTGGCGGTCAATGATAAACGTGACTGCCTTTTCTTTTTTATCGGAAAGAAAAGAAAGCACGGCTTCGTGTTCTACGGCGTTTTTCATCGCGATACAGTACGGTGCGGACAGTACAAACAAACTTAAAAAATCATATTTAATGTTTCTCATTTTTACGCCCATATATTTATTAAGACTGCCGTTCATACTCTCACGGCTTTTCTTTATACTCGAAATAACGGAGCTGTCACGGCTTTTTAAAATATAATAATTCACCGCCGAAAATCTTAAATTAAGCAAAACCGAAACGTACGTCCCTGTGAGAATCAATAAACCGCTCAAAACCGACAGCATTAGCGCGGTCGGATAATACACTCCCTCGTTTTTTATTCTCATAAACAATACAAATAAAATCACCGCGGGATAAACGAGAAACGCCGACAGGGTTAGTAATTTTAAGATATTTACCGTCATGTCCGTTAAAAATAATTTGAAATAAAGTCCAATTCCCGCTCTTTTTAAGTGAACGGGTCTTACGGAGGGAAAATAAAAGCGAATTTCGCTTTTGACTTTTATAAATAAATACAACGCGTACGCCGTCAGCGAAACCGAAATAAACAAAATCGGAACATAAATCGGATAACCGCCTTTTATCACCGAGAATAAAAAACAGAATAAGCCGAAAAAGAAGAGTCCGCGCAGCAAAAACCGCGAAAACAATAAACAGAAATCGGCAAAAACCCGTCCTTTTATATCTTCTCTTGCCTCGTATTTTAAATTCGAATACAAAAAACCGCCTCCGACATTATTATCGGAGACGGCTGTATTTTTTATACGATTATTTTTTCTGTTTTGAGTATTTCGTCTTATAAACGACTCTCATGAGCAGAGCCTCAACGGGATTGATTGCTTTCGCTCCGCCGATAAGATCCGCGCTTATCTGCGTTCTTGCACCCTTTTCGAGTACCATTTCAACGGCTTCGGCGTCGGACTTGTCGCCGGCTGCGCAAAGCGCGCCGTTGCCCGAGAGAAGAACCGCATTACGTCCGCGAAGCTTTCTGACAACCTTTTTCGCGCTCTTGACGGTATTGCCGGGATCGTACTCCGCACCCCTTACGGTAACGCCGATAAGCTGTGCAAAGTCGTCAAGCAGAGGCTTCATGGTCTTGCCGATTTTCGAAACGGCAACAATTTCGGGCTTCTTTGAATGAATAACGGAATTTACATCCTTACGGCGTCTGTAAACCTCTCTGTGAAGTTCCATAGTCTCGGGATAATCCCCTCCGCTGATGTTCTCGCCCGTGAGAAGATTTATTCTCGTGACGTTGCCGTCCTCGTCATACATATTCATGGTTTCGCCTTCGCGCTCGGAGGTATACGGGTCATACTGCGTGTACTCCTCCTGACGGACGTTGATCGCGGCGAAATAATCGGCAATTTCTTCAACAGTCTGAGCAGTCTTGCCCATCGCGTTGTAGAATGTATTTTTAAGATAGCCCTCGCATACTTTTTCAAGCTCGCTTGCAACTTTGAACGCGTCCTCGTAGTCAACGCCGAGGCATACCGCACCGTGGTGAGCCATTATAGCGGCTTTTGAATTAGAACGTTCGAGAGCCTCGGTAACGCCTTTTTTAAGTTTTCCGGTACCGGGAAGTCCGTACGAAGCTACGGGAATATCGCTTCCGATAATGTCCCTGCTCTCTGCCGGAACGCAGTTTATGTCGGAACCTAAGAAGCTGATTGCCGAAGCGTTCATCTGATGCGTATGAATTACGAAATTTATCTCGGGACGAAGCTTGTACGCCTGTGCGTGGATACCCTTTTCCGACGAGGGCTTAACGTCGCCGTCGTATGAGAGATCGTCGATTTTAACAAGCACAATCTCGTCGGGCGTAAGAGTTTCATAGCTTCTTCCGCTGGGGGTTATAACAAAGCTGTTCTCATCGACACGGCAGCTTACGTTGCCCCATGTACGGGCGATAAGTCCCGATTCAACGAGTCTTTTTCCTGCGGTGATAACAGTTTCTTTAGCAGTCATTATATCCATTAATATCGCGTCCTTTCAAACAGAAAGTGATTCATATTTGTATTATAGTCTAATTTTTATAATAAGTCAAACATTTTATGGATTTTATGATGAAATTATGCTTTAATATTGATAATCGACTTTTTTTTTGCTAAAATAAGTATAGCAAAGCAGAAAGAAGGATAAAAAAATGACATACACATATAAAACAAAGGGAACGTGCTCGCGCGCAATTACGTTCGACCTCAACGACGGCATAGTTTCAAACGTCAGCTTCCAGGGCGGATGCAACGGCAATTTGCAGGGCATAGCAAAGCTCTGCGAGGGCAAAAAAGCCGAGGATATCATAAATTCCGTTTCGGGCATAAAATGCGGAATGAAGACCACGTCATGTCCCGACCAGTTTGCAAAGGCTCTTAAAGAGGCGTTGGAGGAAGCTAAGAAATGAAAAAAATAGGCGTGGTAATAGCTGACGAAAACGAATTCGAGCCGTTTATAACGCTTTGTAAAAAACATTCGGGCGCCGTCGGCGAGGTAAGAGGCAAGAGAACCGCCGAATTCAAAATAGGCGATAATATTGTTAAGGGCATAGAATGCGGAATCGGCAAGGTCAACGCCGCGGGCGAAACCGCGTTTTTAATAAGCGAGGACAAAGCGGATATAATAATGAACATAGGTCTCTCCGGCGCGATATCGGGACTTAAAAGAAATGACTTTGTCGCGGGCGAATCGTTCGTCGAATGCGATTTCGATTTAACGCCGATAGGTTATAAATACGGAGCAAAACCGCAGAAAACTTACGTTTACAAAGCCGACAAAGAGCTTCTGACTCTCGCAAAGGAATCGGGAGTCGAGAAAAGCGGAAAATTCGGCTGCGGAGATATTTTCCTTGCGGACAGGGAGAAAAAAGAGTTTTTCAAAGAGACGTTCGGAATATGCGAATTCGACATGGAGACGGGCGCGATAGCCTCCGTATGCCATGAGTGTAACATTCCGTTACTGTCGATAAGAAAAATAAGCGATACCGCCGACGACATGTCGAGCGAAAATTACCGCGAGATGAACGACAGAGCGGAGGGCGACCTCGCAGACGTTCTGGAGCGGATAATTGAAAAAATAAAGTAATATTTTTTATTAATTTAAAAAAAAGTGTTGACAATCACGCTTTAGTTGTGTATAATACATCTTGCCTGTTGCGTACAGGCATATATGGCGGCATAGCTCAGCTGGCTAGAGTACTCGGTTCATACCCGATTGGTCGTAAGTTCGAATCTCACTGCCGCTACCAATAAAAGCAACCTCATCCGGGTTGCTTTTGTAAAAGGCCCGGTGGTCAAGCGGCTAAGACACCGCCCTTTCACGGCGGTAACACGAGTTCGATTCTCGTCCGGGTCACCAATTGAATATTAAAGTCTCCGTTTTGCGGAGACTTTCTTTTTTTCAATTTCAGACCGCCGTTCCGCGGTCACAGCGTGTCGAAAAAGTAATTTTCGGCACGCTGTGAGACTGTTGAGAAGGTGCCTGAATTTCTTTTTCTTCCCGGTACTCTGTAATACCTAAAACTCTACAAGCATTGCATCGTCTGACAGTGTTTAACTGCGTCCTCAAACTTGACAGGCGACAGCCTGCCTGCGTTCTCGCTCCTTGTTAAACACAGTCATACTTGCAATCAGATGTAAACTTTTAGATATTTCAGAGTACAAGCGTCGCTGTACAAAAGTACCGCAGCGAGAAAAAAAACGAAAAACGCAAATGCCCCGAAATCATCAGGTTTCGGGGCATTTCAATAAAAATCAAAATATATTTGCAAATTATCGATAAAAAAATTTTTAATTAAAGGAACAAAATATAATTATCTTTTCGGCGTGGTTCAGGTACTTTATCGACAGTCTAAGACCGCCGTTCCGCGGTCTTTTTTTTATTCCGTTATTCCGAGCAATATATCCACAGCGTTCTGAATTTCACGCTTTGCTCTGTACGCTTCTATAACTTTCTTCTCATGTCTGCTCAATTCATCGTCTGTTAAATGAACATCGAGCAAGTCGCTCGGAGATACATTAAGCGCAAGACATATTTTTCCTATAATATCCGCGTCGGGGCGGTTTATTCCCTGCTCCCAGTTCGAAACTCTGTTTTTACCGACATCTATTTTCTGCGCCAGCTGTTCTTGGGTCAGCCCGCGTTCCTTTCGATAAATTCGGATTCTTCCCCCGATTTCATATTTCAAAAGAATTGCTCCTCTCTTTTTCTTTAGATACGCTTTATACAATAGTATACAGAAAAACATAAAAAAACACAACATTATAATCAAGTATTTCTGTACTATTCTGTTGACTTTACAGACAACCTGTGATAATATAAGTAAAAATACAGATATTCTGTATTTTTGGGAGGCAAATACTTTGGAAGTGTATAAAAGAGTTCGAGACTATATTGAATCAAACGGTTACAAACAGATCACCGTGGCGCAGAAAGCGGGAATATCGAAAGTGACGTTTAACGCCATGATGAACGGCAAAAGAAAGATGTACGCCGACGATCTGCGCGCTGTCTGTTTAGCTTTAAATGTCAGTCCCGAACTGTTTATAGAAGCACCAAAAAATTTTTAGTTTTTCAGAGAGGGGGCGATACTTTGATAAGTATTGAAACAACGGCAAACTCGGTTTTGCTAATGGACAGGCAGCTGCGTGAAAGTCTGCCCTAATAATGAAAATTATATGCCTCATTTAAAATGTCATAAAAAACAAATACATAGCAAATAAAACTAAAAGACATGTATCAATGAAAGGAAAATATTATGAGTAAGTATACGCAAAAAGAAGAAACAGAAATTGTCAAAGACGCTTTGACATTAACTAATGCCATTGAAATTGAAACTCATGAATTAAGCAAGCAAAAGTCCAAACAATTTAAACCAAAACCGAAGGCACCGACCCATGAAACGATTGAAGTTCCTACGGTTGAAGTTCAAATGCCGCAAGCTCCTAAAACAAACTATACGTTTGGAGAATACTTGAGAGACAATATTTTGTATCTTGTAATATCACTGTTCTGTTGGCCGTTTATATTTTATGCACTTTTTCAATTTTCTAAAAAGAAAAACGAAATTAATGAAGAGTTAAAATTGTCACCTAAATACCAAAATGCTGTCGCAGAAGCAGAAAATAACGCAAAACTGGAACAGCAAAAAATAAATGATGAAATAGCAAAACAACAAAACGAAATTGACAATAAATACAACGCTGATTTAGAGCACTACAATACTGTTATCATTCCAAATTATAACAAAGAATTTGATATTTGGAAAATTTCACAGAAGACAAAAATTTCACTGCTTGAAAATGAAATTCAATTTAACAAAGAAACATTAAACGCATTATATGAAGCTACCGGATTAATTTCGAGTCGTTACAGAAATTCCGAATGGCTCATGTGGTTATATGAAGATATGAGTACATCTGATCACGACATCGCGCGCGCCATAGATTTAACAAATGTAGAACGTCAAATTAATGCAACTAAACAAGTAGGCGAAAAAATAAAAAATTCAATTGATAGTATGCATGCTTCAATGATGTCGGGATTTAACGCTGTATACAGTGCCATTGACGAAGGTAATGAGGAGTTGATCAAAACCCGTCGAGCGCAAAATCTTGCAAATACTACAGGAATTATCCAAAGATACAACCTCAACAAAATGATGAAATCTCAGCAAGAAATATTAGAAAATCATTTCAACTAACGATATTGCATAGATTGCAAATTATACCACAAAAAAACAGCCGCAGTCTGCAAAGATTACGGCTGTTTTGTAAGTTATATTCGCGCTGTCGTTTTATTTTCGGTCAAAATTATAAACATCATCAGACGATTTTTACGAATTCAGAAGCTCTTTTATCTCCTTTCCCTGTGAAAAAATCAATCTGCAATTATCGAGCAGATATTTTTTCTGCCCGGAATATTTATATACCGCGCTGAAAAAGTCGAGCTTTTTAACGTTTTCGGGGACAGAATCCGCAATTTCCGCAGGATATATAATTTTTTCGAACGAGAAAACGTTCGAACCGCGAATTATTTTTATATTATCAAAATCGAACGTAATTATGTTCCCGCCGTTGTTATCCCCCGCGCTCGCGCCGTAGAGCGAAAACACACGCGAACGGTAATTATTCAAAATCCGGTCATTACGGCAGATAATCCTTACGTCGCGTACATATTTCGCAATGCAAACGCATTTGTCTGAAAAAACCGCGTCGGAGCATTTAACGGCGACAGTTTGAATTTTTTGTTTCTTTACCGCCTCAATCAATTTATACAGCATAAGGTCGCGCACAAAGCCGTACGTCTTGATTCTGCCGATTCCGCGCGTATCGGGCAGACATACATCCCCCTCCGGGACAAAGTGATTTACAGTGCGTCCGAGCGTGTTTTTAAGCTCTTCCTCGTCGCGTTCGTTTTTGATTTTATATATTCCCGCGCGGTAATAGTCTATACCGCGTCCGGCGTTCGAATATTCAACGCTTTTGACAACGCCTGAACCTTTGCGCCGTTTTTCGTCTACTTCATATATTACGCAAAACACAAACCGTCCCCGCCTTAATATTCTTAATAAAATATATATTTGCGCTTTTGAATATATGATAACGTTTTTATCGGCGGACTATAAATTCAAAAAAAACAACACCTCCGCAATGGAAGCGTTGCTTGTTGATTTTGCTTATACATAATACGGATTCGGTTTAAATAAATATTTTATAGTATCAATTATCCATCCGATACCGAACAATCCAAAAGTACAAAGATATAAAACACCTGTTCCTGTATTCCCCTCATAGAATTTATGAGCGCCAACATAACCGAGACACAGACAAAGCCAAAATGCAACCCATTTATTTTTCGCTTTTCCGCCTGAGACGCCGTTATTGTTAGTATTGTTATTAACATTGGTATTTGTATTAGCATTATTTATTACAATATTGGGCTGAACAGTATCACCGGAATTTTTATAAACATCTTCAACCTGTCTGCCGCATGCCGTACAAATAACTGCGTCGCTCGGAATTGTTGCTCCGCAGTGCTTACAAAACTTGGTTTCTTCCATAATTAACATTCCTTGTAAAAATATTTTATAACCAAACGGTTATATTACACCATAATAGTATCATAAATATAATACAATGTCAATAACCAAATAGTTATAAAGGTGTATTATGGCGTACTATAAACGAATACGGGAATTGCGTGAAGATAACGATAAAACACAAAACGATATTGCAAACTATCTGAACATGAAACAGCCTCAATATCAGAGATACGAAACGGGAACAAGAGACATTCCGAGCGATATTCTGATAAAACTCGCAGATTACTATAATGTCAGTACTGATTATATATTGGAACGTACGAACAACAAACAGATACTGTAATTCATTAACGATATAAACATCTCTCGTTTTCTGCCGACAGAATTTATCGGCGGGCTGATGTTAATTGTTACATACAGCATAAAAACGCCCGAAACCGCAGTTTCGGGCTTTTGATAGTATTCGATAAAAAATTATCTCTTTGAGAACTGGGGAGCGCGACGGGCTGCTTTGAGACCGTATTTCTTTCTCTCTTTCATTCTCGGGTCACGAGTGAGGAATCCTGCCTTCTTGAGAGCGGGACGAAGATTCTCGTCGAACTGAAGAAGAGCTCTCGCTACGCCGTGACGGATAGCGCCTGCCTGACCGGAAACGCCGCCGCCCGATACTCTGCATACGATATCGAACTTCTCGGCAGTCTCTGTAAGAACGAGGGGCTGACGAACGATTGTCTTAAGAGTCTCGAGACCGAAATAGTCGTCGATATCTCTGTCATTGATTGTTACCTTGCCGGTGCCGGGATAAACGCGGACTCTTGCTACCGAGCTCTTTCTTCTGCCGGTACCGTAAAAATAAGGATTGCTTTCGTACATTTAATTTGCCTCCCCTTTCTTAAAACTCTTTTACAACGGGCTTCTGAGCGGCATGCTTGTGCTCTGCGCCTGCGTAAACATGAAGACGAGTGAATGCCTGTCTGCCGAGAGTGTTGTCGGGAAGCATACCCTTAACAGCTTTCTCAACAACGAAGCAGGGCTTCTCTCTCATGAGAGTGCTGTACTTAACTTCTTTCATGTTGCCGATATAACCGGTGTGATGATAGTACATTTTCTGATCGAGCTTCTTACCGGTGAGAACAACCTTCTCGGCGTTGATAACGATAACGTTGTCGCCGCAGTCCTCATGATAAGCGAACGTGGGTTTATGCTTTCCGCGAAGAAGAACGGCAGCCTCGGCAGCAACTGCACCGAGAGTCTTTCCCTCTGCGTCAAGAACATACCAAGCACGAGTGATTTCTTCAGCTTTTGGCATATAAGTTGACATAAATCTGACCTCCGAATATATTTGATAAATTTAAAACAAAATCAGACGCGTCTCTCAACGCGCCTGTTAATGTTATCACATTTTATATTATAAGTCAACACTTTTTGAAAACTTTTTTCATTTACAAAACGTAAGCTCTGTTTTTCTCCGTTTTTCTCGTGTTTTCATATAATTTACTCGAATGTAATTTTTCAAATTCAGCTGAGCTCCGAAAGAAAACCGAGCGTTATATCCGCCGTCTTATGAGCCTGCGATTCTATAAATATATGACCGCCGTCAACGTAATGGGTCTGCGCTTTGCCGTCGAGAACCGTTGAAAACGCTGAAGTATCACTGTTTCCGAGTACGATGTCGTCGCTCGCCCATACGAGCAGAACGGGGATATTTATATTCGCAAGAGCCTCTGTGTCGGTCTGCTCGCTTCTTGCGTACTGAACGCAGATTCCGCGCATGGTTCCGTCGATTTTAAGCGGATCGGACAGAATCGACGCGTCGTATTTCAGTCCGTACTGCCAGTCTCTCGCCGTATAGCCCGCCGCGAATTTTACAATAATGCTCATGCTCAATACCGCGTTCGCGATCTTCTGCATTGAATTCATCAACTTATCATTCTTCGCCGCTTTTTCGAACAACGTGCTTACCTTGCTCTGAACCGCGGGAGCGTAGAGCATTAAAGCCTTTATTTCCGGGTGCGCGGCGGCGATATTCGACGCAATTCCTCCGCCCATGGAGTGACCCGCAACTATCCATTCGGAAAGAGGAGCGATACTCTCCATAAGGTCGGTCATGAGCTGTTCGCGGGATATATAATCCGTATCAAACGTCTCGCGCGTAGAATAACCGAAATCGGGCAGATCTGCAAGCACGCAGTCATAACCCTCCGCCGATATCTCTTTCGCGGTATCGTTCCACGTCGAGCCGGAGTATAAAAATCCGTGAATAAACAGAATTCTGCCTTTTCTTTCGCCCTCGGCGGGAATTACCCTGTAATGAATACTGTAATCGCCGTCAGTAAAAAATTCGCTGTCGGCAAACGGCTTATCAATTTCCGTTTCATTTTCCGCAAACGCGCAGACATTAAGAGAAAACAGCATTGCCAGCGCGAGAATTACGGATAATACTTTCTTAATTGTTCCCGTCATTTTTTATCACCTGCAAACGACAAAGAAGCCGTTATTTATTTTCTTCGGTTTTAACAACCTTGATTCCGAGTTCGTCAAGCTGTGCGGAATCTACGGGTGACGGACACTGCGTCATAGCCTCCGTAGCGTCCTTAAGCTTGGGATAAGGTATAACGTCTCTCAAACTCTGCGCGCCGAGCATCTGCATTACGAGACGGTCGAGACCTATGCCCATACCGCCGTGCGGGGGTGCGCCGTACTTGAACGCGTCAAGCAGGAAGCCGAATTTCGCATGCGCTTCCTCGTCTGTAAAGCCCAAAAGCTTGAACATTCTGTTCTGTAATTCAGGATTCGTAATTCTTATTGAACCGCTCGAAAGCTCGATTCCGTTTAAAACAAGGTCGTACGCTTTAGCTCTGACGGAAGCCTTGTCCGTTTCAAGATAGTCAAGACACTCGTCCATGGGAGCAGTAAACGGATGATGCATTGCGACCCACTGCTGATTATCCTCGTCCCAGTCGAAGAACGGGAACTCGGTAATCCACAGGAAGTTGTAGCCCTCGCCGATAATATCGAGTTTCTTTGCAACCTCGCATCTCAACGCGCCGAGGTTTGTAAGGGCAAGATTCTTCTTAGCATCGGCGATAATGAGAACTACGTCGCCCTTTTCCGCGCCCGCCTTATTGAGAATCGCGGTCATCTCGTCCTCACTCATGAATTTAGCAAACGACGAAGCAATACCGTCGTCGGTCATTCTAATCCATGCAAGTCCCTTTGCGCCGATACCCTTTACGAAGTCTGTGAGCTTATCTATTTCTTTTCTCGAGAGTTTCGAAACCGCGTTTTTGGCTGTAATGCCCCTAACCGTACCGCCGTTTTCGAGAGCGGATTTGAATACTACGAAATTGCTGTCCTTAACCTCGTCGGAAAGGTCGTAAATCTCCATGCCGAAACGCGTGTCGGGCTTGTCCGAGCCATAACGCTCCATTGCGTCCTTATATGTAAGACGTTTGAGCGGAAGAGGAATGTCAACGCCCAGTGCGTCCTTGAAAATTCTCGCGATATAGCCCTCGCCGACCTCTAAAACGTCCTCAACGTCAACAAACGACATTTCAAGGTCTATCTGCGTAAATTCTGGCTGCCTGTCTGCTCTCGAATCCTCGTCGCGGAAGCATCTGGCAAGCTGAATGTATCTGTCGAAGCCCGCAACCATTGAAAGCTGTTTATAAAGCTGGGGCGACTGGGGCAGAGCGTAGAAACTGCCGTTATGAAGTCTCGACGGAACAAGAAAATCTCTCGCGCCCTCGGGTGTGGATTTAATAAGAATGGGAGTCTCGATCTCTACGAATCCTTTTTCATAGAAATAATCTCTCGTTATGTGCGCGACCTTGTTTCTGAAAAGAATATTTTTCTGAAGGTCGGGACGTCTTAAATCGAGATAACGGTATTTAAGTCTCTGCGTTTCGGCAGTCTGACAGTTCTCGATAATTTCAAACGGAGGAGTCTCGCTCTTGCCTAAGATACGAAGTTCTTTGACTTCAATCTCGATATCTCCGGTTTCGATATCTTTATTTTTTGACGAACGCTCTCTTACAAAGCCCTTTGCCGCCAGAACGTACTCGCTTCTTGCCGACGAAGCCTTGTCGAAAACCTCTCTGTCGGTGTTGTCGTCGAATGCAAGCTGAACGATACCGGTTCTGTCTCTTAAATCAATAAATATAAGACCTCCGAGGTCGCGGCTGCGCTGAACCCATCCGCATACAGTTACCTCTTTACCGCAGTCGGATTCTCTTAAATCCGAGCAGTAATGAGTTCTCTTCATTCCCGTTAAAAAATCCATTTTTCACTCGCCGTGACCCAATGTCACAGACTACCTCCCAACAAACTTGATATGTCAAAATCTCCGCCTAAATCGCCGAGTCCTTCAAGCGATTTATTTACGGACATGCTGATAAAATGCTCTGCGAAATCTTCGAGTTCGAGTTCTTCTCCCGTGCCGTCCTCCATGTATTTAACGGTGACTTTTCCGTTCGCGACCTCGTCTGAACCGAGAACCGCGGTATAAAGCGCGCCGATTTTATTTGCAAACTTCATCTGCGCCTTGACCGAACGTCCGACAACGTCGAGCTGAACGCTCACGCCCTCGCTTCTCAATTCGTCGGCAAGCTTTAGGGCAAGAAGCATTGTGCTCTCATCGGTCGAAGCGATATACAAATCAACGGGCTTAGGGTCCGGCATAGGCGTGTTCTGCATCTGCATTAAAAGCATAAGTCTCTCTATTCCCATGCCGAATCCGGCCGCGGGAAGGGGCTGACCGCCCAGCTCGCTTATAAGTCCGTCGTATCTTCCGCCTCCGCAGACCGTTCCCTGCGCGCCTATCTCGGTCGAAACGAATTCGAAAACCGTTTTCGTATAATAGTCGAGCCCTCTTACTATCATGGGGTCGACGGTATATTCTATATCCATAGCGTCAAGACATTTCTTAACGCCCTCAAAATGCTCTCTGCACTCGCCGCATATATAATCGAGAACTTTCGGCGCATCCTTTGCTATCGAAGAGCAAACGGGGCTTTTGCAGTCGAGAATTCTCATGGGATTTCGTTCGAGTCTGCCGAGACATGTCTCGCAGAGATCCGATTTTTTTGACTCAAAATATTCTTTTAATGCGGAGTGATATTTTTTTCTGCACTCTGGACAGCCGATCGAATTTATATTAAGCTTAATTCCCGTAACGCCGAAGAAGTCGAAAACGTGCTGCGCGAGCGAAATAATTTCCGCGTCCGCCTGCGGAGTTCCCGCGCCGAGACATTCGACTCCGAACTGGTGAAACTCTCTTAACCTGCCCGCCTGGGGCTTTTCATATCTGTAACAGGGCGTTACGTACGCGAGCTTCTGCGGTAAAGGCTCGTTGAAAAGTCCGTGTTCGAGAAACGCGCGGACGGCTCCCGCCGTTCCCTCGGGTTTTAATGAAATGCTTCTGCCCCCGTTGTCGTCGAAAGTGTACATCTCTTTCTGAACGACATCGGTAGTGTCGCCGACGCTTCTGTTAAAAAGCTCCGTATGCTCGAAAACGGGAGTTCTTATCTCCTTAAAACCGAAATTCTCGGCAATTTCGAGTACGGTCGATTCTATAAACTGATTTTTATAGCTGTCCGAGGGCAGAACATCGTTCGTACCCTTAACAGCCTTTGTTAACAATGCCATAACAAAAATACCTCGTTATAATACGCTCCCGCCTTATAAAACGGGAAACTTAAAAACAAAATAATATTCAATAAAAAACGAAGCTATAAAACATAATCCAAGCTGTAATCAACATGCTTATTCCGAATTATAGCTTCTTCGTTTTTATTCGTTTTTCATTCGAAGATTAACATTATTTTTTAGGATTTACAATGTCTCTCCAGTCGAGGTCTCCTCTTTCGAGTCCTCTGACAAGCGACTCAGCCGTAGCGATATTCGTCGCAACGGGCACGTTGTGAACATCGCACAGTCTTAAAAGATTAGCCTCATTGGGCTCGTGGGGTTTTGCGTTAAGCGGGTCTCTGAAAAAGAGAAGCAAATCGATTTCGTTGCATGCGATTCTCGCGCCTATCTGCTGGTCACCGCCCTGCGTACCGCTCATGTATTTTTTGATTTCAAGTCCGGTAGCGTCGGCGACAATACGTCCCGTCGTTCCCGTAGCGCACAAATTATGATGGCTGAGTATTCCGCAGTAAGCGATACAGAACTGCGTCATAAGCTCCTTTTTGGAATCGTGGGCTATCAATGCGATATTCATAAAAACACCATCTTTCATTCAGTATATAAATTATAATTTTAACATAAGTTTTTTCATATTCACATGTGTATTTTAACATACATTTTTGTATATTTCAACTGTTTATTTCATATGTTTAAGTCAAGCGGAACATTTTTCCCCTCGGCACGCATAGCTATACGCTTCGCCGCACGATAAACTTCGCTTTTCTTTTTAGGCATTTTACCCGTAACCGACATACATATAAGAGCCTTGTCCTCCGGAATAATTCCCAAAAGTCTGACACCGGACGAATCGATAACGCCGTCGATATTCAAAAGCCTTGATTTCTTCGCTTCTTTTTTTAAAAATCTGTTTATGACAATACGCTGATTCGTTATATTAACGCCGTATTCGGCGGCTTTTCCCGCCGCCTTCGCCGCGCCCTGAACGCTTACGGCATCGGGAGTAGCAACCATTATCGTCTTATCGCAGTTTTTAACAGCCCCGGCAAATCCGGATTCAAGCCCCGCCGGAGCATCGAGAATTATATGCTCGTATTTTTCACGAAGACCGGTTATTATGTCCGAAAGAGAGTCGAAATTTTTAACCTCCGAAGGGGAAGCGAGCAAATCGATATTTTCACCGCAGTGCATAACCGCGTCGTCAAGAGAGCACCTGCCCTCAGAAACGTCGTTCCAGCCGAAAACGGTATTCTCCCGCACTCCGAAAAGGATATCGAGCGCGTTAAGCCCCGCGTCCAAATCGATAAGAAGCGTTTTTCTGCCCATAGAGGCGAACGCTCCGCCGAGCAGCCACGAAAAAGTGGATTTCCCGACCCCTCCCTTGCCGGAAGCGACCGCTATAACGTCTGACATATCTTTCCTCCATTATACAAACCGTAACTTAATTAAGAATTGAATTAATCTGCTGTACTGCGGAAACCTGACTTCTCGAGGAGAAATAATACTCGAATATATCAGCCGCAACCTTTGCCGTAGCGGTACCTGAGTTAACGTTTTCGACAACGACCGCTATTGCTATCTCCGGGTCCTCGTAAGGTCCGAAGCACATTATAAAACCGTTGTTTCCGTTTACAACGCTTCCGTTTACAATCTTTTTAATCTGAGTGGTACCGGTTTTTGCCGCCACCTTATACTGTAAGGGTGAAAACGCCGAGGCGCACGAACCGTAGTTTGCAACGTCGTACATACCCTCTTTGACAATATTAATCGTATTCTGAGAAACGCCTGTATTCTGAGCCACGGTTATGCCCGTTTCCGACACGGTATCCGAATAATCGTACGTAACGACGCTTTTTACGAAATGCGGAGTATATCGCGTACCGTTGTTTGCAATCGTCGCACAGTAGTTAACCATCTGCATAAGCGTAAACTGATTGTCAGACTGACCGATAGCAGCCTGAATCGTATCGCCCGAATACCATTTCTGACCGATGGATTCTCTGTACGCCTTGCCCGCGAGAATACCCGAAGCCTCCGGCAGTTCTACGCCGGTTTTGCTTCCGAGTCCGAAACGGCGGGAATAATCGTTCATAATATCAATACCCATAAGGTCGGCAAGATTATAAAAGAAAATATTGCATGAAACCTCAAGCGCAGTAACAACATTTATATTTCCGTGAGAGCCCAAGCATCCGAATTCCTGTCCGTGATAATCGAACACTTTATTGCAGTAAAATTTCGAATCCTTGGTTATTGTTCCGGATTCGAGTCCCGCGACAGCCATAACGGGCTTCATCGTAGAACCGGGCTCGTATGTACTCTGCAAAACTCTGTTCCACAGCGGGGACGCAGGATTTTTCGCGAGCTCGTCGTATTTGTCGTAATACTCTGAAAGATTATAAGTCGGATATGACGCGCTCGCAAGCACTTCACACGTATTTACATTCAGAACAACGACCGCGCCCGCCGCTTCGAGTCCGGCTTCTGCGGTGAGTTCGAGAATTCTGTTTTCAAGAGCCGTCTGCGCCACGCTCTGCAATGTCGAATCTATTGTAGTAACGACGGTATTTCCCTGCACGGGCGGGATCGTATATTCCTCGGAAACGTTTGAATCCGTGTCTATCGATACGGTTTTTACGCCCTTCTGTCCTCTCAGATACTCCTCCATTACGCTCTCGATACCGAACTTTCCGATATCGTCATTGAGCGAATATGCGTTGACCTCTATTTTCTTTCTCTGCACCGCGGTCAATGTATCGGACGAGAGAAGTTCCTCATTTTTCTTTTTTTCACTCTCGTACTCCGTGTCGTTAATAACTCCGACAATACCGAGAATATGAGAGGCAAGAGGCGTATTTCCGTACTCTCTGTACGTTACGACCTCTGATTTTACACCTGTGTAAAAGTCGCTGTTTTCGAGAATAATCGAAACGATTTCATTCGGAACATCCTCTGCGAAAACGAACGGATTGCTGACGGAATAGCCCGTGCGCCACATCTCATACAAAACGGACGCTATTTTCCGCGCGTCGGCAAGCTGATAATCCGAAAGCGAATACATATCTATAAGCGCGTCCATACAGTTCTGCGCCGTAGCGTATCTGTTGAGATTGAGCATATTTTTATTTTTAAGCGCCTTAATATCGGCTTCCCTGTCCTCGGCAAAAACGAGACTGCCGTTGTCGTCGAATATTATAGGCAGATTGTCGTCCCATTCAAGAGAATTTGACTCAAATAATTTTATAAGAGAATTAATAATATTATTGCGCTGTTCTTTATTAGACGATGACGGGAAAGACGAAGCGTCGAATATTATGCGGTTGCCCTGTCTGTTGGTAACGAGCGGTTTTCCGTTTCTGTCGAGAATTTCGCCTCTCGAAGCCTCGACTGCGACCTCGTACGTTCTGTATTTTTTGCCCGCGGCATACGAATCCTCGTCAAAAAACTGAACTCTTACGACAGCCGAAACAAAAATTATCGCCGCGCATATAAACAAAACGAACGTCACTCTCGCCCGTCTTATTATTTTTGTTTTATCCATAAGCGTCACCCGATAACGATATTTTCCTTATCCTTCAGATACTTCATACACAGTCCCGTTATAATATAAGTAACGGGCAGAATCAAAACGGTTAAACCAGCCGACGGCAGATACCGGCTTAAAAGCAGGGCGCATCCCCTGTCACCCACAGGTATCATAACGCGTATAAGCCACGCAAGCGTCTCATAAACAAGCGACGAAACGGCGGTTATTATAAACGCGCTGACAAAATTTCGTTTCATTACGTAATGCGTAAGTACGCCCGCAATACATCCGGCAAACGCAAAAAACAGAGCGTTCAGCCCGTCGGGCGCAACAGACGAAACGTCTATGAACGCACCGCCGATAATGCCGTAAACAAGTCCGCACGTCTCTTTTTCGAAAACGCCGAGAGAAACGACAAGCGGAATCATATATATAATTTTAAAGGAAAAGACTCCGCGGGCTCCGGCTCCATTTTCAATAAGCGCAGACAGCGCGACGAAAATCAGAAAAATCACACGGCGCGCGTTTCTTTTTACGTTCTCCCTGTAAAACATAAATAAAATCTCCCGAAAAAAATCAGCCGTTCTGTCCCTCAAAATCGGTTATTACGAATACGTCGGCGACCGTCTTAATATCGACGCCGGGTTCGATAACCGCATATGAGGAAACGTCGTTGTCCTCGTCTCGTATTTCGTCGACAGTTCCGACGATAAGGTCACGCGGAAAAATACCGCCCAAACCCGACGTGCACACAACTCCGCCCTTTGAAACCGCGGTTGTTCGCGTAAGACCGGACATTCTGCACAGTCCGTCGAAAGAGAGGCGGGAAGTCGTTGAAGAATAACCGCTCTCCCTCGTTTTAATCTCATAAACGCTTATATTGACGCTCGGGTCAAGTATCGTTTTAACGACGCTCGAGGTCGGGGAAACCTCCTTGACTATTCCGACAACGTAATTGCCGTATATTACGGGGTCGTTTACGCTTACGGAATCGGACGAGCCTTTGTCTATCATAAACGTGTTGTAAACATCCGACGCGTCGCGCGAAATAACCGTTGCAGGGCAGAAAACATAATCGGGATTTGAATCCTTTACGCCGAGAAATTCCTCATACGAATTAAGTTTCTGCTTTGTCCGCTCGTAATCAACGAGTTCTTCGTTTTTTTTATTAAGTTCATCGCTGAGTCTCGAAATTTCCTCTTTATATGTCGAGGATGAGACGAAAGAGCCGAACGTGTTTCTCGTTTTTTCTCCGACGGCGGAAGACAGCTTTTGAAGAGGACTGAACACTATACCCGCGGCGGCGGTCAGCGGAGAAACCGAATCCGTAGTAACTGCCGCAAATACAATGCCGGCAAGAAGAGCCGCAAACACGCATATAAAAGCCTTAAATCTCCTGCTTTTAAAGAATCTGTCCATAGTAACTCCGAATTATTATCTGTTAATATTAAGAACGCTGACCTCCAGGCATTTGCCTGCGCCTACAACGGTGCATTCGCGGGGATTGTCCGAAACACGCACATCGATTTTTGTTCTGTCGCTGATAAGCTTGTCAAGTCCGCGAAGCAGAGCTCCGCCTCCGGTGAGAACTATTCCCCTGTCCATAATATCGGACGCAAGCTCGGGCGGAGTTTTTTCGAGCGTTTCGCATACGGTATCGGCAATCTGACCGACAGCGTCGGAAATTGCCGAACGAACCTCGTCGGACGTTATTTCCGTGTTTTTAGGAAGACCGTCGACAAGATTTCTTCCCTTTATGTCCATAGCGCCCTCGCCGTCGTACGGCACGGCAGAACCGATTTTTATTTTAAGCTCCTCGGCGGTTCTCTCGCCTATTAAAAGCTGATGTTTTTTCCTTATGTACGCAATTATTGCCTCGTCCATCGCGTCGCCGCCGACTCTTACGGAGTTTGAAGTAACGATATCACCGAGCGAAATAACAGCAACCTCGCTCGTACCTCCGCCGACGTTTACGACCATGCTTCCGACCGGCTCCGAAACGGGCAGCCCCGCGCCGATAGCCGAAGCCATAGGCTCCTCTATTATGCTGACGTATCTTGCACCCGCGCTTCTCGCCGCGTTATGAAAAGCTCTGCTCTCGACCTCGGTAAGCCCCGACGGAACAGTGAGAATTACTCTCGCACGGGTGAAAAGAGAACCGCTGACGACCTTTGCAATCAACGCTCTGAGCATGTCCGCGGTCATCTCATAATCGGCGATAACGCCGTCCTTAAGCGGTTTTTTCGCCGCAATGGAACCGGGTGTTCTGCCTATCATAACCTTAGCCTCGCCTCCGACTGCGACAACCTTGGGATTTTCCGATTTTATATCAACTGCGACAACCGACGGCTCGTTCATTATAATTCCCTTGCCCTTGACGTAAACGAGCGTATTGGCGGTGCCGAGATCTATGGCGATATCACGCGCAAATAACATGTATGTGCATCCTTTCACAACATTATTTCATTTTATTATAACTTTTTATCCTCTTAAAAACAATAGAGTTTTGACAAAAACTTATTATAAATTGTTTAAAGTCGTCAATGATAGGTGC
>ERZ808240.1954-NODE-1954-length-23951-cov-4.917936_pt1 | contig 23951 bp, 22 predicted proteins | sample MGYA00521084_ERZ808240 | MGnify/ENA primary metagenome ERZ808240 (study PRJEB31516, sample SAMN03275571) | gut metagenome | biome: mammalia-associated habitat; material: feces | host: Papio cynocephalus | place: Kenya | collected 2012-08-06 ... | reverse complement strand
GAGCGGAGCTAAGGCTTACTTAGTTAATACAGGATGGAACGGAACAGGTAAGAGAATCTCTATTAAGGATACTCGTGGTATCATTGATGCTATCCTTTCAGGTGCTATTAACACAGCTCCTACAAAGAAGATTCCTATGTTCAACTTCGAAGTACCTACAGAACTTCCAGGTGTTGATTCAGGTATCCTTGATCCTAGAGATACATATGCTGATGCTTCTGAATGGGAGAAGAAGGCTAAGGATCTTGCTGAAAGATTCAACAAGAACTTCGTTAAGTATACAGGAAACGAAGCTGGTAAGGCTTTAGTTGCTGCTGGTCCTCAGTTATAATTAGCTGGATTAATAAAGAACTGATTACAAGCATATATATCAGATTGTAGTTTAATAATAAAAGCTCCACATACTCTGCTTACATGGCAGGGATGTGGAGTTTTTTATATAATTTATTTTATATATGTATTAATTGTAAATCCCGGTGTTTACCAGGATTTAAGAGAAAATCAAGATAAGATAAAGAAAGATTAGAATTAATCTGGTTTTTGAAAGTTAAATTTCCGGCTTAACAATATTAAGAGGCATCATAAGATGATCAATAAGAATCCTGTATGCTTCATTACCATCGCCGGCCTTTAGTTTATTGAAATATTCTTCGTGTTCATCAACAGTTCCGATGCTTCGGCCTTCCACCTGTAGAGCAGACTGGGTTGTTAGTCTGATAAGGTACATAAGTCTCTGGAACATATGATTAATCTCTTCATTTTCTATGTAGTTAACAAGAACAAGATGAAACTCATGGTCATAGTTTATAAAGCTTTCGTAGTTATCATCAACGTTAAGGGAATTCTTCTGATTGTTAAGAATCTCTCCCAGTTTTTCAATAGTTTTCTGACCTTTAGGTGTATTGTATTCGTTAGCAAGACATTGTGTACAGAAGCCCTCTATAGCACATCTTACCTGGATAGTTTCTTTCATGTCCTTCTGACTTAATTGTCTTATTCTGAATCCTTTGCTTGGAATAACAGTTATATAACCATCCTGACTTAAGCACTGAAGTGCTTCGCGCATAGGTGTTCTTGATATTCCTAATTCTTTGGATAACTTAGTTTCTGAGTAAAGTGTATTAGCATCCAGCTGATGAGTAAGAATTAGATTCTTGATATAATTGTAAGCCTCAAGCTGTAATGACGACATAAGCTGCATATATTCCTCCGTTGTGTCAATGTCTGAATAATAGTTATGTCCACAATATGTCATGAAGTCTAATATAATATGCTAATGAACAGTAACTAAAAAATTAAAAAGTAACAAAAATACATAAAAAATACAATTTCCCTAACATATAATAGTCGATAATTGACCATAGGTCAATTAAATAAATATAAAATCGGTATACCGGTATGCACATTTTTGAGTACAAAAGTAAAAATATTATATAAATATATCCATGTAATAGTAATTTCTGTGTTTGATATTATTTTAACCTTGAATATTATGGAAGAATTTATGTGAAAACATATATAGATTTTTGAATTTTATTGATTACATTGATCATTATACATAGAAAATAAAGAAAACGTATCACATAAATTATACTACCTATATGCAAATAAATCTGCACAAATAATCGCGAATAAAAAATCTAATTTTGGTTAATCTGTTTCTACTTTTGGTACTATAATACAAATCGTAAAAAGAAATAGATAAACTTAACATCACCTCTTTGTTGAAGGCTTGCTAAGCTAATCAGATTTTTGGAGGAAAAGATAAATGAATACTTTAAAAGCTGAAAAAAGAAGCATGAGTGACAAAGCAAAGAAATTAAGGAGAGAAGGTTATGTAACTGGTAATGTATTTGGCAGAAGCCTTGCAGAATCAATTCCAGTACAGATTGAGAAAAAGGAAGCAGAAAAGTTCCTTTCAGTCTGTGGTAAAGGTAGTGAAGCACAACTTTCCGTGGACGGACAGCAGTATGATGTCCTTGTAAAGGAAGTAGATTATGACCCTATTAAGAGACAGACATTAGAGATTGATTTCCAGGTACTTACAGAGGGCGAGAAGGTTCGTTCAGTAGCTGAGATAGTACTTGTTAACCATGAACTTGTACAGGGTGTACTTGAACAGCATATGGAGGAGATTCCATATAAGGCAACTAAGTCTGCACTTGTTGAAAAGGTCAGCATAGATGTTGGTAACCTTAAGCCTGGTGACAGCCTCAAGGTAGAAGACCTTGATATTGCCAAGGATAAGGATGTTTCAATCTCACCAGATGTATTAGAGAAGGTTGTTGTCAGTGTAACAGAGCAGACATATGCTGAAGCTGATGAAGATGATGATGAAGCAGCAGAAACAACAGAAGCCTGATGTATAATATTGATATCAGGTTAGTTATTAATTAATAATTAATCCGGTATGTGCGTTAAGAATAAACGTACATATCGGATTTTTTTAATAATAATTATAAAATATATATGCATAATTATTATGTATAAATTAGTATAGTTGGGTAGCTTTTTGTTGAATTTTGTCATATTTAGATATATACTATAAACATGTGTCATAGAGACTATTAGAGCGTAACTTAAGTAAGGTTAATTTAATATTCGGGCATAAGTTAGGTGCGGTTAATTCAATATAAAGATGATATTTGATTTTAATTTTAAGTGAAATTGATTGAATAATGTTTAGTTGGATGATATCTGCTGTGTGAATAATTATGGAAGGTAGGTATTGTGTATGAGTAAGGTGTATGATGCGGAAGCATTTAAAGCAAGAGCTAATATTAAGACAAGGAATGTATGGTTCCTGCTTAATCTGTTACTTACAGGACAGTATTGTTCTAATATAACCAAGGGAACATATGAACAGAAATATATAGTTCCATTTCTTTTATTATGCTGGGTGCCATATATTATTGGATGCGTATATCTTAAGATTAAGGGAAAGAATGCCCCTCTTTATAAGCTTGCAATAACGATAGGTTATGGAATATTCTATGGTTATATAGTATGTACGAGTCAGACAATGCTTTCTTTTGCATATATATTTCCAGTTGCGAGCATGATTATTCTGTTTAAGGACAGAAAGTTTATGATACGATGCGGTGTATTTAATGGTGTTATACTTGTGCTGGCTTCAATATACAGATATACGGCGTTAGGTATGAATACCGTGGCAGATATAGATAATTATATGTTAGAGATATCATGTATAATATTAAGTTATGTTTGTTATGTTATGTCTATCAATCATCTGAATCTTTCAGATGGTGCACTTACAGATTCGATTAAAGATGATCTTGACAGAGTGGTTAAAACGGTTGAACAGGTTAAAGATTCAAGTAATATGATTGTCGATGGAATCACAGTTGTACGTGAACTTGAGGAAGAGAACAAGCAGGGTGCCAACTTTGTTGTAACAAGCATGAATGAATTATCACGTAACAATGATATTCTTCGTGACAGGACTAATTCGTCTACAGAGATGACAACCAAGATTAATAATCAGGTTGAGAATGTTGCCTCTCTTATCAATAATGTTGTTAAACTGGTAAGTGAGTCAGTCGAGCATACAGATATGAGTTCAAAGGAACTTTCTGATGTTGTTGAAAGTACCAATACAATGGCAAGATTATCGGGTGATGTAGATGACATCCTAAGAGAGTTCCAGCAGGAGTTTGAGAAAGTTAAGACAGAAACAGGTACTATTGAAGAGATTAATTCTCAGACTAATCTTCTTGCACTTAATGCATCTATTGAGGCAGCAAGAGCTGGTGATGCAGGAAAAGGCTTTGCTGTTGTAGCTGATGAGATAAGGAATCTTAGTGATGAGACACAGGAATCATCAGATAGAATCATGGCAGCACTTAACCATCTTGGTAATACGTCAAGCAGAATGCTTGAGTCTGTAACAAGCATATTATCACTTATTCAGGATACACAGGGGAAGATTGTAAAAGTTAACGAAAGCGTATCTGGTATAGCAACAGATTCTAACCAGATAGGAGAGCATATCGGTGTTGTAGATTCTGCTATGCAGGAGGTTGAAAGCTCTAACCATAACATGGTTGATAATATGAAGCAGATTGAGAGTGTTATGCAGGTTATTAACGACTGTATAGCCAATGCTGATGAGAGCACAAAAATCATGCTTAGCAAGTATGAAGAATCTGCACGTAACGTTAATAAGATAGAGAGTGTAGTAGGAGCTATGATGGAGAAGCTTGGTGTAGGTGGATTTATGGGAATCCAGGACATCAAGCAGGGTATGAGATGCACAGTAAGACAGCTTATAGCTGGTAAGCCATCAGATAAGGATTATAGTGGTGAGATAGTTGAGCAGAAAGATGGTGCATTGTTTGTTCGGTTTGATAAAAAAGAAGATGTTGATGTAAACAATCCTTCTTTAAGATTCGAGATAGAGATTGTAGCAGGTAATGTGCTTTACCGCTGGTCAAACGTATCAGCCAAGAGAGCAACAGAATGTAAGGAAGATATATGCAGACTTGAGGTGTCTTCACTTCCAAGTATTGTAAACAGAAGAAAGTACACAAGAATGCCAATACATAACAAATGTACAATAGTATTTTCTGATGATGCAGAGAATACATTTACAGGTGAAATGGTCAATATAAGTGCTAACGGATTTGCATTCATGACCAAAGCAACAGAATTTGCAGAATGTAATGGAAAGAATATGGTTGTAAGTATTCCTGATTTCCCAATAGAACAGGGAAAGCTGCTTGAAGGTGTGGCTATAAGAAGTACAGACAGCGACGGCAATTATATAGTTGGCTGTCGTATGCCAGAGGACAGCATCGAGATAGGTAATTACGTCAACAGGAACTACAAAGAATAATAATCATATCGGATAATAATACACAGAAGATATAAAGATTTATTAACACATGATTAGGGGCAGAATATAATTTTTGCCCCTAATGTTATTTTATATAAAAACTACGAATTTATGAAAAATAAAGAAAATGTAAGCTAATGGTAATCTTGGAAGTATATTATTATATTGTGGTCAGACATGTAGTTACTGGCAGTTTTACTATTAATGTATGCTGAGGATGATGTATGGAAAAATATATTCTGGGGAATATAAGAAATGTGACAGGTACCAGGCAATTACGTAATATATAAGGTCAGGTGCATTAAGCATTTTGACATTTACATCATAATGTAGAAAGTAGATGGTTGAATGAAATCTGAAAAAAACTATAATAGATATGTTAAATGCATAAGAATAATAGTAACTGCTGTAGTTGTACTCACTGCGGTAAGTGTCATAGTTATGGCAGGTAAAAGCCGTATTGATGGATATAGGAACAGCGAACGGACAACAGAATATAGTGATAGTGAGAGCAGCATAATACCAGAAGAGGATGAAGAAGCATATGAACTTCCACCACGAACTCTTGATTCTGCACTTGTTCCGTATGATGGTGAGTCAAGGTCAATATCATGCTGGGGGGATTCCATGATGTTTGGAATTGGTGCAGGAGAGGCTTATGTAACTGATAGTGAAGGTATACTTGATATATCCGGATGGACTACTCCTGACACATTGGAATATTTTACAGGAATTAAGGTATACAATCTTGGAGTTTCAGGAGAAACATCTAATGAGATAGCACTACGGCAGGGTGGAATAAAGATGTATGTTGATAATACATTCGAGGTTGGATATGATGACAGTGTGGAAGTAAGCATAGTTGATGAATATGGCAATCCTGTTTACATGGCAGATTTCAGTGCATATGGATATGCAGAGCCACATGAACCGGATATTGTATACATTAACGATGATATGTTTAAGATAACAGGAACAGAGCAAAGCGGATTATATATATGCAGATATTCAGAAGAAGGCGAAACATATGATGCATTTACAACGGTGTATGAAGGAACAGAAGTTATAACTAAGGCATCATATGAAAGAAGAGGAGATATTCTTATTCTTGAGATAGGCAGTAATGGCGGATGGGATAATTACCAACAGCTTATAAGCCAGTATGATGCCATGATACAGAACGCTGGCTGTGATTATTATATAATAGTTGGAGATACAGATGATCCGGGAAGTTCAATAGCCGATACATCGCAGAGCTTCCGTAACGATGATGGAACTTATATTGGAATAGGAGATACGGCATGGGAGGCAACTTTAAGGGAAGCATATGGTGAGCATTTTATTAATATGAGAACTTATCTTATAGAAAATGGCTTGACAGATGTGGGATTAAGGGCAACGAAGGCGGACTATAGAGGATTCAGAAGGGGAAGAATATCAAAACAGCTAAGGTCTGACTGGACACATTTTAATTCTTATGGATATTATGCAAAGGGAGTAGCAATATATGCAAAAGGAGTAGAACTGGGGTATTGGAAATAATAAAATTATGACGTGTTAAAATTTAAGAGCGTGGAACTGAAAATAGAATGGAGAAAAGCAGAGTGAATAATAAAATAAAAAAACAGAGTAAAAAGACTAGTACAGAAAACAACAATAAGAATGGCTTAAAAAGCTTAATGCACAAATGTGTAGAAAAAATAAAAGATAACAGGAAAGCATCATTGATCACGACTGCGGTAATTCTTGTTATTATAATAGCAGTTGTAACAACTGTTTCAGTATGCAGTATAAAAAGAAACGAAAAAAAGGAGAATATTGAAGAAATAGTTAAGATTGCAGACAATACAACGGAGGCAACACAAGAAACAACAGAGGAAACAACAGAAGAAACAGAAGATGATGAAGATGTAGAAGAAGATAAGATAGAAGAATTCTTTGAAAACGAGATAGCGACGGATGACCAGGAAGCATTGGAATTACCATCAAGAAGATTGTACGCTGAAGTAACACCATATGATGGCATGGCACGCGATATTTCTTATTTTGGCGATAGTATGGTGTTTGGAATCGGTAATACAAGCGTAAATGCAGATGTTAATGGCATGAATATAACAGGATGGTCATCACCAAGGACAATACAGTATTTAACAGGTATAACTACATATAATTTTGGTGTGCCGGGTGAAACATCTTATGAAATAGCTTACAGAGCTGGAGGAATAAAACTATATACAGACAGAACTGTAACTATAAGTGAGGATGAAGCGGCAACTGTAAGACTGATAGATGATAATGGAGAGGCATTTACATCTGAAGACTATAGCGGTTACGGATATGAGGACAACCAGTATCCGGATACTATGTATATAAATGGATATTTATGTTCTGTAGAGAATATAGGAGGCGATGAAGTTAGTATAAAGCTCGTAAGAGGATATGCAGCATATAATATGGAAAGAACTGCTGATATGCCAGTTGTGGCAGCATCAGATGAAGAAGCTGATGCTATGGAGCAGGAAGAAACAGGTGAATATACAGCAATACAGCCTTATGCCCAAAATATAGATACATATGAAAATGATAAAGCGAAAGAAAAACAGTCAATAGAGAGTGGTATATCAGCAACTGAACAGACGACACAACAGGAATCACAGCCAGCTGCCAATACACCAACACAGTCAACAACTAAGGAAACAGAAAGTCAGACAACACAGCAAGCAACCACAGCTCCGACTGAGCCTGAAACAGAGGCTCCAACACAGCCTCCTCTTATTGGAAATGTGGATATACCAGAGGGAGCAGAAGCTATACCAAAGGCAGCAAAGGATCATAGCCAGAATGACATTCTTATATTAGAGATAGGAAGTAATGGTGGATGGGATAGTGATTACCAGACGCTTATACTTCAATATGATGATATAATACTGAATTCAGGCTGCGAATATTATATAATAGTAGGTGATACAGATGATCCAGGAACATCAGGAGGTGATTATAACCAGGGTAAGTATAATGATGATGGTTCATATATAGGTATAGGTGATACAGCATGGGAGGCAGCACTAAGAGAAGCATATGGGGATCATTTTTTCAATACAAGAACCTATATTATACAGAATGGCCTTAATATATGTGGCTTAGGTACGACAACACAGGATCTTGAAAACTTTAAAAGAGGTAATATCTCAAAGCAGATGAGATATGATTGGACACATTTTAATGCATATGGTTATTATGCAAAGGGTGTGGGAATATATGAAAAAGGAATAGAACTGGGATACTGGAGTTGATGCGTAAAAAGCATGCGGAAATGAGGATTATTATGACAAAAAAACAAATGGTTATGGAAGTTATAAAGCGTCTGAAGAAAGAATATCCTGATGCAGGTTGTACGCTTGATTATGATGATGCGTGGAAGCTGCTTGTAAGTGTAAGACTTGCAGCACAATGTACAGATGCAAGAGTAAATGTTGTTGTCAAAGGACTGTTTGATAAATATCCATCAGTTGAAGCATTGGCTAAGGCAGATGTACTAGATATAGAAAGAATAGTAAAACCATGTGGACTTGGGAAAAGCAAATCAAAGGATATAAGTGCATGTATGAAGATGCTGCATGAGAATTATAATGACAAGGTTCCTGATACCATGGAGGAGCTTTTAAAGCTTCCAGGTGTTGGAAGAAAAAGTGCTAACCTTATAATGGGAGATGTATATGGAAAGCCTGCAATAGTCACAGATACACATTGTATACGTCTATGTAACAGGATTGGTCTAATCAAAGATGAAAAAGATCCTAAGAAAGTGGAGATGGCTTTATGGAAGATAGTACCACCAAATGAAGGAAGTGACCTGTGCCATAGACTGGTTATACATGGAAGAGAAGTATGCACAGCAAGAACAACACCTCATTGTGATAAATGTTGTCTTAATGACATATGTAAAAAAGATGGAGTTAAGTAATAATATATGATTGAAACGCATAAACTTAAGGATTGAATTAATAAGAGCCGGTATAAATAACAGTTAGAAAAGGCTGAAACATAAAGCAGATAAGAAATAAGAAAGAGATAAATAATATATGAATAATTATAAAATGATAATATCGTATGATGGAACGAGATATTATGGATGGGAACATCAGCCAAACACGGATATGACTATTCAGGGTAAGCTGGAAAGTGTTCTTTCACAGATGACAGGTGAGGATATAGAGGTAACAGGTGCTGGAAGAACTGATGCAGGTGTACATGCCAAAGGAATGGTGGCAAATGCTCATATGGATACAACAATGTCAGAGAAACAGATATGTGAATATATGAATAAGTATCTACCAGAAGATATATGTATACAGGAGGTAAGAATCGCCTCAGAACGTTTCCACAGCAGATACAATGCAATGGGGAAAACTTACTGTTATACATGTTATGTTGGGGATAAAAAGCCTGTATTTAACAGAAAATACGTATATATAACAGGTGCTATGCCTGATGTTGAGGCTATGAAAAAAGCAGCTTCTTATCTGGTTGGAGTACATGATTTTGCGAGCTTTTGTGGTAATCCAAAGATGAAAAAATCAACAGTCAGGGAAATATATTCAATAGATATATCGCTTAAAGGTGCATATCTTAACATGACATATCATGGAACAGGATTTTTACAGTATATGGTGAGGATTCTTTCAGGTACGTTGTTAGAAGTTGGATTCCATAAGAGAACACCTGAGAGTATGACATCTCTTATAGAAGCTAAGAACAGAGCTCTTGCTGGAGCAACTGCACCAGCAAAAGGACTTAGTCTGTTAAAGGTACATTATGCAAGATAAATTACAATAACTATACTGTATGTAATAAGTGGAACATGTATATGATGCTTAGATGAATTTGGAACGCCATTTTATAGCTTCATCCCTGTATTTGCATGCAACATTCATAAGCTCATTATATTGAGACTTAATACTGTTAATAACAGCTGCCTGTTCATCTATTTTTGCCTGGCAGGCAGCTATTTTTTTCTGGTTCAATTCATTTATATTATTAATATTGGAAGTATATCTGTTTTTTAATTCATTGATTTGCTGTTCATAATCGCTTTTGATAGATTCCTTTATATCAGATATTGTTTTTAGTTCTTTTATATGTCCGATTTCTTCAATAAAAAACACCCTTTTATTAACGTATAGAATAAGCTTGTTATCAGCTTTACAGATATGATAATCAGATATATTCGTTACGCATGACGGAAGAGGAACTGGAAATGCTTCATATTGGTCTTTTGTGTCTTTTGGATTAGTCAGTGACAAACAGTGAAGACTATAATATTCAGTTACGGGATTGTTTTTCAGGTAAAAAAGCAGAATAGAAGCATTACATATTCCTATAAATGGATTGTAATATTGGGGACTTGTATTCCCATTTATTGTATATATACACTGGCTTTCCATGATATTTCTGACATATAGAGAATTATCAGTAGAAACATATGCATAATAAAGAGTGCCATTATATATACACTCATTAAGTCCATGGCTATAATCAGTGGCAAGTATAATAGGACGTTCTAATCCGCCCCAGTGGGCAATTCTTAAGAATATATTAGAACCGGCGGCATATATGATAAGCTGTCTGTTATTGCCAACAGGATATACATTAGACATAATAATCCTCATTTCTGATTCTTATTAAAATGTATGGTAGCATTAAGGTTTTTAGAACATATAATATAGTAAGAATTATAAAAGGAAGGAATATGATATGGCCAGATGCAAATGCAAAAAAAATGGATGTGGCACCAGAATAGTAAGTGATGTAGTATCTGGTATGCCTAATGGCTGTTTTGATGTATGTACGAATCCTATATGTGGTTCACCATCTGAACTTAGTCTGTATGCACCGCTTATATATGACCAGATTGGTATTAATTTATGTGCAACATTTGGCACAGGAGTGGATATATCAACAGCTTATCCTACTGTTACTAATGCAACAGCCAGTGTTATTGATGTTGCGTATGAGTATGGTAACGGAGATGGTGATGTTATAATAAACCAGATACCAGGAAGACCTAACTGTTATTCGGTTACACTTTCTAATCTTACTGTAACATTTGCAATGAATCTGTTTGATGAGAATTGCAGACTTGTAACTACTATATATCCAACAGCAGTATATCTTCCTGCAGATACAACATCTTCAACGTATGATGAAGATGTCAATCCTGCATCGGTTGAACTTGAGATATTTGCACCTTATGGAGTATCTTATAACAGAGCAGGAGGTGAACCACAGACATACTCACCAGCGCTTAACTATACAGGATTTTTATCAGGCAATAATGGCATAACGCAGGGACTTAATCTGTATGCGATACCGAAAGTACTTAATCTTGATACAACATCAGACGAAATAACAGTTGGTATTACATTTATACTACAGAGTCTGTACTATGCCGGCTACAGAGTAGCAAGTGCAGGAAAAATAGTTACACCAAAGGGAAGTATAGTATCAGAGGAAAATTCAGATGAGATGAAGTTCGTATGTGGTAATCTGCTTAACCTTGCCATTAAGCCACTGGATCTTAGTCCACCATATTGTGAGGGGAATCTTAAGAAGGATTGTGATACAGGATGCCAGCCAGTATGTGAAGATAATCCTCCACAATGTCCATCGGCTTCAGTTTAATACTGGTTCTGATATATAAAAATTCTGAGAAAGACTGTATTATATTATAATAAAATCCCGGTTAATAAGATGTTGATACTGTTAATGTATTGACTAATATATATTAATAACTGTGTATTAATATATATTATCAACATAACACCTGTAAAGTGGTATGTTTTACATTGAAGGACATTTATTATCCGGGATTATAATATAAATATTATTGATTGCTATATATCATGCTTTTTATGTTACAGCTTATGCATGTTCAAATGCAACAATCTGTGTTATATCGTTGTATCCAAGGGAGTGCATTTTATTCTGGAAACGATGAAGAGCGTTATCGAATTCTTCATATGATTTGTAAGTTTCGTCAAAATAAGATATTGCTTTATTATGATCGCCATCTTCATTGGCCTGCCATGATAAAGTTGCATATCTGTGCAAATCCTCATGTGATTTTTTAAGAGAAATGTATTCTTTACTGTGTAACAGTTGTTCATCAGTTACCTGCTTAAGCCACTTGCCAAGCTTACATCTTTCAGGATTATCTACCTGTTTCTTCTGGAGATGTTCGAATCCAACTATGTTGTTATATACACGCCATGTAAGAACGAAGTGGTCAACTTCAAATACCCGCACCCAGTCCTGCTCAGTTATCTGCGAGCATCCACGCACGAGATCACTTCTTGTCTTGTCAAGATAACGTCCGATTTTAAAGACACGTTTACCGGTCTGAAGACAGTCGTTAGACAGAGTATTATAGCTTTGTGATATATTTTCAATCTGTTTAGAGAATGCACGTGTGACCTTGGTCTGGGTATCTATATCATTGAAAACGCTGTCAACACGTTCACGTATGCTATCAAGCTGTTCGTTCATCTGTTCCATGGCAGTGATAGAGTTTTCAACTTTGGCATTACCTTCAGCAAGACTGTTGGTTGTTTCATCCATGGCAGCAGCAAGTTCATCAATACTTTCCCGAAGTTCAGAAACATACTTAACTATATCCTCTGCAGATTCTGCTGTATTAGTCGACAGTGCTCTTACCTGGTTGGCAACTACAGCAAAGCCCTTACCTGACTCACCAGCTCTTGCGGCTTCTACGGAAGCGTTGAGAGCAAGAAGATTACTCTGGTTGGCAACTTTCTTGACAAGGTCTACTATCTCTTCAATCTTACCAATCTTACCTTTGAAATCCTGAACACTTTTATTGATGACCTCTATACGTTTAGAAGATTCATTAACGGCAGTAACACTATCGTTCATATCAGATGTTACATTCTGTGATACTGACATAATGTCGTGGGTATTGTCACGTATATGCCCCATAGCAGTTGAAATATTGTCTATGGAATCTTCAAGATGTGTACTGGCATTTTCCATATTCTTTATGGATTTAGTCTGAGCCTCAACCTGCTCAAATGTATCTTTCATAAGTCCATTATCGCCTATAACGCCCATAGTTTCGTTTAATCTCATAACAACAGGGTTGTTTACCTGTTTCATTGAAAAAAGCATAGAGTTAATCTTGATTCCAATGTCAGAGTTGTCAAATGAAGATATATTAATATTGTCAAAATTACCTGTAATAATTGTATCAATAGAATCTAATAATAATTGTGCATCATGGTCTGATAGCACATGATTTACTTTCTTTTTTCCAAACATACATTTCAACCTTCTCACTCTTATAATTAAATTTATTAAATTTCACGAAAAATCCTTTTTAATAATATCACATCTTATGTAAAAATGCATTATAATTTTTAGAAAAAGTTGGGAAATTGTAGAAAATGTGCATAAAATTGTTTGCAAACATTGGAAAATAATGATGATTACAGTAAAAATATAAAAATAGTTATTGAATTTAACATAGATAAAAACAGGACTTTTGCGCTATATTATTGCAAAAGTCCTGTTTTACATAATGATATATATTGTAATTGTTAAAATATTAAAGCCATTAGATTGAAAAGTAATTATAACAATCCAGATATATCTTATACATTAGCAGCAGATAAATGTTATTGTATCTGTGATTAATATCATCGTGATACTTCATTTCCAGCTTTAGCAAAAGCCAGCTTCATAACCTCATCAACAGAAACAAGGTTATAATCACCGCTTACAGTGTGCTTTAGGCAGCTTGCAGCATTAGAGAATTCAACTGCCTTCTGAGGGTCAAAACCGTTGATAAGGCTATAGATTATACCTGCACAGTATGCATCTCCTGCACCAATATAATCAAGAATATTCATAAAGAATTCCTGACTGTAGTAAGCTTTTCCTTCTGTATATATCATAGATTGAAGCTTGAAAGTTGTTATGGATGTTTCAGTTCTCCATACAGAAGCTACCATCTTAAAGTTAGGAAACATCTTTATAAGTTCTTCTGCAATATATGCATTTTTTTCTTTATCAGACTTAGATGCATCCATACCAAATATACCAACAGCATCATCTTCGTTAGCGATACAGATATCTACATATTTGCATACTTCACTCATAACTTTATTAGCTTTTTCACTTGACCAGAGCTTGCTTCTGTAATTAAGGTCACAGCTTACAGTGATACCACGCTTCTTAGCCTCCTTACAGGCTTCAACAGTAATATCAGCCATATTATCACTTATAGCTGGTGTTATACCAGAGAAGTGGAACCATGTGGCTCCTTCGAATATGGAATCCCAGTCAAAATCTTCTTTTGTTGCAAGTGCAAATGCTGAACCATTTCTATTATATATAACATTGGTTGGTCGCTGGCTTGTCTTTTTCTCAAGGAAATATATGCCAATCTGGTCACCGCCGCGGACAATTCTGCTGACATCAACGCCGTATTGCCTTAAAGAGTTTACAGCACTCTGTCCGATAGTATGAGTAGGAAGCTTAGTTACATAACGTGTATCAACATTGAAGTTGGCAAGTGATACCGCTGTATTAGCTTCGCCACCTCCATAAACAGCTTCATAAGAATGTGCCTGTGTGAATCTTTCATTGTTATCAGGTGAAAGTCTTAACATTAACTCACCAAATGTTATAATCTTGTGTTTCATTGTTGTCTCCAATCATCATTAAACTTATACATAATATTATACAGTAACGTATTGTAGCACATTTTGATAAAAAAGTAATGCTTTTTTGTAAGAAGTTTGGTATTTTTAATCAAGTTTTGTTACAGCTTTCAATTATGAGGTATTAGAGAATTAATTATGCTAATTTAGTTAATTAAGTTGATTTAATGACATATCGACATAATCATCCGATTAAAGTATAATAAGATTGTTTAAATTATTATGAAAGCTTATCAAAGCTGTAGGAATTCCAGACTTTTATAAGAAAGGTTTTATATATTATGATAAGAAATGTAGGTTTAGAGGATATATCAGATGGAAGATTATATGGTGAGAATGACCTTGTAAGAACAGATACGAATAATTGCTGTAATTGTAAGAAAATATGTTGTATTGGTATGGGAAAGACGATAGTTCTTGATCCATATGATTGTTTCAGATTGTCTGTGGGAACTAACAGGACATTTGAACAGATGACAGATAGCAATATAGAGCTGAATGTAGTTGATGGATGTATTCTTCCTAATATAAAGATGCAGGATAATACAGATGCATGTTCATTCTTAAATGAAGAGAATATGTGCAGTATTCATAGTTACAGACCGGGGATATGCAGAATGTTCCCGCTCGGAAGATACTGGCAGGATGATGGACATTTTTATTATATATTACAGAAGGGAGAATGTAATAAAGATAATCTTACCAAGATTAAAGTGAAAAAGTGGCTTGGAATATCTCATACAGAGAGGTATAATGCTTATGTAATAAAATGGCACAGATATCTTAAAAAGATACAGAGGGTATTGCCAGAACTGACACAGGAACAGATAAGAACACTTAATCTGTATAATCTGAAAACATTTTATATTAAGCCTTATAAGTCAGAGGAAACATTTTTTGATGAGGTGACAGAAAGAATAGAAAGCTCAGAAGTTATGTTTGGCTTGTAGAAAACCCAGTAAGAAACTAAAAGTATCTTAGGGGGTATATTAGAAAAGCAAAATGTTTTAATATATTAGTTATCGGTTTTAGAATAAACAGGGAGGAACAAAAAGTTGAAGATAGATTTATTTAAAATAGGAAGTCTGACCGTGCATGGCTATGGTTTTATGATAGGCATAGGATTTATACTTGCTATGCTGCTTGCAGAATACAGGGCAAAGAAGCTTGGACTTCGTGAAGAATCAATTATAGATATTACTATAATAGCAGGAGTTTCAGGGTTCCTTGGTGCAAAGCTTTTATATATTATAGTTGAATTCGATACATTTATAAAGAATCCAAAGGCTGTACTTGGTTCATCTGGATTTGTTGTGTATGGTGGAATTATAGCTGGTGTGTTGTGTTGTATGCTTTACTGCAGGATAAAGAAGCTTAATTTTCTTGAGTATTTCGATCTGGTTATGCCAGAAATAGCACTTGCACAGGGATTTGGAAGAATAGGTTGTTTTCTTGCTGGTTGTTGTTATGGAAGAGAAACAACCAGCCGTTTTGGCGTGATTTTTCCAGCAGGTTCAGAGGCACCGGCAGGGGTTAATCTTATTCCAACACAGCTTATATCAGCAGGTGCCAACTTTATCCATATGATTATTCTGCTTGTTATTGCGTGCAATTTCAGCTATACAGCAGGAAAGAAAAAAGGGAAGAGCAGATATCTTCCAGCAGGAGATATAGGATATATATATATGGTTCTTTATGGAATCGGACGTTTCCTTATAGAATTCTTAAGAAATGATTATCGTGGGGAAGTAGGTTTCTTATCTACATCACAGTTTATATCAATATTCTTTGTAATATGTGGGGCTGGATTGCTTATATTTAATAAAATGCGTATGAATAAAGTAAAAGAATAGTAAATAGAAATTATTGAAATATATTTAATATAGATATACAGCATATATTTATAATTGTGAAAAATAAATATATGCTGTATATCTATATTGTATAGCAGTAGAAATATATATTGAGCACATATCTGTAATGAATGCAGAATATGTGGAATATATCAGTATTATATTATAATGAAAATCTTGATTTGTTCATGGAATTAATGTCGTCAAGTTCAGATATGGCATCCTCTGAAGACATAACTCTTGCAAAGCCTTCACCGAAGAGGTCAAGTTCCATATTAACCCATTTATCACCAGTTGCACCGGCATGTTCATATCCGCTTACGCAATCAGAGAGAACAACAACATTGTAGTCCTTGTGATAAGCACTTCTGACAGTACTATCAACGCACCAGTTAACTACTGTTCCAACAACAATAACAGTTTTTATATGTCTTTTCTTAAGTTCGAATTCAAGGGATGTATGTGCAAAACAGTCATAGCTGTACTTAGAGAATACGAAATCATTATCAGATACAAGCGAAGCAAGGCATTCACATAGCTGGGTTTCATCACTATTTCTTGAAAACTTGCAGGAACCATCCTTATTAAGAAGTCCTCTTTCTTTATTTCTTTTCCAGTAGAAGTCATATGCGTAGCCCTTATCCTGTTCAAATCTTGATAAAAACACGGGTATTCCAGCTTGTTCACAGTATTGCATTACATTAGTTATGGCAGGAAGCTGTGCTCTTGCCATAGGTACTTCAAGAGCTGCTCCTTCATCTACAAAACCCTTCTGCATATCGACAATTATTAAAGCTGTATCTTCTTTCCTTAAATCAAATGGCTTTGACCATTCCCAGAATCTTTTACTCATAGCATATCCTCCAATCAAAAAAATAAAAAGGGCATCTGGATATATTTTCCAGACGCCCTTGTCTTTTAATGGTTTTAAGTATAAAATCAGGTATAAATATTTTCAATGTATAATATGCACATAGTATGTGACATATTAGTGTATAATATGTTATTTGCATGAATTCAGATTAAACATTATTGGTGAATAAGTAAAAAAGGAGGTACATATGGTTTGCGTTAAAGATTTTATGGAAATAGAATATTTTAAGGAAAATAATCTGAAGCTGGTTGCAGGTGCCAATGGTCTTAACAGAACTGTTACAAGACCAAACATTGCACAGCTTAAGAACTTTTATGAGTGGATGGAGGGGGGCGAATTCCTTGTGGTAAACGGCATCGGATTAAAGCTGTACGAAGAAAAGAATCTTATAGAATTAATTGATAATGCCAATAAAGCAGGGGTGGCGTGCATAGCATTTGAACTGAATGCTGATTATATACCAGATATTCCTAAGAGTGTTATTAAATTTGCAAATGATATCAAGCTGCCAATATTTACACTTCCATGGAATGTGTCATTCGGAAATGTATTAAATACTATATATGATTATATTATAAGAAATCAGTTAAAGGAAGTATCAATATCAGAGCTTATGAAAAATATGTTGTTTACAGATATAGATAAGACATATGCGTTAGAACAGGCAAAGTTTTATGGATATGATTTATCAGAGGCATATAGTGTTGTGATAATGAAGCTGGATGATGTACAGAATTACCGTAATGAAGTAACTAACAGGCTTAGCAGGGAAATATCTGAAAGTGATATAGAGTGTCCATATATGTTATTACAACATTACAGCAACATAATAGTCTTTATTAAGGATATAGGAAAGGACAGGATTGGCAGATTATTTCAGAATGTATATGAGAGTTTTCATGGGAGCTTTCCTGAAACAAAGCTTTTAATAGGAGTAGGCAATTCTTATAAGGATATTGAAAGCTATAAGAAAAGTTACAGACATGCGTTAAAGGCGCTTAGTTCTATAAGAAATCATTCTTCGTATATAGCATTTTATGATGAACTTGGTTTTATAAGACTTATTGCTGATTCTTCAACTGATACAGAAATACATAATTATGTAATGTCGGTTCTTGGAAATATTATGGATGAGGAGGAAGTCAGTAAAACCCCATTGCTTGAAACGTTAGACGAATATCAGAAGAATGATTTTAATATAGCTAAAACAGCACAGGCATTATATATCCATAGAAATACACTTTTACAAAGACTTGATAAAATAGAAAACGCACTTGGTAGGGAGCTTAAAGATTATAATGTAAGACGTGAAATAATGAACGCATTTTATCTGAAGAAATATGTGGATTTTTAATAAATAGTCAGGTTAAAAAGCTTTTGTATAATTAAAATGTACACTATTTATTTAATATCAATGGATGATTTGTACATTGATATTAAAAATTCGTATGGATATAATCAACTTAAGATTTGACAAAGAGGTCGGATACAGCAAGAAATATTTCTGTATCCGGCTTATTTTATTTTTAAGTCAAACAAAACGACAAAGGCGTCGGAAACTTATTAAAGTTTCTGGCGTCTTTTGTGCGTTAATTAGAAGTGACAGCTTCTAAGTACTCATTAAGCTCATATCACTTTAGGAGGTAAGTATTTATGGAAAAGAAAGAAAATGTAAAAGACAGCGAATTTACCCAGACAAGTGTACCTGCTTCACAGAAGAAAAGCTTCTGGGAAATATGTGTTGTATGGATTGGATATGTATTTGTTGTTACAGGTATGCAGGTCGGTGGAACAATGGGAATATCTACTGACTTTGCCACTTTACTAAAGGCACTTGCAGTAGGCAGTATAGTATTATTGATATTAGGCTCATTTATGGGATTAATAGCATTAAAAACAGGCAATACATTTGGTATGCTATGCAGGTATGCATTTGGTAAGTATGGTTCACAGGTTATTTCACTTATGATTGTTGTAACTCTTGTAGGATGGTTTTCAGTTGATACTTATATGATTGGTCAGGCATCTAATGCGCTGTTTCCATCACTTCCAATTATTCCTATTGCAATAATTGCTGGTATAGGCATGACTGCAACAGCACTTTTTGGTATGAAGTGGATGTCAAAGCTTAGTGATATAGCAGTTCCACTTGTACTTATATTTGGTATTATTTCTATTGTACTCAGTGTTAAGAGTACTGGCGGACTTACAGGATTATTTGCTATCCAGCCAGATAATCCAGCATCATTTAATACATTAGTATCACTTTCAATAGGTTCTTTTGTATGTGGAGCAGTTTCTTTCACACCAGATGTGTTAAGATTTGCAAAGAATAAAAAGCAGACATTGATAATAATGTTCCTTGCAATGATTATAGCTAACCCACTTATGATTATACTTGGAGCTGTTGGAGCTATCGCAACAGGATATTCAGATATAACATTTGTACTTGCTGCACAGGGACTTCTTGCACCAGCATTTATCGTAATGATATTAAATATCTGGTCAACAGCACAGGGATGTGTATATTCTGGCTCACTTTCACTTGGAAATACATTCAAGGTCGATAGAAGAGTACTTGTAATTGGATTCGGACTTGCAGGAACAATAGGAGCTGTGATAGGCTTTTATAACTATTTTGGAACATTTATCAACTTCCTTGCAACAACAATTCCAGCACTTGGTGGTGTGTTTATTGCAGATTATCTTGTTAAGTATAGAAAAGGTTATCCATCACTTGAGGGTAATGCAATTCCAGCTGTAAACTGGGGTGCCTTTATAGCCTGGGGGCTTGGCATTGCAACAAACTATGTAAGCTTTGGCATTACACAGGTTAACTGCATTATTGTAGCAGCAGTTGTTGAATCAGTTTTTGCAGTAATAAGTGCAAAGCGTGCTAATGCTAAAAAGGAAGCAGCGGTAGAGGTACAACAGGCCTGAAAGCAGTAGAAGTGCAGCAGTTTTAAAATGTTATTTTAAAGAAAATTAAAAGTAAAACTAAGTGTAAAAGTAAATGCAGCAAATGTGAAGAAAAATTGCAGGTTGATTATTGTATCAATCTGCAATTTTGTTATATGATGATAAAGGATAATGTAAATAGTAAACAATAAAGTAATACTGTTACAGCAGTAAGTGTTAAATTTATTGTATACGCAGACTTTTGCCTGTATGTGTATATACGCACATGGCATGAAACGTGTGATAAAAACATGACTTATATAAGATGAAAGAAATGAGGGGGATTATGAAGAGCAGAAAAGAAGCATTAGAATATGGTTTATCATTTCCTGATACATATGTAGCAACTCCATTCCACGATACTAACTGGCAGCTTGTGAGGGTTAAAGGGAGTGAAAAGGCTTTTTTATGGACATATGAGAAAGATGGATATATTAACTTAAATGTAAAAGCAGACAGTGAATGGAGAGATTACTGGAGAAGCGCGTTTAAGTCAGTCATACCTGGATGGCATCAGAATAAGGAACATTGGAATACGATTATTCTCGATGGTTCAGTGCCAGATGATGCTATAAAGACTATGATTAGGGAAAGCTATGAGCTTGTTACTTATAATCCAACTAAAAGGATATATGAGACTGTAAAAAAAATCCCAAAGGGATGTGTAGCAACTTATGGACAGATAGCACAGATGGCAGGAAACAAAGGGATGGCAAGGGCAGTGGGCAATGCACTTCATAAGAATCCTGACCCTGATAACATACCTTGTTACAGGGTCGTTAACTCTAAAGGAGAATTGTCGGGTGCATTTGCCTTTGGTGGAGCAGGAAGGCAGGAAGCACTTCTTAAGGCAGATGGTATTGAAGTTGTGAATGGAAAGGTTGATTTAAAACTTTACGGAATGAAGTTTTAGTTAATATTGCTATATTTAAGATTAAGATTTTTTTAACGTATCAATCAGCTTCTTTGCAGCTATGCTAAGTGGTCTGCCTTTGTCCCATACAAGGCACACCTCACGTTCTGGAAGTGGTTCGACAAGTCTTATAGGACGTATTGAACCACTTGTAATAGCTGATGCACACAGGTCTTCTGGATAAAATCCTATTCCCAGGTTGTGTTCAACCATAGGAAGAATCTGGTCAGTAGTTGCAGCCTCCATATCAGGCGCGAACTGAAGATGGTGGTTTAGAAAATACTCAATATATAAGTTTCTTGTTGCGGTATCACTGCCAAGACTTATAAATGGAATATTATCAAGGTCATGCAGGCTTTGCATCTTAGATGCGAGGTCTGCATATTTAGTTCCACCTATGAGAAGTTCCCTGAATGAATATAAAGATTCCTTATGATAGTTTTTAGGTATAGTAACAGGTGTAGTTACAACAGATATATCGGCCAGTCCATTTTCAAGAGCCGATATTGCCTGTGGAGATGAGTGATTGGATATTTTTAATCTGACGTGTGGATAAGTTTCATGGAATGTCTCCAGTCTGTCTAATAATATAAGTCTTAAGGCAGTTTCACTTGCACCGATATTGATAAGTCCACGTTCAAGTCCCTTATCCTTAGCAAGCTCACATTCACCTGCTGAAAACTGTTCACATCCGGCAGCAACATGCTCGTATAATCTCTCGCCCTCAGGCGTAAGTGTGATTCCCCTGTTAGAACGTATGAATAACTTGCATCCTATTTCACTTTCGAGATTATTCATGCAGCGGGTTATATTAGGCTGATTGTTATCAAGCATTTCAGCAGCTTTGGTGAAACTTTTATATTGAGCAACATAATAAAATATCCTGTAATAATCATAGCTTATCATATATACCTCTTTTCTTTACATGTCCTAATTTTAAATGTCTTATTTTTAAATGTCTTTATTTTATAAGTTTTATTTTAAATGTTTTATGTGGATTAGAAACATTACTTATGTAATGTCAGAACAAAACGACTTCAGACTTTTTTATGCTTACATTATAACATATGATTATAATATAACAGATATATCAAATATATGTTTTACATCTTATTTAATGCAAAGTATAATGCCTTTGGTATGAAAAATCAAGGGGTATTCCTGGATGTTTTTAGTGGCAGATTATGTTGTGCGTTATCAGGGTGGTAATAATGCAGGACACACTCTACATGTGTTTGAGAAGGTGGATTTGTAGCAGAAAAGGCTATGCCTGAAAGCTGGATGGAACAATAACAAAGGATTTCATAACAGACAGCAGATTGGAAAAAGCAAAGCCTGTTATAGAAGAACTTCCAGGCTGGAAATGTGATATATCAGGCTGCAGAAGCTGGGATGAGCTTCCAGAAAATGCGAAAAAATATATTCTTACACTTGAAAAGCTTATCAGTCATAAGATACATCTTGTATCGACAGGAGCAGAAAGAGAAGAGTACCTTTTAAGAGATTGATGTAAGCAATTAAGAGTGATATTTGTTCTTTTGTGTTATAACAAAGAGATTATAGTAAATGAATGTATGTATGTTTTATAAGTGAATAATTACAGACATGTTATAACGAAAAGATGATAGAAAAGAAAGACGAGGAAAATAAAATGAGACATTTGATTGATCCAAAGGATTTATCAGTTGAGGAAACAGGTAACGTACTTGAACTTGCAGAAAGAATACGTGATAATATGTCTGCCTATAGTGAAGTGGCTAAAGGAAAGAAGATAGCAACACTATTCTATGAACCAAGTACAAGAACCAGGCTTTCTTTCGAGACAGCTATGCTGAATCTTGGTGGTAATGTAATAGGATTTCCATCTGCCGATGTATCAAGCGTTAATAAAGGTGAAACAGTAGAAGATACAATACGTGTAATAAGCTGTTATGCAGATATTGTAGCTATGAGACATCCTAAAGAAGGTGCACCTATGCTTGCATCCCTGTATTCTAGAATTCCTGTTATTAATGCCGGTGATGGAGGACATAGCCACCCAACCCAGACTATGATTGATCTTATGACTATAAAGTCAAGAAAAGGAAGATTGGACAATCTTAATGTAGGTTTATGTGGAGACCTCAAGTTTGGAAGAACAGTTCATTCGCTTGTAAAAAGTCTTTCAAGATATAAAGGTAATAAATATGTATTTATATCACCAGAAGAACTTAAAATGCCAGATTATATGATACAGGATGTGCTTGATAATGACACAGGTGTATACAGGGAGTCAAGGCAGTTAGAGGAAGTGTTACCAGATCTTGATGTACTTTATATGACAAGAGTACAGAAAGAAAGATTCTTTAGCGAAGATGAATATATAAGATTACGTGATTGCTATATACTTAATGCTGAGAAATTAAAGAAGGCCCCTGCTGATATGCCTGTTCTTCATCCACTTCCAAGGATAACAGAGATTGCAGCCGATGTTGATAAGGATCCAAGAGCTGCTTATTTCGAGCAGGTCCAGAATGGAGTGTATGTTAGGATGGCGCTTATAATGGCACTTCTTGGATTAACAGACCCTGTGACGGGCAAGAAGGTTATATAGTTGTTTAGTGAAGTTAATTATTTTGACGAACGGACACCATAAGGCTTGTGAGGTATTTTAAGAATAAGGCTACAGTCACCAGAAAGCTGATTGGATATTTCTAAGATGTTCCGTATAAGTATTGTTTACATGCGCAACCGCTCATACGAAACATCCGTGTTTCGTTTT
>ERZ808240.1953-NODE-1953-length-23953-cov-5.055611_pt1 | contig 23953 bp, 22 predicted proteins | sample MGYA00521084_ERZ808240 | MGnify/ENA primary metagenome ERZ808240 (study PRJEB31516, sample SAMN03275571) | gut metagenome | biome: mammalia-associated habitat; material: feces | host: Papio cynocephalus | place: Kenya | collected 2012-08-06 ... | reverse complement strand
ACTATTTCAAGCAATTTCAAGCTATCTTTCAAATAAGGATTACATTTAACATTACCGTAAAAATCATCAAAAAAGTATAACAGTAAAGCAATATGTTTTAATTATAGCAAGTCAACATAACAAAACACGGATATATGTTATGTATAATCTTTCGACTATTCAATCACATAATATCCGTGTATCACTATTTATTTTATTAGAAGAAATATAATAGCTGGCATAAAACCACATTAATTATTACTATTTATTAATTATTCCTGAATAGCCTTAAATGCCTCATCAAGATCCTCAATGATATCATCGATATTCTCTGTACCGATTGAAAGTCTGATTGTGTTAGGCTTGATTCCCTGGTCAAGAAGCTCTGCTTCATTGCACTCTGAATGTGTTGTGCTTGCTGGATGTATAGCAAGTGACTTAACATCAGCTACATTGGCAAGAAGTGAGAATAACTCAAGGTTATCGATAAACTTCTGTGCTTCTGCTGCTCCACCCTTGATTTCAAATGTGAAGATAGAACCACCACCGTTAGGGAAGTACTTCTTGTAAAGTTCCTGCTGCTCTGCATTAGTTGAGATAGAAGGATGGTTAACTTTCTCTACTAATGGCTGATCTTTTAAGTACTGAACTACCTTTAATGCATTCTCAACGTGTCTTTCTACACGAAGTGATAATGTTTCAAGTCCCTGAAGGAAGATGAATGAATGTATAGGTGAAATTGTAGCACCTGTATCACGAAGAAGAATAGCTCTTATATATGTAACAAATGCTGCTGGAGCTGTATCCTTTGCAAAGCTTACACCATGATATGATACATTTGGTTCTACTAACCATGGGAACTTATCTGCTGCTGCAACCCAGTCAAACTTGCCACTGTCTACGATTACACCACCAAGTGTAGTACCATGTCCACCAATGAACTTAGTTGCTGAATGAACTACGATATCAGCACCATATTCAATAGGTCTTACAAGGTAAGGTGTTGCAAATGTATTATCAACTACAAGTGGAATGTTATGTGCATGTGCAATCTTAGCGATTCTTTCGATATCAACTACTTCTGAGTTAGGGTTACCAAGTGTTTCAATCTGTACTGCCTTTGTGTTAGGTCTGATAGCTGCCTCAATAGCATCATAATCAAAAGGATCTACGAATGTAGCTTCAATTCCGTAATCTGGAAGTGTATGTGCTAAAAGATTATATGTACCACCATATATATTCTTAGCTGCTACAATATGGTCACCTGCATGTGCAAGTGCCTGGAAAGCATATGCTAAAGCTGCTGCTCCTGAGCCAACTGCAAGTGCTGCTACACCACCCTCAAGTGCTGCGATTCTCTTTTCAAATACGTCTTCTGTTGGATTAGTAAGACGTCCATATATGTTACCTGCATCCTTAAGACCAAATCTGTCAGCTGCATGCTGACTGTTATGGAATACATATGATGATGTAAGATAGATTGGAACTGCTCTTGCATCTGTAACTGGATCAGGCTGTTCCTGTCCTACGTGTAACTGTAATGTTTCAAACTTAAGATTTCTGTCTTCGTAATGTTTCTTTGCCATAATAATGTCCTCCATATAAAAGTTATTATTTACATATCCCTAAGATATGTTGTTCTGTCGATGACATTATAATACACGCTTTAACCTAGTAGGTCAATAGTAAATATTATTCCTAAATTATATTAGCAGTTATAGCTTTTAGCTATAATATTATCAAATATATTTTAACCTTATATTACTTCTTTATTCTCCCCAATAGTCTATACTTTCATCCGTACGCAGACTCACTCCAAACATTTTTGACATAAAATCTTCACGCTCGTTATATACATAAGTTACATATATATTTTTTCATCCAATTTATAAAAAATATAAGAATCCGCTTCTTACTTTACACAGCCAATAAGCTCATTAACATCCATAACTCCATTACGTGCACAATAATCTCTTATTCCATCAGCTACCTTTATAGTAGTCATAGGATCGTTGAAGTTAGCTGTACCAACTGAAACCATAGTAGCACCAGCCATAATGAATTCAAGTGCATCCTCTGCACATGCAATTCCGCCCATGCCTATGATTGGAAGCTTCACAGCATTGGCTGTCTGGTATACCATTCTTACTGCAACCGGCTTAATCGCTGGACCTGAAAGTCCACCTGTCTTGTTAGCCACTGCAAATGTTCTTCTGTTAATATCTATCTTCATTCCTGTTATGGTATTAATAAGTGATACAGCATCTGCACCGCCTGCTTCTACTGCCTTTGCCATCTCTGTTATATCTGTTACATTAGGACTTAATTTCATGACAACCGGCTGCTTTGCCACCTTTTTTACTGCCTTTGTTATACGCTCTGCCATAGCTGGAACCTGTCCGAAGGCGATTCCACCCTCCTTGACATTAGGACATGATATGTTTATTTCAAGCATATCTACCGGCTGCTCACCTAACTTTTCAACAGCATCCACATAATCCTCTTCTGTTTTTCCACAAACATTTACAATTATACGTGTATCATACTGCTTAAGAAATGGTATATCTCTCTTTACAAATGTATCAAGTCCCGGATTCTGAAGTCCGATGGCATTTATCATGCCACCATAGGTTTCTGCTATTCTTGGTGTAGGATTACCTGGCCATGGGACATTGGCAACACCTTTAGTTGTAACTGCTCCAAGCTTACTCAAATCTACATATTCACAGTACTCCATACCTGAACCAAATGTTCCAGATGCTACTGTTACAGGATTGTTGAATTCTACACCTGCGATATTTACTTTCATATTTACATCAGCAGGATTAACTGGATTAACTTTAGCTGCCATTATAACTCTACCTCCTTAACATCAAACACTGGTCCTTCCTTACATACTCTCTTGTTATTAACCTGTGAATGTTCATCCTTTTCTGTCGACTTGCATACACATGCAAGACATGCTCCTATTCCACACGCCATTTTTTCTTCCAGCGATACATAACATGGTATGTTATTGCTTAGAGCATATTCCTTAATTGCACGCAACATAGGAGTTGGTCCACATGCAAATATTACATCTCCAGTAATATTATTCTCTCTTACAGCATCAAGAACATTTCCCTTGGTACCAACACTTCCATCCTCTGTTGCAACTGTTACATGTGCATATTCATCAAACTCTGTCTTTAAGAAAAGCTGCCCGTCTCTGTAACCTAATACTGCCTCTGTATCACACTCAAGCTGTTTTGCAAGTTCAAGCATAGGTGGAATACCTATGCCTCCACCAAAAAGGATAGCTTTCTTAACTGGTCTGTGTTCTTTCTTTAAAGTACATACCCCATCCTTGCACTCGTGAATGGCAACATTTTCTACCTTATCAAATATAACCTTTATATCATATCCGTTTCCAAGTGGACCATGTATGTTTAATGTCTGGCCAGCTCCCATCTGTGAAAACTCTTTAGTACCCTTTCCTGCTATACGATATACTATTCTTAACTTATCACCGTCTATCCTGCAGATACTTATAGGTCTTGGAAGTAACCTTGAACCATCGTTTGAATACACTGATATAAACTGTCCCGGTCTTGCTTCCTTTGCTATTCTTTCTGTCTTAAGCCACATTTCATATACACCATCTGCAAGACAGGCAGTGCTTATTATGGCAGCATTTTCTCTGTATGACATATTTAATCCTCATTTCCGCGCACTTTTTTTATATATCGTGTTCGTGTCATGTGCGCGCAGACACAAATCCTGCGTGTGAAAAAAAAGATAATATTCTGATTTATCACGCTAGTCTTCATTACAAACAATCACTATACACAACTTTTCCATTACATATAGTGTATTTTATTTTACCATAAAGTTCATCGGCTATGAAAGGACTGTTAGCAGCTTTTGATGCAAAGTTTTCATTTACAACCCATTTTTCATCTGGTGCATATATAACTATATCAGCAGCACTGCCTTCTTTGATATATCCTTTATCCATCTTATAAAGCTTTGCAGGGTTAATTGTCATCTTTGAAAGAAGCTCTTTCATAGTAAGCTTTCCTGTCTTTACAAGATTAGTTACACCAAGCGCTAAAGATGTTTCAAGTCCTATCATTCCGCTTGGAGCTGCCTTGAACTCTTTAGCTTTTTCCTCTCTGCTATGTGGCGCATGGTCTGTTGCGATTATGTCTATGGTTCCATCTGCCAGAGCCTCTATTATGGCCTGTCTGTCTTTTTCTGTTCTTATAGGTGGATTCACTCTTGCAAGTGTTCCCTTTTTTAACACAACATCCTCTGTGAGTGAGAAATGCTGTGGCGTTGCCTCTGCATGGACATCTGCACCTAATCTCCTGGCAGTACGCACAAGTTCAACTGAAACTGCCGAGCTTATATGCTGTATACATATGGTAGCACCTGTTGCTAGTGCCAGCATACAATCTCTTGCGACCATAATATATTCTGAAAGTGCCGGTGCACCGCCAAGTCCAAGCATGTCTGATATAACACCTTTGTTAATCCCCTGCTGTTCTATAAATGCAGGATTCTCCTCATGGAAGCTAAGTGGCATATCAAGTGCTTTAGCCTCCTCCATGGCCTTTTTTACAAGCAGTTCATCCTTAAGTGGAATTCCATCATCCGTAAATACATAAGCACCAGCTTCTTTAAGGCTTTCAAAATCCGTAAGCTCTTCTCCCTTAAAACCTTTTGACACGGCTGCAGCTGAATATACATTTATCGGAGTTTTCTTTCCTTTATCCAAAACATACCTGAGTGTTTCGACATTATCTATTACCGGCTTTGTATTAGCCATACACATAACTGTTGTAAAGCCTCCTGCCGCTGCTGCACTTGCTCCAGTTTCAATATCTTCCTTGTATGTAAAACCTGGATCCCTGAAATGTACATGAGTATCGATCAGACCAGGCGCAACTATCATTCCCTTGGCATCTATAACCTGCTCATAATTATCAGCGGCAGTTTTCTCATTAAAGCTTTCTGACTCTTCATCAATGCAGCCTATTTTCTTTATTATTCCATCTTCTATAATGATATCTGCATAATCCTCAAATCCACTTGCTGGATCTATTATGTAACCATTTTTTATTAATATCATAATTTACGCTTTTTCACTCCTACACTCACGAACCCGCGCTCTCGCGCTCTTCCGTCCTGCTTCGCATGACTGCCCATTTAGACTAATCACATGCAAATCACTTATAAACAACTTTATCCAGCCTTAAAAAAGCGGCTTTATCAGAGATTATAACTGATATTGCCGCTCCATAATCATTCGTTATCATTCAGAGTCAACACTGCAAATCTCTGAACTATAACTTATTATCTACTTTCCAAGTGCTCCATTAATATCAGCAATCATATCAAGTGCTGCCTGTCTTGAAGCCTCACCAAAGTTCTTATCACCAAACTTAGCATATTCTTCTTTCTTATATGCTGCGATAATTCCTCTTGAACTGTTTACAATAGCACCAAGTCCGTCAGGATTAAAAAATGCAGTAAGATCTTCTGCCTTTCCACCCTGTGCACCATAGCCTGGAACCAGGATATACGCCTTAGGCATAACCTTTCTTAAAATCCTGCCCATCTCCGGGTATGTAGCACCAACAACAGCACCTACGTTACTATATGTGTCGCCCATGCACTGACTTCCCCACTCATCAACCTTTGCACCTACATGCTCGTATAATGGTCTGCCATCAATAAGCTGATCCTGGAACTCACCACTTGATGGATTAGATGTCTTAACAAGTATAAATATACCCTTGTTCTCTTCCTGGCATACCTTGATGAATGGATTGATTCCATCTGAACCAAGATATGGATTAACTGTTGCAAAGTCCTCATCAAAAGGAGCTAACAGCTTAGAACCAACCTTAACCTTTCCAAGATGTGCTACTGCATAGCTTTCAGATGTTGAACCGATATCACCTCTCTTGACATCACCGATTACAACCATATCTTTCTCATGGCAATAATCAACTGTTTTCTTAAAAACCTTAAGTCCTTCTATGCCAAACTGTTCATACATGGCAATCTGTGGCTTAACTGCTGGAACTATATCATATATATTATCAATGATAGACTTATTAAACTGCCATATAGCCTCTGCCGCTCCCTCTAAAGTTTCCCCATACTGTTCAAATGCTGCTGCCTGAACATGTTCAGGAATAAACTTCATCATAGGATCAAGTCCAACAACTACTGGCGCATTAGTCTTTACAATCTTATCTACTAACTTGTTTATCATACGATAATATCTCCTTTTCTATTCTTATTGCGACATATGGATATTCATACAATATTCATCCTGAAAAATCATTGTATACACAGTATACACAAATCGAGCAAGTCAGCTCATATACAGATTCTAAGCCTATTGCTTTTATCCGGGTATCTTAAGATATCCTCTTCATAATTCATATCTGTATGTCCACATTATTCTACAACTTTGGAACATCTTTATCAATAATAACTTCTGTTCCATTGTTATTAGAGTACACAACCTTACCTGCAACTATAGTATATCTTACCTGTCCTGATACCTTCTTTCCATCGAAAGGTGTGTTATGTCCTTTAGATGCAAATGTATTGCTGTCAATAACATACTCCTCATCAGGGTCTATTATTGTAATATCAGCTGTCTTTCCAGGAAGCAGCGTACCCTTGTCTATTCCTATGATCTTAGCAGGTGTATAGCTCATTCGCTCTGCCATCTGAAGTGGTGTAAGTACTCCTTTCTTTACAAGCTCTGTTATAGTAAGAGCAACTGATGTCTCAAGACCTGTTATACCGAATGGTGCCTCAACAAAACCTCTTTCTTTCTCTGTCTTATGATGTGGTGCATGGTCTGTTGCTATGCAGTCTATCACACCACTCTTAAGTCCCTCTATAAGCTTGTCCACATCTTTTCTTGTACGAAGTGGTGGATTCATCTTATAGTTGGCATCATCCTCTGTTATAGCATCCTCTGTAAGTGTAAAATGATGTGGTGTAACCTCTGCTGTTATATCCATTCCTTCCTTCTTGGCATCTGCTATCATACGTACACTGTCCTCAGTAGAGCAATGACAAAGATGAAGCTTCGCACCTGTATTCTTGGCAAGTAATATATCTCTTGCAACAATTATATCCTCAACAGCATTCATAATACCATAGAAACCTAACTCTCTGGCATGGTTACCCGCATTCATAACACCTCTTGCTGCCAGATTCTTATCCTCACAATGTGCAAACACAGGAATATCAACCTCTGCCGCAAGTCTCATAGCCTGTCTTGCTACTCTTGCATTCATGACTGACCTTCCATCCTCGCTTACCGCTACTGCACCTGCCTCTTTAAGATTCTCAAAATCTGTGAGGTATTCTCCATCCTGACCTGCTGTTATAGCTGCAATTGGAAGAATGTTGATATCAGTAACTTCTTCTGCCTTATTCTTAATATATTCGACCATCTCAACACTGTCTATAACCGGCTTAGTGTTTGGCATAGGACACACAGTAGTAAAACCACCTCTTGCCGCTGCTCTTGCACCTGTTCTTATAGTTTCCTTATGTTCAAAGCCTGGCTCCCTGAAATGTACATGAAGATCTATAAGTCCTGGCATAACATAACAGCCTCTGGCATCTATTACACTGTCTGCATCATCTTCAATATTCTTAGCAACCTTTTCAATCACACCATCTGTAACAAGCAGATCCTTAACTTCATCTGTATTACTTGCAGGATCAATAATTCTACCATTCTTTATCAGCATTTTCATGATCAATTTTCCCCCTAAAGTTTAGTTTTTCAAACTCATACGCTGGAACCGGTTTTCCATAATAGAATCCCTGTATATAGTCAACTCCGAGCTCCTTAAGTATGTTAAGCTGTGCTTCGTTCTCAACTCCTTCCACAATAATACTTGTATCAATCGTATCTGAAAGCTCCACAATCAGCTTTATAAATGCCTGTGCGTATTCATCTTCAACTATATCATCAATAAATGTCTTATCGACCTTTATTATATCAAGTGGAAGCTGTTTAATATAGTTAAGTGATGAATAACCTGTTCCAAAATCATCAAGGGCAATTCTTGGTCCTAACTCCTTGATTCCTTTTATTATCTGAAGTACCCTGTCCATATCGTTAATAGCAAAGCTCTCTGTTATCTCAAGTACTATATTGTGTGGTTTAACACCTGTTTTCTTAAGTATGCGTGCTACAGTTCCTACAACATCCTTCTGCAACAGCTGCACTACTGAAAGATTGACATTGATATGAAAATCCGGCATGCCATGTTCATTCCAGTACCGGCACTGCCTGCAGGCTTCTTCAAGAACATAGTCGCCTATAGATGTTATAAGTCCAAGATACTCAGCAAGTGGTATGAAATCACCTGGTCCCATGAAACCTAACGCCTTGCTGTCCCATCTTACAAGTGCTTCACATGATGCACATTCTCCTGTTCTTATGTCCACAACCGGCTGATAGAATACGACGAATTCATCTATACCTGATGTAACAGCCTGTCTCATATTATTCTCAATATCAAGTCTTCTTGCTGTGTTTAACTTGCTGCAACTGTCATAAAATGTGTAGCCGTTCTTTCCATTCTTCTTAGACTCATACATCGCTATATCTGCAAGTCTTATAATCTCGTGTACATCCTTGCTGTCATCCGGAAATACAGCTATACCCATACTCATAGTACAGAAATACTCTGTTTCCATAAGATACCATGGCTTGTTAAACATATCTTTTACCTTATTGGCTATGCGTTCAAGCTCACTGAACATATCTGGCATAACAATAGCAACGAACTCATCTCCACCCATGCGGTAACACTTGCCACGAAGTCCAACTATACTCTGAAGTCCTGCGGCTATCTGCTGTAAAAGAACATCTCCATACTGATGTCCGAGTCCATCATTGATATGCTTGAAATCATCAAGGTCAATAAACATAACAGCACCTTTAACTCCGTCTTTAACAGACTGCTTGATAATCTTTTTAAGATCTGATTCGCATTTCATACGGTTATAAAGGCCTGTAAGAAAATCGTTATGTGCCTGGAATTCTATCTTCTGCTGGCTTTTCTTTTTCTGTGTTATATCAGATGCTGTACAGACAATAACCTCACTTCCATCTATCCATACAAGATTGGTGAATCTTATCTCAAACCACAGACCCGATTCAGCACTGTATTTTTCAATAGGACGTATATATGGTTTAACATAATCTGTACCATCATCCTCATCGTATGCTTTCTTCCTGTCAAGATATGTCTTATACTCTTCTGATGACATAAGCTCCTGCATGCATTCCCTGATAGCATTCTGAATCTCCTTTGACTCCGCTGCAACTTTGTTGGAAAACAGTACATTCGCCGTATTCTTGTCACATACTATAATACCTGAGCCTATGTTGTTAAGAATATCTTTAAGTACTTCATATGAAGACAGCAGCGAGTTGTTAGTAACTCTCATCTGTGCTGTATTCTGTATAATGGATGCTATGCTATGTATAAACCCTTCAAGTTCTTTCGTCATTCCATACTTAATATTATGTATAATTATATACATGGCATTAATTCCATTAATCTTGATAGGAATAACGCAGTCTTTCCCACATAAATCTGAACACGGATATGAAAATACATCTGCACTTTTTTCTAATTCTTCTATAGAGTATTCTTCTTCGTCCAGATAATTAATAAAGTCTTTGGCTTCACCTTCTGATGCAACGTAGTCAAGCCTGTGTTCATCTGAATTCTTCTGTACAACCACAATATATTCTGCCTGAATATACTCATTGACTTTATGTAATATAATCTTAACTATATTCTGAAATGTATCCTTCGACTCCAGGCTTTCTATCACCGAAGATAACACTTCATACTTATTACTACAATTACCCAAAACCTGCCTCCTGGATTGTTTTACATACAGTAATTATATAATATTTATACCTGTTTGGAAACTGTTTTCTGACATTTTAAAGCAAAATATTTGAATTTATCTTTATTGTTTTATATACCTTTTTATGATATTATGGTGTTTAAGGATTGCGTGAATTGCATAGCAATGTAGCAATCCTGGTGCATCAGTGAGTGTCAAAAAGTATGAACCCACATGAGCTTACTCATAGTTGGGCACTTTGATGCCTACTGATTAACATAAATTAACAGGAGTTAAACAGATTATATGGAAAATATTTACAAGTACAGTACAACTCTTAAAGCATCTGGGGATGATTATAAGAAAATCGTATTCTGGAACCGTTTCTTAAGGAATCCTGCAGAACTCATACTTTCATGGGTACCTGCTGCCATATCAGTAATTATGATGATTCTTGGTAAATACAATACATTTCTTCTTGTAATATATGCTGTATGCTGGTTCTACCCTATATACATATTTGCTTTCCAGTTCAAGAACAGCGTTAACTACCACTTAAAACATAGAGATGCATCAGAGGATGCTCCATGTACTATCACTCTTATGGATTCTGCAATATTAGCTGATATTCCAGACCATAACCTTGTATATACATACGAATGGGAACAGTTTACTACTGTTTATTTTTTGTATGGCTATTATATGTTGTTTGCTGGGAACAAGATGATTGTTATGCTTAACACCAAAGATATGCCGGACGACGTTAAAAGCAACGCCGGACAGTTTATCAAAGAACACGTAGACCTTAATAAGTGTAAGATAGCTTATTAACTATTAACTTATGTTAGTATAACGACTTTTTAACTGTACACAGAATAAAAAGAGCCAGTCACGGCTCTTTTTTTATTGGGATTACGACATTTTCTGCAATCGTCACATTCTATCGACTATTTATGAATTCCTTCTTCTTAAATCTGACTACAAGGCTTGTGACAAACAGCACAGCTATGCACACAGCTATCGGCATAAGAATATTTTTTCCTAATAATATACCCTTTTTATATACAGAATAAGTCATCACATACTTACGCCATAGAAGACCAGTGCTTATAGCATCATTGGCATCATAATATTCAACGCTCACTATAACCATAGCTGCAAGATAGCCAGCCCATTTCATATCCGTTACCCACCATACTGCAAGCATAATCAGTCCCATAACGAATATAACTGCAAACGTCTGCAATATAAAAACTGCACTTATAAGTGCAAATGAAGGTGCTGCCTCACATGGCATATGTATGGCGCTATAACACGTACTTGCCTCGTCTTCCCAGTTATATATCTTTCGTTTTATACATATGCCTGCTATAGTTGTTGCTATATATATGTATACAGCGATGACTGCACTAAGTATTGCAAGGTCCTTCACACATCTTTTCCATATATTATATATATGTTTATGCCTCGTAATCATCATTACCGAAAAATTATATCTCTGTACATACAATATATAAAACAATGAACATATTGTAAGCAGCCTGCTCACATAATATATGCCAATGCCTATATACACATCATACAGGCATGCTTCTGTATCAGACGGAATACCCAGCCCTCTTAATATTGTATTAGGCAGCAATATAGTTATAACAACAAGCATTACTATGGACATTCCCTTGTCATTAACACTCAGTAATTCCCTTATCTTTCTCATACCTTTTCAGCTCCATGTATTATAATCGCCTTATGTACCGGATATAATGACATATCAAAGTAAAAGTCTGACTTTATAAATCTTGCCCTGCGTTCCTGTCTTACTAGACTGTTAGACACACCAAAACGTATAGCAAATGTTTTGGTTTCATCTGGTTTTAATATAGTATCTCCTTCTTCATCTACTGCATATATCATTCCCTGATTATCATATCCTATAGGATATGCCACAAGCTCTACATTTGGTACAAAATCAGCTGCCAGATTGACATTCTCATCTTTTTTGTTCGTAACATCAAAAACAATGACCAATCCATCCTTATCACTTCTCATCTCTTCTGGCATATTTTTCTTATCAACAATATCATTCATATTGCCAAAATAAAGATTAGCTACACATATTTCTAATTCATTATGTTCTACAACATCCCCTGCTTCATAGTACTCCTCAACTGGAGCAGGCAGTCTGGTATTAGCATTTCTGTAAACTAATATAAACACTATAACCAAAACAAGTGTCACACATAATAATATGCCATACTTCACTTTCTTATTTTTAAAATGTATCATTCTTCACCCCCCGCCATATATACAAAACAATATCAAGCACAACTATCATCACTATAAATAAAACATAACTTTCCCAGTAATTCGTGGCAAGCTGGCTCATACTAAACAACCTGTATGGAGCAACCGCTTTAATTTTATTGTACGGAAACCAGCTTGAAGCCGCATTCATAAATTCACATAGCACTACAGGAAAAAGTAATACTATAAATGTATTATTCACCCATAAAGATACCATAAGCGAAATTGTTGCCAGTAATCCACCACATATAAACTGCAATATAAAGTACAACAGATAATATACATAAGGATGTGTAAAAAATATACTACTCCACATAGAATTAGCTGAATAACACAATGTACCATTATTCCATATCATAGAAGGAAGCAGCATAGCTGTTGCTAAAAGATTAACAAGCAATGGCAGTACCGCCACTATCCCACCTGTTGTAAATACTGCGATAAACTTGGCTATAAGGTAATTAATCTTTTTAGTTCTGCAATAATAATTTCTTATAATTCCTGTACGCCTGTCTGTATAATATGTAGCTGCATATGGCAGAACTACCATTATCGGAAGTAATCTTATATACAACGTATAATAAACATTATAACTTCCACCTATCCATGTATAAAAAACCGTATACGGAAGCGTTAGTCCCCCATATTCAAAAAACTCCAGCGGATTAAGTGCATTATGCAGCCCCACTTTGACAAACTGCACTGTAACTATTATCATTCCTATAATAAGCGCAATCTTAAAAGCTGCTCCTTTTAGTGCCCGCTCCATTTCAATCTTTAGCATCTGCTTCATCCAATCAACCTCCCAGCCACATACATTATTACATACAGAATATCAACTACTTACCTAAGCTTGTCTGAATATGTAAAATCAAGCTTTAATAATTCATCCTCGTCATATATCTCTTTACGTCCAGTTTTATGATTAACTGTATAATTAGTTCCTATATATATATCATTATCAAGCATTAATCCATCTGTTTCTAAATCATCATATATAGTTTTATGTTCATCTGCTGAATAATGACTTTTATATCTTGTAACTTTATATTTCTCTATAAAACACAGCATCACAATATCCTTGCTTTCTCCAGCATTTATTGTAACTTTATCAAACTTATGCTCAACCCAGTCATCCGGTTTAACGAAAAATGGTATAAAATTATCATCATAAATAGTATTATATTGAAGATTACCATTATCATCATACTTTATGTCATAATAATATAAGCTCCTTGCTAAAAATTCTTCTGCCTTTTCACCTGTATTAGTTACATTCAGTCTGAATATAATCATATCCATATCTATGCCTTTATAACTTTTGCATATATTAGCATCTTCATCTATATACACATTTTTCTCATATGTATCTAAATAAGTACGCAACTGTTCTATGCTTTTATCATCCTCATACTTATAGATGTCTTTAAAATCATCTGTAACATATGCTTCATCTACTCTACATTTAAGTTCTTTATTAATTATATTTATTGTATCACCCATGTTTAATATCGGTGGCACCTCTTCATCAGAAGACATCGTATAATATACAGAATAATCATGCCATTTAGACTCACCATCAACTGATGCTGATGTTGCTACGATTGTTTTTTCATTACCTCTTTCAGACATTGAATATACATCATCTATATTAGTTAATCTACAGCCAGCAAGTGAAATTAAGATTGTAACGCTTATCATAATAATTATGCTTTTTTTGTTCATAAATTCATTCTTCCCCCTATCCTTTTCTCTTTATAATTCAATCGGTTGGGAATTATTATCCCCAACCGATTAAGAGATGCTTTTTCCCTCTTTTACTTTAGTTAGTTCTTTTTAGTAGCCACTCATATTATCAGGACTCCAAAGCCCACCATAACTTGCAGCATCATTTGAACAAAGAGTTGCTTTAATGCATATGACTGAATGGTCATATTCATATGCCCAATTCTTCATATATTTTTCAGTACCTTCATAAAATTTATGCGCAATACTATAACTTTCTCCCACTGCACTTGCATCATAACTTTCATAGCCATATACATAAGCTAAATAACCTACATCATCCTCACCTTCAAAGCTATGACATCCCATCCATGCAGCTGAGTCATCAAATTTAGATCTTTTTTCTGTCTTTTGTTCATTGTAACCATCAAAGCTGAAATCATAATCTGTGTCGCTATTATTATTCGCATAAACATGCGCTGTCTGCACACCTGTAAATAATAACATTCCTGTGAAAGCACCTACAATAAGCTTTCCAAAAAGGCTTGTCTTATTATACATAACACACTTCCTTTCTCTGATTTAATCATCAGTAACCCATTGTCAACAAGTAACTTTATAGAACCGGTTCCGTTGTATTTATTCTACCACACAAAAACATCTATTTTTTCAATTTGTAATAATTGGTAGGTTTTATTGTAATATTTGGTCAATAAATGTTATTTTTCAGTATATTCAATCTATTTTTATATACTATATTTTATATTTCTATATGTACAATATGTATAATTGACATAAAAATACCAGCCCTTCAACATCAGATACGTACCCTGACATCCCGAGGCTGGTATATAAAATATATCCCTATACTTACATTCTCTTATTCCTTACTCCGACCGACACACTTGTTACATACTCATATTCTGTTTTTTTAACATCATACATTCCATCATACTTCTTTATTATCTTCCTGACGCTGCCTATACCTCTGCCGTGATTTTTATAATAATCTATGGTTCTGGCTTCCGGCGTGTTTATATAATTATTCTTTATAATAAATACGATATTACCTGCGTGGCATATAAGCTTAATATCTATATATGCATCCATATTATTCTGAAGTGCACGGCTTACAGCATATTTGCTGTTATCTATAAGGTTGCCTATAATCATGCCAAGGTCACTATAATCGACATCCAGTTCCTCTGGAACTTTAATGTCATAGGTTATATTTACACCTTCTGGCACTTCAGATAACTTATACGACAATATACTGTTGACCCTTAAGTTCGTACAGTACTTTGGCTGTCCAGCTGTATTAATATTATCAAGTATATTATCAAGCTCCTTTTCGGCTTCATCATAATCCCTTAACTGTATGGCATAACTGAGCGTATTCAGTCTGTTCTTAAGGTCGTGTCTTATGTCCTTAAGCTCCTCCTGTGCCTCTTTGATATTACCATACAGCCTGTTATTCGTGTCTATCTGTATCTTAAGAATGTCTTCCTCATAGCTATGGCGTGCGCCTGTGTCTATCTCTATCATACTTATACATACAATATCCTTGGCTAGACATATCACAATCATAAGTATTACATATATCACATACCTGTCATTTACCTGCTGCGGCATTAGCTTATACACCAGCATAAGAATTATATTCTGTGCAACAACCGTCATTATAACAGCTATATCCGTAATCCTGCCTACGCTTACTTTTCTATAATTGTTATATCTGATAAATGCGAACAACATTATTATACTTACAAATATAATAAATGGAGTTATATAAACTGATGCTGTTTCCTCACTATACACTATACTGTTACGTTTTATGCTCCATACAGCTTTTATGACAACTGATATATTGATAAGCACATTTACATATATAAGTACTGCCGATATATTTTTATACAACTGGGGAATGTCCGATTTATTCAATATAATAAGAATAATCGCAAGTACAGCACACAATATATAATCATCATATAATATAAGCCTGTACAGGCTCACACTTATCGCTGCCATTATTATTATGCTTTTTAACAGCTGCTTTGTATCAATGGCTATCAGCCATATTATGTTGTGATGTATTCCTGCCTGTATACTGTTATCTGTATAATATTCGCCTGTATATTTCAGGGACTTGATAAAGCTTCTATATATTATGTATTCAGTTATTCCAAGAAGTATAAACCAATATTCCCACATCATCAGTACTCTCCACGCTTATGTTACAGACACATATTTATTAAAGCCATCCACGAATTCCCTGCTGTAACGTCTTGATATCGAAACCGGAACTGCCTCGCTTTCACGCCCTGTCTTATACCATACCATATCTGACTTTATTCTTGATATATACTTATAGTTTATAAGCATTGAACTGCCTGACATTCCAAACATATCAGAAGGGAATTCTTCTTTGATATCCTTTATCTTTCCATATGTCCTGTATTCTTTACCAGATGTTATGATATTGATATACCGCATATCTGAATATATGCACACTATATCGTTATAGTCTATCCTGTATATAGACTTTCCTATATGAAATATGAACTTGCTGCCATCATCTGTATACAACTCGTTAATCTCGCTAAGTATCATACTAAGACGTTCTTCACCTGCCGGCTTTACTATGTAGTTAAATGCATGTACATCAAATGCTTTCTGCATATAATCAGTATGGCTTGTTATAAATACTATAACAGCCTCCTTATATCCCGCCTTTATCCACTTTGCAAGACTTATTCCATTATCATCACCAAGTTCTATATCAAGAAAATACACATCATATGGTATATTCTTATCATTAAGTTCTTCTTTCATATCCTCTGCACAGTTATATGCATCTGTTTCTGCTTTTATTCCAAGCTTATCCGCTGTCTTATCAAGAAGTCTGACAAACATATCTGCCTGTACACTATCATCTTCGCACAATGCTATCCTCATACAATTCCACTCCTCATCAATGCAGCTTATGCCAGTACTTTAATCAGTACTGACAGACAGACACCCACCTAATTAACGTGCAAGCCATCCGCCATCAACAGCCAGTGTAAATCCATTAACATAATCCGATGCCTTAGATGCAAGATATACTACTGCACCCTTCATATCATCCGGCGTTCCCCATCTTCCAGCAGGTATTCTGTCAAGAATAGCTTCACTTCTGTCTGCATCATCCCTTAACTGTGCTGTATTGTTAGTAGCCATATAACCTGGTGCTATTCCGTTAACATTAATATTGTACTTCGCCCATTCGTTAGCCATTGCTCTTGTAAGACCTATAACTGCGCTCTTGCTTGCTGTATATGATGGAACTCTTATTCCACCCTGATATGAAAGCATAGAGCATACATTTATAATCTTACCACCTTCCCCCTGCTTTATAAGCTGTCTTGCAAATGCCTGGCTTAAGAAAAATACCATTTTTTCATTTACCTGTATAACTGAATCCCAGTTTTCTTCTGTAAAATCTATTGCATCCTGTCTTTTAATAAGTCCTGCATTATTGACAAGTATATCCACTTTTCCATATGCATCTATAGCCGCTGTCATAACCTTATCTATAGAATTCATATCTGAAAGATCTGCTAATACTTCAGTAAAAACTTCGCCATCAGCCTCTATCTTAGCTTTAGTTTCTTCACAAGAACGTCTTGCAACTCCAAGCACCTTAGCTCCTGCCTGTGCAAGTGCAATACTCATTCCCTGTCCAAGTCCTGTGTTGGCACCTGTAACAACTGCCACTTTACCATCTAACTTAAATAAATCTAATATCATATATTCTCTCTTTCTTAACCATTCGTTGTCATCTGCTTATCTAGTTAAATCCTATGAGTTTATTCATAACCTTATAGCCTGTCTTTGATATTCCTCTTCCAACGCGTCCTGGAATATTAACTGTACTTCCTAACAGACTGTATCTTAGTTCCTTGTAAAGCTGCTTATCTGTATCCTTAACATATTTCCAGAGTTCTTTCTTCTTATTAAGATTCTCCTCTGTTCCTGATATTATTAAGAATATTGATGAAACTTCCATCATTATTCTTAAATATGTTCTCATATATTTTCTGCATTTCTCATTTTCCGGCTTTTCTGAAAGATATGAATCTATAAGCCTTTTAGTAACTCTTAACTGCTGGTCTATCCTTGATATCATAACCTTTTCATTAACTGACTGGTCATCTCGTCCTATGAAATATCTGTAGAAATTAGTATTTATGTAATACATTTTCTTAACAGAAGGTAATGGTTCGAATACAAATATATTATCAACATAAAACGTATGCTCAGGAAGTTTTAAGCCACAATCCTTAATGAGCTGTGTCCTGTATATAACTGAATGCATAAGAATATACTGGTCAACTTTAAAATGCCCCATATCATCCCATCCAAACATCTTATCAACAGGAAGTGCATTTTCGTAATGAATAACCTTTTTTCTTTTAGCTCCAACCTTCTCGTATACATAGTTAGCTATAACCATATCTGGAAGATCATCATTCTCAACAAATTCCTTAAGCTTTGCAAGAATTCTCCTGTAGCTTTTTACATCTACCCAGTCATCACTGTCAACAACCTTAAAAAAAATTCCTGTGGCATTGGCTAGTCCTGTATTAACCGCCTGACCATGCCCTCCATTTTCCTGATGAACAGCTTTAACTATACCTGGGTATTGTTCTTCGTATTTTTTAGCTATCTCTAAAGTGTTATCCTTTGTAGAACCATCATCCACTATAATAACTTCAACATCATCTCCTCCTGCAAGGCATGATTTAATGCACTTTTCCATATATTCTGCTGAATTGTAGCATGGAATTGCAAATGATAATAACTTCATATGTATAATCTCCTAATTAATATACTAAGCTGCTTTTTCGTGCCAGCACGAACAGCAGCTTCACTTGAGTGGAACTCACTCATTCATTTACTTTTTGTGATACCCAAACGAATTGCTACACTGCTTTCGCAGCTTACGCAATTCTCCAAACATTCGGATTCCGCTGATTTACTTCGTAAATCGCTCCTTCCTCATGTTTGGGCGGGTCTCAAATGCAGCTGCTTTTTCGTGCCAACACGAACAGCAGCTTCACTTGAGTGGAACTCACTCATTCATTTACTTTTTGTGATACCCAAACGAATTGCTACACTGCTTTCGCAGCTTACGCAATTCTCCAAACATTCGGATTCCGCTGATTTACTTCGTAAATCGCTCCTTCCTCATGTTTGGGCGGGTCTCAAATGCAGCTGCTTTTTCGTGCCAGCACGAACAGCAGCTTCACTTGAGACCCTTGGGTATCACATCCGGTCTGGGCACTTGATGCCTAGAAGGTCGGTACATGTTTCAAGAATATTTTTTGTTAATGTTATAAGGGCTATATAGCTTTTCTTCTGTTCTTCATTTTCTTCGGCAAGTATCTTTGTGTTATGATAAAAACCATTGAACGCATTGGATACTTCATATATATACTGACATATTCTATGAGGTGCATTGTCTTTATATGCACTTTCTATCACATCTGAAAACTTGATAAGTGAAAGTGATAATGTCTTTTCTGATTCCTCTTTAGCAGGAAGTATCTTAATATTCTTAGTATCTCCACCATTTTCTTTATATTTGGCAAGTATCGACTTTATTCTTACTATTGTATACAGGATATATGGACCTGTATTTCCCTCAAATGAAGCAAATCTTTCTATATCAAACACATAATCTTTCGATGCCTGGTTAGAAAGATCCCCATACTTAAGCGCTGCAAGTCCCACAATCTTAGATGTTTCTTCTGCTTCCTCATCTGATACTGAACGGTTTTCCTTAATCTTGTTAAGTACAGCATTGTCTATGTCTGCAATAAGATGTTCAAGTCTCATAACGCCGCCTGAACGTGTCTTAAAAGGCCTCCCATCCTTTCCATTCATAGTTCCGAATCCAACGAATATCATCTTAACATCCGGTCTTACAATTCCAGCTTTCTTGGCAGTTCTGAATACCTGTGTAAAGTGAAGCTCCTGTCTCTTATCTGCAAGATATATATATGTATCTGGCATATAAAGCTTCTCTCTTTCTACTATAGTTGCAAGATCTGATGTAGCATAAAGTGCTGCTCCATCTGACTTTCTTACGATACATGGAGGGAGCTCCTTAGTATCTGTCTCTTCTGCTATATCAACAACTGTAGCTCCCTGGCTTTCATATGCTATGCCATCTGCTATCATCTTATCTACCATCTCATCTATATATGGCTGTGCATCACTTTCACCCTTCCATAAGTCAAACGATACATTAAGATTATCGTAATTCTTCTTAAGATCTTTCTTGGAAACATTCATAATATGATTCCATATTGCCCTGCATGCCCTGTCACCACTCTGTAACTTAAGTGTTGACTCATGTGCTCTTTTAGCAAATGCTTCATCAACCTTTGACTTGGCACTTGCTGCAGGATATATCTCCTCAAGTTCTGCTATAGTAAAAGGTGGCTCTGTAGGATATTCTCCTGTAAATGTATCATCAAAATAAGGAAGCTCAGGCTTTCTGTCTCTTAATTCTTCTATGATAAGACCCATCTGAAGTCCCCAGTCGCCAAGATGTACATCACCTATCGTCTTATTTCCTACATATCTGTTTATTCTCTTAACACTCTCACCTATAACAGCAGATCTTAAATGTCCTACATGAAGTGGCTTGGCAGCGTTGGCACCACCAAAATCTACAATAACAGTCTTAGGCTGTTCATTATTCTCATAGCCATACTTATCATCTTCTGCCATCTTGTTCATATAGTCAGCAAGATACTCTGTGCTTATCTTAACATTGATAAATCCTGGCTTAACACTCTCTATTGATGCAAAAAGACTGTTATCTGAAAGCTTTGCTACTACCTCATCAGCTATCATAAAGGGTGCTTTCTTATATGCCTTTGCAGCTGCCATGGCACCATTGCACTGATACTCACATAAGTCTGGTCTGTTAGATACTGTTACCTTGGCGTAATCTTTTGAATATCCACATTCTTCGAATGCTTTCTGGAATTCTTCTGTCATAATTTCAATTATGGTTTTCATATGCTCTCCATTCCTGTCTTTTATTTGTTTAATATAATGATATCAGGGTCAAATGGTCTAAACCCACATGAGCTTGCTCATAGGTGGGTGAATGACCTTATGACCCTCCCCAATATGAGCATAAAAGTGGGATGATAATCCCACAATATGCGAATATTGGGGAGGATTGTGGGAGTGCGTAGCACGGAACAATCCGTAGATATCATAGTTGGGGCTTTTGACCCCAACATCATATAATGATATGTGTATCAATAAGTCTGAAATGCTTATTATTACAAAAACTATCATATGGGTGCCTTTTAACACCTAAATCATGTAATTATCAGTTAAACAAAAAAGAAGCCGTTGCACAAAGTTGATTATATATGTATATATAAATCACTTATGTTGCGACAGCTTCTATGTTAAACGTTATTATTCAGATTCATATCAATATTCCAAACTGTTTGTATAATTCTGAACATTAAATAAAGCTGTATTTAGTTTAGTATAAGACACTTTCAAGAAAAAGTCCATAGCTCTCAGCCGGAAGTGACATAACAACATCCTTTCCATCTAATGCAGCTTCTATATCAGATGCTTTTTTTAATCCATTGCCAACATCAAGCAGCATACCTATCATATATCTTGCCATATTATGAAGGAAATCATCTGCTGTTATTCTGATATCGCACTTATCACCTGTTACATCTATATCTACAGACTTAATATTTCTCACTGTTGACTTACTCTTCTTAGCAGTCGTGAACGCCTTAAAATCATGACTTCCCACATAATACTGCGCTGCTGTTCTCATAGCTGATATATCTGGTACATCAAAAGTATGATACGAATATTTTCTTGTAAAAACATCTGCAACATTGGATATATCAAGCCTGTATACATATGTCTTTTCTTTAGCGTTTAACTGGCTGTGGAATCTTTCATCAACTTCTTCCACACGATTAACTGCAATATCTCTTGGAAGATATCTGTTAAGATAATTCTTAATTTCTATAACCTGATATCTGTCATTTAACTTAAAGTTAGCTGTCTGTGAAAGTGCATGCACACCCTTTTCCGTTCTACAGCCGACATATATATCTATATCCTCGCCAGTCATTTTTTTAATTATTTCTTTAATCTTAGCTTCTATAGTATTAGATGATGTGTCTTTACCCATACGCTGCCATCCATCATATCTTCCACCATCATACTGAAGCTGTAACTTATAATTATGCATTATTCTTCCATAACCTTTTCAACTGTATTAACTATAACATCCATCTCGAAAGGCTTCTGTATGAAATCAGCTGCTCCCATCTTAAGCGCTTCTATCATGTTAGCCTTCTGTCCTGCTGCTGTAACCATAATAATTTTGGCATCCGGGTCATCATCTATTATCTCTTTAACAGCCTCTATACCACCAAGCTTTGGCATTGTGATATCCATTGTTGTGATATCAGGTCTGTATACTTTAAACTTCTCTAAACCCTCTGCTCCATCTACTGCCTCTGCAACTATCTCATGCCCTGCCTGCTCAAGCATATTTCTTAAGAATTTCCTTGATGTCTTAGAATCATCAACTATCAATATTCTAGCCATAATTGTCCTCCGTTCCCATATTATAATCTGGTATATGCTTATATTTTGTAACTAAACTTCAAGCTTAATCTTATCATCTGCTACCATAATAAGATTAAATCTGTGTCCTTTCATGGAAAATGTAACCACGTACATACCATTGTCTGCTTTTATCTGTGTATCCTTATAAAATACTGGTGGATGTAATGCAACTTCTATATCCTCATAGCTAAGCTTTGTCGCATATGCACCATTAATAACGTTGATAAGCTCACATATTGCATCGTAAGCATCAGAATCAAACTCACTTAACTCTTCCTGTGAAAATACTGATGCTACACATAACAGGTCTGCATCATCTCCAGCGATTCCAAGAAATACATCTATATCGCCATCCATAAGCTGACAGCCTACGAACTTTCCTTCATATTCTTTCTGGTATATAATTCTTTCCAGTTCCATGTCAGTACCTATAAACTGGGTGAATATCTTAAGTACGCTCTGCATCTGCTTATTATAGTACTCCGTATTCATATCAAGAAACGTAGTAACCATATCGTCAATGTTACCTTCCTTGATAACCTTAAGTTCATTATCAGTAAAAACAGTACCAGCATGATTCTTAGCAATATATTTGTTAATCATCTTATCCTGCATATCCTCGCTCTCCTTGCATCTGATTATCTGTCAATTGTACAATTTCGATTCATTTAACTTTTAATTTATTATACATCATTAAGATACAAGTTAGCAATCACTTATTTCATTAAATTGATTAATAATTAACACACTAAACACAATATTCCCGGCACAGCCAGATATACCATGGCTGTACCGGGAATATTATTTTATATATATTGTTCCTGCATGTCAAGAACACTTTATGTTACATTTTATGCATTTTCAACTGAATAGTTAGGAGCTTCCTTTGTAATATGTATATCATGTGGATGACTCTCTCTTAAAGCTGCAGATGACATCTTTATAAACTTAGCTGTCTCCTGAAGTACTGGAATAGTTGGAGCTCCACAATAGCCCATACCTGAACGGAGTCCGCCCATAAGCTGGAATATAGTATCTTCAACAAGTCCTTTATATGCAACTCGTCCTTCAACACCTTCTGGAACAAGCTTCTTTGCATCTGTCTGGAAATATCTGTCCTTGCTTCCATTCTCCATAGCAGCGATAGAACCCATACCTCTGTATACCTTATACTTTCTGCCCTGGAATAACTCGAATGAACCAGGAGCTTCATCACAGCCTGCTAAAAGGCTTCCCAGCATACATACATTACCACCGGCAGCTATAGCCTTAACTATATCTCCTGAGAACTTAATACCACCATCAGCAATAACCGGAATACCATACTTCTTAGCTTCTGCATAGGCATCCATAACTGCTGTTACCTGAG
>ERZ808240.1951-NODE-1951-length-23965-cov-6.381221_pt1 | contig 23965 bp, 20 predicted proteins | sample MGYA00521084_ERZ808240 | MGnify/ENA primary metagenome ERZ808240 (study PRJEB31516, sample SAMN03275571) | gut metagenome | biome: mammalia-associated habitat; material: feces | host: Papio cynocephalus | place: Kenya | collected 2012-08-06 ... | reverse complement strand
AATAAGTTTTTGTTTTTTTGTGTTCAAAAATGAAAAAAGTAAATTCCTAAGGAAAATAAAAAATCATCTAGCAATCAACACTAGATGATTTTTTAAATGATGTAATTAATTATCAATAATTATTTAAGGGATGCACCATAGAAGAATTTATAGCCAAGTGGTGAAGAGAAGAAACCATCCATATTCTCTTTCTTCAAGAAGAAATCAGTATAGTAATAAAGTGGAGTAATACAACCTGTGGACATAAGCATTGTTTCAGCATCATGCATCATCTTGTAACGTTTTGTAGTATCAGTTGTTACTTTAATGTTAGAGATGAGTTTATCAAAGGATTGAGCCCATGTTAGATTCTTTTCATCTTCAGCAATTGTTCCATCACCATTTACATCAACTGAATAGCCATTATAGGTAGCATTTGCACCTTTTCCAAATTGAACATCATTGTTTCCAGAATCAGTGATGAACATGTCAAGCATAGAAATAGGATCATTATAATCGCATAACCAACCATTTCTAGCTACTGAATAATCACCAGCTTTTCTAGTTGAAATAAATGTTGCCCATTCTTGTGATTCGATTGCGACAGAGATTCCATATTTGCCAAGTTCTGCTTGTAAATATTGAGCAATTGCTTCATGTCCTGAACCATTATTTGTTAAATATTTTAATGTAGGAGCATCAGTGAATTTCTTTTCTTTTTCATCATAGTTAAAGCCTAATGATTTAATTTCTTCAACTGCAGTAGCTGCTTGAGTAGCATAATTTGCAGTCGACACATCATAGTATCCACTTCCATCTTGATTTGGACCATTTTTCTTTGTCCAATCTGTTTGACCATCAGCATCAAGTAAACCACTTGCAACAAAACCAGTTGCTGGAGCTTGACCACCTTTTGCAACAGTATCAATCAAATATTGTCTATTGATTAGTTTAGAAACAGCATTTCTAAATTTTTCTCTATCAGTTTCGTTTTTTAAATGTTCATTGCCTGTAAGAGTTGAATCATTAATATTCCAACAGACATAATAGGTTCCAAGTTGACCAACGTTGAAATATTCTTTGGTATATTGGTTCTTAATTTGTTCAATTTGATCATTTGGGAATGAATCAATAAATGCATAACTTCCTGATTTATATGAATTGAGCATTGCTGAATCATCATCAGAGAAAGCAAATGTAATATCTGTTGCATTGACAACAGAAGTCCCAGTGTAATGTTCATTTGGAACCATTTCAATTTTAGAGTCGTTATATTCTTTAATTTTCATAGGTCCGTTACAAATGAAGTTAGCACTATTTTCTATCGAAGCCCAGTTCCCTTCTACGTCAGCTGTTTTATAAACAGGTGCAAATGCAGGAAATGCTGTAAGTTCATTCCAATATGGAACATCTGTGACTAAATCGACTGTTAATGTGGTTTCACTAGTTGCTTTCACAGAAAGAGAGTGTCCATCTGTTTCACCTTCTGCATCAGCTCCACCAACAATAGCTTCAAATAAATAAGCATAATCAGCAGCAACTGCTTTTGAAACCGCCCTTTTCCAAGAACGTTCAACATCATTTGCTGTTAATTTTTCACCGTTGCTCCATTTCGCATCATCTCTTAAAGTATAGGTGTAAGTGACTGTTCCATTGTCATTTGCAGTTCTTTTTGGTGCTTCTTTAGCTAGTCCAGGTACTAAAGAAACTTTTCCATTAGGATATGTACCTTCATATGACCACTTATATAATCCCTCAAATAAATGAACATCATAAGTACCACCATCAGCAGTTGTATTTAATGCTGGATCAATAGTTTGTGGTTTTGATGCGATACAAACTGTAAATGCAGTTGTACCTGTACTTTTCTTTGTACAGGAAGTTTGTGCTAATGTAACACATGAGAGTAAAGCGAGTAATAATAAATTCTTTTTCATAGTTAAATCTCCTTTAAATTTATTTAATAATAGGATGTAAGCAAGCTACAAAATGACCTTTTTTAATTTCCTTAAGAGTTGGTTTATTCTCTTCTAAAGCACATTCGTCTGTAGCATATGGGCAACGTGTTCTAAAAGGGCAACCACTTGGTGCATTAAGTGGGCTTGGTATTTCTCCAACCAATGATATACGATCATTTTTCTTAGCTTCATCTGGATCTGGAACAGGAATCGCAGAAAGAAGTGACACTGTATATGGATGCAACGGTTCTTCAAATAGTGTCTTGCTATCTGCTAATTCAACCATATGACCTAAGTACATGACAGCTATACGGTCAGATATATGCTTAACAACTAATAAGTTGTGAGCAACAAATAAATATGTAAGTTCTAACTTCTTTTGAAGTTCAGAAAATGTATTTAAGACTTGAGCTTGAATTGATACATCAAGTGCAGAAACAGGCTCATCACAAACAATCAACTTTGGCTTCAATGCAAGTGCTCTTGCAATACCAATTCTTTGTCTTTGTCCGCCTGAGAACTCATGAGGATAACGAGTTGCTTGCTCACTTGATAATCCTACAATATTCATAAGTTCAATGACACGGTCGTGCCGTTTTTTCTTATATGATTCTTCGCCAGGAGTTTCTTCAAGGAACACTTTCTTATGGGCATCAATTGGTTCGGCAATAATGTCTTCAACAGTCATTCTAGGATCTAATGATGAATAAGGATCTTGGAAAACCATTTGTGCTTTTAAATGAAGCATTTCTATATCTTTTTTCTTTTTAATTTCTTTCCCTTCAAAAATAACTTCACCAGATGTTGGCTCATATAAATGAAGTATTGTTCTTCCAAGAGTCGTTTTACCGCATCCAGATTCACCAACAATACCGAGTGTTTCACCTCTTTTAACTTTAAATGAAACATCATCTACAGCTTTTAAAGGTTTACTTTTGAAAAGTGAAACTTGAGTTGGAAAATACATCTTTAGGTTATTGACTTCAAGAATAATATCATCTTTTTCTTCATCAGACATTTTCAGTTTCCTCCTTTCTTTGTTTCTTTTCTTTCTTATTTTTCTTGCTGGAAGAAGCCTGTTCAATTTCATATGATTCATTTAAATAATCAGTGAATTGTTCTTCAGTTATTTTTCCATCAAGAAGTTCTTGTTGATATGATTTGAAACAACACGAATAATGATTCTCTTCATACTCTTTCATCACTGGATACCTTTTCAGACATATCTCCATACATTTTTCACATCTTGGTGCAAAAGAACAACCTTTTGGAAGAGCAAACACATCAACTGGCGTTCCTTCAATTGGATGAAGTTTATTACCTTTTTGTGCATCTTTACCAGGAATAGAACCGATAAGTCCTTTAGTGTATTCATGTTTAGGATTGTAGAAAATATCTCTGACATTACCTTGTTCGACAATCTTACCTGCATACATGACATTTACTCTGTCACATATTTGAGCAACGACTCCTAAGTCATGAGTAATTATTAATACTCCCATTCCTAATTTCTTTTGAATATTTTTAATTAATTCTAATATTTGAGCTTGAATTGTTACATCCAAAGCCGTTGTTGGTTCATCTGCAATTAGTAAGTCAGGATTAGTAAGTAAAGCCATAGCAATCATTACTCTTTGAAGCATACCGCCTGAGAATTCAAATGGATATTGTTTCATTCTTTTTTCAGGGGAGTTGACACCTACTAGTTCTAGCATTTTAACAGCATTTTTATGTGCACTATATTTAGTGTTACCAAATTGTGACTTAAATTCTTGCTTGGCATCTTTACTTCTTCTATGATTATTTTTAATAGCTAGAATCAATTGCTTTAAAGAGAATCGGTTTTTAGATATTTTTTTAGTCAATTTGTTCTGTGTTTTATTTAACTTAAACTCTTTGTATTTTCTATCTATTTTTTCATTTTCATCTTTAAAGAAAGTCTCTATTTTTGAAATCAATATTTCTTTATCTTTTTCAACTTTAGCTATTTTACTTTTAAATATGTTTTTTATTTTCATCACTTCGTTTTCAGCTGAAGCTTTTTCGTCATCAGTTGTACTAGTAGATGAGAGCACTTGTTTAAGATTTGACACATCATTAATATAGTTTTTATACAATTTTTCTCTGTCTACATCATAACGCTGAAGAGATGAAATCATATATTTGAATTCACTTGAATCAAAGATTTCCCTTTTTGATTGCAAGTAAGTTAAGTACGAAAATGATTTCCCTAAAGCCTTGCCTTTATCAATCTTGTTTTCGAGTTCTATTTTGCAAGTCTCAATTTGATATAAAGCAGCTGCTTTTTTCTTTTGCATATCAACTTCTTTGATTGCTTTTTTTCTAGCTAACAAATAGTTTACTTTCGCCGCTTCTATATCTTTTGAAATTTCCTTTAATTTAGCATCTATTTTTTCAATTTCTTTTTTCTCTACTTCATCTTTTTTATTTAACTCTTTTTTTCTTGCATTTAAACCATTGAATCTTGTTTCTAATGTCCTTAATGTCCTATTTTCATCGTCAACGAGTTTATCAATTGGATCGTTTTTATGAATCAACATAACTTCTTCCATTTGATGACCGATTGTTAAAACAGGATTAAGTGCAGTCATTGGATCTTGAAAAATCATAGCAATTTTATTTCCTCTGATTTTTCTAAGTTCTTTTTCATTCATACCTACAAGTTCTTCTCCTTCAAAAACAATTGAAGAGCCTGTTTTTATATGTCCTGATTTTGCAAGTATTTGCATTATTGATGAAGCTGTAACACTTTTTCCACTACCAGATTCACCAACAACACCAAGAATTTCGTTTTTATCAATATAAAAACTTATATTATTAACCGATCTAACTTCACCTGCACCAACTTTAAATGATGTTGATAAAGATTTAACTTCTAATAAATGTTCCATAATCTTTACCTCTGTAATTTTGGATCAAAAGCATCTCTTAAACCATCACCTATGAGATTTAAGCATAAAACAATCAAACAAATCATGAGTGCTGGTGCGATAAGAAGAATAGGGTAAACGCCCATTGAGCTTCTAGCATCACTTGCAAGAGAACCAAGTGATGGCATAGGTGCGGAAACACCTAACCCTATAAATGACAAAAATGATTCTGTAAATATAGCAGATGGTATTTGAAGACATGCTGATATGATAATAACTGACATTGAATTTGGTATCAGATGTTTTCTGATTATAAATGAAGGTTTTGCCCCAATTGACTTAGCTGCAAGAATATATTCTTGTTGCTTAAGTCCTAATACTTGTCCTCTGACAAGTCTTGCCATTGATACCCAATAAAGTAAAGCAAAAACAATGAATATGGATATCATACCAGTTCCAAGTCGTGAAGCAAATCCACTCATATTTTCACTTGGCATAACTTGTTTTAATACTACTGAAATCAAAATGATCAATACTACGTCTGGAAGAGAATATATAACATCAACTATTCTCATCATAATAAGATCAACTTTACCACCAAAATAACCTGAAACAGAACCATATATTGTTCCGATAATAAGAACAATAACCGCTGCGAAGAAACCGACAATTAACGAAACACGTGTTCCATATATGACACGAATAAAGTAGTCTCTTCCTAAACTATCTGTTCCTAAAATATGTGGAAAAACAAATTCACCAGCATCAATTTTTGCTTGCTCAGTGACTGAATATTTAAATGGAGCAAGATTATTAAATGTTGCATCATAATTTTCAATACCTAACTGTTTATCATAGGTGTATGGACAAATTATAGGCACAAAAATAATTGCAAGAATAATAAGTAAAACTATGACTGTACAAACCATTGCGATCGGATTTTTTACAAATCTTTTAATAGCATCCTTTGTAAAAGAAGTGCTAGGTCTAAGTGAGACAATACTTTCTTTACTTTTTTTATCGGCAAGCTGTGTTTCCTTTTCTATATCTTCTTTTGAAAATATGTTTTTTCTATCATAGTCCACTTGGAAACTCAGTGGAAATGGCATTTTCTTTCCTAACTTCATAATATTACTCCAATTCAATACGAGGATTCACTACTTTATATAGTAAATCTGAAACAAGTGTCATAACCACTATCAAGAATGTAAGAAGAGTAGTTGTACCCATAACTAAAGAATAATCACGCCCAGTTATAGAGTTAACAAATGCTGATCCTATACCTGGTACTTGATAAATCTGTTCTATAACCAGTGAGCCTGTGATGATTGAAGCAAACATTGGACCAGCATATGTTATTGTTGGTGCAACGGAATTTTTCAAAACATGACCAAATAATACTCTGGTATTAGAACAGCCCTTTGCTCTAGCTGTGATTATATAATCAGCCCCTAAAGAATCCAAAGTTGCACTTCTTGTAAGTCTAGTTATATAGGCGGTTGGATATAAAGATAAAGTGATTATCGGTAAAACAAATGCACTGATTCCGCCATTTACATAATCAGTTGGTGCAATATTGAGTTTCATTGCAAATAAATAAAGAAGTAGGGTTGCAATAATAAATGTTGGAAATGCAACCGATGCAGTAGATAAAATCATGATAACTCTATCTAAAATTCCACTTTTCTTTTTAGCAGCAATACTACCGAGTAATGTTCCAAACAATATTGCAATGATTCCAGCAATAAATCCCATTGGAAGAGAATACTTCAATCCGCTTACAAGAATATCATTGACAAGTCTTCCTTTCTGTTTCATCGATGGACCAAAATCGAAACTAAAGCATCTTCCAACATATATTAAATATTGTTGAAAAAGAGGTTTGTCTAATCCATACTTTGCATTTAATGCAGCTAGCGTTTCTGCTGAAACAGACTTCTCACTAGTGAATGGACCACCAGGAATAAGTTGCATGAACCAAAAAGTAAAAGTCACTACAACAAATAAAGTCAAAACAGCAAGGAGCAATCTTTTTAAAATATATTTAACTAATTTTGCATTCATATTTTTCTCCTCTACAAGAAAATTTATAGAGCAAAAAAAAAAAAAAATAAAGCGAATTCATTATATTTTTGCTTAAAATGCCCATGTAACGGCTTTCATAAAAAACATAAAATTAGATATTTGATTATTTTTTTATTAAATTCTTTATCTATCAATAGTTAAACATTCATTTAATTTTTAATTTAGTGAAATTCATAGCATATCAATTTTTAAATTGACAATTTTAAAATCAGTGCTAAGATAATGTCGTAAAAGCAAAGAAGAGGAAGAGTAAATATCAGACATTCCCTAAAAGAGAGTCTCAGTTTGCTGAAATGAGTCAGGATATGATATTGAACATGGCCTTGGAGCTAATAAGTCGATATGTAGGTTTATTCGGGTTTGCCCGTTATAGCAATAGAGTATGTTAGTACTTGAAAGGTTTATATAGCGATATATAAATGAATTAAGGTGGTACCACGGGATTATTTCTCGTCCTTAGTATTAGAAAAGTATTAGGGACGAGTTTTTATTTTATAAACTCATCTCTATCTATGAGGTGATCTATGAGTGAAATTGAAATCAGGCATCTATCCAAATCATTTAACAACATCAAAGTTTTAGATGACATCTCACTAAAGGTTGAAAAGAAAGACATTTATGGAATTCTTGGACTTTCTGGTGCTGGAAAATCAACGCTTGTCAGATGTATAAACGGACTTGAAGTCTTTCAAGAAGGCGAAATATATTTTGAAGATGAGCTTTTATGTTCTAACACTATGAAAGTTCCAAACTTTAAAAAACCAGAAATTGCCATGATTTTTCAACAATTCAATTTGTTAAAACAAAAAACTGTTCTAGCTAATGTCTTACTAGCACTGGATATCGTTAGTTCTAAACTTACAAAAGAAGAAAAAATTAATAAAGCGATGATAGCTTTAAAAATGGTTTCACTTGATGATCAAAAAGATAAATATCCATCTCAATTAAGTGGAGGTCAACAACAAAGAGTAGCTATTGCAAGAGCAATTGTTTTACAACCTAAAGTCCTTCTTTGTGATGAAGCTACCTCAGCTTTAGATCCAGAAACTACCATTTCAATACTAGATATCTTAAAAGATTTGAATCAAAAATTAAATTTGACTATCATCATGATTTCACATCAAATGAATGTCATTGAAAAAATATGTAATAAGGTTGCCATCATCGACAAAGCAAAAATAGTTGAAAACGGACCTTTGCATGAGGTTTTCTTAAATCCTAAAACTGAAATTGCTAAAAATTTAATCTACTCCAATAAAGTTCAAACATCTCTCAGCGATGAAAAATTATTAAGAATTTTATTTGATGGTAACATCGATGAACCTCTGATCAGCAACATTGTCTTAGAATGCCAAATATTAGTTTCAATTATTTATGCTGATACAAAAGTTGTTAATGGATTAGTATATGGTCAAACAATAATTAAAATGCCGGCTGATGTTAAAGAACAAGACAAATTAAAAACATATTTAGACTACCACAAAGTTAAATACGAGGAGGTGAAAAATGATTGATGGAATCAATGTATGGAAAGCAATATATGAAACTTTCCTGATGGTTGTTATTTCAACTTCTTTAGCTTATCTAGTAGGTTTACCTCTTGGAGTTATATTGAATATAACTTCTAAAAATGGTCTTAAACCAAATAAGATAGTCAACACCATTTTAGGAGTTATTGTCAATTTTTTAAGATCAATACCATGCCTTATCTTAACCGTCATTTTAATACCGCTAAATAGAGCTATTTTTCAAACAGCATCCGGCAAATGGTATACAATGATAATTCCATTATTTTTCTCATCATTTGCTTATGTTAGCAGAATTGTTGAACAATCGTTAAATGAAGTTGATAATGGAGAAATAGAAGCAATCAAATCGATGGGAGCATCTGATTTCTTCATTGTTAGAAAGGTTATGCTAGTTGAAACAAGAAGTTCTCTTATAATTGGCGTCGGCGTAACTTTAGTAAATGTTATTGGCTATACTTCATTTGCTTATAACTTAGGTGCTGGAGGATTGATAAGTCAAATTTGGTCATATTATAGTAAACACACTGCTAATTTTACCAAGCAGTGGTTATTCTGGTTACTTATTATTCTAGTTGTCATATTTGTTCAAATATTTCAAGAAGTTAGTTTATTCATTGCAAAGAAAATTGATCGAAGGAGGAAATTACAATGAAAAAAAGTTTATTTGTTTTAGGTTTACTAATGAGTTTAAGCTCACTTACAGGATGCAATAAAAAAGATGCATCCAAGCTCATTAAAGTATGTGCTAGTGAAACACCACATGCTGAAATTTTAAATGAAGCTATAAAACCTCTTCTTGCTGAAAAAGGATATCAGCTTGAAGTCACAACTTTAGATTGGACTATTCAGAATCAAAGCACTTTTGATGGTGACTATGATGCTAATTATTTTCAACATAGGCCTTATCTTCAACAATTTGATTCAAATAGTGCAAACTATAATGAAAGTTACACTTATTCAAAACTCTTCCCAACTGCTGCCATTCATTTTGAGCCTTTAAGAATCTATGAAGGTAAAAGTAATGCAACTGACTTTGAAAATAACAAACAGGCTGCCAGTTTTGAAATATGTGCAGACCCAAGTAATGCCATCAGAGCACTTGACTTATTGGTAAATGCTGGCGTCATCTCTTCATACGAAAAAGATAGCAGTGGCAATCCTAAAGAAGATACTCTTCCAAGTCGAATCAAACTCATTTCTGAAGAAATGCTAGTAGCTAATATCAAAGATTATGACTACGCTGTTTTACCATGCAATACTGCTTTAACTGGAAATGTCAAGGTTAATGAATCTCTTCCAACTGAAAGCGATGAGGTTAAAGAACTCAGAGCCAATGTTATTGCAGCTTCAGTTAATAAATACAAAGAAGATACAACTTATAAAGCTAAAATTGATGCTTTGACAGATTGTGCTCTAGATTCTTCAGTTTCTAAATATATTAAAGAAAAATATAATGGAGTTATCACACCTGTTTTAATTGATTATCGAAAATAATTATTTATGTTCTTTAATAATTAAAGCCAAATCATATAATTGATTAGGTTGCAATTGCCTCGCTCTTTTAAAAAGTATCTCATCATCATTTTCTTTTAAATAATTTAAAGAATTAATATATTCTTTAAACTGCTTTAAACAATTTGAAATTGTCTTATTGGGATCTTTAAATAAAATTTTATAAATCGAATATAAAGAAAAATCATATTCCTTCGTTTTATCAATAATGATGAAAGCTGAATCAACTTTGGGTTGTGGATAAAAACATGACGAATCAACTAATGTGACCAGTTTATATTCACCAATGCTTTTTAAAAAAGCACCCAATGGTGAGCATTCTTTACCACTTGATTTATAGTCAAGCTTGATAGCTACTTCTTTTTGAACCATAATAGCCATTCTTTTAAATCCACAATCTAAAAAGTATTCAATGAGTCTAGATGTGATATTATAAGGTAAATTACCTACAAATAACCGATTATCTTGTCTAGTCTCTAAATTAGGATTGTATCTTAAAAAATCAGATTCAATTATTTTTACATTTGTTTTTTCTGTATATAAATCATTTAAAACAGTTACCATATCACGATCGGCATCAACACAAATAAGTTTTTTAGATTCATCTGCTAATTTATTTGTTAAAGAACCAAGGCCAGGACCTATTTCAATAACGTCATCAAAAGATGATGCTTCTAAGCTTTTAAAAATTCGATTGATGATCCCGTCGTTGATCAAAAAATTTTGACCAAATGATTTTTTAGCATACAAATTATATTCTTTTAATAAACTTAAAACTCGTTCTTTTTCATTCATCTAGTAAATCCTCTAATTCTTTTTTACTAACATCTAGCATAAGTAAACATTCATAAATGTTTTTAAATGTTTTATATGGTATTTTGTAAGTTTCAATTATCTTTTTTTTATTAATGGCTGTTTTACTTCCTTTATATAAATAATCAATCAAATCATCTTCATCTAAAGAAGGCATTTCATCAGTATTTATATCATGTAATATGAAAGCTTTCATAATATCTTTTAAAACATCACTGTTAGTTTCTGCAATACCTACTTTACTTTTTTTTATTGATATAGCATCTTTCTTATTTATACTGATTGAGCAAGATAAACCTAGTTTTGAATTTAATATATCTTCAATCTGTTTACCAGGTCCATCTGGATCTAAAACCAAGATGAGATCTCTTTTAGCTTTGACCTCTTTTAAGAAATTAATAATTTCTTTTCTTATATATTTACCATTGGTTGTAATTATATATTGGCATCCTAATTTTTTTAATTTATCTTCGTCAGTTTTACCTTCAACTACATAAGCATATTTTTTTAAAGGATATTTTAAATAACTATTTGATTCCATAATAATTTACTCCATTTTCAAAAAGAATATTGCTCGCTTCACTTATGTCCATCTGTTTAATATTAGCAATTTCTTCAATTACATATTTTAAATAACTAGGTTTATTATTTTGACCTCTAAATGGCACAGGTGCTAAATATGGTGAGTCTGTTTCAGTTAAAATATATTTTAAATCTATTTCACTAACTATTTCTTTTAAAACCCGGCTATTTTTAAAAGTAATAACTCCACCTACTCCAATTTTAAAATTATCTGAAATTTTTTTAAATTCTTTAAATTGCTCATATGAGCCAGAATAGCAATGAAGATAAAACTTTTTAATTTTTTCATCTTTTAATATCTTGTAAACATCATTTAAGCTGTCTCTTGCATGAATTACTACTGGCAAATCTAATTTCCTAGCAATACTTAGCTGTTTTATAAATAATTCTTTTTGCTTTTTAAAAACTTCTTCTTCCTTACTATAATGATAATCTAATCCTATTTCACCAATTGCTAAAATGTCATTTTTATGTTCGTATATATATTTAAATGATTCATCAAGATATGATTTCTCATTTGTAGCATATTCAGGGTGAATACCAAGAGCTGAGTAGCAAAAAGATGGAAAATCATTTTGAAGCTTAATAACTTCTTTTAATGATTCTAAACTATCTGAATTATTGACTACATATTTGACATTATTTTTTTTAGCCTCAATAATTATATTATTAATATCATCAGCAATTTTGCCATCATATAGATGTAGATGACAGTCAATTATATTGTGTATATTTTCAAGCATCTTTACTTACCTAAACAAAAATGTGAAAATAAGGTCTCATAAATGTCTTCCATTGTCTGAGGTTTATCACATCCTTTCATTTCATTAATTTTATCAATTATTAATCTTATCTTATCTGATGATATGTCAATAGTTCTTGTATCAACAAGTGTTTTTTTTGCATCACTAGTTAACTTTAAAATTAACGTAAGATAATCTTCTTCTCTTTCACCTAAAAAGATTGAATCATTTGTTTTAACTAAATTTAATTTTTCTTTAATCAAATTTTTTAAAGGTTCTAATGAATAATGAAGTGCTGATATTTGAATATCATAATCATTGTCACCACTATTATTTAAATCACTTTTAGTTTTAACTTTTATAATTGGTTTATTTCTAATAAGTTTTGCTAGTTCTTCCGATGTTGATGACATCTTTTTATCGGATAAAAAGAGAATTAAATCAGCTTTTTTAATTTCTTTTTTAGCTTTCTCAATTCCGATATTCTCAACAACATTTTTGCTCTTTCTAATTCCAGCAGTATCAATCAATGTCACCTTCACTCCATCAATTTCAATATTAGCCTCTATTACATCTCTTGTCGTTCCAGGAATAGCTGATACTATTGCTTTATCTTCTTTAACTAGTGCATTTAATAAAGTTGATTTACCAACATTTGCTTTGCCAACAATGCATATTCGATAACCACCATATTTACGATTTGATAATTTTAAATCAATTAACTTTTCTTTGAGTGACTTTTCAATTTTAGTTAAAGAATCAATAACTTGATCAATTACTGGTTGATAAGTTTCTTCATCATCGACAAATTGATCCTCAATAAAATATTCAAAATTAGCTATATCTTCTAGAAGTTCATCTTTGATCTGGTCTAAATATTTACTACTTTCGCCATTCATAGCTTTCAAGGCTAATTTGCTAGCTTGAATTGAATTAGCATTGATCAAATCATTTATGCTTTCTGCTTTCAGCAAATCCATCTTGCCGTTAAAATAAGCTTGATATGAAAATTCACCTTTAACAGCCCTTCTAGCTCCATTTTTAACAAGGGCCTCAAGTAGTCTATTTACAATTATCATCGAACCATGTGTTGTAAATTCAACTGTATCAAATCCAGTATATGAATTAGGTCCTTTAAAATATGTAACAATTGCTTCATCTAACAGTTCATCTTCATCATATAGTTTCAGCAATTTAACACTATTAGGTTTAAAATCGTCGATATTTTTTTTGACGATCATTTTTAATATATCAAAAGCACTCTTCCCTGAGAGCCTTATAATCGCTAATGCACTTTTATTTGGAAAAGAAGCTAGTGCACAAATAGTATCAAATACAAGCATATAAAAATTATATCAAAAATTAAAGTTTAATTAATTGCATTAATCAGTTTATAACATTTTTTACTATTATACCTTTGATATGATAGTGCAATAATATTGATGATAGTGCAATATTAATATTATAAATTAGGAGATGTAGCTTATCATTTAAATGTACTAAAAAGCTAATATTTGGTATTTTCAAAATATTTGAGGTATTATTGGAAAATTTTATAGATGCAGTCAGTAAAATAAAAAGATATATGAGCAGTAAAACGATTGACATTACTAAAGTTGATGAATGCTTAAAAAGATTCTTTAATTATTTTTTTGAATTTTAGTCTCTCTGTGAAACACTTACTTACATCAAGAAAATCTTCTCTTTGGCAAACTAGTTAATAAGAAATAACAAGCAACCGCTATAGCTATTAAAGCAATTATCCATCGCATTTTATAGTTCTCCATGCGAATATTATACTAGAGTTAAGTTACTTTATAAGTTTTGTATCATATGCACATTAATGTCATAGATATTATAAGGAATGCACATGCACAATGATAACTTACCAAAGTTAGATTCAACACATTATTAATTCTTGCTTTTATATTTATTAGTTACATATGTTATAAGTTCTCTATTTTCATTTTTTAAAGTTCCGCATAACACCTGTTTTAATAATTCTTCTTTAATTTCTTTTATTTTCTTTGATGGGGTTATATTTAAAATCCTCATTATTTCTTTACCATTTATTTCTAAATCAAGAATCGATATTGTTTTATTTTCAAATTCATTATAGTATTCAACTAATTTATTATATGTAGATGTTATATTTTTAGGATCATTGAATCCTTCTTTATGAGCCAATCTATCAAATATTTTTACTTTATACAAAAGATAAAGTTTTTCTTTAGAATCAATCTGATACTTATTTACTAATCTATTAAAGCATCTTCTAGTACCATTTAATTCAATATCGTGATTTTTAATTAAAAGAAGAATCAATTCAGTTTCTTTTTTGCTTATTTTATAATGTTTTAGTATGTTGATGCTTTTATAATAAGAGTCTAAAGGATGACCAATATAATGTTCATAGCCTTCTTCATCTATTGTAATAGTATCATGTTTTCCAATATCATGAAGAAGAAGTGCGTAATTTATAATATATTTTTGTTCATCTTTTAATTCTGTATCTTTTTTTGAATATGAAAGTGCAGTCATAGTATGATCAAAAGCATTTTCATAATGATATTTACTATGTTGTTTAATTTCTTTTAACCTATATAAATCAGGATAAAGAATCTCTATAAGCCCAACTTTATCCATTAATTTAATGAGTGTTGGATTATAAATTAAAATTTCTTTAAAACAAATATTTATTTTTTCAACACTGACAGTTTTAATAAGTTCTTTATTTCTATAAATAGCCTTCAAACTTTCTTCATCTTCCTTAAAATCCAATCTAGCTAAAAATTTAAAATATCTTAAAATTCTACTTGGGTCTTCTTTAATTATGTATTCAGCATCACTATTAAATCTTAACACTTTATTTTTAATATCTTCTATTGCTGAAGAATAATTATATAGATTATTATTACAATCAACTGCTAATGAATTGATTGTAAAATCTCTTTTTAATAAATCTTTTTTTATATCATCATTATTCTTAAATGATGATATTTCAATCTTGATTGTTTCATTTAATAAAATAACCAAAGTATCAAATTTTGTATTTAAAGAAAAGCAATAAGGATATTTAGAATTATCATCAGGTTTAAATAATTTCTTTATACCTTCTTTTGATAAATTAGTGATGACATCATAATCATTTGCTTCTCTATTTAAAAAATAATCACGTACTACACCACCTACTAGGTAAGCTTTATAACCATTATCTTCTATCTTTTTTAATGCTTTTTTTATTTCAATAGGATATTTAATATCAATCTTCATCATGATTATTTTTATTATCTGTAACTTCATAATAGTTAAAATCAGAAGAAGTTACATCTTTTTTATTATAATCATCTTTCAAAAAGTTTTCATCTATCAAGTCTAACTTTATATTTGCTTTTTTCTCTTCGACTTCATTCAAATCAGTATCCAAATCTTTGTCTGAATAAATACATAATTTATCAACTTCGCTATATACTGACATCATACAAGCTAAAGTGGTCATTGAAAATTCAATCAAGATAAATAATGGAAAAGTATATTCAAAAAAGACAGCAGGAACAACTATCATTACTCCAAATGATAATAAACAAAAAATAACACTTTTAATAGCACCAGCTGCTAATTTCAGTGAATTAGTAATAACTATTTTTATAGGCAAATCAATTCTGATTCTCATCAGAATATAGAAAGAAGTAAATGATACTAAGTACACTAAAAAGACATTAGAAAGTACCCATGGTGCAATTAACCAGGCATGTTTTGGAGTGTTAATAAAAAAGAAAATAAACAAATAAAAAATTAGTGCAACAAAACCTGTAAAAATAACACCTAATAAACAATTTTCAAAATTAAAATTCTTTTTAAACTTTTGAAAATATCGTCGATAACGATGATCTGTTTTATTTCCAACAAATTCGTTAAAACATTCAGTCATTGATACTAATCCTGGTCCAATTGTAATGATCCCAAGTGAAGTTAGTATAAAAAATATATTATATAAAAGAATAGTATCTGCATATCCAATCAAAATAGAGATGAAATTTTTAAAAGGAGAGTCATCTCTTCTTATATTTCTTAAAAAGAAATGACTCTTCTCCTTTTTTTCATTTGCTATTTTCTTGTTTCTACTTATTGATTCTTTTTGACTATTTAAATTATTTTCCATTTTCAAAATCAATATCTAATTTAATATCTTGACTAGGTTCTGGAAAAGCGATTGTCACATCATCACTATTAAAGATATAACCTTTATTAGGATTTAATGAAACATATATTTCATCATCAGCTCTAACTTGATACTTAGCTGATGTTCTGCAGATACATTGAGTTCCTCCCAAATCAAAATACAAATATAATTCAGCGCCTAAGAACTCAGCCATCTTCACACGAACTTTATAAATAGTGTCTTTATCAATATTATTAACATTTTCATGCGTAACTAACATAATGTTTTCTGGTCTTACACCATATGTCACTTCATTGTATTCTTTAGTAATGATAGTTTCTTCAACAGGTTCTTCTTTTTCTTCTTTGGCTTTCTTACCTTTCTTGATTTCTTTAACTTCATCAGGCAAAGCTAATTCGACAACTTTATCATCAGTTTTAACACCAGTTTCCTTTTCAATCTCTTTCTTGTCTAAGTAACGATTTAACACACCATCTTTATTTAGAGTAGATGAGACATCAAACTTTTTATCAGCAATTTCAACTTTAACAACATTATTATCTCTAACAAGTCTTGCATTTAAGAAGTTCATTTCAGGCGAGCCAATAAAGCCAGCTACAAATAAGTTTGTTGGTCTCTCATATAAATTCCTTGGTGTATCAAATTGTTGAATAATACCTTTATTAAAGACTGCAATTTTATCAGCAATTGTCATAGCTTCAGTTTGATCATGTGTAACATAGACAAATGTCGTGTTCAATTTTTTATGAAGCATTGAGATTTGACTTCTCATCTCAGTTCTAAGCTTTGCATCAAGATTTGATAATGGTTCATCCAGAAGGAAGACTTTTGGACTTCTGACCATTGCTCTACCTAAGGCAACTCTTTGTCTTTGACCACCAGATAAATTAGCAGGCTTTCTATCTAAATATTGTTCAAGATCAAGTACCTTAGCAACAGCATGAACTTTAGCATCTATTTCTTCTTTAGTATATTTTTTTTGCAGAAGACTTTTTTGAACAGCAAGTTCAATTTCTTGATCAGTTTTTCCTTGCTCTCTTAGTATTGCTTCCAATGTTTCAGCTCTTTTATCTATATCTTCTTGAGTGAGTTTTCTAACTTTTAATGGAAATGCAATATTTTTATAGACAGTCATGTTAGGATAAAGAGCATAGCTTTGGAAAACCATAGCTATATCTCTATCTCTTGCTGGAACATCGTTAACTTTCTTTCCATCAATTCTTAAAGTACCACGAGTGATATCTTCAAGACCAGCAATCATTCTTAAAGTTGTAGACTTTCCACAACCAGAAGGTCCAACTAAAATAATAAATTCTTTATCTTCTATTTTTAAATTTAAATCAGGTATAACAGGTTTAGTTTGACCTGGATATACTTTAACAACATTTTCAAATTCTATACTAGCCATATTTCTTCTCCTAATTAACCTTTGACAGCACCTGCTGTAACACCTTTAATAATATATTTTTGACCAAACAGATAGAAAACAACAACTGGGATGATTGTTAAAACAATCATAGCCATGAGCATGCCATAATCAGTTGAGCCATAAGAACCCTGCGTAACCATTTGGATTGCAACAGGAAGCGTTGTTTTACCAGGAGATGTTCCTAAAACCATGTTTGGTAATAGATAGTCGTTCCATATCCACATAACATTTAAAACAGCAATAGTGACTGTTGTTGGTTTTAAAACTGGAAATACGATTTTAAAGAACGTTTGAATAGGATTGCATCCATCAATCATAGCTGCTTCTTCAATTTCAATTGGAACTGATTTTACAAATCCAGCATACATAAATGTTGACAAACCTGCTCCAAATGCAATGTATATAATAACAATACCAAATATATTATTTAATTTTAGTGTACTTGCAATTTGATTCATTGGAAGCATAACCATTTGGAAAGGGATAATCATAGAAAACAAAATAATATAATAAATTGTTTTTGTCCACCATGTTTTAACACGGGTTAAAAACCATGCAGTCATTGATGTGAAAAGTAAAATAAATATAGTTGAAAAAACTGTTATGAATAATGAATATCCAAAAGAGTTCAAAAATTTTGCTTCTTCAAAACCTCTAGTATAGTTTTTAAAACCATTGAATGTTTCAGAATTTGGCAATAGAAAAGAATTTAAACCTATACCAGTATTTGTTTTAAATGAATTCATTACAACCATCAGTATAGGGAAAAAAACGATAGCCGCAATAAGCGTCAAAACTACATATAAAATTGTATTCGATATATATTCTCTTCTTTTTTTACTCACACTCTTTTTTAAAGATGCAGGTAAATACCCTGGATTTAATTTATCTTTTTCTTTTAATTGATTTAATAAATATCTTCCAACGATTCTTGGCTCTCCTATATCAACTAAATCATATTTATAGAGAAGTAATTCTTTACCTCTTGTCATTTCTTTTAAATCATCATAAGTGACAGCAATTGCGTCTGTTTCATCATAACCTACATCTTCATTATATTTGATTAAAGTATCAACAGATAAGCTATGATAATCAGTGTTTATCACTTTGGTTGTTTTATCTAATAAATCATGCATATTATGCTTCAACCTCCTTACTTCTAGTAGCAAAGACCTGAATTCCTGAAATTACAGCAACAATTAGGAAAAACACTAAAGACTTTGCTTGTTGTGGCCCTAAATTTCCGTTAGGTGCTAAAGTAGCTACAATATCAGCTGCTAATAAATTTGTCGAAGCTCCACTTCCAGACAATGCAATGTTTTGATCATATAATTTAAAACTATTTGTAAGTGTTAAGAATGTACAAATAGTAAATGATGGTATGACCATTGGTATTGTAACATGCATGGTTGTTTTAAACTTACTTGCACCATCAATTTCAGCAGATTCATTTAAATCAGTTGGGACATTCATTAAAGCTGCTATGTAAATAATCATCATATAGCCGACTTGTTGCCAATTCATGAGTATTACTAAGCCAAAGAAAGAATACCATGGATTTGCACTCAAATTGGTACCCATTGCCTGTAAAATGCCATTTAGAATAAGTTTCCAAATATAACCTAAAACGATACCGCCAATTAAATTAGGCATAAAGAATATAGATCTATATGTATTAGATCCTTTTAAGCCTTTTGTTAAAAGTAGTGCTAAAATAAAAGCATTGAAATTAATTGTAACAATTGAAATAATTGCAAATAATGAGGTTCTACCTAAAGATACCCAAAAAGTTGGTATACCATTATCTGGTGCATATTCTGGACTAAATGCTAATTCAAAGTTTTTGAATCCATTAAATTCAAAATTATCAAAGGCTTTGTATTTTGTAAAAGAAAACATTACGCCTGAGAAAAAAGGAATCAAAATGACTAATCCAAAACACAAGAGTAAAGGTAAAATAAAAATTGGAGCATATTTTTTATAAAATTTTTGCATAAATTATCCACCCATATATCAATAAAGTGAGTTGCTTGTTTCATCAAGCAACTCACCTAAAATTACTTAATTACGAGTTTATTATTCACTGGCCTCAATTTGTTTTACTAAATTAGTCCATGTACTTTTTGAATCACTAACCAACTCACTCCATTTATCATCTGCTAAATTACTATTGTAATATGCTTTTAATTTTTCAACTAATGGTTCACGTTGCTTATCAGTATTAGGAACTAAAGTAAAATTCCATGGCACTGATTTCTTTCCACTTGCTAACCATGCATCCACTTGAACAGCCAGTGCATCTGTTGACGCAAATTCAGCAGTCTTAAACCCTGAATATGGTGATGCTGAAAAGCCTAAATCACTAACTGCATATTTTTTTCCGTTTCCATCAAATAACCAAGTAAAGAAAATACTGGCTCTAGATTGATCATCTTCACTAGCTTGTTTATTAATGGACCAGTACGCTTCTGTTCCAACACATAAGCCTTGTGTTTCTTCCTTAACAAGATCGGTATCTAAACCACAATATAATGGTAAGTATCTAAGGTTCTCAGCTTTCGCTTTTGCACCATCTACAGCTGTTAAATCATTAGTTGCCCATTGTCCATTTTGAATCATTACAACTTTTTCACTAGCAAATGCAGCAGATTCAGCACCCATAGTTGATGAGACCATATTCCCTGGTGTCATTGTAGAGTTCTTTACGTATAAATCTATTAAGTTTCTATATTGTTGATTATATGTAAATTCTAGGGTTTTTGGCATTGATGTTGCATTTCCATATTCACCAACTAATGGCATATTAAATGCATGGCCTGAAATTCTCCAACTTGTTGAACCATCTAGACCAGATGGAGCAAAAACACCATCAATTCCTAAATCAGATTTATGTGTTTGCATATCTTCAACAACTGCTTTTAGTTTAACATAGGAATTAATATCTTCCATTTTTGTAACACCAGCTGGCAAAGTTTTATTACTTAGTGCAAAATATTTGTCAGTTAATGCTTTGTTGTAAATAATACCATATCCTTCAACTGTTTGTGGAATAGCCCTTGGAGCACCATTAACATTAACAGATAAAGAAGTATCTGTAAGTTTTTTATAAACTGGTAAATTTGTTAAATTAGCACAATAATCAGACCAGTTACCATAACCAACTGGGCCATTAATTTGAAATATTGTTGGAGCTTTATCAGTTGATATTTTTTGCCTTAAAGTGGTTTCATATTGCCCCTCAGATGCGGTTTCAACTTCTAAAGTAATACCTGTGTCTTTTTTAAATTCAGTTTGAATATTAGTCCACTTATCCTTAATCTCAGGTTTAAAATTTAATAGTCTAACAGTTCCATCCTTAATTTCAGTGTTGTCTTTAAAATTGATTGCGACATCATCAGCGTTCTTTTTACAACTAGATAGTGCACTGCCAAGTGAAGCAACAGTTGCAACAACTAATAGTAAATTTAATTTGTTCTTCATAATTATCTTTCCTCCTTAATCAGAACCTCAACTATTTTTAGTTGACACTTACTTTAGACACTACGTCTTAAAATATGTAAGCGGTTTTATTATAAATAAAATAAATAAAAAAAACAACGCCTTTACATATTTTTATAAATTTTAATTTAAACTTTAAAATATAATTTTGTTATTTTTTTACTAAATAAATAGTATTTTTAAGAATTTATACAATATGTTGCATTTTGATAACGCATAAAAGTTGCTTGTTAAAAATATTTTCTTTTTTATAAATTTAATAGACAATAAATGGTTAAAAAGAAAGCCCTTTCTTACAATTTTTAACTTTTTGAAAACAAAATTATTTTACTATTGTAAGAAAATGAAGCTCAATCTATATAATTATTGAACTCTCATATAATTAATTTATGAATAAGTATTTCATAAATAGTTTATAATATTGCTGAGGTAATTATTATGCATAAATATGATGAATGGAAAGATAAAAAAATACTTATAGATTTAGCAAATAGATTTGCAACATGTTATGAAAATGATGACGGATCAATATTTTATATTGAACCTCAATTTTATACGTATCTTCAAGGTTATAAAATGTTAAGGCCCGAAGGTTATCAAGCTATTTTAGACAAAATGGATGAAATAGTTAGAAAAAATAAAAAAGTTATCTTTCAAGGAGATGAAGAATATCCACTTATTGAAAAGGAAGGGTTTATTTATCTAACAGCTATTGATGTTGCTGATCAAGCAAAAGTAATAGTTGAAAAAGAAAGTAGGCCATCAGATTACGGAGACTAATTACTATGAATAAAAAAATTAAATATTTATCATCAATACTAGCATTGGTTGTTACTACAGCATCTAGTTCTTGCATATATTCACGAAACTTTAATTTTTTAGAGTGGATTAAAAGCAACACATCCTCTTCAACAACTGTTAAAAAAACCGATGGTGATATCACTTATAATACTCCTGAATACCCAAGTTCTTTTACTAAAGCAAATCTAAATAAAGATAATATTGGCTTAGGTTTAAATCAAAGATATCTACCTTCTACTGGTAATAGTAAGCTTTTAGTTATTCCAATTGAATTTAAGGATGGTGGAAGTTTTTCTAATACTCAATTATCAATCATTAATAACACTTTCTTTGGTGAAAGCTCTGATACTGGTTGGGAAAGTGCAAAATCATTTTATAGCAAGTCAAGTTACTCCAAGATGAATTTATCTGGCATAGTCACATCACCAGTTACAGCAAACTATACCCTTGCACAAATTGATAGTCTTTATAAAAAAAATAATGATTACACTTACACTTCTATCAGCGATAGCATCTTAGTTGACGCTGTGAGTAAAGTCTCAAGTGAAGTGAATCTTAGTGAATATGACACCAATAATGACGGTTATTTAGATGGGGTATGGCTTGTTTATAATTATCCATATCAAAGCAGTGGCAATAGTCTTTTCTGGGCTTATACTTATTGGAGCAATAATAATCAAGCTGTTAATAATAAAAGAATGAATGTTTACGCTTGGGCTAGCTTTGATTTTTTATATGATAATAGTTACTATGCTTCTAAAATTGATAAAACTAAAACTGGTGATGCTCATACAATCATTCATGAAACTGGTCATATGCTAGGTCTTGATGATTATTATACTAATACCAAATTAACAAATGGTTCATATGAATCACCAACTGCTGCTGTTGACATGATGGATAACAATATCATTGACCACATGGCCTATTCAAAATATGCACTTAATTGGATTAATCCAACTGTTATTAATGAAGATTATTTATCTTCACGAAATAATCAAATCACCATAAACTCACTTGTTGAAACAGGTGAAAGCTATATTCTACCTATCTATAAAAACAATACCGTTGATTACAACAATACCGCTTTTGATGAATATTTGCTTTTAGAAACATACACACCAACTTCATTAAATTATCAAGATGCCACTAAAAAATATCAAAATGGTGTTATTGCACCAAGTGATGTTGGACTTAGAGTATATCATGTCGATGCTAGAGTAGGAAAAATATCAGTCGATACTAAATCTTATTCCCTTGTTTGGGATTCTTGTGCTTATGATATGCTGCCAATAAATAATAATGATAACTACGCTTATTATTATTTATATTCAAATAATTCCTCTTATTCATACGGAACTATAAGCAATGATGAAAATTATAATTTTTATAGAACAAGACTTGTTTCTCTACTTCCGAAAAATGAAAGAAAGCCTAGCACTAGTAATGTTCTAAGCAATAATTCGTTATATGTAACAGGTGATAAATTTTTAATAAGTGGGGGATCATATACTAATTTTAAATTTGATGATGGAAGTAAACCTCAATTTGGTTTTGAAGTAAAGAGTGTTGATAAATCGTCGGTAACATTAAGCTTCAGTAAGATATAATTAATATATGAGTTATTCACTACTACAAATTGAAGACTTTCCTTTAACGAGTTTTAAAAATTACCGTAAAGCTATTGTCGGCTTGTATCATATTGCTTTTGTTAAAGATAACTACGAAGTAATCTTTTCTTTTGATGATAAAGAAAGTATCAAAAATGCTTTTAATTATCATCAAATAATGATTCAAAAAGGAATAAAAACTTATCCCGTATCATCAAATAAAGGTTTTAAGGACATACCTATAACTAAAAAAGAAGCCCTTTTAGAAATTTTAGGATTACCTAAAATGGTCACTGATAAACTAGATTTCAATAAAGATATAGTTTCTCAATTAAAATTTGAAGACAATATT
>ERZ808240.1950-NODE-1950-length-23980-cov-7.372790_pt1 | contig 23980 bp, 21 predicted proteins | sample MGYA00521084_ERZ808240 | MGnify/ENA primary metagenome ERZ808240 (study PRJEB31516, sample SAMN03275571) | gut metagenome | biome: mammalia-associated habitat; material: feces | host: Papio cynocephalus | place: Kenya | collected 2012-08-06 ... | reverse complement strand
TGCCATATTTCGTCCTCCTTTGGCTTTCGCAGGAGAAATCCATCTGCAAACATAGCCCAAAACTATCTTCCTTGAATACCCCTGCATCTTAAATTAATGAATTGAATTTAAAAGCATGAATGTTCAAAAATAAATAATTTGACTATTCGTAGAAAGTAACTATCTAGCAGCTACTATATGAAACTTATGCTTTGCTAGTAGGCTAACATAATCAAACTATGCCGTCAAGTATTTTTATATTTTTTGCAATTTTTAGTATATTTTCTAAATATTGTTCGTTGGATAAACCGGGAATTATCATTTCAATCTATCTTTTGACAGATCATTTTCATACCCATTTTCCTTCAAATATGTAATCCGTCTTGTAACTCATCTTAAGTGTATATGCAACTGCATATAAAACGCCTATCGCCTGCTGATATGCTCCATCCTTTTCATTCGGATTGCCTTTTCCTCTTACTGCGATATAGTTTGCCTTTGGAACATTCACTATCTCCGGCTTGTTCTTCGGCATATAAAATTCCTTGTATTCCTTCTTAAAATCAAACGCCATTTGTTCTCCCTTTTACAGTCTTTCGCTTCAACACCTCATACACGCCAAGCGATATACAGCCAACGGCATAACACAAGATATCTTTCCAATCAAATACGGAACCGACCAGAATGCTTAAGAAACGATTATTCTGCCAGCCTAATGCTTCCACAATATGGAACATCTGCAAAACCTCTACCAGTGCCGCAAAAATAAATACATACAGCGGTAACAGTTTGCATCGCTCCGGTACAAATATTCTTATAAACGTATATAGCACAACCACAACCAGCATGTCGCCAACATATGGTCTTACAAATGCATCATGTACATATATTGCAATCAACACTTCGATCAACAGCAAAATCACAGTTGCTATTGCATATCCGATTCGCTTCATGTTCTTCTCCATCTTCCAAGCAAATCACTTAAGACAGTATTGAATAATAAATCCCTTTTCCGGGTACTATTTAATCATTTTTTACATTTTCAGTACCCTCAATACCATTATTTTACCGTCAACTTTCCCCTCTCACGCATAAAACTCCGTTCGTCGAAGCTGCGTATATGGACGTCCATTCCGTATCCTTTTTGCCTGTGCCAGATCTACATCTGCATACACGATTTTCTCACTGTCATCGGCTTTCACAAGCACCTGTCCATCTGCACCTGCAACGATAGATTCTCCTGAGAAATGCATCTCACCTTCGACGCCAACGCGGTTGCACATCGCAAGTATCACACTGTTTTGGAATGCCTGCACCCGCAGCTCCCATTCAAACATCTCAGATGGTTCTGCTTTCGTATTCACTGTAGGTATGAGAATTAGATCCGCTCCCTGTAAAGATTCTGTCCGAATACTTTCCGGGTAATGCCGGTCAAAGCAAACGACAATCCCAATCGTTCCATGTACTGTCTCAAAAACATGGAACCCATCATCCGATGGCGTATAATAATCCTGCTCATAAAACTTCTCTGCCTGTGCCACATGCACCATCTTCTGAACACCCAGTATGTCACCATTCTCACCGATCAAAATGCTCGCATCATAAGACTTTCCATTCTCCAGCAAATACAGATTTGGTACTGCCATAATCTGATTCTTCCGACACACTTCAGAGAATTGACGCACAATCTCAGACTCGATTGATACCTGATATTTCTGTACATCCTGCCCTGCATACTGCGGAAAGAATTCGGTCAATTGCACCTCTGGGAATAACACCAGATCTGCATGTTGTCGTGCCGCTTCTTCAATCGCACGCAGGCTTTTCTCCATATTTAATTGTACACTGCCCACGTTGGACATCTGCACCATTGCTATCCGCATAACATCCCTACCTCAAATACCAGATCTCGAATGCTTCATTTTCTGTTGAAAATACCAGACTAATTCCCTTAAAATTCATACTTTCTCAACTCACAATTCTTTATTCCAAACGCTGCAAATTCCTCGTTCGTCATATCACGGAAATACGACTCAATAATACGGGAAATACCGTTATGCGCCACCAACAGATATACCGTCCCGTCGCTTTCGGCTTCTTTCTTAATATCATCCAGCAGATTATAGATTCTCTGGGAAAGCTTCAGCATAGACTCCCCACCATCATAACTGTTGACAAACTGTGCCTTCGCAACGGAGAATTCCGCGCCATTTCGCGGTGTGGACTCATACCGTCCAAAATTCTGCTCCTTCAACCGCATTTCTTCCTCTGCCGGAACGCCAGTCACTTCCGCGATATGCTTTGCGGTATCTGCCGCACGCATCAGCGGTGAATACAGAATCTTATCAATATGGATTCCTTCTGCCTTAATCCGTTCGCCCAATTCCTTTGCCTGTGTATGTCCAAGTTCTGTGAGTGCAATATCCGTCGCGCCACAGATTTTATTCTCTACATTCCAGATTGTCTGTCCATGTCTTGTAAAATAGAAGTATGCCATCGTATCCGTTCCTCCTGTTATATGCGATTGTTATTTCATATGTATGCCATTATTGTACCTTTTTTTGATAATATGAAATATCTATGTCTTCTATATACTCAAGATACTACCATATCTAATTCTTAAATTCCACCGCATGTTTCCGTTTCCAGATCGGGAAGAGATTCCGCTGGCAGATATAATTCTCACGCTCTTTGATTCCAACCGCATGGAAAAACGTCTTCCACATATCGGTATATTCATCCTCGTACTCCTCGGTCTTCCGAAGCGTCTCAAATTCCTCATCAGTCAGATAGCGCAGGTAATTCGTCCCATCCTTCGGATGCACGCACGCGGTCTTCCTTGTATCATCAATGATCATCCAGTGCTCTGACGGCATACGATCTGCAAAATGTCTGCCGACCAGCATGATCACATCGCTTTTCGGTTCCAGATGGCACACATAGACTTTCCCATTTAACGACTGAAACCGTGCAAATTCCCGAAAATGATGACTTTCATTCCCCACCTTCCGCCGCAGTTCCAATATCCGCATCACATGTGGATTCGTATAATAATCAAGCACGCGGCAGCCAACGGCGAATCCAACCCGCAGGAAATTATAGATTACCTGCAATGCATCTTCCTCTGCGGAAAGCGTCGCATAATAGACATTCAGATATGCCTCATCCGAGATATCTCTCCGGATGGAACGGATCACCTTCTCTGCCTTTTCCGCATCACCGTCCACATGGATGTACTCGTCAAACATCGTCTGTTGAAATACCGGTTCTTTCTTCACTTGTATCTGGTCGTGACCGATCCGCAAGGCTTCCACCCACGCATCATAGATGCAGGTCATAATATCCTCCAACCGGTCTTTACATGTATATATCTTCATAGCTACAATCTACCCAATTCCGAAATCCGCCAGCGACATCTGCGTGAACGATTCGTTCGCGTGCTCCGCCTTCCATATATCCTTCTGGTCGACGCCGGTCAACTGCCTTGTAATGTACCCTTCCTCGATCGGCGTGTGATACATCTGCTTGCCGCCACAGGTAATGAAATATTGCGCCCGTTTCAACACAACGCCCATCTTCTTCAGAGATGCAAAATCCAGCCTGCCATAACGTCTTGCATATGTGATCCTTCCTGCCGATTTTGGTCCGATGCCTGGCACACGGAGCAGCATCGCATAGCTTGCAGTCTGTACTTCCACCGGAAATTGCTCCAGATGCCGGAGCGCCCAGTCGCACTTCGGATCAACCAGTTCGTTGAAATTCGGCTTCTCCTCGGATAACAATTCACCCGCCTGAAATCCATAGAACCGGAGCAGCCAGTCCGCCTGATACAACCTGTGTTCCCGCAGAAGCGGTGGCGGTGTTCCAATCTGTGGCAATACCTTATCCTCATTCAACGGAATATACGCCGAATAAAATACACGTTTCAAGTCAAAGCCCTGATACAACTGCTGTGTCGTCTGCAGCAATGTATAATCGCTCTCGCCAGTTGCCCCGATAATCATCTGCGTGCTCTGTCCCGCCGGTGCAAACCGCCGCTTTAATTTTGACATATCGAGCGGTGCAAGCTGATATGCGTTGTCCCACGTCAGAGCACTGTCCAGAACCGTTCCATTCATCTTCGAAGCCAAAGTTTCAATCGTAGACTGCGCCCGGTCATGCATGGTTTCTCCATTTCCTGACCGACCTTTCCGTTCTTTTTCCTCTTTTAATTTTCCTGCATCCAGTTTTCCATTTGTAACAATGGTTGATTCTGCAGCACCATCCTGTACAGCGGATCTGCTTCCGTAAGAACTCGCAGACTCCCGAACCACTGCACCATCCGCAGCGATTTTTCCTGCCTCCTTCTCCTTCATCAATTCATCTGCAAACTGCTTCTTCGTCTCAGTCCCGAAGATACTCTGCTTCAGGAACTGATTGCCCTTGCTTCGCTCCATATGCGCGGATTTCCCGATTGCCATACGATGCGACGCGATTGTGTTCCGCACCTTCCCCATCGGATCTAAGATTGTCTGCATCGTCTTATTCGGTGCCAGTGTCCGCAATCCTTCCTCCGTCGGCAGTTCCATATTCACGCTGATACGATCTGCCAGATATCCCGCTGCCGCAAGCAGTTCATCCGATGCACCAGGAATCGTCTTTACATGGATGTAGCCGTTAAAATGATATTTCGTCCGAAGCAGAAGCAATGTCTCGCACATCTTCTCCATCGTGTATGTCGGATTCTTCAGAACACCGGAGCTTAAGAACAAGCCTTCAATATAATTCCGCTTGTAGAATTCCACTGTCAGCTCACAGATTTCCTGTGGCGTAAAGGTTGCACGCTTCACATCATTGCTTGCACGATTGATACAGTATTTACAATCATAGACGCAGTGATTCGTCATCAGAATCTTCAGCAGTGAGATACACCTGCCATCCGACGCAAAGCTGTGACAGATGCCACACGCCGCCGCATTTCCGAGTTCTCCTTTCTTTCCCCGGCGATCCGATCCGCTCGACGTACATGCTACATCGTATTTGGCAGCATCCGCAAGAATCTGCAACTTCTCCTGTGTTGTATATTCTTCTATGTAATTGTTTGTGATCTCTGTACTCATAGTTTTATTATACGAACAAACGTTCTTAATTGCAACCCTTTTCGTGAACATTTGTTTGCATTTCATCACTGTTCGTTAATCCCTTAAGCGAAATTAATTGGAAAACAGCAAAACAGGCGAAGCAGAATTTCCACTTCGCCCGTTTCATGATTACGCCACTACCCGTTTCTTCGCCGACACAATATTTGCCACTATAATATAGAACACGCCATATCCAACCATTGCCAGCATGTTGATAAATACCGGTTTCAGCCCCGAAATGCTCACTATCTCCAGCGTCTTCAAATATTCATTCGTCTGAATATACCAGTACGCCGGGAAGATATGTCCGGCGGCAAGCACGCCATCCGGCAGCCATTCGACCGGGATAAATGCACCGCACAGAAATGCCGAGCCAAGTGCCACGACATTGACGATTCCATTGACCGCATCCTTGTTGTTGAAGATGCTGGAGATCAGGAACGCCATCGTCAAGGCGCACAAAGTAAATACGAACGAATTCGCCAGATACATGGCACCCTGCGCACTGAACATTGCCTTTCCAACAATCACGAAGCTGATCAAGCCATAGGACAGCCATAATGCGATTGCAAATAACAGGTTCGAAGCAAGCAAGATTGCATTGTGTTTCTTATAATTCATACTGCTGATCGTGATACGCTTGCGGATCGGCAGCTCCTGAAAGCTCGTAAGCACCAGACAGATCACGAAAATCGCACCGGCGAGCAGACTATAGCTTGCAAAATTAAAATAATTCGCCGCCTTCGACATGCTGTTCGTATCAAGTGTGGTCGTCACATGAACGCTCGACGTCTGTTCCAGCGTCTGCGTGATATCATCGCAGACTGCCTCCTCATTCAGGGATATATTCATTTCATCCGGGTTTGCCTGCAGCGCGGCATCCACGTAATTTTGCTGTATGCTCAGATAGCTTTCGACCATCATCTTCGCGAAGCTCGCATCCGCCGACTGGCAGCTCTTATATTTCAGTTCCGGATTTTCGCCGTTCAATACCGCTTGCCGGTAGCCCTGCGGAATATAGATCACAAATGCCACCTGCCGGTAGAAGATCGCATCGTCGATTGCCTCCTCGCTTTTCAGTTCCTGCAGCTCGCTGTGCGCCGCAATATAATCCGTAAAATTCTTCGTGATTCCGACATTTTCGTCCTGACTCACGATGGCGATCTTCGGCTTGTCCGCGGTGAACTGGCTCGCGGTATCCCCGCTTTTCGAGTTCAATCCGCCGAACAAAAGCAACAACGCGGTATACATGATCACCATGCCCTTACATTTATTCAATACATGCAGAAATGCCTTAAATACTGTCATACTTCTGCCTCCTTAATCCCTGTGCAGATACAAGCAGCATCACGACAGAGAAGATTCCAAGACTCGCTACATCCATCCAGAAACGCTTGTCCACGCCATAATAATACAGTGCATAATATCCATCCGTGATCATCGCCGCCGGATTGATCTTGTCTAAGAACGGCACGTGTTTCTCGATGATATATTTCATGGTAATTCCCATCATACCGGACAGGAAACAGCACGCCATCGTGATGCCGATCAGGATTCCAAGCTTTCCATTCTCGCCGGTCTTGACAACCGTAGTCACCATGATGGCAAGCGTCAGCCCCGCCAGACTTCCCGCGAGTGCCAGCAGGATTACATAGGGCAGATTCTCCCCGTAATCGACCTTCATCACGAAGATCGTATACACAAATAGAATCGCAAGTCCAATCAACTGCGTACAATATGCGGCAAGCAGTGAAGAAAGCATTGTCTTTGCCTTGCTGACTGGAACGATAGCCGTACGCTTTCCAAGATTTCCCATGTTTGGCAGATTCCGGCTCAGTGCAGTCATTCCAAGGATTCCGCCATACAGACATGTCATCGCGATCAATGTGTAATACTCGATCATCGTATAGCTTAAATTTGTGCGGGAGGCATCGACAAGGTTTGACTCTCCGCCCGCAACCTGCTCCATTACGTTTTTATAAAGTGCCTCGATATCCGGCATAGTTCCCTGCTCAATCTCATTTTGTACACGTTTTTCCATGATTGCAGAGGTATGTACAATCTCGTCCACCACATATTGCAGCACCGTCTGGTTGATGCCGTTTTCGTGAATCCAGATCTCTGGCTCTGCGCCATTCATATACAGCACACCATCGACATTCCCATCCGAAAGCAGCGTATCCGCTTCATCCTTCGACACATACACCGTGTCAAACATCTGCTCATCGCTTGATTCATCGCTCAAAGTCTCAAAGGTCTGGCAGAATGCTTCGTTTCCCTGAAAATCCTCGTTATCGACAATCGCAATCGGGATCACTTTCAGCTTCTCACTGTTCTCGATGTTGGAGAATGCCAGCTTGAACATCGTTCCAAGCACGAGTGGGAATACAAATGTCCAGAACAGAAGCATCCTGCTTCGCATCAGGACTTTGAAGGTATACTTAAAGTTATGTCCAAACATCAGTCTCTAAGCTCCTTTCCGGTCAGCTCCAGGAACACATCGTTGAGCGTCGGACGCTCGGAGAAGATCTTGTTGCATGTGATCCCCGCCGCACTCAGTTCCTCGATCAGCTTCGCCACGTTATTTTTTCCGCTCTTATAGGTGATCACAAGCTGATGGTCGGCATATTCTGCCTTTTCGACATTCGGTGCCGCCTGCAGCTTCTCCATGAATTCCGTTTTGAAATGTTTCGTCTCGATCGTAACTTTCTCCTCAATCTTCGCAAGCGACTTTAACTCGTCGGACGTTCCCTGCGCAATGATCTTTCCTTTATCCAATATAATGATCCGGTCACACAGAAGCTCGACTTCCTCCATATAATGTGTCGTGTAACAGATCGTCGCGCCATCATCCCGCAGCTTCCTGATGCCATCCAAAATGTTGTTCCGGCTCTGTGGATCGACTGCAACCGTCGGTTCATCTAAAAAGATCAGCTTCGGCTTATGCGCGATACCACACGCGATATTCAGTCGCCGGAGCAGACCGCCCGACAACTGTTTCGGATAATATTTTCGGAATTCATCCAGTCCGACCAACGCAATCGCATCCTCGATATCCTTCTTCCGCTCCTGCCTGTCCTTCACATACAGTCCACAGAAATAATCGATATTCTCATACACTGTAAGCTCCTGGAACACGGCTACCTCCTGGAAAATCACGCCGATTTCCCGCTTGATCTTATAGGCATCCGGTGTCATCTCCTCCCCGAAGATTTTGATACTTCCCGCACTGTATTTTAACAGCGAGAGGATGCAGTTGATCGTTGTCGATTTTCCGCTTCCGTTTGGACCAAGCAGACCGAGGATCTCTCCCTGTCTGATCTCAAACGACAGATCATCAACTGCCTTCTTCTGTTTATATTCCTTTGTCAGATTCTTTACTTCTACAACTGCGTTCATTTTAATTTTCCACGCTCCTTTTCATTCATCCAGTTATTGCAAAATAGATTCTATATATATTTCGGGATTGATTCATACGATATACAATGTATTGAATCTATGTTGCAATTGTCTGCGTTCATTCAACTCTCCGTCGGCTTCTTGTCATACATGCTTCCGATCTTCATCTGTCTTACGGTATCCGTCAGCAGTTGTTCAATCTGCTCCTCCGTAAATGCAACCGTTCCCGTTGCAACCATGCTGGCGATTCCATGTGTGAAGATCCACACCTTCAGATGAAACGCCTCCTGTTCCTTCCTGTCATACCCGGTGAATTCTGCACCCTTTTCTAAGACCTGATTCCCCATGTTGTCTTTCTCGATAAATTCCGTTGGAGAGATCCTCGAATCCCCCATAAATAATATCTTGAAGAAATCCGGATAATCCTTCGCGAACCGGATATACGCAAGTCCCATGCCACGATACGCTTTTTCTTCCTTGGAGCCTCTGATCATATACGACTGGTATATCTTCTGGATATGTAAGATTGTCGCCTGCTTTAAGTCCTCCATGTTCTCAAACTGATAGAAGATTGGCTGAACCGAACATCCAAGCTCTTTCGCTACCCGCCTTGCATTAATTGCAGATAGGCCTTCTTTCTTCACGACAGCACTCGCTGCCTCTATGATATCTTCCTTCAGATACTTCGTTGCCCTTGGCATATTGTCCTCCATATTTCGTTTTATAACATTAGTTATGTAACTTTAGTTATATTATAGTGAACAAAAAAAGAAACGTCAAGCAGATATCGATGAAATGCAGCTACATTCCTGTCACCTGTACGTTCATCTGCCTGACGTTTCCTTTTTCTTTTTTATAATACAAGATCCTTCATCGAATGCAGTCCAATTGCCAATGTCGACGTGTTGTGCATCAACGCCGAGGTTGTCGGCTGAATCACGCCTGCAACACCAAGCACGATCAGTCCGGTATTAAATCCAACGATGGTTCTGTAATTCCGGCGGATTCGTCTTGTCAGTGCGGTACTGATCTTCCGCAATGTGATCAGTTCATTCAAGTTATCTGCACCAACGGTAATATCCGCAATCTCCCGTGCAATCTCTGCACCATCGCTGATTGCAATACCGATATCCGCTGCCGAAAGAGCCGGTGAATCATTGATGCCATCGCCGATCATGATAACCTTATGTCCCTCTGCCTTCGCACGCTCCACGTAGCTTGCCTTATCCTCTGGAAGTACCTCGGAATAATACTCATCCACGCCAACCTTCCGTGCGATTGCACAAGCTGTCCGCTCACTGTCTCCGGTCATCATAACAACCTTTGCAAATCCAAGCTCTTTCAGTGTCCGGATTACATCGGCTGCCTCATCACGGATTGGATCTTCGATACAGATGACAGCCACCAGTCGTCCTTCGACCGCCATATACAGATGTGAATATTCCTCCGGCAGTGCATCGAACTTCTCCTGCATACCTTCCGGAACCACACAGCCCTCATCTTCAAATACAAAATGATAGCTTCCGATAATTGTCTTTCTTCCTTCTACCGTAGTAGAAATACCATGTGCCACGATATAGGACACCTTCGAGTGAACCTCTTCATGTACCAGATTCTTTTCGCTTGCCGCATCGACAACTGCACGCGCCATCGAATGAGGGAAATGCTCCTCCAGACATGCGGCGATCCGCAGCAGTTCATCGTTGCTCTCATCACAGAACGATACAACATCTACCACACGTGGGGTTGCTTTCGTCAGAGTTCCGGTCTTATCAAATACGATCGTATCTGCTTCCGCCATCGCCTCTAAAAACTTGCCGCCCTTTACCGTGATGCTTGACTTGCTCGCCTGTCGGATTGCGGACAATACCGAAATCGGCATTGCCAGCTTCAATGCACAAGAGAAATCAACCATCAATACAGACAGTGCTTTCGTCACATTTCGTGTGAAAAGATACGTTGCGGCTGTGCCAAGTAACGTATATGGTACAAGCTTGTCTGCCAGATGGGATGCCTTACTCTCCAGAGAAGATTTGAGCTTCTCGGATTCCTCAATCATCGTGACAACCTTCTCATACCGGCTCGAACCACCAACCTGACGTACACGGATGCAAAGCTCGCCTTCCTCCAGCACCGTGCCTGCATAAACATACGAATCTACCTGCTTATGTACCGGCAAAGGTTCGCCTGTCATCGACGCCTGATTGACCATCGCATCACCATCGACAACCGTTCCATCAAATGGAATCACATTTCCGACATGAACGACAATCTCATCGTCCACATGAATAGACTCCGCAGACACCTGCACTTCCTGTCCGTCCTTCTTCAACCAGACTTTTCCGATATTCAAGGACATACTCCGTGCAAGATCACCGACGGATTTCTTATGTGTCCACTCCTCTAAGATCTCACCAATTCCAAGCAGAAACATAATAGAGCCTGCCGTCTGGAAATCTCCACGGAACACGGATACACCGATTGCCGTGCCGTCCAGAACCGGAACCTCGATCTTTCGTTTTGCTAATGTTTTCAGTCCATTCGTGATGTATTTCACGGAACGGATGGCAGTCAGGGTGTTTGCGATCGGCATCGGTAAAAACATCCGGTTGATGAATCGCATTAAAACCTTGTCTACCAGTTTTTCTTTGTACTCTTCATTCACCTGTCTGCCTGAATTTGCAAGATAAGATTCCGGCACATCTGCCGTCTCATAACGGAACCGCCGGAGCGCTGTTATCATCGCTTCCCGGCTTCCCTCATAACAGACAACCGCATCACAGGTCAAATGATTTACCTTCGCAAAACTGACATGTTTCATGCTGTCAAGATAATACTGAAGGATATCAGCTTCCCGATACGACATATTCTTCTGTACAACATGAAAACGAATTCTGCCTCGTATTTCATGTTTAATCACAAATTTCATTTTCTGTCGCCTGCTCCTCTGCTTCTGCTTCGTCCTCAACTACCTGTGCCTCAGCTTCAATCTTGCGGTCTGCGTTGATCTGCTTTGCCTCTGCATAGATGTCGCTTGCATTCTCCTGTACATTGGTCACAGTCTTCATGATGCAGTCCTTTGCACGAAGGACAGCGGCTGTACCATGCGAGTAAACCTTCTTTGCATCACGGCTTGCCAAAAGCTTGATTCCTGCTGTTCCAAATAATACTCCTGCTGCAAAAATTCCTGTTTTCTTTCCATTGATCTTCTTAAAAATGTTTGACATATCTGCTTCCTCCTTGCATATTTATATAAATTTTCTAAAAGTAAAGTATAGCATACTTATGTACTTTAATACAAGAAATATGTCTACTTTTTTGCAAATTTGCAAGTTTTTTGCAAGTCATTTACCAGTCCCGACCAAGCTTGCTGCATGCGGATATCACACTGTCCACACCCAATATCACAAGGTATGTGCCGATCAAAAATGCAACCGAGAACAACGCGATCTGCGGCCAGAATATCATCAATACACCTAAGATCAGGCCGATCACATTGATGCACAGTGTGAAGTAAAAATATCTGCCTCTGTACAAGCTTCGGATATAGTCGAGATGACAGAGCTTCGATATACTGTGTGCAATAAACCACAGCGGCAACAGTAATGTCACAACCAGTTCACCAATATGCGGATATAACATCAACGCCAGACCGGTGATCACACTCAGTACACCTGTGACCAATGCAATACACGGGGCAAATCCGATATAACGTTCAGTCTTCGCATAGAAGATAATATCCGTAATACCAGTCACAGTCGCCATCACGCCATAGAAGATCGTGATCCACCGCAGGATACCACTTGGAGATATCATGGATAAAGCTCCAAGGATTATAAGCAGGATACCCTCGATCAGTTTCAGCCATCCATAGCCCGTGTATCTTTTCATAGATTGGCTCCTCCTTCCTTGTGCAGGATCTCCATAAATTCATCGCCGGTAATTGTCTCCTTCTCATAAAGATGCATCGCCAGAACATCCAGCAGACGCTTGTTGTCAACAAGCATTTTCTTCGCCTTCTCATGCTGCGCGCGCACTAACTCAACAACCTTCCGGTCAATCTCCTTCTGTGTATCTACCGAACAGCAAAGGGACGTATCGCCACCGAGATACTGGTTTTCCACCGTCTCCATTGCGACCATATCGAACTCCTCGCTCATACCGTAGCGGGTAATCATTGCACGCGCCAGCTTCGTTGCCTGCTCGATATCATTCGAAGCGCCGGTCGTAATCTCGCCACACGCCACTTCCTCTGCGGCACGTCCACCAGTGAGTGTTGCGATCTTGTTCTCGATCTCTTCCTTCGTCATCAGGTACTTATCGCCCTGCTCGACCTGCATCGTATAACCGAGCGCACCGGATGTACGCGGAATGATCGTAATCTTCTGTACCGGTGCAGAATGGCTCTGCAAAGCAGCAACTAACGCATGTCCGACCTCGTGATATGCAACCGTCTTTTTCTCTTTGTCAGAAAGTACGGCATTCTTCTTCTGATAACCGGCGATTACAACCTCAACACTTTCTTCCAGATCTGCCTCGGTTACAAATGTCCGGTTTGAACGGACGGCACGAAGTGCGCCCTCATTGATAATATTCGCAAGCTCGGCGCCTGACGCCCCCGATGCCATACGTGCAATCGTATGGAAATCTACATCATCGCCAACCTTGATCTTTCTCGCATGTACCTTGAGGATTGCCTCACGGCCTTTCAGGTCAGGCAGTTCTACCGGTACCCTCCGGTCAAAACGTCCCGGTCTGGTCAGTGCCGGATCAAGGGATTCCGGACGGTTCGTTGCCGCCAGAATAATAACTCCATTGTTGCCTTCAAATCCATCCATCTCTGTTAAGAGCTGGTTCAATGTCTGCTCCCGCTCATCGTTGCCGCCGTACTTGCCGCTGTCACGCTTCTTACCGATCGCATCAATCTCATCGATAAATACGATACAAGGGGCTTTCTCCTTTGCCTGCTTGAACAGGTCACGCACCTTTGATGCACCCATACCGACAAACATCTCGACGAACTCAGAACCGGAGATTGAGAAGAACGGTACATTTGCCTCACCGGCAACCGCCTTCGCAAGCATTGTCTTACCAGTTCCCGGAGGGCCGACTAACAAAAGTCCCTTCGGCATAGACGCACCAACATCCGTGTATTTCTTCGGATTGTGCAGATAATCAACAATCTCTGCCAGATTTTCCTTTGCCTCATCCTCGCCGGCAACATCCGTAAAATGGATTCCTTCGGTCGACTGCACATACACCTTCGCGTTGCTCTTTCCGCCCATACCGAACATCATGGAATTCTTACCGCCTGCCTGTTCCATCATCTTCTTGGCAAGGAATCTTCCAAGAATCCAGAACAGCAGAAGCGGCAGGACAACCGACATCAGAAAACTCATAAATGGGGATGTCTTCGTTTCAATCTCCTTTGAGAACTTCGCGCCGCTGTCATACAACCGCTGTGTCAGATCATCGTCCGGCATAAGTCCGGTCTTATAAATCGTACTCTCCGCCTTATCTGTAAATGTAATCTGTGTGCTGTCAATCTGCACCTGACCGATATCCTTATCCTCGGTCATCTTCATAAATGTTCCGTAATCAACTTCCTTTACCTGTCGCTCTGCCAGCATTGGGGTGATAAATAAATTAAACACCAGCAATACTACCAGCACGATTCCATAATAAAAGATCAACGGACGTTTTGGTGATTTTACTTCTTTCATCTGTTATGCTCCTTTCATTCTGTTTCCCAACGAATTAGACAATTCGATACATATGCAAGGATGAAGATTCATTTCATATGCGATGAATTGAAACCAAGAAATTCTAGATATTCTGATATACATTTGTATATCGTACGCAGCCGTCGTCAATTCGCCATCCATGGCTCAATGACGACTTGTTTGAACATCGTGTTCAAACACTGCTGATGTTCACAGAATATCAAGAATTTCTAACTTTCAATCATATGCATATTTCATGAATTTTCATCCTTGCATATGTAGTTCAAATCGTCTAATTCGTTGTGTAATCATACATCTTACTCTCCGCATTTTTCCTTCACTGCCTTGATGATCATCTCGTAGTTCGGCATCTCTACTCCATATTGTTCTCCAAGACGAAGCGGCTCATACAACAGTCCATCGATTTCCGATGGTTTTCCTGCCCAGATATCGCGCTGCATGGAGGTCGAAGCCTCCGGTGCCAGCGCATCTAAAATATCCAGATTCGTCTTCTCAATATCAACCAAAAATGGAATTCCCATTGCCGTTGCAAGCGCGTCGATCTCCTTCATGCACCGAATTAACAGCATCCGCTCTTCGCCCGCACGCTGGAACGTTTCGGCTTTTGCGTCATAATACAGACCGCAGGCTGCCATTGGCGACACATATGCGTATTTCTGAAATGCATCCCGCTCAATCTGGTCGGAAAGCACCGCATCGATACCTGCCGCCTTTAACTCCTGTTCTAATAGGAACATCTTCCGGCAAAGCTCCTGTCCCTTCCGTGCGCCAAATACGATACGGAAGATATCACCTTTCTGCAGGATCACACCCGGCTCCTTGACCTCCGCCGCAATGTAGATACAGCCATCAACAACGGTTGCATCCGGCAACTCCTGCTGCAGCTTCGCACCGGTTCCGTAGATATTCAGGATCGGAACGATCAACGTCTCCGCATCACTATGTTCTCTCAAAAATGGAATGATATCCGGAATCGAATATCCTTTGACACACACAAACAGGACATCCGGAATCTCCGCATATCCTGTCTCATCAACTGCCTTTATATCTGCCACAGCAAATGTCCGGCTTGGTGACTCCACACATATACCATGTTCTTTGATTGCTGCAAGATGCGCACCACGCGCAATCAATGTCACATCCTGTCCAGCTCTTGCTAAAAATGCGCCGATGCTTCCGCCGCATCCACCAGCTCCTACAATTGCGTATTTCATATACTATCTGCCACGTGCCCCGTGGCATCTCCTTTCTTACCCTTTTCATTATTCTACCAAATCTGTGATACATATTCTATAACAGATTTATGTTTGTTTTGTGAACAAAACCGTTATTTGAATAATTTTAGAATAAATATCATTATTTGTCCTGCTTTTTCACCTTCACTATCACGATTGTCAGATAGCTCGTCGCCTGCGTCAATGCATCTACCCCATGCATCACGATTTCATCCGGCAGTCCACAGTTCGAAACACCATAGATCTCCAATGTCTCCCCCTGCTGTTCTCTTCTGGCAAGCTCTGTCCGAAGCGTATCAATCAATCGCTCCAGCTTCTTTCCCGACTTCATATAGATCCGTGTCCCCGTGTAATCTGTCGTATCCTCCACTGCATAGCTGCCCGGGATAATATGGATTTCCTCACCCTGGTCCGCAAGGGAGATTCCAAGCCTTGCCGCCACCGCGCAGAAAGAAGGTACGCCGCTGATCATCGATGCGGACATGCCCGCTGCAAGCACACGCCAGTGAATATAATGATACGTCGAGTACACGCTTGGATCGCCGATCGTAAGAAATACAAGTATCTTTCCCTGTTCCATCCGTGCCTGTACCTCAGCAAAGCAGCGATCCTGAGCCGTGCGAAGCACATCGGCATCCTTCGTCATCGGAAACTGCATCGGACAGATTTCCTTCTCCTCGATTTCCGGCACGACCTGCCGCACAATCTTATAGGCAAAACATTCTTCTTTCTTCTCATTTGGCAGCAAAATGCAGTCACTCTCCCGGATTGCACGCACCGCCGCCAGCGTCAGAAGCTCCGGATTACCCGGACCAACACCGACACCAATCAATCTTCCTTCCATCTGTTTCCTCCTGCAACACATACCAGCCAGACTTACCGGCGGATATCTGTCTGTTGTATTTTAATTATCTAAGTAGTCCTCCAAAGCCACTTTTCCACGATACGTGCTCACATTAAATGTCCGTACGCCTCTACGGCTCGTACACATCTCACTGTGATATGAAAGCAGATTTGATATCTGCCAGCTATCATCTTCATCCGTCCAGATTCCACGTGCCTGCGCCCAGTCTATAAACTCAAATACCGCCGGTGTCGTATCCGCGGAGCGTTCTTCCATATACTGGAAATCATCTGCCAGCCGTACTTCAATTTCTTCTGTGTCAACATCCGCATCCAGCCACGTCTGTACGTCCGCACGGGCGCACGCCAGATTATAACGCATCACATACGTATCCGGGTGTGACAATGCAAACACAATATATAAGCCCCCGCACACAAAGATCATATATTTCATCAGCGGAAATGCATTCTTATATAAGTAGATAATCGTTCCTGCAAATAACGCAATCAGAACCAGCAATGCAAACAGCACAAGCACACGCAGGTACGACAACCGGTATGCCTGAATATACATCAGCATCCGCACTGCCGAAGAGCCGATCATCACATATGTGCAGCCACACATGATCGTAAGAATCATCCGAAGCACTCGGTTTTCGGCAAATGCACGGTTGCAAACCAGAACAATTACCAAATTTACAACCGCCACAAAAAGCAATTGGAAGAATCCCTGTCTCGCATATTGCGAATACGAATACCCGGCTGGCAGCATCTGTTTTCCAAGAAATGGCAACAGAATCTGAATGATTGCGAACACCGCATACAAAGCGGTAAGCAATCCACAGAATGTAATGCCAATCATCGGCTCTATCATGCGTTTCTCTTCACGGTCAACCTTGGGCGGCTGTATCACCATCTTGCAGAAAATTCCATAAACGATTACAAATACCGCAATGAGCATCATCACGAAGCCAGCCAGATTCCCAGATAATCGCAGGTTTCCAATGCTTCGGTCGACAATGTATTTGAAGATGGCGTCTGCCTGTGATAACACGATCAACATCAACGCCAGAAACGGCAGTGCAATCAGCACACCAACCAGCACATAGATTGCCTTGGATTTCTTTTTTTCCCGCAGCTTTACATACACATAACAGTCACTGAATCCTCGGAACAGATACCCAAACGGCGAGAACACTGTACCTAGCACAGCACGGATGTATTTCCCGACGCTCCATTTCTCCGCGTCGCAAAAGCAGGTAAAAAATACCGTCATCGAAAGCAGATAGATGCCAATATAATTACATACGATCAGGAATCCATCTCCCGTCAGAAACGTCGACACACCAAGCAATAAGATTCCTATGTAGTAACTCATCGTGCGCGGGTTCGACGTCTTATCCTCGCGATTATCGTACGCCTTGCTCTGTGGTGCATGCGAGCAGACATAATATAAGAACCCAATCGTTGCAGCCGCAAATAAAACCGTCATAATACCATATGCATTTTTATACAGGCAGATCGTTGTCACGATCGCGTATATAATCGCCGCAAAACCGCCCGTTCCAAACCGGGCTGCCCGATTCCTCATATCCTTATTATCTGCATATGATATCATCTGTTTCGTTTCTTGTTCCTGTATATTCTGATTGTTCAAATTCTCTTGTTTTTGTTCTTCTCCCATATCGAAAACACTCCTTTCCAGATACGTTCTGCCAATCTCAGTTATCCTTCTTTATCTTTATCTTCATCCTCATAAATCAATAGATCTCCCGGCTGGCAGTCCAGTGCCTTGCAAATGGATTCTAATGTGGAAAACCGCACCGCTTTCGCCTTGTTATTCTTCAAAATCGATAAATTTGCAAGCGTAATATCAACTTCCTTCGCAAGCTCTGTCAGCCCTTTTTTCTTCTGTGCCATTAACACATCCAGATTCACCTTTATTGCCATATCATCACCGCCTTTTCTTATATGGTAACGCCCCTAAATCGTAAAATCATTTTCTTCCTTGTACTGCACTGCCTTGTCAAACACGATGGCAAGCACGCGGGAGAAAAGACCTGCAATCAAAAATACTACAACAATGATAAATACGGCTGGTGTGAAGTAAAGCGGAATCCGGCAGAGCATCACTGCCATGATTGCGAAGCTGTATATGCCCATCCGGTTCAGGCTTTTTACATTTTCCCTCACGAAGCAGTCTTCCGCAAGCACGGTCTTGAACATCTTCCGAAGCTCTCTTAAAATCAGTACTGCGAACACGCCCGCTGTCATGAAGATCAATACCATCCAGATATAATATTCTCCGAAAAATGGATTGATTACGGTTCCATACCATTTGAACGACACCGGCAAAGTCAATGTCACAACCATTCCAACAAAATACATGATATCCAGCAGGACCTTCGTTGCACCGGCAATCTTATTTTCTTTCATACCTATATGCCCTCCCACATCTTTTCTAAAACGTATGTTTTATTTCTTAATCTTTCTACACCTTACACCATCCATTATTGAATGTCAATATATTTTTATTGTTTTTCGATAACTTTTTATTATATATCAATCATATAAGGAATTGTGCATAAAAAAGAGACATTATAATCACTCATAATGTCTCTTCCAATCTTCTGTTATGTATTCCGATTAATGCACATATGCTGCTACACCTGGCGCTGCTGGCAATGGGTTTGGAGCATCCTCACCCTTTGGTATAATCACGATCTGGATTGCTTCCAGCCGCTTTGCTAAACCGGATGTACCTGCGATTGAGCCATTCTTTGCCCAGCCGAGCCAGCCATAAGTCTGTGCATGTACACGATAGTATACATCATAGTACTGTGCCAGCTGACCTGTTAACTGAATACGGATAGCCTCCAGACGCTTTGCTTCTCCGCTTGTTCCAGATGGCTGTCCATTGTATCTCCAGCCCTGTGACCAGCCATAAGTCTGTACATGTGTTGCATATGCAATGCCACCACTGATATTATTCAACTGTGCATTGTTTACCTTAATTGAGATTGCTTCGAGTCTCTTTCCCTCTCCGCTTGTTCCGGAGATTGATCCATCGCTTACCCATTTCTGATTGCCATAAGACTGTACATGTGTCATGTAAGAAACTGCTCCGGAACCATTTGTGGTCGGGTTCTTACCCATATCTACGAATCCACCGCCGATTGTTCCATCAAATCCCTCGTAATCAGTTGGATAATCAGTCTTTGGCATAATGATGATCTGGATTGCCTCCAGTCTCTTTGCCTGTCCTGCAGTTCCTGCATAAGCACCATTCTTTACCCAGCCAAGCCAGCCGTACGTCTGTGCCTGTACGCGGTAATAAATGTCATACTTGTTCTTGTTTGTACCAGTCAGGCGGATCTGAATTGCTTCCAGACGCTTTGCCTCTCCGCTTGTTCCAGATACTTCACCATCTTTTTTCCATGTTTTCTCCCAGCCCTTTGACTGAATATGTGTACGGTATTCAACTCCCACACCATACCCCGGCTCTACGATGATCTGAATCGCTTCCAGACGCTTTCCTGCTCCGACTGTTCCTGATGTTCTGCCGTTCAACGTCAATGTTTTCTCCCAGCCTTTCGACTGTACATGGGTTCTATACCCAACATTCGGATAACGCTCACCCTCGCTGTTATACCAGTATGCCTCCGATGTAATGCCATTTGTCATTACAAGTCCAATCAGCATCATGAATGCCATCAGGACGGCTGTCACCCTTTTCCAACATTTTTTGCCTCTCATCCCTTTAAATCCTCCTTTTTTATCCTGCGTTTCCATGGTTATCAAAACTATATAGCCAGAAACTATATTTAGTATAACACATGATAATAAATTTGCAATAACTTTGTTATTTTTTACATTCTATTTACAAAAAAGAAGGAGCACAAGCAATACCTGTGCTCCTTATCGTCAAAAACAACGTTCTTTATTTCACTGTTAAATTTGGATATCCATCTTTAATCATCGCTTTCAACATTGATTTCATATTATCCTTCGACTCGTTGTATCCATCCTCATATCCATCAATAACTGTATACAGATATCCATCAAATACCGAATCGTACTGTGTTGCCTTTGATCCATCAACCTTGACTGCTACATTATACCATGTCTGTAATGGATTTGCGCCTCCTAAAATCGGAGTCGCACCCTTTCCATTCGCAATCATCTTCTGAACAGCTGCTTTATTGTTTACAAAATCCAAGGTTTCATCCTGAATCTTATACATCACATCGGTATCACAGCAAAGTGTCTTTAATACAAGCGCGGCTAGCTCTTTGTTTGGACACTTATCCGTTACAGAAAGATATGTACCACCCCAATTGTAAGCAGAAGGACCTGCACAGATATTTCTCTTTCCTGCTGTAGCGGATTTCTCATCGTAAATTGTCCAGTATACAAACCAAGGGCATCCGAAATAGCCAAATACATCACCTGTGAAATCACTTCCCCAGCCATCGGTCCAAGGATCATTCTTGTTTGTATAACCATTGTCGATCAATTGCATTGCCAGCTCTAAATATCTGTCAATGGCCGGATCGATTGTAACAGTACTATCATTTACCCATGCACTCTTTCGATCTGCCAATGCCGCATTCTGGATTTCCTTTGGTCCGGATACCATCTTATAGCCTGCCTGCTTCATCTTTTCTGCAGTCTGCATAAAGGTATCCCAATCCTTTACATATGTCTGTACCTTTGCCGGGTCAGAAGTTCCAAGCACCTTCTGTGCAATATCTGTACGATAGACAAAACATCCCGGTGTTGCCTGCCAGCAAAGTCCTTTTAACTTGCCATTTACGGTTGCATGATCAATTGTGTACTGGAATGCATTGCTATAATCCTTCTGGGTAATACCAATGCTGTCCATACCCACAAATATGTCCGAAGACATAAAATATTTTGAAACATCCTCATCGATCGCTACAATCGAAGGAACCTTCTGACCGCCCTTCTGATATGCAGCTTCGATTTCTTTCTTATATACATCACTTGTTCCGCCAAGTCCCAGATTTTCAAATTTTACTTTGTCTGCATACTGTGGATATTTATCCTTAAAATACTCCAGACGTTCTCCCAGCTCTGTGTTCCATGAATAAACATAAATGATACTATTATCGACCGGTTCCGGTGTTCCCTGATAAGCCTTGGCATTGGAAGCTGCCGGTAATGCATTTGGAGCATCACTGCCCTTTTCCACCACGCAGATCTGGATTGCCTCTAATCGCTTTCCAAGTCCTGCTGTACCTGCGGTCTCTCCGTTCTTTGCCCAGCCCATCCAGCCATAGGTCTGCGCATGGACACGATAATATACATCATAATAAGAAGAAATCGTGCCGGTCAGCTCAATTCGAATGGCTTCCAGACGTTTTGCCTTTCCGCTCGTTCCAGACATCTGACCATCCTTCTTCCATTCTTTCTCCCAGCCAAATGACTGCACATGTGTCTGATAACGGATACCTCCGGTATAGCCAAGCTTCGCTGCATTTAACTTGATATAAATTGCTTCCAGGCGTTTTGCCTCCCCGCTTGTCCCCGCAATACTGCCATCGCTTACCCAACTCTGGTTTCCATAGCTCTGCACATGCGTTTTGTATGTTACCACACCATTTGCATCGGATGTATTTGACTTTGCTGTTCCGACAAATCCGCAACTCTCAGACCCCTTTAATGACTCTCCGCTTGCATTGTACATATAGACCGGAGAATCCCATTTCTGAACTATAATAATCTGGATTGCCTCCAGACGCTTTGCCTGTCCGGCAGTACCTGCCGGCTCTCCATTTTTTACCCAGCCCATCCAGCCATAGGTCTGTGCGTGTACACGGTAATATACATCATAAAAATCTGCATTATTACCGGTCAGTCGAATCTGAATTGCCTCCAGACGCTTTGACTGTCCACTTGTGCCGGATAACCGTCCATCATGTTTCCATCCCTGCCAGCCAATGCTCTGCACATGCGTACGGTATTCAATTCCAATACCATAACCACCGTCTACCTGAATCTGAATGGCTTCCAGACGTTTTGCCTTTCCAAATGTACCGGAAGATTGTCCGTCCTTCTTCCAGCTTTTCTCCCATCCAAATGACTGCACATGTGTCTTGTACATAACACTCGGAACAGTTACTTCCCCGTCTTCCGTCCATGCAGTTTCTTTTCTCGCTGCTTCAGAGGTGATTCCATTTGTCAGAACCAATCCAAGCACCATGGCGAATGACAACAAAAATGCGGTCAGCCGCTTCCAACATTTCATCGCTCTCATATAAAGCCCCCTTTGTTATTTTTTATTGACAAAGCAAAAAAGTCTGCAATTACGCAGACTTTTCCGATATGTGCAAGGAGTTTATATAATCATTGTCACGACACATATTACATTCTCCCCTTTTCTCCGCCTACCTTGCCAATACAGTTTTAATTATAAGAAAAAAAATATGTGATTTCAATATGTGACAAAAAATGTGACAACATTTGTAACTTTTAGCCATGGCATTTTTTATAGTTGTGTTTTAAAATATACATAGCATTAAACTATAGTGAGGAAGATTATGGATACAATACAGACTTTGATCAAGCACTACATCGAATCAAACGGATATACAGTATATTCTATCTCTCAGCAAAGCGGCATCAATCGTACAACACTTCAGAAAATCTTATCCGGACAGAGAAAAATCACAAAAGAAATATACGAGAAGCTTCTTCCATTTTTCGCCCTTTCGCCAATCGACAAGGAAGAATTGGAACAGGCATTTTTGATTGATCAGGTTGGCACGGAACGGTTCCAGACACATATGGAGATCAAACGGATTTTGGAAATGTCCGCATCTACGCTCTACCAGACAGACGATTTCCCTTATGATTTGGTTGTCTCAAATATCGATACATGGTCGAACTGTATGTTGATTCAAGGTATCTATCAGATTGTAAACGCAATCTATTCTGTCGCCATGAAAAATGTGACAACCGAAGAACATCCATTTATATATACATTTGCTGATATGAGTCACCCGTACGCGTCTATCTTTTTCAAGCCGCTGTATCATCCGACATTTCAACCACTACATGTAAAGCACTTAATTGAATATCAGAAAACGCTGATCGATGGCGAAAACTATGATAATATTCACAACATCCAGATCCTGACTAATCTGCTGCCATCCTTTGCTGCATTTCCGGGTACATTTGAGGTGCACTATTATTACTCTGCCCGAAACCGGTTTAAACAGCAGGCAGCCACATTCCCTTACTATGTTATCACAAACACGCACATCATCTTACTGTCCCCAACGTATGAAACAGCCATGATATTGAGTGACAAAGTGATCCACGAGTATTATCTGCACAACTATGAGCAGCTTCTCGCAAGGTCAAATACGCTGACGTCCGGGGCACAGACACCACTTGACCTGTTAAATATATTAAACGGAGTTGATCCATCGTTAAATTATCCGCTCTGCCTGAATATCCAGCCAACGATTGAGAAATATCTCTCACCGGAAATGATTGACAAATATATGCTGGAAACCCCTTACAAGGAAGTCATCCGTGCCAAATTATTAGAACGGATCAGCCAGCTTACGATGGAACATCACACCATAATCTTTACTCTGGAAGGTTTAAAGTTATTTGCAGAGGAAGGAAA
>ERZ808240.1949-NODE-1949-length-23990-cov-9.082348_pt1 | contig 23990 bp, 24 predicted proteins | sample MGYA00521084_ERZ808240 | MGnify/ENA primary metagenome ERZ808240 (study PRJEB31516, sample SAMN03275571) | gut metagenome | biome: mammalia-associated habitat; material: feces | host: Papio cynocephalus | place: Kenya | collected 2012-08-06 ... | reverse complement strand
AAATCACCGCATAAATTCATTGATCACATGCAGCACCCCGTCCTCATCATTAGATTTCGTGATATAATCCGCCTTATCAAGAACGGCTGGTTGTGCATTTGCCATGGCTACGCCAAGTCCTGCAGTTTCGATCATGGTCAGATCGTTGTAGCCGTCTCCGCAGCAGATCATCTCATCTGTAGTAAGGCCGATGCTTGTCAGTAATTTTAATAAAGAATGAGCTTTGTCGATTCCGGCCGGCATAACTTCTACAAAGAAAGGATCCGAACAGTAGACGGACAGATAAGAATGGAACTGTCTGCCAAGTTCTTTTCGTATCTGGTCTAAGACATCGGGATCTCCGGTTACAAGAAATTTATTGGGATCATCCGGGATGACATTCAGAAAGTTCTCACTGGCGTCAATGACCGGCATCTGATTGATGCGTGATTCCAGTTCTGTGTATTGATTGGACTGGATACCGGATAAAATATGTTCGGATGTGTAAGTGAGAACATCTACACCGAGTCCGGCATATTTCATCACCGTTTCGTAGACGCCTTTTGTGCAGTCGGCTGGAAGGATCTTGTTATAAATTGCCTTTTTTGTCCGGCAGTCGGTGATACGTCCGCCGTTGAAAGAAAGAATATAACTTCCGTAATCTTCCAGATGAAGCTGTTCTGCCAGCGGAACAACACCTTTTGTCGGGCGTCCGCTGGCGAGAACAACTTTTTTGCCGGCTTCCTGGATCTCAATCAAAGCATCCAGGGTCGGCTTTGTAATTTCTTTTTTGGAGTTGGTAAGAGTTCCGTCCAGATCAAGGGCGAGAATCTGATAAGCCATATAATAATCTCCTTACATACATTGTGATATATCGTTTATATCGTTCTTTTTTGTTATTTTATAATTCTTCCAGAGCATGTACGATCTGAGGGAAATTCATTCCATGGGAAGCTTTTACCAGAACGTTATCCCCATCTTTTAAGATGCGTGGCATAACTTCAATAAAGCTTTGGTTATCTGCAAACCAGAGTGCCTCTGTATGGTCGCCTTTTGCTGCTTCTGCAATCAGCGGACGTGTCAGATCACCGATTCCGCATACCAGATCGATATTTTGTTCTGCTGCATAAGTACCGACTTCTGCATGAAGTTCTAAAGCAGTGTCACCAAGTTCACCCATGTTTCCAAGGACAGCTACTTTACGTCCGATTGCCATGTTCAGGACATCGATGGAAGCTTTCATCGAGATCGGATTGGCATTGTAGCAGTCATCTAAGATGATCATGTGGTCTGTTGTAATAATATGGTTACGTCCCGGAATAGAAGGCAGGGATTCGATGCCGGCTTTAATCTCTTCGGCGGTAAGTCCCAGTGTGTATCCTACGGCAGCACCTGCAACAGCATTGCTTACCATGTGGATGCCAGGTACCGGAACCAGACAGTCGAAAGAACTGCCATCTTTCAATGTGATAGTGCAGGAAGTTCCGCGAAGTCCCTGTGGTTCAATATTATCAGCTCGGAATTCACAGTTTTCACCCATTCCGAAGAAGACCGGAGCAACTCCTTTGACGGGACTCATTTTGGATAACAGGTCATCGTCACCATTTAAAATGATAGAACCGCCATTCTTCATATCCTGGATCATCTGCGACTTCTCCTGCAGGATTCCTTCTCTTGTCTTGAAGAATTCCAGATGTGCGATACCGATATTGGTGATCACACAGACGTCAGGACTGGCTACGGATGAGAGACGGCGCATCTCACCGAAGTGGTTGACACCCATTTCGAGGACTGCAACTTCTGTGTCTTCCGGCATATCGAAGATCGTGATCGGAAGCCCCCATTCGTTATTAAAGTTTCCAAGTGTTTTATGTACATGATATTTCTGTGCCAGAACAGAGGCAATCATCTCTTTGGTACTGGTTTTGCCGACACTTCCGGTGATTCCAACCACTTTCATATCGAAAGAATCCCGGTAAAGCTTGGCAATATCAAGCAGAGCCTGTCCCGTAGATTCTACCAGAATGTAAGGGAAATCTGTCTCTCCGAGATCTTCGTGGGATACCACACACATTGCACCGGCTTTTATCGTATCCGGAATAAATTTGTGTGCGTTGACACGTTCTCCGTCAATGGCAACGAACAGATAACCCGGCTGTACTTTTCGGCTGTCGATCACGACACCGGCAACTTCCTGGTGAAGAATGCTTTCATCACCATGGAAAGTACCTCTGCAGGCTTTTGTAATATTTTCAATCGAAAGATTTTTCATTGGATCGATATCCTCCTTAATAGCGGGCCTTTACAGACTCCTGAATGATCGTCTCACACAGATCACTGTATTCATATCCGGCAGCTTTTGCAGCTTTCGGAAGAAGACTTGCTGCTGTCATTCCCGGAAGGGCGTTCATTTCCAGACAGTAGAACTGATCATCTGCATCGGAGATGATAAAGTCTGCACGGGCATATACATCCATGCGGAGTGCTTCAAATGCACGTTCTCCTGCACGCTGGATCATCTGCTGAGTCTCTTCATCGAGAGATACAGGAGGGCAGATCTCAGAAGCACCACCGGCCTGATATTTATTGGCATAATCGAAAAGTCCGTCTTTTGGAACAATCTCAACCAGAGGAAGTGCCTTTCCTGCGAGGATACCGCAGGCAAATTCACGGCCTTTGATAAATGGTTCGATCACAACTTCATCTGTGTTATCTACATCAAATGATTTGCGGATCGCATCGTAATATTCTTCTTCTGTGTGACAGATGTAGACACCGATACTTGATCCGTTCGAGCATGGCTTTACAACCAGTGGAAGGTAATAGCCAAGTTCATCCAGAGGAGTATCTTTGGTTTTCACTGTCAGGGAAGTTCCTCTTGGTGTCGGAACGCCGCTGGTCTTGAAGATCTGTTTTGTGACCATCTTGTTCATGGACAGTGTACATCCAAGAGAATTTGGTCCGGTATACTTAATGCCCAGGTTATCGAATGTTGCCTGGAGCTTACCATTTTCTCCGATGGAACCGTGAAGTGCCATGAATGTAATGTCAGCCATCTGACAGAGTTCGATAACATTCGGTCCGATCTCAGATGGTGACTGGTCAGGGCGTGATTTGCGGAGTGCTTCAAGATCCGGTACAGAGGTGGAGATTCCTTTGGAAATCTCAAGTCCGCCGTCCGGACGGTCAAATACTTCTTCTAATTTATCAGAATCGCATGGAAGGCCGAAAAATACATCCAGAAGGAATGCCTGGTGGCCGTTCTCGCGGAGCGTTTTACAGATTCCGGCTCCTGAGAGTAAGGATACATCTCTTTCCGGACTGAGTCCGCCTGCTAATACTATAATTTTCATGATCGATAAGTCCTCCTTTAATCTGTCATATTCATCTGATCAAGCAGTGATTTTTTCACGTCGTAGAGTTTCTTGGAAAGATCCACGTAAACTCTGTGTGGATAGAAGAGACGCTTTGTCTCATCCCATAAAGTATCTTTCTCTTTGCGGCAGTATGCGGCAATCTCCTTTAAGGATGGAGATTTGTAAATGCATTCGCCATTCTTGAATATTGGTACGAGAATTTCACGTACGGTATAAGTGCCGCCGGCAAGTTTGGTCTTCTTCCATGTCTCCATAGGATCAAAGAGAAGGAGATCTTCTTTCGGATCGATCACTTCATCTGCAAAACAGATGAGGTCTGCTTTGATCTTGCCGCTTTCTTTTTCATAGATGCGGTAGATTGTCTTATTACCCGGATTGGTGATCTTCTCAGTGTTTTCAGATATTTTTATCTTAGGAACGAATTCGCCGTCTGCATTCTGAATGGCGGCAAGTTTGTACACGCCTCCGAATGAAGGACAGTCCTTGGATGTGATCAGGTTCGTACCGACACCCCAAGAATCAATGGCTGCACCCTGCATCTTCAGATCATGGAGAAGGAACTCATCCAGATCGTTGGAAGCACAGATGGTAGCTTCCGGGAATCCGGCTTCGTCTAACATCTTTCGCGCTTCTTTGGAAAGGTATGCAAGGTCACCGCTGTCTAAGCGGATTCCATATTTATAAAGTGGTTTTCCGGCTTCTTTAAATTCCCGGAATACACGGATGGCATTCGGAACACCGGATTTTAATGTATCATAAGTGTCAACCAGAAGTGTACAATTCTCCGGATACATCTCGGCATAAGCTGTAAATGCAGTATATTCATCCGGGAAACTCATGATCCAGCTGTGCGCATGGGTTCCCATAACAGGAACGTCAAACATCTGTCCTGCGAGTACATTGGAAGTACCGACGCATCCGCCGATCATTGCAGCTCTGGCGCCATATAATCCGGCATCCGGTCCCTGTGCACGGCGCAGGCCAAATTCCATGATCCCATCACCGTTAGCCGCAAATACAATACGGGAAGTCTTGGTTGCGATCAGCGACTGATGGTTAATAATATTCAGGATCGCCGTCTCGACAAGCTGTGCTTCCATGATCGGAGCAATGACTTTCAGAAGAGGTTCCTTCGGAAATACAACGGTTCCTTCCGGAATGGCATAGATGTTACCGGTAAAATGAAAACCGCCAAGATACTGAAGAAAATCTTCTTTAAAAATGCCCAGACTTCTTAAGTAGTCCACATCTTCATAAGTAAAATGCAGATTCTTTATATAATCGATTACCTGATCAAGACCTGCACATACGGAATACCCATTGTTACAAGGGTTCTGACGGAAAAATACATCAAAGATAACTTTTTCATTCTGACCTTTTTCATAATATCCCTGCATCATTGTGAGCTCGTACAAATCTGTCAGCAAGGTAAGATTTCGTTTGCTCATTTTCAAACTCCTTTTTTACTGCTGTTTTGCAGTACCTTCTTTTTTAGTTATACCGTTATATTATAGCACTTCAGGGGATAAATGTAAAAGAAAAAAACAGGCACTATACAAGTGCCTGATTCTTATGAATGGTTTCATTGATGATGTCACTGCAATATTCACCGATCCGCTTTTTCTCTTCTTTGTCGAGTTGTTTTGGATAGATCGGTTTTCCATATTCCAGAATAACGTGTGTCTTTTTGATAAATGGAATGTGACCTTCAAAAATATCACAGGTATTATTAAGGCTCATCGGTACAATTGGACAGCCGGTCTTTTCTGCAATCTTGAAGGAACCATTGTGGAAAGGAAGGAGTGATAGTTCTTCTCCTTTATTTCTGGTGCCTTCCGGGAAGATACAGATGGAAATGCCGTGTTTCACATAGTCGATCGCCTGAAGGATGGTCTTTAATCCTTCCTTTGGATTCTCCCTGTCAAGGAAGAGACAGTACAGACGCTTCATCCAGGTGCTAAGAAGCGGGATAGACAGCATCTCTTTCTTGGCGATATAACCGGTGAGATTCTTACATCTTGCGTAGGTGATCACAATGTCAAAATAACTTCTGTGATTTCCGATAAAAAGTACCGGTTCATCCGGAACATTTTCCTCTCCGATTACGGTAAGTTCGATTCCGGCAAGCTTAATGATTACTTTGAAAGCCCACTGGACGAGCCGGAGGCTTGAATAATCCATCGTTTTTTTACTGATCTTTCCAATCAGCCATTCAATGCCAAGAACCGGAATCCCGATGATCAGAAACAGGATCACAAATAAAGCGACTAATATAATTCTCATAAATGAATTCTCCTTCATATTCTTGATTCGTTCCTTTTATCATAGCATAAAACCGGAATTTTTTACACCCATAGTGTGTAAGATATAAAGAGAAAATAGAGATGCCGGAGAAAAAATGTTTACAGATCATTTTGCAGATGGTTTTATTCAGAAATTCCGAAGATCCGTATTACTGTGCGCGGCACTTTTGCTTACCGGATGTGGCTTTGGTACGATCAGTGAGCAGAAAACAGGAGATATTGCATATGAGATTGTGAAGAAAGAAGAGATTCCGGATAAATTAAAAGAAGAGATTAATGAAGCAAAGCAGTCAGAGATGCGGATCAGTTATGCAGATACCGGAACGGAGGGAAACAGGCTCTATATTGTACGCGGCTACGGAAAGCAGGAAAGGACCGGATACAGTATAGAGGTAAACGAATGTTATGAGACTGCCAATACGGTTGTGGTGCGTACCTCGCTTTTAGGACCGCAGAAAAAAGAAAACACGCATAAGAAAAAGACATATCCATATATTGTCATAAAGATCCCGTATAGCGAAAAGCAGATCGTGTATGAGTAAAAGGAGGAAAAACTGATGGAATTTTTAAAACAGGAGATTCGTACATTTCGAAATGAGAGAACGATCAGTGACCAGTTCTATATTGATGATGATTATAATGTTCCGGATGCAAAGCGGGATGTGAAAGCAATCATTCTAAGTGATGGCACTTTACAGGTGGAAGAGTTAAAACAGGTAGAAAATTACCTGAAGATTATGGGAAAGCTTGAGTTTAAAGTGCTTTATACAGCGGACGGAGAGATTTTGGAACCGGCAAGTCTGGAGGGGCGTATCCCATTTGAAGAGATGGTCTATCTGGAGCAGGAGCCGGACGGAAATCTGGTATTAAAGACTGCAGATGTGGATCTGACGGTGTCGGTGATCCATTCCAGAAAACTGAATATTAAGACGCTTGCAGAGATCACCATCGGGATGGAAAAGTGTACAGGAGAAGAGATTACGACAGGTGTGGAAGGAGAAGAACCCGTCTTTCAGAAAATCAAAGAAGAAGATCTTTTGAAAGTATTTGCAACAGGAAAAGATACATACCGGATCAAAGAAGAGATTGCTTTGAATGGGACCAAAGAAACAATCGGAACACTCTTGTGGACGGATGTGACAGGCGGAAAAGCAGATACGCAGACGGGGACAGATGAACTCCTGATACAAGGGGAACTAAATGTATTCTGCCTGTATCAGACGGTAGAGGAAAAGACAGACTGGATCAGCCGGACGGTTCCGTATGAAGGACGGATAGAGTGTATGGGTGTAATGCCAGGAATGTATCATCAGGCAGCGTTACATCTTACGGATGTCAATGTGGAACCGCATATGGATGAAAATGGAGAGATGCGTGCCTTTAACATAGAAGCAACACTGGAAGTCCGTCTGGTCGTATACGAAGAAGAATACATACAGATTCTGGAAGATCTGTATATGCTGGATCATGTCTGTATTCCCGATGTTATGGAGAAGCAGTGTTTCCGGCTGAAGCTTCAGAATCATTCCAAATGCAGGATCACAGAAGAACTGGCGCTCCCGGAATTAAAAGAAGGAATCCTTCAGATCTGTCACTGCAAAGGCCGGATCCAGATGGATAATGTCATAGTGGAAGAAGATGGCATACATATCGAAGGAGTGCTGCATCTGCAGTTCCTGTATATAAAGGAAGACGATGCCTCCCCGTTCGGAGTATGGCAGGGAATGGTCCCATTTACTTATCTTCTGGAAAATGGGGGCGGAGAACCGGAGATGGAAGATTTAACGTGGACGGTAGAACAGCTTGCAGTGAGCCTGATGGGAAGCGGGGAAGTGGAAGTGAAGGCTGTGCTGGCATTTAACTGCTTCCAGAAAGAAGCAGTGTCGGTACAAAATATGGAGTCTGCGGAATTTCGGAAAATGGATATGGAAGAACTGGAAAACAGACCCGGAATTGTCGGATATTTCGTACAAAATGGGGATACGTTGTGGAATCTTGCGAAAAAATATAATACAACGGTGGAAAATATAAAAGAAGTAAATCATATGGACAAAGAAGATGTAAATAAAGGCGATAAAATATTGATTTTTAAGGGAAATTTGAGTATACTATAAGCACATTGTATACAAAGTGTAAGGAGAAAATGAAGATGGATAAAATGGAGTTGAAGGCACTTGGAAAAATCAATCTGGGTCTGGATGTTCTGGGACGGAGAGAGAACGGGTATCACGATGTGCGTATGGTGATGCAGACGGTCTACCTGTACGACCAGATCCGGATAGAGAAGACAAAAAAACCGGGCATAGAGTTGTCGACGAATCTTTTTTATCTGCCTGTGAATGAGAATAACCTGGCATATCAGGCAGCAGACCTTTTGATGAAAGAATTCGATGTAAAAGAAGGCGTGAAGATCACACTGGATAAGCATATTCCGGTGGCAGCAGGAATGGCCGGAGGAAGTTCGAATGCAGCAGCGGTATTATTTGGAATCAACCGTATGTTTTCACTGGGACTTTCACAGAAAGAACTGATGGAGCGGGGCGTAACGTTGGGAGCAGATGTTCCGTATTGTGTGATGCGTGGAACGGTTCTGGCGGAAGGAATCGGAGAGATCCTGACACCACTTCCGACATGTCCGAAATGCCATGTGCTGATCGCAAAGCCGCCGATCAGTGTATCGACCAAACTGGTGTATGAGAAACTGGATTCGCATGAGATAGAAGACCATCCGGATATTGATGGTATTATCGATGGTTTACAGGCGCATGATATTGTCAAAGTTGCATCCAGCATGGGAAATGTACTGGAGAAGGTGACAATTGAAGAATATCCGGTTATTGAACAGATTAAAGAAGTGATGAAAGAGCAGGGAGCGCTGAATGCGATGATGAGCGGAAGCGGTCCTACGGTCTTTGGTCTTTATGACAGTAAAGAAAAAGCAAGAAAAGCAGCAGCAAAGATAAGAGAACAGCAATTAGCAAAGCAGGTGTATGTGACCGGCATACATAATGCAAGGAGGAAATAAGCATGGAATCGAATTTTAAAGTAAATATGAATGAATATCTGCCACTGAGAGATGTCGTATTCAATACTTTGAGACAGGCGATCTTGCGTGGAGAGTTAAAACCGGGAGAAAGACTCATGGAGATCCAGCTTGCCAACAAGCTTGGTGTCAGCCGTACTCCGATCCGGGAGGCAATCCGTAAACTGGAACTGGAAGGCCTGGTACTGATGATTCCGAGAAAGGGAGCAGAGGTAGCGGAGATTACAGAGAAGAACATGAGAGATGTCCTGGAAGTAAGAAAAGCTCTGGAAGAACTGGCTGTCCAGCTTGCCTGCGAGAAGATCACAGAAGAAGAGATCGAAGAGATGAAGAAGGCAGCGGAAGATTTTAAACAGATCTTAAAAAGCAAGGATATTACAGAAATCGCGGAGGCAGACGTACGTTTTCATGACATTATCTACATGGCAACAGATAATCAGAAACTGATCCAGCTTCTGAATAACCTGCGTGAACAGATGTACCGTTACCGTGTGGAATACCTGAAACGTGAGGAGGCGCATCCGCAGTTGATCGCAGAACATGCAGCGATCATTGAACACATCAGCAATGGTGAGAAGAAAGCGGCAACAGATATTATGTGCAAACATATCGATAATCAGGTATCCACGGTTATCGATGTGATCCGTACAAAACAGAATTAGATCAGATTCTGCTAAAAATAGACGCAGTAAAAGATTTACAGATAAGAATGTATAGATAGATAAACTTATGTCAAAACTTCCTGTATCAGATTGATATACAGGAAGGAGATACATAGATGAGTCGAAAAAAGATTTGCCTGATTCTTGCATGTCTGATATCTTTAGTGTTGACAACCGTGATCATGAACCGCCGTATGGAGATAGTCCATGCGGAAGTAAAAGATACACAGCAGTCACTTGCAAAAGAAGTGTTCCGGCTGCATGTGATCGCGGAAAGTGACAGCGGGAAAGATCAGAGGATAAAACTGAAGGTGCGGGATGAAGTACTCCGGTACATGAAAGTGCACATGAAAAGATCAGAGCAGAAAAGTGTAGAAACAACCAGACACTGGGTCAGGGAACATCAGAAGGAACTGGTAAGAGCAGCGGATAAAATATTGAAAAAAGAAGGCGCACCGTATCGGGCAAAAGCAAAAGTAACAACCTGTTATTTCCCGGATAAACGGTATGGTGACATTCTGTTTCCGGAAGGGAATTACGAGGCCCTGCAGATTACGCTGGGAAGTGGAAGAGGACATAACTGGTGGTGTGTATTGTATCCGAATCTGTGCTTTACCAATGCGACCTGTGCGGTAGTTGACAAAGATGGAAAGAAAGAACTGAAAGAGGCATTAAGTGCAGATGAATATGAAATGGTAACAGCCACTTCAGAATTTAAGATAAAATGGTTCTTTTTCGGGAACCATGAGAAGGAGTCAGACAATCAATGAGAGACAATCAATATACGATAGATGGAAGAATCAGGTTCAGCGAAGTAGACCATACCAGAAGAATTACTTTGCCTGGGATCGTGAATTATTTTCAGGACTGCAGTACATTCCAGTCGGAAGATCTGGGACTTGGAATTGAACATTGCAGCGAAAAGAAACGTGCATGGATCCTGTCATCCTGGCAGGTGGTAGTAGAACGTTATCCGGAAATGGGGGAAAAGATAAAGACCAGTACCTGGGCAACCGATTTTAACGGGTTGTTCGGAGAACGTAATTTCTGCATGACGGATGAAAATGGAAAAGATGTGGCGTATGCCAATTCTTTGTGGGTCTATATGGATGTAGAAAAGGGACGCCCGTCAAGACCGGAAGAATCGGAGATCACACCGTATGGAACCGGAGAGCCATACGAGATGGAGTATGAATCCAGAAAGATTCCGCTCCCGGACGAGACAGAAGAACTGGAAAGCTTTCCGGTGCGGAGATATCATATTGATACCAATGAACATGTGAATAACTGCCAGTATGTGCAGATGGCACTGGAGGCGCTGCCGAAAGATGCGCTAGTACATCAGATGCGTGTAGAATATAAGAAATCAGCGGTATATGGAGATGTGATCTATCCACGGCTCGCAATCGAAAATGACAGAACGGTTGTGGAATTGTGTGATGAAAAAGCAAAACCATATGCAGTGATTGAGTTTAAAATAAGAAAATAAATACATTTTGGGAAAACAGAGAAGGAAACAGAGAGGATAAATATGGGATTAGCAGATTATTTAGGAAAGAAAAGAAGATTGATGATCGTCAAAGAAGTGGAGTTCGGAGTATATCTTGGCAATAAAGATGACAAAGTCCTGCTTCCGAAGAAACAGGTTCCAAAAGACGTAGAAGTCGGAGATCCTGTCGAAGTATTTTTATATAAAGATTCATCGGACCGTCTGATTGCAACAACACAGGAACCAAAGATCACACTGGACGAACTGGCAGTACTGAAGGTTGCAGATACCGGAAGAATCGGTGCATTCCTGGACTGGGGGCTGGAGAAAGATCTTCTGCTTCCATTCAAAGAGCAGACAGTGAAGGTAAAAAAAGGTGATGAAGTCCTGGTGGCACTTTATGTAGACAAGTCCGGAAGACTTTGTGCGACTATGAAGGTGTATGAGAAACTCCGTACAGATTCTCCGTATAAAAAAGATGATCATGTAGAAGGAATCATCTATGAGACAAGCGATAATTTTGGCGTGTTTGTGGCAGTTGACAATTGTTACAGTGCATTGATCCCGAAGAGAGAAGCATTTGGGAAATTAAGAGTCGGAGACCGCGTGTCTGCCAGAGTTGTAAAGGTAAGAGAAGACGGAAAGCTTGATTTAAGTGTCAGAGAAAAAGCATTTCTTCAGATGGATGCAGATGCAGCGCTTATTATGAAACGTATGGAAGAATATGGCGGAAAGCTGCCATTTACAGATAAGGCAGACCCGGAACTGATCAAGCAGGAATTTGGATTGAGCAAGAACGCATTCAAACGGGCAGTCGGAAGACTCCTGAAAGAAGGAAGGATAAAAATTTCTGAAAAGAATATTGAAATGCGTAAGAAATAAGGTATAATAAAATTATTAATGAAAATAATTGCAAAGGAGAATGAGAAATGAAAGTACAGAATATTACAGATATCGATGGATTTTTCAAAGTAATTGATTCCTGTGAAGGAAAAGTAGAACTTGTAACAGGTGAAGGAGACAGACTGAACTTAAAATCAAAATTATCCCAGTATGTATCTATGGCTAACATCTTCTCTGGCGGAGAGATTCCGGAACTGGAAATCGTTGCTCATGAGCCTCAGGATATCGATAAGCTTGTAAAATTCATGCTTCTTGGAACTGGAAAAGAAGATTAAGACAAACGGTCATGTTTGAAAGGGTGTTCCCCGCAGGGAGCACCTTTTTTTAACGGATATCCTATGGGGATTAGTGGATGGAAAGAGATATATTTTAACAGATAAAAAAGGAGAGCTGGTATGAGTTTTGCACATCTTCATGTCCATACAGAGTACAGTCTGCTGGACGGTTCTAATAAAATTAAAGAATGTGTGGCCCGTGTGAAGGAACTGGGGATGAACAGTGTGGCGATCACTGATCATGGCGTGATGTATGGCGTGATCGATTTTTACCGTGCGGCAAGAGCGGCAGGGATCAAGCCGATCCTGGGCTGTGAGGTATATGTGGCACCTGGTTCCAGATTTGATAAAGAAGCGACCGGAAGTGGAGATGACCGTTATTATCATCTGGTTCTTCTGGCAGAGAATGATCTGGGATACCATAATCTGATGAAGATCGTATCCAGAGGATTTACGGAAGGATACTATTATAAGCCCAGGGTAGATCTGGAAGTCCTGGAGGAATTTCATGAAGGAATCATTGCACTGAGTGCGTGCCTTGCAGGTGAAGTGCAGAAGAATATCCTGCGTGGTATGTATGAAGAAGGAAAGGCGGCAGCGCTGCGGTATCAGGAAATCTTCGGGAAAGGTAATTTCTTTCTGGAATTACAGGATCATGGTATGCAGGAGCAGCAGATTGTGAATCAATCACTGCTTCGTATGGCGCAGGAGACGGGAATTGAGCTTGTTGCGACGAATGACGTGCATTATACTTACGCAGAAGACGTCAAACCGCATGATATCCTGTTATGTATCCAGACGGGAAAGAAGCTGGCAGATGAAGACCGCATGCGTTATGAAGGCGGGCAGTATTATATCAAATCCGAAGAAGAGATGAAAAAACTGTTCCCATATGCATTGCAGGCGTTGGAGAATACACAGAAGATTGCAGACCGCTGTAATGTGGAGATTGAATTTGGTGTAACAAAGCTGCCAAAATACGATGTGCCGGAAGGGTACACGTCCTGGGAGTATTTAAATAAATTATGTTTTGATGGTTTGAAGGAAAGATACCCGGATGGGGATGATTCGTTAAAAGAACGTCTGGAATATGAATTGTCGGTCATCAAATCTATGGGATATGTAGACTATTTCCTGATCGTGTGGGACTTTATCAATTATGCAAGAACGCAGGGGATCAAGGTTGGCCCGGGGCGTGGATCGGCAGCTGGAAGTATCGTGTCATACTGTCTGGGAATCACAAGTATTGATCCGATCAAGTATCAGCTGCTGTTCGAACGTTTCCTGAATCCGGAACGTGTATCCATGCCCGATATTGACGTGGACTTCTGTTTCGAGAGACGTCAGGAAGTCATCGATTATGTTGGCAGAAAATACGGTGCAGACCGGGTAGTACAGATCGTTACATTTGGTACTATGGCGGCCCGCGGTGTTATCCGCGATGTAGGACGTGTTATGGACCTTCCGTATGCATTTGTAGACAGCATTGCGAAGATGGTTCCGACAGAGCTGAACATCACGCTGGACAAGGCACTTAAGATGAATCCGGAGCTTAAAAAGCTGTATGAAGAAGATGAACAGGTAAAAGAACTCATTGATATGTCCAGAAGACTGGAAGGTCTTCCAAGGCATACATCCATGCATGCTGCCGGTGTCGTGATCGGTCAGAAGGCGATCGAAGAATTCGTGCCTCTTTCACTTGGCTCTGACGGTTCGGTAACGACACAGTTCACCATGACGACACTGGAAGAACTGGGATTGTTAAAAATGGACTTCCTGGGACTTCGTACGCTGACTGTGATCCAGGATGCAGAGCGTCTGGCAAGTATCAGCAGCGGAAAGAAGATAGATGTTAATAAAATCGATTATGACGACAAAGCGGTTCTGGCTTCGATTGGTACGGGTAAGACCGACGGTGTATTCCAGCTGGAAAGTGCCGGTATGAAGAACTTCATGAAGGAATTAAAGCCGCAGAATCTGGAAGATATCATTGCCGGTATCTCGCTGTATCGTCCGGGTCCGATGGATTTCATCCCGCAATATATTAAAGGAAAGAACAATCCGGAAAGCATTACTTATGACTGTCCGCAGCTGGAGCCGATCCTGGCACCGACCTATGGCTGTATTGTATATCAGGAGCAGGTTATGCAGATCGTGCGTGACCTGGCAGGTTATACACTGGGGCGAAGCGACCTTCTTCGAAGAGCCATGTCTAAGAAAAAGGGCGATGTCATGCAGAAAGAGCGCCAGAATTTCGTATACGGTAATCCGGATGAAGGTGTTCCCGGCTGTATTGCCAATGGAATTGATGAGAAGACGGCGAATAAGATCTATGACGAAATGATTGATTTCGCAAAATATGCATTTAACAAATCCCATGCTGCGGCCTATGCGGTCGTATCATATCAGACGGCCTGGTTAAAATATTATTATCCGGTAGAGTTCATGGCAGCGCTTATGACCTCCGTGATCGATAATCCAGGAAAGGTATCGGAATACATCTACAGCTGCAGACAGATGGGGATCAAGATCCTTCCGCCGGATATCAATAAAGGAGAGGGAAGTTTCTCCGTAGATGGTGGGAATATCCGTTATGGCCTGGCTGCAATCAAGAGTATCGGAAAACCGGTGATCGAATCGATCATTAAAGAAAGAGAGGCCGGCGGTGAATTCAGCAACCTGAAAGACTTTATTGAACGCCTGTCGGGAAAAGAAGTGAATAAGCGTACCATAGAGAGCTTTATCAAATCCGGCGCATTCGACAGTCTGGGCGGTACAAGAAAACAGTTCATGGTAGTCTATGTGCAGATATTAGATCAGGTAAACAGAGAACGGAAGTATTCCATGACCGGGCAATTGTCATTATTTGATATTGTAGGGGACGATCAGAAGGCAGAATTCGATATTCCGCTTCCGGATGTGGGCGAATATGAAAAAGAGACAAAGCTTGCATTTGAAAAAGAAGTGCTGGGAGTCTACTTAAGTGGTCATCCGCTGGAAGACTATGAAGAGAAGTGGAAGAAAAATATTTCCAGAACGACACTGGATTTTCAAATTGATGATGAGACCGGAAGAACGAAAGTGCATGACGGGGCCAAGGAGATCGTCGGAGGTATGATCACGAATAAGACGATTAAATATACCAAGACGAACAAAGTGATGGCATTTATTACACTGGAAGATCTGGTTGGTTCGGTTGAAGTGGTTATTTTTCCGAGAGACTTTGAGAAGAATCAGATGTATCTGAATGAAGAAGCGAAAGTGTTCATAAAGGGAAGAGTATCGGAAGAAGATGATGCGCCAAGCAAACTGATCTGTGAGCAGGTGATCCCATTTGACCAGACGAAGAAAGAATTATGGCTTCAATATCCGGATAAAGAGACGTATCTGAAGCAGGAAGGAATGCTGCAGGACATTCTGAAGGTTTCTGAAGGAAAGGATGAAGTTATCATCTATTGCAGGAAAGAAAAAGCAGTAAAACGCTTATCCAGAGGCTGGAATGTGACCGTAGATCAGGTTTTGTTGAGCAGATTGACGAATTATCTGGGTGAAAGTTGTGTAAAAGTTATAGAAAAACCCATTGAAAGCGTGCACTAATTCATGTACAATATCATCGGAGAGAAATGATAATGGTTAGAAGATAATTGGAACAAACTAATACAATGGAGGAATGAATCATGGCAGACAAAAAAGTAATTCGTACAATAGGTGTATTGACAAGTGGTGGAGATGCTCCTGGAATGAACGCAGCAATCCGTGCCGTTGTCCGTACAGCAATTGGAAAGGGACTGAAAGTAAGAGGAATCAGAAGAGGATATCAGGGACTTTTGAACGAGGAAATTATCGATCTGTCAGCCAGAGACGTATCTGATATAATTCAGCGTGGAGGAACAATTCTTCAGACAGCTCGTTGTGCAGAGATGCGTACAGAAGAAGGTCAGCAGAAAGCAGCAGCAATCTGCAAGAAATATGGTATTGACGGTCTGGTAGTTATCGGTGGAGACGGATCTTTTGCCGGAGCCCAGAAGCTTGCTAATTTTGGAATTAATACAATCGGACTTCCTGGAACAATCGATCTGGATATTGCCTGTACGGAATATACGATCGGATTTGATACAGCTGTTAACACAGCTATGGAAGCTATTGATAAAGTACGTGATACATCAACATCTCATGGAAGATGTTCAATTATTGAAGTTATGGGTAGAGATGCAGGATACCTGGCTCTGTGGTGTGGTATCGCCAATGGTGCAGAGAGAATTCTGATGCCGGAAGAGCATGATTATGATGAAGATAAGATCATCTCTGATATCCAGGAATCAAGAAAACGTGGAAAACAGAACTACATCATCATTAACGCAGAAGGTGTTGGAGATTCTATGAATATGGCTAAGAGAATCGAAGAGGCAACAGGCATGGAGACAAGAGCAACAATCCTTGGACACATGCAGCGTGGTGGTAGTCCGACATGTAAAGACAGAGTATATGCTTCTATCATGGGAGCAAAAGCTGTTGACCTTCTGCTTGAAGGAAAGACAAACCGTGTCGTAGGTTACAAACATGGTGAATATGTAGACTTCGATATTGATGAAGCACTTGGAATGACAAAGGGAATTCCGGCTTATCAGTATGAGATTGCTAAGGAACTGGCTCTTTAATCAGGATCGGAATAAGGAATAGAAAAGTTATCTGCTCTCTGGCAGGTAACTTTTTTTTCGACAGGAAATCCCTTGAAAATGCATGTCCAAGACGGTACAATAATAAAATATGGTGGATAAATAATTAAAGGAGATTTATTATCGTGGAAAATAAAGACAGGAACACTGCAGCAATCGGTGTATTTGATTCTGGAGTTGGCGGCCTGACCGTTACAAGAGAGATCATGCGTCAGCTGCCGAATGAAAATATAGTATATTTTGGGGATACAGCAAGAGTTCCATACGGAAGTAAGTCGAAGAATAATATCATCCGTTTCTCGAGACAGATCATCCGTTTCTTGAAGACAAAGAATGTAAAAGCAATTGTAATAGCATGTAATACAGCCAGTGCACTGGCGCTTGATACCGTGCAGAAGGAATTTGACATTCCAATCATCGGAGTGCTTGTGCCGGGGGCGAGGGCGGCTGTAAGAGAGACGAGGAATGGACAGATCGGAGTACTTGGAACAGAGGCAACGATCAAGAGTGAGACTTATACGAAAGAAATTAAAAAGCTTATGCCGGAGGCAGAAGTGATCGGGAAGCCATGTCCGCTTTTTGTTCCGCTGGTAGAGGAAGGATTTGCAAAACACAAGATTACAGAAGAAGTGATCGATATCTATCTGTCTGATATGAGAAAATCGGATATCGATACCCTGATTCTTGGATGTACACATTATCCTCTGCTCAGATCCAGGATTATGGCATATTTCGGGGAATCGGTACATATTGTGAATCCGGCTTATGAGACAGCGATGGATTTAAAGCATATTTTAGAAGAACAAAAGACTGCCAATACATCAGGAGAAGCAGTAACGTATGATTTTTATGTCAGCGATGCGGCTGAGAAATTTACAGAATTTGCGAACTCGATTCTTCCTTATGATGTGGCAAAGACAAAAGTAATAGATATTGAAGATTATTAGGAGATTCTATGACGAAAGACGTATTATTAAGTATTTCCGGTCTGCATCAGGATGTGACCGGAATTGAGGCGCAGGAGAATGAACCGGGAAGTGAACCGATCGAAGTAATCGCGCCTGCAAGTTATTATATAAAAAATGGAAAACATTATGTGATCTATGATGAACTGGTGGAAGGAATTCCGGGAACGATCAAGAATAAAGTCAGGATCACAGATGACCAGAAACTGGAGATCATAAAAAGCGGTATCACGAATACCCATATGATATTTGAGAAAGACAAGATTAATATGACTCAGTACGAGACACCGTATGGTGAGATGATGATCGGAGTCTTTACGAAGGATATCCAGTTTGAAGAACAGGATGAGAAGATCACCGTGCATGTGAATTATGCACTGGATGTAAATGGAGATCCTGTTGCAGATTGTAATATAGACATAAAAATAACAGCACTGGAACGGTAAGTTCCAATGCTGTTTTTAAGTACGATTATTTGCTTCTTAATCTTGCGAAAAAGCCTTTTTTCTTCTCCGGTACGTCCAGAGGACCTCTGACACCTTTGACTGCTGTGATGTAAATACCACTGATAGTAGCTTTTACTTCTTTTTTAACTGGAATCAAAGGATAAACCTGAGCATCACACATGAGAGTCATGATCTTCGGTCCAACTTTAGCTTTTACTACCGGCACTTTTGAACGGCGAAGATACTTTGGTGTGTTCTCAATTACGATATCCGGTAAACCGGCATCTTTTAATTTCATACGACCTTTATCGATAACCAGGATGGAAACGGTCTGTGCAACTGCATCAAGCTGTGCCTGCTGCTCTGCCTGTTTCTTTTCTGCTTTCTTGCCAATGAAATATAATGCAACACATGCAACAATTAAAATCACAAGGATTACCAATAATACAATTGTAAATGTCTTCACAACGAACCTCCTATATTCTATATTCCATAACAAGTATTCTAACATTGTTTTGAAAGGAGTGCAAGAAGTATACAGGAAAAGTAGACGTTTTCAAAATGAAAAATTTGATAAAAGAGTGAAATATATGTGAAAACGCTATGAAAGTTTTGGTGAATGTGATATAACATAGTAGTATACGTAATTGTATACACAGATAGCAGATGGGATAAGATTCCCACCTTAGAATGATAAAATGAGGTGCAATATGAAAAAGAAAGTGGCAATGTTATTGACAGGCATTATGGCAGTCTCTCTTATGATGACCGGTTGCCAGTCAGCAAAGGGGCTTGAGACAGATGATATCAAGATCTCTGTTTACAAAGGAGTAGAAGTTGATAAGGTTGATAAACCAAGTGAAGTAACGGATGATGATGTAAATACACAGATTCAGTCAGTACTGGATGAAAATGCAACAACAGAACAAATCACAGACCGTGCAGTAAAGAAAGGTGATACGGCAACGATTGATTTTGTTGGAAAAATGAATGGTGAAGCATTCGATGGCGGATCTTCTACAGATTATCCATTGGAAATTGGTTCAAATTCATTTATCGATGGATTTGAGGACAGTATTATTGGACACAAAATTGGTGATACATTCGACTGGAACGGAAAATTTCCAGAAAACTATGGAAGTTCTGATCTGGCAGGAAAAGATGTAACATTTACAATTACTGTAAAATCTATTTCCAAAAAGAAGACACCAAAGCTTACAGATAAACTTGTAAAGAAAGTATCTAAGAAGTCAAAGACGGTCAAAGAATATAAAGCAGAAGTGAAGAAATCACTCAAGGAAGAGAATGAGAAGACATATAACGATTCTTTACAGCAGGAAGCATGGCAGAAAGTTATTAACAATACAAAAGTAAAGAAATATCCAAAGAAAGATGTAAAGAAGATTGAAGATTCTCTGATCTCGCAGTATAAATCCATTGCAAAAGCTTACAACATGTCTTATGATGACCTGATTCAGCAGCAGATGGGAACAACTGTTGAGAAGTTCGAAAAACAGGTACATAAAGCTGCAAAATCCAGTGTAAAACAGACACTGGTAACGAAGGCAATTGCAGATAAAGAAAATATCAAATTAGATGATGCAACTTATAAGACAGAACTTAAGAAAATCGCAAAAGAATACGGATATGACAGTGTAAAAGCTTTAAAGAAGGCGGCTTCTAAATCTGATCTGAAAGAGATCGCACTGAACAATCTGGTAAAAGAATGGCTGGCTGATCATTGTATCCAGGTTGAGGCAAGCAGTTCATCAAGCTCAAGCAGTTCATCAAGTTCAGACAGTTCATCAAGCTCAAGTAATTCATCAAGTTCAGACAGTTCATCAAGCTCAAGCAGTTCATCAGATTCAAGCAGTTCGTCAAGTTCGGGAAACTAGTCAGACTCAGGTGAATGGTTCAAGTGGCTTGTTTGAATGATCAAGAAAAAATCGAAAGAATAAAATAATGAAAAATAAGACCTCCGTCAGGCTATGATACTGGCGGAGGTTTTGTATTGCCATGCGTTCGGAAGAAGCTGTCAATAGTCTTTGGGAAAGATTTCTTTCCACTCACCCGGACTAAGTGTTTCATCGAGAACAATATTGCCTATAGAAATACGTTTTAATTCGATTACGCAGCAGTGGACAGATTTCATCATACGGCGTATCTGGCGCTTCTTTCCTTCACTGATGGTGATCATTCCATAGGTGACGGGGTGTTCCGGCCGGTTTTTGTGGATATCTTGCCGGATTTCTTCCGGTAATGTGGATAGAATATCAGACATAACGGCGTGTCCGGTTACAGTGATCTTTGCGGGGGCAGTCAGCGTGTCTGCACCTTTTAAGATGACGCCTGTTTCCAGCTTGTGGACCAGGTCTGGTGTGAGATCACCGAGAAGTGTGAATTCATAGGTTTTTTCCTTGTGGTATGCCGGATGAGTAAGCTTCTGATTAAAGACACCGTCATCTGTGATCAGAAGAAGTCCGGTCGTCTCGCGGTCGAGCCGTCCGACCGGAGAAAGTCTGTCATTATGAAGTTCTTGAAAATAATCCATAACTGTCGGATAGCGGTTATCGCGGCGGGCAGTGACGCAGCCGAAAGGCTTGTGGAACATGTAGTAATGATAGGTATAACCTGACATAATAAACTCTCCTTTGAGTTATAACAGTGATAATTATAAAAGCTTAAATTATAAAGCAACAGGGTATAGCATGAAACCGTCATAAAGAGTATAATAACAGACCTGACAGAAGAAATATACAAAAATGAGTACAAAATTTTATGCTTATTGACAAAAATTATTAATTATGATATCGTCTTTTAGAAAGTAAATAACGGATGAGGGAGTAACAGGCGTATATCGCAACAAGTCAACATACTGATCGCAAGATCTGGCTTGTTTTAATTTGTGAGACTCATGTATAGCTGTAAAAGTATATGCGTGGACTCTCTTTATTTATATTATGAAGTAATGACCGGGTATGGCGAGCAGCTGTATCCGTTTTTTATTGGAAAGAAGCTGCCAGTGGCAGCTTCTGTAGATGTAAAATTTATGGTTTGGAGGAAGAATATAATGGAGTGGAATTTTTTGTTCTTTATGAACAGTGCCCTGTTAGGTGTTGGGCTGGCAATGGATGCATTTTCTGTATCACTTGCCAATGGAATGAATGAGAAGCATATGAAGAAATCAAGAATGGCTTATATTGCAGGTGTATATGCATTCTTTCAGTTCTTAATGCCGATGGTAGGATGGATCTGTGTCCACACGATCGTGCAGGTGTTTGGACAATTCCAGAAATTCATACCATGGATTGCATTGATTCTGCTTGTCTATATTGGAGGAAGTATGATCAGAGAATCCGTAAAAGGCGGTGAAGAAAACGAAGAAGTAAAAAAATTAAGCTTCGCGGTGTTGATGATGCAGGGGATCGCTACTTCAATCGATGCATTATCAGTAGGATTTACAATTGCCGAGTATGGACTGATCATGGCGCTTGTCTGTTCCCTGATTGTAGCAGTAGTAACATTTGTTATCTGTGAGACCGGATTATATCTTGGAAAAACACTCGGAACAAAGCTGTCCGGAAAGGCAGATATCCTTGGTGGAGTGATCTTGATCGGAATTGGGATTGAGATATTTGTGAAAGGGGTATTTTTTGCTGTTTAGACAAGATGGTTGCTGCCTATTCACCGATAATGTATAATCAATAGAGATAAAAAGGAAGAGGTTATAAGAATGGCAAAATTATATTTCCGATATGGAGCAATGGGGAGTTCGAAATCAGCTAACATTCTGATGGTTCGTTATAATTATGAAGAACGGGAGCAATATGCAGTATTGCTGAAGCCGAGAGTGGACAACCGGGATGGGGAAGGCATCATTATGTCCCGGATAGGATTATCAGCACCCGCCGGATATGTAGACAGTTTTTTAAAAGAAGTTGCAGAGAACTGGAAGATGGAAGATAAGGAACACTTCTATCAAGGGAAAAAGGTGGATGCGGTTCTGGTAGATGAGGCACAGTTCATTTCCAAGGAAGAAGTGGATATGCTATCGGATATTGTAGACTTTTATGAAATTCCGGTCATTTGTTACGGACTTCGGACGGACTTTATGAACCGCCTGTTCCCGGGGTCTGAACGGCTGATGGAGATTGCGGACGTTATTGAGGAAGTTCCGACGGTCTGCTGGTGTGGAAGGCGTGCGCAGTACAATGTAAGATATAAAAATGGAAAAATTGTACGGGAAGGTGCGCAGATCCTGCTTGGCTCGAATGAGAGCTATATGGCGCTTTGCAGGAAGCATTATAAAGAAGGAAAGTTGTTTAAGCAGGAATAAGTCGGAAAAAGAAATTTGGCATTAATAAGAATTATGTGATGAAAGGGGATATGTCCATCAGGCAGCCTCAGGAACTGAGCGTGAGGGAATGTACATACTGTTAGATATGCTGCAGATTATGTATATGCTTTGATTGTTGCAAAGGAATATGAAAAGGCAAAGCAGATTATAGAAATATTTTTAAATGATGAGCGACTGGTTGAAAGCATGATTTTCTGTAATGCAAAAGAGCTGCTATATCATCTAAGGAAAGCTTGAAAGTAAAAAAGAAGATGCAGACATACATCAAAAAACCCTTGCATAAATTGTAAAAAACAATTTATGCAGGGGTTTTTCTATGAAGGATTATATTGAAGAGAGGGCAGTAGAGATCGCATATTATATCATCGAACATAAAGCCACGGTGCGTCAGACTGCGAAGGAGTTTGGGGTTAGCAAAAGCACGATACACAAAGACTGCACTGACCGTCTTGAGCAGATCAATCCAACCCTGGCGCAGAGTGTCCGCAAGGTTCTTGATGTGAACAAGCAGGAACGGCATATCCGCGGCGGACTTGCCACCCGGGAAAAATATTTGCATCAACATCGTCACATAGGATAATAGAAGCACGGAGCCTGATAGAACAGATAACAAGACACTATATAATTGAAAAAAAACAACGAAAATGATAATATAAAATCATATATTAATAAAACAGATAAATAAATGAGATTTATAAGAAATGTTAGAAGTGGTAACGAGTTAAAGATGTACTAAGTAAGTGAAGGGAGACGGCGGACCGTGGCAGCAGCTGGAGAAAACAGACAGGAAAAGAGAAAACGGATCATGTCGTATTTTATCAATGCGGCGATAGAGCTGATGGAAGAAGATGGAATAGAGAATTTAACGATACGGAAAGTGGCAGATCGTGCAAAATATAACAGCGCAACGCTTTACCATTATTTTTCGAAACTGGACGAACTGGAGTTATTTGCCAGTGTGAAATGTCTGGATGAATATATACAGGAGACACTGATACATAAGGCAAAGGGGAAAGATTTCCGGGACTGGTATCTGGCACAATGGAGATGCTTTTGCAGACATTCCTTTGCCAGACCGAGGATTTATAACTTTTTATTCTTCAGTCCGGAAGGAAACCAGAATCTAAATGAAGTATTTCGCAGATATTATGAGATTTATCCACATGAAAAAGAAGAAAAGACGGAAGACTATGAAGTATTTCTAAGAGAAGGGGACTTCTTTAAGAGGAATGAGTCTCTTTTAAGAGATGTTATAAGAGAAAGAAATTATATGGTATCCGAACAGAAAATCAGAGAATTGAATGAGATGAGTGTTCTTATTTATCGTGGAATGCTTGCAATCATGAAAGATGATCAGAACAAACCGACGGTAGATGAGGCCGTGGAAACAACGGTCAGATATCTGTCGAAAGCATTAGAAGCATATCATATAGGATAAAATGAAGCAGATCCGAGAGGAGATTTCCTATGAGAGTATTAATTGTAGAAGATAATGAAACTTATAAAGAAGAACTG
>ERZ808240.1947-NODE-1947-length-24007-cov-34.325234_pt1 | contig 24007 bp, 9 predicted proteins | sample MGYA00521084_ERZ808240 | MGnify/ENA primary metagenome ERZ808240 (study PRJEB31516, sample SAMN03275571) | gut metagenome | biome: mammalia-associated habitat; material: feces | host: Papio cynocephalus | place: Kenya | collected 2012-08-06 ... | reverse complement strand
ACAATGCGACGGTGGACGAGTGCCAGATCAACGACCTCCGCCTCTACGCCTTCCCCATCGACGGCAAAGGAAGCCTCATCGCCCAAAACTTGCCAGCGCCCCTGGCTAGCATGATGCTGAATGAGAACATCGCCAACTACCAGCTCACCATCGAGCCTGGAAAATACCACATCTACGTGGTAGCCAACATGAGCAAGATATTGGAGAAACAGAACATCACGAGCGAGGAAAGCCTCAAGAACCAAGTGCTCCGATACACAACCTCTACCCTGCCCGGCTTGCCTATCGCCACCAACATCCCGATGATTTACGAGCCAGAGAAGGATGCCGAGGGCAACCCTGCCGTGACCATCATCCTGCCTGCCGGCGAGAAATACACCGAGGTGGCAGCCAACCTGAAGTTCACCTGCGTAAAGGTGAAGCTGAACATCATCTTCGACCCTGCCGTAGCCACCAGCTTCGGCACCAAGGGACTCACCATCAAGAGCATCCTGGGCGAGAAGCTCTCCCCATTCACCAGCCTGTACTGGGGAAACAAATTTGTGGAGAGCGCCCAGACCGACAATACCTACAAGACTGGATTCGAGAGCACCGAATACGATGACAGCAATACAGACAACAACACCGATGCGCAAGGAATGTATTACACGGATTGGACCGACAACCGGACTGCCGACAACAGCAAGGACGACATCATAGGCTCGGGCAATGGCACCAAAAGCCCCGTGAACTCCGCCTCCAAGTGGCTCTTCCAAGGCACCTACTACCTGCCCGAGCGATACATCACCCAAGCTTCCGACCGCTCTTATCTCCAAATCAACGGACAGGTGGGTGGCAGCGTGGATAACAACTACCACATCGACCTCGGCCATCGCAACAACGAGCAGAATGACTCCGAAGTTCCGACCTTCCCTCGTGGCACCTTCTACGAGATTACGGGCGACATCAAGACCTTCGGAAACATGAGTCTCGACTGCAACGTGAGCGTGAAGGACTGGGAGCCAGTGCAGATAGACGCCGACTTCAACCACACCACCTTGTGGGTGAGCAGTGCAAACGCAGAAGTATCTTCCACCACAAACGACTCTATCACTTTCCAGTCTAATGCAGCAAACGTAGAGTTCGGATGTGACAATACCATCACGGTAAATGGCAATGAGAAAGCTATCATCGTGGAAGCCAAGCGCACTGTCAATGCCGCAGGCAACGACATCATCACATTCCGCGTAAACCCGGAAATTCCTATCAGTGCCTACCCTAACGCCCAACGAATTGGAACAGCTAAGGTTTGGCTCAAGGCAAACAATCTGAAAAAATACATAGATGTAAAGTATAATGTGGCACCTTACTTCAATGTAACTCCAGAAGACGTAACCATCTATTATGTGGAAGGCGCAGCTACCAACACCAAGAAAATAGAATGGGAGACCAACCTTGGAGGAGCAAAAATGCAGAACGGAGGCACAGACATCTATCAATATACGAGCACCATCGGAAACTCTACCATCAAAGTTAGCTTTGATGAATCCACAGCCCATAATCCGACGGGCACATTCAGCATCACTGCCACATCCGACCCTGTGACAACCACTGTGCATGAGTTTACGGTTTATCCCAAAGAAACAAGCACAGAGGTGGGTGGCAAGAAGATAAGAGTAACGGTAAGACCTCCTATCGGAGACTATCGCATCTACTTCAGAGCCATCAATGATTTGGCTTGGGACACAAGAACGCAAGATGCCAAAGGTGGACACCACAAGACCAATCCATTTCAGAAGTTAAAGACAGAATCGTATGGCACAGGCAGTCACAACGACAACTGGTATGACGGTTGGGATGCGGAAACGGTCTCCAAAGAAAGTTCTAACACATGGAACTCAGATGCCAATCCTTCCAACCACCTTATTTATATATACACACAAATAGGAGAAACCGAAGGCACTACCGCCAAAGAAGAAGGCGTCTGGAGATTTACACAGTGGAACAATACGAAGATGACAGCAGACAACACCAATCCAGGTTGGTATTATTACGACTTGGGATACCAAAAAGTATCAGAAGCCGCAACCAACGGAACGACACGAACGCCCAAGCCTGGAGAAACGTTACTGATGTTCCACAACAACCAGTATCCAAGCGATGCCCTCCACAGATGTCCGCAACATTTGGAGCCAGGAATACAACTCTTCGATTACGAAGACCGAGAAGGTTGGATATTGTACGACCCAACGGGCAGTCAGTCATACTATATCTATGACGAGAAGCCTACCGTAAGAGACATCACCATCACCATATATACCAAAAAGCAAATCAAGGGATGGTACAAAATGTATGGAGTCGCAAACGACAAGGGATTAAATGAACAATTTACCCTTTACGACAACATCGTAAGCGGAAATGACGGTAACACGTTTTGGAGCTACAAGCTAAATAACAGCGAATGGTACATTACCGAGATTCATCTCAAAGCCGTGGATGGAAACCATGACAAAGACATTCAGCTCAAATTCAGTGATTCGGAAACTTTTGAATTATTCAATGGCAACAGTTATGAGAAGTATAACGACACTGGCTATTACGATAATAGAACCTGGCATCATGGCAAACCAGCAGGCGTAAATTAAACAAAACGAAGAAACAATGAAGAAGATTAAGCATTTGATGATATGGATTGGATTGCTTCTGAGCCTCGTTTCCTGCAAGGACACGATGGAGGCAATCGGACTCGGCGGAGCGGAAAGCCCTGCCGAGGGGGTGACCCTGAACATTGAGTTGCCCAACTTCTCCGAAAAACAAGTAGGAACCCGAGCTGGGGCGGAGGTGGAAAGCATTCACTCGATTACCGCTGTATTCTACGATAACGACAAGAAATATGTGGGGATGGCGCAAGTCTCCTCGCTTACCCAGCAAAGCGACGGAAGCTACAACGTAAAAATCAGCAACATCCCGCCCGCTACCGCTACCATCCATTTGGTAGCCAATGTGGATAACCTCTCAGAAAACGAGGCTTCCGACTTGCAAGACCTCTCGAAGGCATCTGTAAGGAAAATCGTTATCAACAGCCCTATCTGCTGGGGTGCCGTTACCCTAGATGCTCTTCTGGATGGCAATGCGAAGGCAAGCCTGTTGAGACAATTCGCCAAAATCACCCTCAAGGTGGCGGATAACATCCAATCGGACTTCCCCGAGGCGAGCGCAGGGCTCATCGTGAGCAACACGGCAAGCAAGAGCAGCATCGCCCCAGCAAACTATACGGAACCAACGGACGAAGGATTAGCCGGGACCACAGATTTCAGCTCTGAAAAAATTGGCGACGGAACAACCCGAGTTGTCGCTGTCAACGAGACTTCGGCTAGCAAGGCGTGCATCATCATCAAGGCACGATATAAGGGGGTGGAAGGCTACTACAAGGTGGCTCTCTACAAGAATGCCAACAAGAGCACCCAATATGCCTTGCTCCGCAACCACAACTATACCATCACCGTGACCAAGGTAAACGACTATGGATTCAAGACAGAGGAGGAAGCGATGAAAAGTGAGCCAGAGAACCGACTGGAAGCAGAAATCGTGGACGACAATCCTGCCATCACCAAGATGATAGCTTGCAAGGACTACGAACTGGGCGTGAGCGACCATATAGATGTTAGCGCCTCTACCACGGAAGCCACCATCACCCTAGTAACTACCCTATCCCAAGCCACACAAGCCGACGGAAAGCTCTATGGCGTAAGCGTCAAGGCTGACAATGACTGGGCGAAAAGCAACTTCGAGGAAACATCGGAGACCACGACTCCCGAAACTGGAAGGCTCTCTTCCCAAGGCAAGAAATACACACTGAAGTTTACGCTCGACAAGAACGACAAATCGGAGGATGCCCGAAAGGCCACCGTCACCGTGACATCGGGCGACCTGTCGCTTGACCTCACCATCACCCAAGCTGGCTTCGACTTCCGCCGTGAAGACCCCAGCAGAAAGGTAACACTACTCGACAACGGGAGCACGGAAGTAACCACCGATTACTTCAAATGGCTAGACGAAACCATACAAGGCATCAAGCCGGAGAAGATGCAAGGAGCCGTAAGAAACCAAGGTCTCCACTTCGGCGTGGGCAACAATACGTATAGCTACCAAATTCCGAAACTATCGGGCGATGAAGTGACCAACACTGACAATAGATTTACAGTAAAAGATGATGGAAGCTATTGGAATATAACGCTTAACAACAACAATTCCAGCGACTTCGAACTTTGGCAGTCGTCGTTCACCATCAAGAATGGGGAAGGCATCAACATCACCTACCCCGTATATCATACGGGTATCTTCCATCAGATAACAACTACGGATTATCAGTTGGCAGAAAACGACGACGCCAACAAGAAGGTAAAGGGATGGTTCTACTACGAGATGGTCAAGGTGAAGGGCAAGACCCAAACTTACTATATGCTCGACCGCAACCTGGGAGCCAGCAACAATGGACCTTACATCCGAGAGACGCAAGCACTGAAGGACAACGAGGATGCCATCGGCGGCTACTTCCAAATCTCCCAAGAAAAGAAAACCACCGATGCCACACAGGGAAACCTATCCTCCGCCTTGGCACCATCGGGCTACACCATCCCTACCAACGACATGTTTAACGACCTCCTGGATGCCAACACCATCAAGGTGAAGAGTTACGCCACGGCACAGGGAGAGACCTACAGTTGCGCTGAGATTGCCACCACTGGCGACTCCTAGTTGAAGAACATCTATCTGCCATACGGCGGATACCTGGAAGGCGAGAGCCTAAAGAACCCTATCCACGTGAACCTCTGGACCAAGACCTTGCTCTCGGGCAACCAAGGTTTCAGCACCACCAGTCCCGAATATGGATACTGGTACATCTACTTCGACATCTACAACAGCAAGTTGGGCTTGTCGAACATGCGATTCGTAAGCGGTAGCAATGGCAACAACAATGGGCGATACAAGGCCATGCCTATCCGCTTGGTTTATAACTAAAATAGGCGGTAATCTGCATCACGCAGGTTACCGCCTTCTTCATTCTAACTAACTATCTATCAACTATTCAAAATGTATCTTTCTGTTTATAGTTATATCTTTCCATTTCAAGATTCATTTTTCCATTCAAGTTACATCTTCCTTTCGACTTATTTCAATCGGATGATGTTCAGAGAGCTTGCAGGAATCTCCACGGTCGCACCATTCTTCTCTGTAGTCACATAGTTTTCTACAGGGTAGATGTTGGTAGGATTGTCGATGGTGTTCTCCTCCAAACCGTTCTTGGCAGAGAGGCGGATGAGCTTTCCATCCTTGATTTCCTTGCCATGGAGATTAATCTTGGCTGTGGTGCCCTCGGTGCTGGTGTTGGCTATCTTCAAGATAACCTCGCCCGTCTTCTCGTCGAGAGTTGCCGTAGAGAAGATGCCTGGCTGGGTGTTAGCCTTCAGCTTGGTGGCGAAGATTTCCTTGCCATCCACGGATGCGAAGATGCTGTCGCCCTGTACCTTCAGCTCGATGTCGTACCATTTGCCGGTCTCCACCTTGCCTGGGCAGGTAGCTACCTGAGCCTTGGCACCATTCACGATTTGCTCGATGCCGTGCTGGGTATTGTTCCAACCACCGAGGTTCAACCAGCAGTAGTTCTGAGGATCCACGTAATTAAATACTACGAGGAAGCCCTCGTTGCCAGCATCCTTCTTTGCGCGTACCTTATAAATATAGCCATCAGAAGTTATCTTGCCAGGGTTCAAGCGGATGCAATTCTCCTCGTTGCTGGTCTGCTTGATTTCATCTCCCTCAACCTTCCAAGAGCCACGGATGTCGGTCTGGGTGAGTTCGAGTGTGGCTGGAAGCGCATTGCCCTTGTCGTCGGTGTAGCCCTCGTCCTTGAAGGATACCTGGGTGCCCCATGTTCCCATACCTACTTGGCAAACGGCTGGCTTCACCTTGGCTTGCTCATACTTATATGGAGAGGTCTGCTCTACCTTCAACACACGGGTACCGATATTGTTCGCCATCACGTTCTGCACGTAGTAAGATGGTGTGCCGAATACCTTGTCGGAGGTGTATTGAATCATATCTGGTGCCCACATACGATTGTTGAGGTTGGCGAAGATAGGAGCGTAAGAAGCCATGGTCACGATGTCGGAGTTGTTCTCGATGCCCATCATATAGACAGCCTCACCGAGGGCTGCGTCGAGAGAACCCATATTGCCGAAGCCTTGGGTCACGGCATACTCGCCTACGTAAATCTCACTGCCCTTGCGGTCGTAAGAATCGTACTTGTTGAAGTTCTCGGCAAACCAAGCAGGGTTTCTGTAGTAGTGCTCGTCGAGGAGCTCCACGCTCTCCTTGCTTTCCCACTTAGGGTTGTCGTCGCCCCAAGCTACCACGTTGCCGATGAGGTGCATCTTAGGATATTTTGCCAAGACGGCATCCTTGAACTTCTTGAAGCGCTCGTAGTAGTGGTCGCTCTGTGCGGCAGGGTCTGGCTGGTTGTTCTCGTTGCCAATCTCCAAGTACTCGATGTTGTATGGCTCTGGGTGACCGTTCTTGGCACGCAGCGCACCATATTTAGAGGTAACAGGACCATTGGCATACTCCAAGGCGTTCAAGCATTCGTCTATCCAAGGCTGGATACTATCCACTGGAGTCAAGCCGCCGTGCCACAAACCTACGTTCACCACATAGAGAGGCTTGGCATTCAAGTCCTCGGCAAGCTGCAAGTACTCATCGAAGCCCATGCCATCGCTGGTGCGATAACGCCAGTTCACGTTCTTATGTCCAGGACGTTCCTCGATAGGACCGATGGTCTTCTCCCAGTGGAAAGCATTCTCTGGAGACTCCTGTCCCTCTACGTAGCAACCGCCAGGGAAGCGAACGAACTTAGGATGGATATTATAGAGGAGCTGCGCCAAGTCTGGACGCAAGCCATTCTCACGATTCTTGAAGGTTGGAGGGAAGAGGCTCACCACGTCGAGCTGGATGGTACCCTTGCCGTCGGCAACAAGCGCAAACTGCGCCTTCGCATCGTTGGCGTTAGCGGTGAACTCGGCTGTATATTTGGTCCACTTCTTGCCCAACTTGCCATTGACGGCAGTCTCGGCATATACCTTGTCGCCCTTGGCGTTGGTAAGGCGAGCTTTCAATCCGCCCTTGTAGCTACCCTTTGCCCAGAAAGAGAGCTTGTAGGTTCTGCCCTGCACGGCATTGATGCCCCAGAAGCCTTCGTTGATGAGAGAGGCGGTAGCCTTAGGAGTAGCGGCAACGGTAAGCTGGAGCGCCTTGCCCTGTGCCTTGTTGAGCAGATTCTTGTTGATGAGCTGTGCGTTGATTTTCGCACCAGCCTCAGCCGATGTCTTCCAAGTAGGAATATCCTTGTCGGCATCCTCGAAAGAACGGTTGCTGATGAGTTCGGCATAAAGTCCGCCGTCGGCAGCATGGTTGATGTCCTCGAAGAAGATACCATATAAATTAGGTGAAACCTTGATGCCTGGGTTAGAGGCATCCACATTGATAGTTACTTGTGCGTTGGCTGCCATCATAGTAGAGGCGAGCACAGCGGAAAGCAAAAACTGTCTTTTCTTATTCATTGTCTATTCTTAGGTTTAATATTTTTGTTACTTGTTGATATTATGAGTTGAATGGCATGAAACCAAGCGTTGCCTGAATCCATGCCGCTATTAATACACAGTTGCAAAAGTACACAAAAAGCAAAAGAAGGAGGTGGACAAAACGCAAAAATATAGTGTAAAAGGTGGATTTTCTGCAAAAATCCACCTTCTACACTAATCTTAACTTCTTTATCTATCTAAAACTGTGTTATTTTCCCACACGTCTTATTTTCATCCCAACGCATAGTTGAGCAAGAGGAAGATGCTCAGGATATACAGCGTGAGGTTTAAGTCCTTGAACTTGCCCACCATCATCTTGATCAATACATAGCTCAAGATACCGAGGCAGATGCCATCGGCAATGCTGTAGCAGAGCACCATCGTAATCATCGTGATGAAAGCAGGGAACGACTCGGAGATGTCCTCCAACTCAATCTTCTTGAAGGAGTCAATCATCAGCACACCCACCATCACCAAGGCGCCACTGGTAGCAGCACTCGGGATGAGCAGGAAGATAGGAGCCAAGAAGATGCTCAGAAGAAACATGATGCCCACGAAGAATGAAGTCAGACCCGACTTACCGCCCTCGGCTACACCCGAAGCACTCTCCACGTAGGTAGTAATGGTAGAGCTACCGAGCAAGGCACCAGCTGTAGTACCGATGGCATCGCTCATCATCGCCTCCTTCACACCAGGGATATTGCCCTTCTCATCTTCCTTGATACCGAGCTTGGAAACCAAGCCAAGCACTGTTCCGATGGTATCGAAGATGTTCACCAGCAACAAGGAGAACACCACCATCACCATCTTAGGAGTAAAGAAGCCCGTGAAATCGAACTTGCAGAAGATAGGCGCGATGCTATGACCTGCCGACACCGGAATCCATCCGTCAGGAATCTCCGTGACACCCATCGGAATACCAATCAGCGTGGAAATGATGATAGCGAAGAACAAGGAGCCTTTCACTCTACGAGCCATCAAGGTACCGCTCACCAAAATACTGATCAAACCCAAAATACAAGTAGGGGTAAACTTGCCGAGCTGCACGAAGGTAGCCTCATTGGCAGTGATGATGCCCGCATTCTTCAGTCCGATGAAGGCGATGAACATACCGATGCCCGCCGAGATGGCGAATCGAAGGTTCTTCGGGATGCACTCCAATATCTTGTCACGGATATTGAGGAAGGTGATGAGGAGGAAGATGATACCCTCCACCAAGAGCACCGCCAAAGCCTGCTGCCAAGTCAAGCCCATCGCCTGGCATAGGGTGAAGGCGAAGAAGGCGTTCAGACCCATACTAGGAGCCTGGGCGAAAGGCAACTTAGCCATAAACGCCAAGAGCAAGGTGGCGATGGCTGATGCCACGGCAGTAGCCGTAAACAAGGCACCCTTGTCCATTCCTGTAGTAGAGAGGATGGTAGGGTTTACTGCCAAGATGTAACACATGGTCAGGAAGGTGGTCATACCGGCGATAAGTTCCGTCTTGACCGTCGTTTTCTGTGGGTCGAAGCCCAACAATGCTTTTAACTTATTCATTGTCTGTTAAACTTAATTTTGCAATTTTAGGCATACGGATAACGTATGCGCTTGCAAAGGTACAAAATATATTAGAAATAAGTTCAAAGTAATAAAAGAAATTGTTGCCAAAACTAATAAATAGAGTTCTTACTCCTAAGAAAAAGTTATGTTCAGAGCTTTTGAACTAAGTTCAAAAGCTCTGAACATAACTTTATACTATTCCAATGTAAACCAACCATCGCTAGTCCAGCGGATTTTCTTCTGAACCAAGATGCTGGCTCCATTCTTTGCCACACTGTAACCATGGCAGAAGAAGTAGTCGCCATCGGGAAAACTATAGGCGGAGCAATGACCCATCGCCTCATATTCCTTCTTGTCGCCTTCGAGAATCAGGGTGCCTCCACCCTCTCGCATATCCTTGCCCTCCTTGTCGAGGTATGGACCGGCAACCTTCTTGCTTCTTCCCACGGCTACACGATAGGTACTCTTCATGCCCTGGCAGCAGTAGTCCCAGCTCACGAAGAGATAGTAATAACCACCATGCTTCATGACGAAAGGAGCCTCGATGGCATTGGTGCCCGCCTCCTTGGAAGTAGGATTGCTTGGCACGTCTGTCTGATGCTGCGCATAGCGACGAGCGATGGTCACGGGCTTGCAGCCCTTCTTCACGTGCATCGTCTTCTTGTCGAGCTGAATGAGCTGGATGCCATCCCAGAAGGACCCCCAAGTGAGCCAAGGGTTTCCCTTGTCATCAAGGATAAAGTTCGGGTCGATGGCGTTCCAGTTGTCTCTTCCGCCCTTGGAGGCGACGAGGCAGCCCTCGTCTTTCCATCCATCCTTATTAGATAATGAAGTGTTGCTCAACAATCCGATGGCAGAGGTATTCTTGCCAAAGGTGGAGCAAGAGTAAGCCATGTACCACTTATTCTTAAACTTGATGACATCGGGTGCCCAGATATGAGTCTCGAAACCTGGCACGCTATCGTGTGTCCAAGCAGGAATCTTCTCGTTGGGTAACACTCCCTCACGGCTTAAAGTCCAGAGCTTGCGGTCGGAAGAAGTCATCTGAGTGATGCCGTGCCCCGTGCAATAGAGATAATACTTGCCATTCTCGTAAGCCATCACGGGATCGTGTACCATCGGCGTATCCACCACAATAGGTTGTTCTGTGTCAACTGGGGCTTGCGTCTTGGCTACAGAACCGTTAACAGCTCCGCTTACAGCAGCATTCACAACCCCATTTACAGCAGGAGCAGCAACTATCATTGCTGCTCCCAATAGTATTTTAGATATTTTCATTCTTACCTTATTATATATAGGCATTCCTGAAAGAAATGACCTTTTCGAAGATTTGAATTATTTGTTCACAAACTTCTTTCCGTTTACAATGACCACACCCTTGTAGTCCTTGCCTACCTGCTGACCAGCGAGGTTGTACCACTTGCCGTCTGTCTTCACCTTATTATTAACAATAGGAGAAGAGATGCCTGTGGCGAGGCTAGAACCATCAATATAAGAGCACTCGCTTACAAAGAACAAGTTAATCTCGCTAATGCTAGAACTCAACTTGGTGGAGAACGAATAGTTGTACTTCTTATTCGAGGCCGTAGTGATGACAGAAGTCATCTTGAAGGTGCCATCAGCAGCATAAGTGACGGTCATATCCACCAACGAACCATTCATATCCTGCTTGAAAGTATCCCAATTGAAGTCTGCCACACAGCCATCGTTAGAGTTAGTCGTATTGTTCCAGAAGTCATTGCGAACGCCGAAATACTCCACGTAGCCCACTGCACCATGTGTCTTGTTGGCACCGTACAAACACCAGTTATGGTAATTTTCCTTCTCCGAGCTGTAGTTGTAGAACTTAAACTGGATGGTGCCACCCTTCTTCAAGGTATAATCCTCGGTAGAGAAGTTTGTAAACCACCCTGATGTGGTATTCTTCTGCTGCGACACAGGATAATAAACGGCCGTTTTTTCTTCCTCAGCACTAGGATCAGCATCTACCGTGAGACTATAAGTCTTGGTATATACATAGTTCTCCTTGCTGATGGTCATGGTCAGATCCACCTTGCCACGGCTCTTCACCTTGCCCTCGTCGGTCAAGACAGAAGTATCGCTGGACTTCCAAGAGATATTGGCTCCCATCTTTCCTACGGTAGGAAGCTCTGGCGCAGCTGTCAAAGTAGCTCCATCCTCAAAAGGCAAAGAGAGCTTATTAAGGGTATATTTGATAGCAGCCTTGACATCAGCCTTTACTGCCCAAACTTCCTGCTGCTTGGTGTAGTTGTACTGTCCCATCGTGGTGCTGCCACTAGAAGATGAGAGAGCAGAGATGGCGATGGCTGGGATATTGGTATAGTCGATGGTCTGCTTGACCAGCACACCACGATACACCACATCATCAATGGTCAAATTGATATAATCGGTGCCAGCCGTGCGCTCCCATGTACCTTTCTCTGAGCCAGAAATGGTTCCATCGGCATTGAGGGTAATATTGACAGGAGTCTCGTAAGCCTTGGAAGCGGTGTTCTGACCATACTGGTGGCGCATAAACTGATAGTTGCCTGGAATATCAGCATCGGCGATGGAAGCCTTGCTTGCTATCTGCTCGTTGGTCACGGTCTCGCCATCAAACTCAAATGGAGCCGCCATCAACCACCCCTCGTCATTGAGGAAAAGCTGGTGAACACGTACCTGATGACCAAAGGAACCATCATTGAACTTGGTATGATAAACCACAAAGGCACGTCCCTCCTTGTCAATAAAGGCAGAATTATGTCCCTGCGCAAGCTCCGCTACGCTCATCGGATCCCATTTGTAACCACCGAAAAGCAAAACACCACGGTTGTCGGCAGTAGTGGAACTATAGTTCATCTTGTATTTCTCGAAGATGGCAGATGTACCGTTGCAATCTACGTAAGGACCATCAGGATTCTCCGAACGGAAGATGCGCATCTGATAGCCTCCATCTGGATTGAAAAAGCCATAGCTCATAAAGAGGAAGTAATACTTGCCTATCTTCTGAATATAGCTAGCCTCTCCAGATACATAGTAACCACCAGCTATCTTCTTGCCGAAGTAAGGGTCGCTGGTAGTATTGGCATCGGCAGCTCCCTCGGTGGCAGCCTTGCCATTTACCTCGTAAGGATAGGTGTTAGTATAGTCACGAAGACCTGTGTTTTTGTCGAGCTTGAGCATAAAGATACCACCCGACCATGAGCCATAACTCAACCAGAGATTGTCGTCATCATCATAAAAGACGCATGGGTCGATGCAGTTTGGCCAGTAAGTTCCCCACTTGTCGCCTACCTTGTAACGCTCAGGCAAGGATGTGGCACCAGTGGCAATTGCCAAGTCCATCTTCTTCCAGTCGTCGGCTGCCTCATAAGAGTTATGAGCGTATGAACCTTGGAAGCCTGAGAATACGACAGGACCTTGATAGACGAAAGGTCCCTCGATGTTGTCGGAAGTCAAACATACGATAACCGAGCCCCAATGTTCACCATTCAAGCTCATATACATGCACCACTTCTTCATCGTCTTATTATAGATGATGTCTGGAGCCCATTGGTTGCCCTTCACATCCGTACCTTTGAATTGCCAGCCATGGGCATTGAAGTTGCCGAACTTCACGGTCTCACCCTTGTAGTTCTTTACTTCGGTGATGACGTGAGATTGATAAGCATTGGCATAATTCACCAAGGTACCCTGCTTATTGGCAAAGAGACTGTTCACATTGCCTGTAGCTTCCTCGCCCGCCTTGAAGGTAGTCCACTCTTGATAATTGCTGGCAGCAGTGGTCTTGCCCCTGCCAAGATGAGAACCATATATATAATAGGTAGGCGAGCTAGGGTTGGTGATGTCGTCCATCACGATGGATGGGTCGTGGCAAGTGATACGCTTGTTATAAGCTCTCGCCTCGTAAGCATTCGCCAAGTCATCGTCTGTTACCTGAGTCTGAGCCGAAGCTCCCATGGCGGCAAGACCTATCATGGAGAGTAAAAGTTTCTTCATAATCGTTATTGTTTTATGTAAAACGGAATATTATGAAAAAAGGCAGACCTATGTGGATGTTGTGTGTTCACATAAGTCATGCCTTTTTATGATAGTTTTTAAGGATTTACTTTAACCATTCATTTCGATTATATTATCTGTATCGATTGTACGATCCGTAGCGATTGCACAATCTGTATCGCCAGCCTTATCTGCGGTGAGCACGTGTGTAGTGCTTGCGAGCAGAAGCAGCGCCGAACTTCAAGTGAGAACCATCAACTGTGAACGCTACGTTCAAGTCGCTTGGATCGATGGTGTTGATGCCGAGGTAGCTCTGGGTTGTCACAGTACCATCAGTACCTGTCACGATAGCCTGAATGTCGGCACGTCCATTGTTACAGTTGGTAACATAGAGTTTTACCTTCGCACCGTTCATAGCTGCCAACCATGGAGCCCAGTCACCATAAACGTCACACTGTGTACCGATAGGAGTACATGCTGCGTAACCGTTACCCCAACCATAGTTATCAGAACGAAGCACTGCATACTCAGCCAAGTCTGCCTTGCGGAGGATGACAACATAGTTGTTCCAGTTACCAGCCAAGCTAGAGTAGTTGGTGAAGTTGAACTCGTATGTCTTACCTGCAGGAACCTTCATATCTTCTGTAAATACAGACCACCAAGCGGTAGTGCAATCCTCTGCGCCGAGAGAAGCTGGGCTAGGAGTTACAGCCTTAACAGCAGATTCTGCAACCTTTACCTCAACCTCCGTCTTAGTTCCATTCTCGGTAGAGATTGTTACCTTGTGAGTACCCACGGTAGTAGGAATCGCAGAGAACTTCAACTTATCATTGTCAATAACACCAGGCTCACCCTCAGCGTATGTAGCAGTTACAATCATACCAGTTGGGTCGAATGCCAAAGAACGAGTACCTGTCAACGCAGCAGAATTGTAGAAATAATACTGAGTGCGTGAAGGAGCCTGAGTGATAGTAAGGCTCTTGACTGCAGGAACCACCTTGAACTTACCGTATGCAACGATAGGGGTAGAAGCATTCTCGCCCTTGAAAGTCTTGTTGTAGATAACAGTAAGGGTCTTCTCACCCACATTGTCCATGTCAGGAATAGCAGAGAAGTAAAGTTCTGCGGCAGGAATCTCCTTAACCACACCTTCCTCGTATGTAACTGTAGCAGAAACATTTGCCATAGCCTCATTGAGGTCAGTACCCTTATCCACAGTCTCTGGTACATTATTCAAGACCATAGAAACAGGAGCCTTGTCGTTAGCAGAAGTGTATCCACCGATAGGCTCGATGTTGCTCTGCTGGAAGTCGATGAAAGAACCCTCTGGTACCAAGAAGCAACGAATTTTGGTGTCGCTGGCATCAGCATTGAGATTCTCTATCTTAGATTTCTGGATATAAGTCTTGGTAACAGTACCATTGGTAATCTTTACCATGAAAGTATCGACTTTGGAACGATCTACGGTCAATGTCACCTTACCACCCAACTTTGCAATACCCTCATCGGTATCAGAAGCAAAAGTAAGGTTACTAGATACGCAACTTCTGTCAATATGGTCACCCCATTCTGAGTTACCGCTTGGCTGGTTGTCGAAACGAATTACGCCATACTCGGTGTAACCTTCTCCACCACGATCTACATCGTTTGTGATGACAAGTCCAAAGTTCTTGTAAGTATTAGGAGCAGAAGGATTGATGTTCAAGTTGAACACAGCGTTCCACTTCTGGTTGTCATCTACCTGATAATACTTAGAGAATGCTGTCCAGAAACCAGAAGAGAAATCTGTATTACCTACGGTATAGACATCCTCGTTCATGCCTACGAGCACTTCCTCTGTAGATTGGTTAGCCTTTTCGATTGAATCAATCTTTTCAGAAATCCAATCAGGAGAGTTAACACTGAACATGTCACTTCCCTCGCATCCTGTCATCGCTGTCAACGCCATCGCTGCCACGCAGAAGACTGATGCTAATTTATTTTGACGTTTCATAATAAATTCTATTATAAAAGATTAATTGATTTAGGATTACCCCTTGGAGATTATCTTAGCTCCAAGGGATAATTTTATCTTGATTACTTGCTCAAATCTACTACAGGGTGAACAGTCCAACCATTGCCTGTGAAGTAGGAAGAGTTATCAGTATTCGTGTTAGCAGAGTTACCAACCAAATTTGGGTTGTCGTTCAACAAGCCCTGATAGATAGGCAAGAACTCATGACCTGCTACGTATGTATCGTATGAACTCTTCAACTCTGAATCAATACCTACCTGAGAGTGGCTTACAGGATCCTTTGCCTTGTAAGGAGAACGACGGAAGGTTCCGTGCTCCTTCAACTGGGCCATGCGATCATTAGAATAGAAGAAGCCCCAACGAATCAAGTCGAAACCACGACCATACTCGCAACCGAACTCCTTAGGACGCTCCACATTAGCAATCTGCTCGAAGAGCTTGTCCTTTGTATTGAAATCAGAGAGCTTCAAGTCTGCCAAGTTAGCACGCTCGCGAACCTGGTTAATCCAGTCGATAGCTTGCTGGGTTGGACCATTTACCTCGTTCTCACACTCTGCAGCACGAAGCAATACGTCTGAGTAACGCATCATACGGAGGTTGATACCGCAATGCAAACCAGTTGTTACTGTGCTATAGAGGTTGGTACGGAAGTTAGTCCACTTAGCGATAGGGAGACCACCATAGTTGTTATTGGTTACGATGGTATCAGAAGCTGTCATCTGAGTGGTATAAGCTACATTACCATTCTCAAAGCCCTCCCAGTCTGGCTCGTAGGTACCGATGGTCCAGTAGAGACGTGGATCCAACTTTCCTGCTGTGGTGCGCTCTTGTTTGAAGAGGTTATACAACCATGGAGAAGCAGAGAGGTCTGCCCATCCACCGAAGCGACCTGGAGCAAAGTTAGACTCTACGGCATGACCCTGTGTAGCGTTAGGGCTGGTGTTTACAGGAGTCCACTCATCGTCAACACCTTGTGAACCATAGTCAAGGTACTGAATCTCGAAGAGGCTCTCGTCGTTGTTCTCGTATGCAGAACCCTCACGGAAGTTGTCACCATAGTTAGCCATCAACTTGTAAGAGCCATACTTCTTGTTCATGATGTCCTTGAGTACGGTCAATGCCTCACTGTACTTATGACGTTGCATCAAAGTGCGAGCATAGTAACCAGCGGCAGCACCGCAAGTGGCACGTCCCTTAGACCACTCACCACCTTCGTCACGAGATGGGAGGAGAGTCATTGCCTCAGAGAAGTCCTTCTCTACCTGATTGAGCACCTCATCGTAAGAACTGTTTGCACCATAGAGACCATCCAATGAAGAATAGTTGGCGTAATCAGTAATCAGAGGCACATTCTGATAATATCCTGCCAAGGTATAGTATGAATATCCACGGAGGAAGAGAGCCTGTCCCTTGATGCGCTTCATACTCTCGCTGAGAGCAGAGTCATCGCCTGTAGTACGAGAAAGGATGAAGTTACATACGTTGATGGTATAATAAGCTTCACGCCAAGGCCACATGGAGATGTCGTTGGTGACAGGAGCGTCCATATCATCAAATTCTAGATACCAAGTCTGTGATGAGTTCCAAACCTCATCGCCACGTGTAACATCGATGGTGTAACCTACACGAGCAGAAGAACCCTCCATACGGATGTGGTTGTATGCTGCGATAACGCATTCCTCCAAATCGTCAGCATTGAAACCGAATGTACCGGTGGTCTGCTGGTTAGGATTTGTTACCTCCAACTTGTCCTCGCACGATGTTGTAGCCATTGCACCGAGGCCAAGGAAGAGAGCTAATGATAATTTATATAGTTTCATATCAAATGTTCTTTTAAATAATGATTCTCTTTTATCTTGTCCCTTAAACCATTAGAATGTGAAATGGAGACCTGCCATGAAGGTTCTTGCGCTTGGGAAAGAGCAGAAGTTGTAACCTGGGGTGAATGTACCACCGGCATAATCTACATTATATCCATGATAGCCTGTGAAGGTGTAGAGGTTCTGTGCTGATACATAGAGACGCACACCACTTACATAGCCACCAAACCACTTGTCTGGGAAGTTGTAACCCAACTCTACGTTGGCAATCTTCCAGTAAGCAGCGTTCTGAATCTTGCGAGAGCTGAACAAGTCGTTCCAAGCCAAAGTTGCATTGTTGGCTGCGTAGGTACGAGGAACGTTAGAGAGATAGGTAGAACCATCCTCTGACCAACGGTTGGCATCGAGCATACCAACTTCCTTGTTACCATAGCCGTAGCAAGAGTTCAAGCTATTATAGATATCATCTGATACGTGATAGTTCAAGACACCGTATGTAGAGATGTTGAGGTCGAAGCCCTTATACTCCATGTGAGTGCTCAAACCGAAGTTCACCTTTGGAAGACCGCTACCCAAAACTACCTGGTCGTAAGCATCAACTACGCCATCAGGAGTTCCGTCTGGACCAGAAATATCCTTGTAGAGGCAGTCACCTACGTTGGCACCCTGCTGAGTAGCATGGTTATCGAGGTCGTCCTGGGTACGAGCGATTCCCTCATATACCCAGCCATAGAACTGACCAATCTCCTGACCTACGTATGTAGCGTAAGCACCTGTGATGTAAGAGTCCTTACCAATACCAAGGGATGTTACCTTGTTCTTCAAGGTGCTCAAGTTGGCGCTGATGTCATACTTGAAGGCGTGGTCGCGGTTGCGATAGGTTGCGCTGAACTCGAAACCACTGTTCTCCATAGAGGCAGCGTTCATAGTCACTGTAGTGTTAGAAACACCGGTCTGTGCAGGAACTGGTACTGAGTAAAGCAAGTCCTCAGACTTGTTCTTATACCACTCGGCTGTGAACTCCAAGCGGTTGTTGAACATAGCCAAGTCGATACCTACGTTGGTAGTCTTCTTCTTCTCCCAAGCGATATCGTTGTTTACGAATGTAGAAACAGCAGAACCTGTAACAGGATTATTGCCGAAGCTATAAGTCATGTTGTTACGGTTCATAGTAGCCATATACTGGTACTCACCGATGTTCTCGTTACCGAGCTCACCGTAGCTGGCACGAATCTTGAACATATTGATGATGTCGCGGCTGATTGGGAAGAACTTCTCCTTATCGAAACGCCAACCCAAAGATACAGATGGGAAGGTTGCCCAACGGATGTTCTTGCTCAAACGAGAGCTACCATCACGACGTACTACAGCAGAGAGCAAGTACTTCTCGTCGTAGTTGTAGTTCAAACGTCCTACGTAAGATGCCAAGGCATGCTTATACTCGTAAGACTCTGAATATGTATTCTTAGCGTTCTGGAGCTGGAGGAAGTAAGGCTCTGTGAAGTTGATACCCCAACCTGTCAAGAGGGCTGTATTCTCTTCCTCGTAGGTCATACCAGCGAGCAAGTTGATATTGTGCTTGCCGATTGTACCGTTATAAGTCAAAGTATTCTCAACCAAAGCATCGCTGTAGTTACGAGAACCCTTGGTCAAGCGCTCATTCTCCTTGGCGAGATATACACGGTTGCTCTGAATCCAAGAAGGAATCCAAGTCTTGTCCTTAGCCTCTGTCTTACTATAAGAGAGGTTGATATTGTAGTGGAGACCATGGTTCTTGCTCTTGATGCCTACCATGCCGAACAAGTCAACATCGGCAGAAGCGGTACCTACGAAGCGGTCAACCAATGTGTTACGCTGCAAGAGGTTGTTGACCAACAATGGGTTAGAGGCAGAAATATCGCCATGAACACCATCATAATATACACCATAGCCGTATGCGTCATAACGATAGCCGTTGGCTGCACCCACCTTGTCATCGAGAACCCATGTAGAGTTGTCGTATGCCTTGATAGTAGGCTGCATCAGCAAAGTACCACGAAGCACGTTGGTAACATCACCATAAAGTCCCTGTACATACTCACCTGCATTAGAGAGACCCATGTTGTCCTGGTCAGAGTGAGAAAATACCATGCTGGTACGGAACTTGACGAACTTGGTGTCCATTGTATTGTTTACACGGGCTGTGTAACGCTCATAGTTAGGACCTGCACCTTCCAAGGTACCCTTCTGGTTGTAGTAGTCGAGAGATACATTATAAGTACTGTGTGAGCTACCACCGCTGAGGGCTACGTTGTGGTTCTGGCGGATACCAGTTTTGAACACCTCATCAAACCAGTTGGTATTGGTATTGTCCTGGAAGTGATACTTGCCATCCTCACCCATCTTGTATCCACCAGGGATAGGAGTGTTAGAGTTGGTGCAAGCTGTACCAAGATACTGGCTATACTGGTCGGCGTTCATCACATCATAAACGTCGCTAGGAATCTGGTCAACACCGAAGTAACCAGAGTAGTTCACCTTCAAAGGCTGGTCTTTCTTACCATTCTTAGTAGTGATGATAACGACACCATTCGCAGCACGAGAACCGTAGATGGCACCCGCAGAAGCATCCTTCAAAATCTGGATGGTCTCGATATCATTAGGAGAGAAGTCACGGATTGTGGTACCCATTGGCACACCATCGATGACATAGAGAGGAGCTGTGCTACCGAAAGAGCCGATACCACGAATACGTACAGAAGGGTCTGCACCTGGCTGACCATCGGATGTAATCTGTACACCGGCAACCTTACCTTCGAGCATGGTAGAGATGTTGGAGTTAGATACCTTCTTCATCTCCTCGGCATTCACGATAGATACGGAACCTGTAAGGTCGGCCTTCTTCTGTGTACCATAACCAACGACTACGACCTGATCGAGCAAGTGATCATCAGAAGAGAGCTGGATAGGTTCGAGGATAGCACGTCCGCGAACGGCAATCTGGCGCTCCTTGAAGCCTAAGTAGCTTACATAAAGAGTAGCGTTAGCTTTCACTCTGATCTCGAAATTTCCATCAAGGTCAGTTACGGAACCTGTCTTGGCATCCTTTGTCTTGACAGTTGCACCAATCAGAGGTTCGCCCTGATCATCCACAACCTGTCCCTTGACTGTAATCACCTGATCTTGTGCTACAGCGGCCATAGCTGGCATCGGGGTAACAAATGAAGCACCACCGACGGCTCCTAGGCATAGCATCATAGAGAATAATTGTTTCCTCATTGCTTTAACTTTTTAGGTTTATGATTTTGTTTATTCTTATTTGTCTTTGTGATTGTTAATTCTCAAACGGTTTGTTTCGTACAACAGTTTGTTTCTGCCAACGTTTTGGTTTGTCCAATAGTTGTTGTGTTGGTTTTGTTGCCTTTCCGCAAATCGAATTGATTGTTAATTTTCGGTGGCAAAAGTACAATTAATGGCAAAATAGTAGGTGGACAAACGTAAATAATAGGTGGACAAATACCATAAATAGTGGATTTTTACTACATTTACGTACTTATCCACCTCTTGTGCTCCCACACAGAGAAATTAACAAAAAGAAACGCAAAATAAAACGATGTAACATAAGGACACAAAAAAATCGCTTGACCTACGTCAAGCGATTCTCAATATTTGAACGAAATGTAATCCTTTCTTATTCTTCCAAACATCATCGTAGTGAAGGAAGCCTACATGTTATGTTTATTCTTCCGAGCCCTCCAAGGACTCTTTGTAAGCCGATGGCGACTCACCATATTGCTTGGTGAAGCATCGGGTAAAATACTTAGGGTCATTAAATCCCACTCGATAGGCTATCTCGGTGATATTGCGGTTGGCGACATTCTCAGAAATCAACTTCTTTGCAATATCCAAGCGATAGTTACGGATAAACTGAGCGGTAGGCAAACCCGTCTCCGCATTGAGCTTCTTGCTGAGCACACTCCTATTCATACTCAACGCATCGGCAAGCTCCTGAACACCAAATTCAGAATTGTCGTAATTCTTCTCCATTACCGCCATCACCAAATCCATGAATGGACGTTCATTTTCCTCTACCTGCTTCTTATCAGCCTCAATGCTCTTTTTCTGGCTTTCCTGATAACGCTTCTGGTTTTCCAGAATCGTTTGGATTCGGCTTTGCAGTTTGCCAGGCTCGTCACTATCCTTCAGCGCAGCTTCTATCGGGCGATAAAGTTCCTCCACCTCTCGCTCGCGCATCTTTTCCAATCTGCTGGTATAAATATAAAGCACGAAGATGATTACACCTATTATAATAATAGTAACAAACCACCAACTCTTCCAGAAATAAGGCGTAACGCTGACTTCTACCGAGATGACCTGATCCTTGTCGGAATCGATGGATGGCGCATACTTCACCTCAAACTCGTAGTTACCGGCTGGCAAAGTGGAATATCGCACGCTATGCTGTCCAGGCTTCAACTGCACCCATTCGTTCTCATATCCCTTCATACGATAGAGATATACCCCTTGCGTCTCACTACCATAATTGAGAGCTGAGAAATTAAGCGTAAACGATTTGTCGCTCTCATGTATCTTAATTTTCTTGGCGATGCTGATGTCATCGTCGAGATAATTGCTGCCAGCGAATACTGGTTTGTTATCAACCAAGAGTTCGGTGAATCGTAATCGCTCCGTCTGATTGACGGCTCGGTTTACCCCCATCACAGCCATCATACCTTGATCTGTACCTAGATAGATGATGCCTTGGGGATTGCGGATTGCGCTATTGAAATAGAACTGGGCACTCAGCAAACCATCATCCTTGGAGAAACTGCTAAACTGCTCTGTCTTCGGATTGAAGATGGAGAGTCCGTTGTCGGTAGTTATCCAAAGCAGACCGCTACTATCTTCGACAATACCTTTCACCGTATTATTGGCGAGTCCATCGTTTGTAGTATAAGACTTGACGTGCGTTTTTCCATCCTTGTCGTAGTTGTAGCAATACATGCCATAGCCATTGCTGCCCAACCAAATCTTACCATCCTTGGCTTGGCAGAAAGACAATATCTTGTCGATGACGCCACTCTTAGGGTCATCGAGTTTATACTGATGATACTTCACGGCAAACACTCCCCTACCGCGAGTACGAGACTTGAGATTCACTTCCACCATTCCCTGCACGCAACCCATCAAGAGTTTGCCATCCTTGGTTATCAAGCTACCGATGCAGCCACGTACATTCAGACAGCCTGGGAAAGGCTCGACGAGTTGGCTACGCTTTTGGTCGTAGAAGAAGAGGCCATCATTGGTGCCCAGCCACATACCGTCATTGATAGGGTCGTAAGCCAAAGCGCCCACAAACATCAGCAAGCGCTGATGCTCGCTATCCACCACGAGCGGAACTATCTTGCCAGGTTCTTTCAGGTTCATCACCCCGATACCGTCTCCCCAGGTTCCTATCCATAGGTTGCCACGACTGTCGGCTGTAAGCGTAGATACAGAATTATGTGGCAAACCAGAGTTGGCTGTCGTATAATGAACGAAACTTTTAGCATGAGGAGGCAAGAAGTTGAGTCCACCTTCCACCACGCCGACCCACAGTCCACCATCAGGGGCTGCAAACATGGCATTCACGGCATTGCGAGCAATACTGCCAGGATTGGCAGGGTCGTTTTGGAAGAACTGAAGTTGCAAAAGACGAGGTGCCAACTTGGTGACACCACCCGTCTCGGTACCCACCCATATCTGTCCATCCTTCGAGAACAGGCTGTTCACGAAGTTGCTGCTCAAAGGGTTCACAAGGCTACCGCAATTCCAATGCTCAACATCACCGGTTGCATCATCGATGATATCGACACCGCAAAGGGTACCTACCAAGAGTTTGTTGTCGGGAGATACGGCGAGACTGGTCACCACCTCATGCTGAAGGGCATGGTCAACAGTCGTGCAATGGTATTCCTGCTTGGCGCTATTGAACAAGCCACGATTGGTGGCAAGCCATATCTTGCCATGATAGTTGCAGATAGCTCCAGCATAACGATGGTCAAGCGGCGCAAAAAGATGGCTTATATCCTTAGCCACAAGCTTGTTATTCTTAACCGAGAACTCGCTTACCTTGCCATCATTACACATCACCACCGTACCTCGCTGATAGACATCACAGAGTCCGAGGTCAGGGGCATTGAAAGGATAATCGATGGAGAGGACGCTGTTCACCTCTCCCTTTTCATTGAACCCGAAACGAGTGAGGATATTGATGGACACCATCCATATATTGCCCTTTGCATCGCAATACATTCGGGTGCAAAGGTTCTTGAGCGCCTTATCGAGCTGTTTCTTCACCGTCTCGTTCTCACAAGGGGGAACGATAGGCTGGAGCGTCTGGAGATCTACAACCTGTGGACCTTCCTCGAAGGCTATCCAGAGGCGCTTGAAGTGGTCTTCATATACATTACGACAGCTATTGCTTCTGAGGCTGATGCCATTGGAGCCCAACCCGAAGTTTACGTAGTTGAAACCATCGTAGCGCACCAGTCCGCCACCATGGGTGCTAATCCAAACGAAGCCATAGGAGTCTTGGAAAATATCGTCGGCGAAGTTATTAGGCATTCCTGCCGCCATATTGAGGTAGCTTACGTTATAGCGACTAGGGGTACCGCCTTGTGCATAAACGCCCAAGGTAATGAGAAATGTGCTTATTATGGTGAGAATGTATCTAATCACTAACTATTGCTTCTGCTTGCAAAAATACGAAGAATATTTGAAACAAAAGAATTTTTAGAAAGAAAAAGCGTTCCTAGAAGTGTAAAACTACATTTCTAGGAACGCTTTTATATGAAAGTACTTTCATCGGGCAACGTAAGTACTTGCGTTAACCATCGTAAGTACTTTCATCAGCCATCGAAGCCTATTGCATTTGCCATCGAAGTTTATTGCCTTTTAAAACTCAAGTATCATCGCCTGGCGAGGACGGAGCTTCACGTTCTTGTTGATAAGAACGGATCTGCCATTCGTTACATCGGTAGCCTTCTCTGCCTTGCCGA
>ERZ808240.1945-NODE-1945-length-24022-cov-3.443527_pt1 | contig 24022 bp, 39 predicted proteins | sample MGYA00521084_ERZ808240 | MGnify/ENA primary metagenome ERZ808240 (study PRJEB31516, sample SAMN03275571) | gut metagenome | biome: mammalia-associated habitat; material: feces | host: Papio cynocephalus | place: Kenya | collected 2012-08-06 ... | reverse complement strand
TGCTGACCTTGGTGGAAAGCTCGCCCAGCTCGGAGGTGTGCGCCTCCACGGTGGCCTTCGTGGCGTCGAGGTCGCTGGCCACGGCCTCGGCCCTGGACCGCGCCTCGGCGGCCGCGTCCTTTGCCGCCTGCGCCTTGGCCTCGGTCTCCTGGAGGGACTTCGCCGCGCCGTCCACGTCGGACTGCGCCCTGTCGGCTGCGGCCTTCGCGGCGTCGGCGGCGGACTGGGCGGCGTCCGCCACCCGCTGCGCCTCCGCGGCGAGGTCGCGGCACGTGACCTCCTCGTGGGCCGACTCGGCCGACGCGTTGCCGGAGACGTCCTCGGCCACCGCGTAGCAGTCGTACGACTTGCCCACCTCGGCCGCCGCGGAGCAGCTGCCCGCCGCGTCGAGCCTGCCGACGACGAGGCCGCCCGCGCGGAGCTCCACGTGGTCGAGGTCGGCGGGGACGCCGCCCTCCAGCGTCCCGTCCCATATGCCCGTGACGGTGCCGTCCACGGACAGCCAGGAGACGCCCGTGGGCCTCCCGGGCGGGGTGGTGTCGCCCACGAACTGCCGCACGCCCATCGGGGCGCCCGTCTCATCGGCGCCGGCACCGGCGCCGATGACGGTGCGGGTGCCGTCCGCGTTCCTCACGCTCACCGTGCCGTTCGGCGCGGTCTGCTGGCCCCTCGCCTCCGAGAGCGCCGCCATGGCGACGAGCGCCGCCGACTTCCTGAAGTCTGGGTTCAGGTCCCTGTGAATCGCCATCTATGCCTCCGCCGGGTCGATCATCGGGTCGAACTTGTACTTGACTGTCGTGCCGAGGTCCCCGGACATCTCCATGAGGCGCAGGCGGTAGTCCCCGTCCGGAAGGGTCGGGAAGCCCTCGACCCTGAGGGTAACCGCGTCGCCGGGCCACAGCTCGCCGGGGCGAGGTACCTGCGGGTCTCCCAGGTCGGCCTCGCAGGTCACCTGGCACATGGGCCACCAGTCCGAGTGGAGCCTCCCCTCGGCGTGCGAGGCGAGCAGCGAGTGGTCGTCGCTGTCGGTGTAGGACATGCTCTCCTCGACGAGCGGCCAGGGGTCGGCCTGCCTGCAGTAGGTCAGGTCCTCGGCGAGGTGGACGTCCTTCTCCTCCTCGGAGCCGCTGCCGGTCGCGTAGACGCGCTCGACGGGGCCGAGGTGGGCGACGCTCATGGAGTGGACGCTGCCCGCGCCGTGGAACCACTGCAGGACGCACTCGCGCTCCTGCCCGACGTAGACGTCGGCGTCCGAGCCGCCCAGGAACCTGAGCCGCACGTGGTGGGCGTCGGCCATGTAGGGCCGGAACGTGAGGTCGGGGCCGCCTATGACGTTGGCGATCTTGTCGAGCACGTCGGCGCAGCTGAGGTTGCCCACGTTGTAGGGCCAGTAGGTTCGCTCGTGGGAGCCCTTCTCGTAGAAGTCGCCCCAGTCGATGGGCAGAGACCCGCCGGGCTTGCCCTCGGTGGCGTACCAGCCGACGTTGGCGGCGATGGCGCGCAGCGACAGGCCCGAGAGGGAGAGCGGCTGAGCGCCCTTCACGAACTGCCCCTCGCGCACGACGTAGCGGCTCGACAGGAGCGCCTGGACGCTGTCCAGGGAGAACGACGTGTCGAGCGCGGTGTCGGTGCGCTGCCCGATCGCGCCGAAGACGAGCGGGCGGAACTCGCCCGCCTCCTCCCAGCCCAGCACGATGCCGCGCTTGCCGGCGGTAAGCTCGCGGGCGCGCTCGCGGGCGGTCCGGCCCCACACGGACGTCCAAGGGACGGTGATGGAGGACGCCTCGCCCTCACCCGCCCCCTTGTCCCTGGTCGTGGAGAGGCTCGCGTCCGACACCGACAGCGACCAGCTCGCGCTGGGTATGTCGATTGGGCGGCGCAGCTCCCCCGTCACGGTGTCGCAGGTGAGCATGCGCCACATCAGACGATCGCCCCGACGTCGACCACGAAGAGCTGCTGGCCGGGTATGGAGCCGGACACGTACTGCGTGACGACGGAGGACACGACGTCCGTGCCGCTTCCCCACAGGCGCGCGGAGACCGTGTGCGTCCCCTCGTTGAGCGTGATTGGTAGGGTGAACGTCTGGCTCGTCGTCACGGCCGGGTAGCACGCGAACTTGAAGCAGGAGTTGACGGCGCCGTCGACGAGTATCTCGACGTAGCCCGCGCCCATCCAGTCGTAGGTCTTGCAGTCGGCCGCCCACACGGACACCATCGCGAACGCCACGTAGGAGCGCCCGCCCTCGGGCACCTGGAAGGTGACGCTGCCGAACGTCCAGCTCTCCCCGTTCGCGACCTTGCGGTAGTTCGCCGTGTTGTTGGCGATGCCCACGACGCCGGAGGAGGTGCCGGACGGCACCGCGTAGCCCGTGCTGTTGCGGTCCCAGCAGTCGCTCGCGAGCTGGGAGGAGTTGGCGTCGACGAACACGCCGCCGAGGCGGAGGGCCCCGTCCGGCACCTTCCCGGCGTCCGCGGGCCCCGCGTTGTCCGTCGGCGTGCCCTTGGCGACGCCCACCTCGACGCGGTTGTCGGGGTCACCCTGGGATGCGTCGTTGGCGCGCATCCACACCACGTCGTAGCGCGGCTTCGCGTCCGCGGCCTCGACGGCGACCTCGCCGCCGGGCCAGTACGCCTCTACGCAGCCGTCGGCGTCCGAGCGCGACAGCACCGCCACGCCGGGCTTGACCTTGAGCCTCATGCCTCCCGCCGGCTCGAGGTCCAGGCCCGAGACCACGCCCGTGCTCGCCCACTTGGCCTGGATTATCTTCCTGTGCGTCGCCGCGTCGAGGCCGTTGCCGGCCTTGTCCTGGGCGATGCCCAGCGCGGTCACGTTCGATGTCGTCAACTTCTCCCCCTATACGTAGGTGTCCCTGACCCTCACGAGCGCCGAGCCGGTGCCCGTCGCCTGCAGCGTGCAGAGCGCCTCGCCGCCGGCCGGCACGGGCGCCCACCCCGTCGCCGTCACCTGCCTGGTGACGTCGACGCGCCCCTGCGAGGCCGTCCTCGTGAGGAAGTCGACGGCGACCTGGGCGCCCCCGGGCACCGCACGGCCCACCGTGACCGAGGCCGTCGAGCCGCCGACCGCGACGGTGACGGCCGCGCCCGCGTCGAGCGGGCCGGTGAGCGTCACGACGGGATGGGCGGGCGCCGAGCCGGCGTTCCTGACGGTCGAGGCGTTCCTCGAGTCGGTCGCCGCCTCGCCGTAGGAGAGCGGGTAGGCCAGCCCCGCCAGGGCGGCTCCGTACGAGAGGCCCTCCGCCCCGCCGCGCGCCTGAGCCGGGAGGAGCCACGCGTCGCTCGGCTCGGTGGCGAGCCTGCGCGGGTCGGGGCAGACGACGGTCGCCGTCATGACGGCCGCCCCCTCGTGCCTCTTCGCGTCGACCTCGACCGAGAGCATGCCCTCGGCATAGGTGTCCTCGCCGGCGTCGACGACGCGCAGGCGCACGACCCGGTGCGCCATGCGCAGCAGGGACGTGACGAGCGAGAGGACCCCGGCCCTCCCGTCGGCGACCGCGCAGAGGTGGAGCGTGACGGTCCGCGCCGAGTAGAGGACGAAGTCCTCGGAGACGGCGTGCGCGCCGTCGCCGGACTGGCGCTCGGTGAGGGACCACTTGGGGTCCGGCGTGGACCACCAGCCCTCGATGCCGTCCGAGGTGACGAGGAGGCCGGAGGACGCGTCGCGCCCGCCGAGCCTCAGGGTCTCGCCGCCGCAGGACAGCTCCGCGAAGAGCGGCCTACGCATAGGCCCTCGCCTCCCTCATGGCGTTGCGGTAGATGGTCGGCGCGGCCGTGTAGAGGTCGGAGTCCGCGCGGACCACCTTGGTGCTGAAGGTCTGGTTGACGACGGTCCCGGCGCCGGCGGCGGCCGGCAGCGGGGCCGCCGCGGCGGACATGGCGCGGCCCAGGCCCAGGGCGCCGCCGACGTCGGGGCCCGGGAACGTCATGGACGCCACCTCGGTGACGGCGGACACGGCGCCCCTCATCGCCGCGACCACGCCGCGCTCGCCGCCCGCGATGCCCCTCTCCATGCCGGCCATGGTGAAGCGGCCGATGGAGGCGAAGACCTTGGACGGCGAGTGGATGCCCAGGAGCCTCTTCGCGGAGTCGATCGCGTTGTTCACCACGCCGGTGATGGCCCCGAGCACCGAGCCGGCCGCGCCCTTGATGCCGTTCACGAGGCCGGTGATGATGTTCGTGCCGATGGAGAAGAGCCTGGAAGGCGCGGACGCGAGGGCCGAGACGATGCTCGTGAGGAGGCCGGACGCCGCGGAGGCGACCGAGCCGATCATCCCGCTTATCCCGCTCGAGAAGAAGGAGACGGCCCTCGAGCCGAGGCCCATGAGGGTCGAGGGGAGGTTCGCTATGACGTTGACGATCCCGTCGACGAGCGAGTGGCCCGCGGACGACATGAGCCCGACGAGCGCCTTGGCCCCGTCGGCGAGGGCCGTCACGGCCTTGCTCCCGAGGTCGGCCCACGAGAACGCGCTCCACACGTCCACGACCGCCTGGATGATCTGCGGGATGTTCTCGACGAGCGTCGGCAAGGCGCTGATGAGTCCCTCGCCGAGCGTCACGATGATCTGGACGGCCGCCTCGAGAATCTTGGGGGCGTTGTCGTTGATGCACCCGGCGATGTTCGAGACGATCTCCGGGACGTGCTCGATGATGGACGGGATGCCGTCGGCCAGTCCCTGGGCGAGCCCGAGGGCGAGCTGTATGGCTGCGTCCGCGATGGTCCCCACGTTCTCGCGCAGGGACTCGGAGAGCTGCTCGATCATCGACAGGCCGCTCTCGATGAGCTGCCCGCCGTTCTCGGAGAGGTAGGACCCGAGCCCGGAGAGTATCTGCGCCGCCGCGTCGGCGAGCACCGGGAGCGCCCCGGTGACGCCCTCGACGATGACGGGCAGCAGGTTTCCGGCGAAGCCCGCGAGCGTCGAGGCGCCCGACGAGAGTCCGTCCGCGAGCGCCTGGACGGCCTGCGCCGCCAAGTCCCCCAGCGACGGCAGCGACTCCGCCAGGATGTTGATGGCGTACTGGCCGACGAGGGCGAAGCTCTCGATGGGGTTCTCGCCCATGTCCCAGAGCTGGAGGAAGCCCTGGACCTTGGACTCGCACTCGTCGATGGCGGCGCCCACCCCCTCGGGGAGCACCTCCTTCACGCCGTCGACCGCCGACTGGAATATGCCCGCGAGCGACTCGGCCAGGGTCGGCCCGAGCGTCGCCACCATGGACGGCAGCTGCGAGGCGAGCGTGGACACGATGACGCCGATGCGGGGGACGATGTTCGAGGCCGCCGTCACCACCGAGTCGGCGAGGTTGCCGGTGAGCCCGGCGATGTCGGCGGAGTCGTCGCCCAGGCCGGTGAGCCAGTTGTCCCACGCGGCCTTCATGGAGTTGACCGAGCCCTCGATGGTCGTGGCGGCCTCGCGGGCCGTGGTGCCGCCGACCTGCATGCTCTCCTGCATGACGTGGATCGCGGCCACGATGTTCGAGAAGCTCAGCGAGCTCGAGTCGACCGTGACGCCCAGCTTCTGCTGGACGTCGGTCATCTTGGACGCGTCGGAGATGAGCCTCTTCATCTCCGACTGCGTGCCACCATAGCCCAACTTGCAATGTGTTGGCTCCGCTTTGTTCTCTCGGCTTATGGCGGAAGTTCAGACTGTCGCTTCACCCCGTCGGGTGCCGTCTCGCTCAGTCGTTCACGCTGGCATTACCCTTGCGCCCTGTCTCCCCGCCGCGGGGATTCCAAGTCGATCAGAGACGGTTCGCATCGCGCCATTCGTCTATGCGGCGCGTGCCCCCATGTAGTTAAGGTTGTCGAGCATGGTGTAGTTCTGCTTTGCGAAGCCCTGGTAGGCGTTCTGTATGTCCTGGATGTTGGTGCCGAAGGTGTTGGCGTTGTCGCTCATGTCGACCATCGCCATGTCGGCGTAGTCGGCCGCCTTGGCCGTGTCGTTGCCCAGCGACGTGATGAGCGCCGCCGAGAAGGACGTTACGCTCTCCATGTAGGCGTTGGCCGACATGCCCGCCGTCTTGTAGGCGTTGGACGCGTTGGCCAGGACCTTGTTCTGGCTGTCCTCCAGGACCTGCCACCTGTCGCGGCACTCGTCGACCGACTGACCGGTGAGCGCGGCGTAGTCCTCCACGGACTTGCCCATGTTGCCGAAGAGCTTCTGGATGCCGCCCACGTTCTGCTCGTAGGCGCTGTAGGCGTCCAGGGCCGACTTCGCGATGGCGGCGCCGGCGGCGGCGAACGAGGCCCCGGCGGCCACAGCGGTCTTGGCGGCCGCGGAGGCTATGCCCCCGACGGCCTTCGACGCCGAACTCGCCGCGTTCCCGAGCCCGGTCTTGACTCCCGCAACCGCGGCCGACATGGCCGCCTTGTCCAGGCCGGGGACGATCGCGAGGTACGCGTCCCCGAGCTTTGAGCTCATGACGCATCACTCCCCTCCACCGCGGTCCTGCCGCGGGACAGGTACTCGCCCATCTCCTCCTGGCTCATGACCATGAGGTCGGGCTTCTTGAACGGGTCGTAGGGCTCGGCCCTCAGCGAGTTGAGGACGCCGAGCAGCAGCGTCTCCCCGCGGGTCCACCCGGCTGCGGGCTCGACCGTGCCGAGGCACAGCGACCCGGCCGGGAGGCAGGCCGCCAGCGCGGCGGCCTGCTCGACCGAGACCGTGCCGTCGAGGACGCGGTCCCAGTCCACGCCGTACGTGCGCTGGAGGTCCGCCCTGAGCTCGGTCGGGTGCCTGCGCCAGAGGCCCGCGAGGACTAGGAGTTTTTTGCCTGCTCCCCGAGGGCGTCGATTACCTTCGTGAAGAAGGTCACGACGTCTACGGCGCGCGTCATGCCGTCGCGGCGCAGGCTGCGCTTCACGTTGGCGTACTGCTCGTCTCCGAGCACGTAGCGCATCGCCTTCGGAGCGGCCGCGACGCTGTCGTCCATCTCCCCGATGAGCTCAAGGAACTCGATGGTCTGCAGGCGCTCGGGGTCGACCGACACGGGGATGCCGTCGACCTCCACGCACGCCTCGGCCATCACTCGGCCGCCTTCGCGAAGTGCTTGTAGGCCTTGTAGCCGGACTCGTCCGGGTAGGGCGTGAGCGTCACCTCGGGGCCGAGCGCGGCGGTGGAGCTGTACGTGTTGGTGCCGACGGAGGTCACCTGGGCGGCGGGCAGGACGTCGCGCTCGATGGTGCCGTTGGACAGCACGTGCTCGAAGACGTAGACGCGCCTGTCGTGCGCGCCGTCGCCGACCTTGACCGTCTTGAGCGCCTGGCCCTCGTCGAGCTCCACGTTGCCCTGGCCCCAGAGCTCCTTCTGGACGGCCGGGTTGCCGTACTCGATGGGCGTGAAGGTGTAGGTGACGTCGTTGCCGCCCTCGATGGCCAGGACGGTCGCGCCGCCGTAGGCCTTGAGGGTGGTCACGTTGATGCTGCCGTTCTCAGCCACGCCGTCCTCGGAGATGTAGCCGAGGGACACGAACGCCTTGTCGAGCGCCGTGGTGGCGTCGGTGGGCACCGCGGTTCCCGCCGGGGCGCTCCACACAGCGCCGCCGGCCGCAGGCTTGGAGTAGACCACGTTCTTTGAGGTCTGTGCCATGTGCCTTCCTTTCCTATCCGTGGAGGGCGCCCTCGTGGCGCGCCTTCCACATGCTTCTCGGGTTCGCCGCGATGACGAGGCCGACCGGGTACGGGCTGGACTTGCCGTGCCTGGTCACGGTCTTCGCGACGAAGTTGGGGTTCCTGAGGTCCTTGAGGCGGGCGGGGGCGCCGACCCTCTCCTCCGACTCGGCGGCAACGCGCTCGGCCTCGGAGAGAAGCGCCGCCTCGAGCTCTGGGGACGTCATGAGCTCGCGCCAGAACTCGCGGCGCATCTCCAGCCGGACGTCGGCGCTCATGCGCTGAAGCCGGCTCGGCCGCGGCCGACGCCGAGCAGCGAGCGCTCCCAGCGGGTGAGCCAGAAGTCGCTGCCGCCCTGCGCCGGCACGCTGTACTGCGCCGACTGGTCGGTGTAGGTCGTCCACGAGGACTCTGCGCCCGTGGGGTCGAGCTCGCCCACGGCGCGGCGCACAAGGTTGACGGAGAGCATCCGCATGACCTCGGTCCTCACGGCCTTCGGGTCGCGCCCCGACGCCTCGCACTGCCCGTCGAGCCAGAGTTGCGCGTCGTCGAGCGCCTGCTCGAAGCGGGCGCGCTCGAAGGGCGCCACGTCGCGCCAGGCGCGCTCGACGTCCTCGATGCTGGCGTAGGCCATGGGTCACTCCCCCTTTGGCTTCGCCCTGCGGCGCGCAGGCGCCTTCCTCGGCTCCTTCGGGCGGGCGTCCCTCGCGTCCACGGGGCGGAAGAGCGGGGCGCCCAGCTCGGTGGCGCTGGACACCCTGGTGCCCGTCGGGACGAAGACGTACTCGGCCACGCCTACTCGGCCGCCTTCGTGACCTTGGCGAAGGCGTTGAGGTCGAGGATGCCGATGCCGTAGACGATCTCGGCGCGGACGGCCACCTGGTTCTGGCGCTGGAGGTCGCCCAGGCCGTCGGGGTCGCCGTACTCGATGACGTGCGCGGCGATGCTGCGCTGGACTCCCCAGCGGAACGCGTCGAACTGGCCGACGATGCCGAGGATGTCGGACGCCTTGGGGCTGAGCTCCTTGCCGGAGACGGTGTCGCCCACGGCGGCGCTCATGCCCTCGAAGGAGCCGAGGCCCTGGCCGTAGCCGAGCTCGGGGTAGATGCGGCGCCCGGTGGTGTCGCGCATGGTGGCCAGGCCGAAGGACAGCGTCGGGTCCATGGCGATGCCGGTGGGCGTGTAGCCGTTGGCGATGACGATCTGGCTTGCGGCCTCGATGGCCTCGTCGTACTTGGTGCCGGAGAGCTGGGCTGAGCCGGAGGCGTCGGCCAGGCCCTCGGTGACGGAGGAGGCAACGGTGCCGGTCAGCGGGTTGGCCTTGTGGATGCCCACGATGTCGAGGGCGCGGCCAAGGGCGATGCCGCAGTTCTCCTGGATGTCGGCCATGATGCCGCGCTGGTAGTCCTCGTCGGCCCACATGACCTCGTTGGAGACGCGCACCGTCACCTGGAGCTTGGTGGGCGTCACGGTCTTGTTCGCGTAGGCCGTGGGGGTCGGGGACTTCTCGCCGCCCTCGGCCACGATCTCGGCCTTGGGGGCGCTGGTGAGCACCATGACGTTGGACGTGCCGAACTTCTGCGGCTTGGCGCCGGAGAGCTGGGCGAGGACGGAGCTGGTCTGCGCCTTCTTGAAGACGCCGTCCACGTACTCCTGGGGCATGGTGAAGTTCTTGGTGATGAGCGCTGCCATGTGGCGGCTCCCTTCTGTCTACGTTGCTGTCTACTTGCGCCCGAACACGAGGCGCGCGGCCTCCGCGTAGGGGTCGGCCTTCGCCGGCCTGGCCGCGTCGCCGTTGTCGCGGGTCTGCGGGTAGGCCTTGCCGCCGAGCGCTTTGGCGAGGAGCTTTGCGTTCTCCTCGGCGTCTCCCTCCATGCGGGAGAGGACGTCGGCCGGCACGCCGTGCTTCTCGGCCGCGGCGGCGACCGAGGCGTTGCGCTCCTGGGCGGCCTTGAGCTCGTTGAGGGCGGCCTCGCTCTGCTTTGCGCGCTGCTCCCACTTGCGGCTCTCGGCCTTCCAGTCGGTGCGGGGCCTCTGCGGCTCCCTCGGCGCCTCCTCCTGCTCGGTGCTCTGGGTCTCCTCGGCCGCTGCGGCCTCGGCTGCCTCTGACATGCTCGGCTCCCTTCTCTTCCGTCCCATGCGGGACGCCTTGCCCCATGCGGGGCGGTTCCTTGTGCCCATGCGGGCGATATGAAAGAGGCCCCATGCGGGGCCTGGTTCGATGCGTGGCACGCCATGGAGGTGTCGGGCCCCCGTCTGCGGTTTTGGAGACCGCCGCTCTGCCGTTGAGCTAATGGCGTGTGATGGTCGGGGCGGCGGGGCTCGAACCCGCACGGGCTTGCGCCCACGTGCTCCTGGGGCACGCGCGTCTGCCTATTCCGCCACGCCCCGAAATGGGGTAAACTGCTTAGTGACGGACCCGTGGGTTAAGCACCCTAGCGGTCCGTTTTTATTTGGTGAGTAGGGACACGTGGTTCCTGGTTATCACCATGACGGAGGCAACTCTCTCGTCATCGAGCACGGACGCGACCTTACAAAGCGCCTCTTCTTCCTTCATGTTGCTGAACACGAGGTCAATCAGGTAGTTTGGTCCTTGGTGCCTCTTCTTGAGCATGTGCTGGGCGATCTTGTTCGGGTTGCTTGAGGTGACTCTCTTGAAGTCCCACGTCTGACCGTCGATGAGGGCGTCGGACGTGTTCCCGTCAACGACGATGTGCTCATCTGGGTTTCTGAATTGCACGTCATGGCCGAGCGTCGACATCCACTTCGCCTCTTGGAGCTCTTTGCCCGTCAGATGGCAGCCTGGCTCGACAGAGACCATCCCGGAGCTAGAGACCATGCCAAGAGCTGATTCCTCGTCACTTCTGAAGGCCTCCTCGAGCTTGATGCACTCATTTGTCAGCTCTTCCCGAGACCCGATGACGAGCTTGCCGTCAAGCCGGAGGCGCGACGCGATTCGGTCGCTCCACCGTTTGGCGTCCCTCGGGTCGTGGCCCTCGACGAGCGTCTCCCACTTGTCCCCCGAGTAGCTTGGCACCACCTTGCAGGTGCAGTGCCGGTGCCACTCGTTGAACGCGCCGGCGCTCTCGCGGCTCCAGTAGACGGCGCCGCGGCCCGCGAGCATGAGGCAGAAGGCGCACGTGTTGCGGCCGCTCGTGACTCGGGCGAAGCGCACCCCCTTGGCCTTGTCCCTCCTGGCGTTCCTGAGGACGGTCGCGTTGAGGCTCCTCATGGCGTCGTTGGCCGCGAACTCGCCGCACATGGCGGCGAAGCCGGCGAGGTCCCCCGCCTGGTACTTGCGCACCTGGTAGCGGGCGAGCGTCTGCACGGCGTCCGACGAGTAGGCGGGCGCGGTGACCGCGCGGTCGAGCGCGGCGCCGTTGGCCCTGCCCTGCGCGTCGTACCACTCGGCGGCGAGCGACGCAGCCTCCTTGTCGTGGCGCTGGACGGCGCCGCGCATGATGCGGGCGGCCTCCTCGCGCGCCTCAGCCACGGAGGCTCCCGGGTGCTCATTGAGCCAGTCGAGGACCGCGTCGCGCACCTCCGCCTCCGCGACCGACCTTATGGACTCGACCGCCTCGTTGTAGGCCCGCCACTGGTCGGAGGAGATCACGAGCCGTCACCGGCCCGCGGCTGCGCCTGGGCACCGCCCGAGAGGTCCAGTCCTGCCTGCTGGGCGGCCTGGGCCACGGCCTGGCTGGACTCCCAGCGGTCGCGGTCGGCCTTGAGGCGCACCTGCTGGTCCTCGGTGAAGCCCGCCTCCTCGATGGCGACGTCGGAGGTCGCCAGGAACGGGAACGTCGAGCACTTCTTCATGATCGCGTCGCTCTCGGCGGACGCGCTTGTGGTCTCCGGGCGCTTCATGTGGACCATCACCGAGCGCTGGGCGTCGGTGAGCCCGTCGATGCCGCAGTCGGAGTCGACGGCCATGAGCATGAGGGCTATGCGCCGCAGCACCCGCGAGTTCCGCGCGTTGACGGACTCGGCGAGCGCGATGAGCTTGTCCTTGGCGGCCGTGAGCGCCTCGGCGGAGGTCGGGTTGGAGTCCTGCGTCAGCAGCTCGGAGATGGGGATGGAGGCCGCGGCCGCGAAGTCCGTCGCGAGCGAGCGCTTCACGGACAGGATGGGCTCCATGGACTGCTGCGTGAAGTTGCCGAACTGCGGCGAGGAGCCGGTGTCGGGGTTGTCAGTGGCGAGGATCGCGGCGTCCGCGGAGAACTTCCACTTGTTGTCGGCGAAGGCCTTGAACTGCTCCTCGGTGAGGCCCGTCGCCCATTTCTGGCCGAGGGCCGTGAACTCCGACGCCACGTGCAGGTTGAGGGCGTTGGCCATGTACTCCTGCACGATGGAGCGCATCGGGCGCGTGAAGCGGGAGCGGCCGAGCGGGTGGGTGCCGTCAGGGCGGAAGGGGAGCGCGACCATGCGCGGCTCGCCCATCGCGTCGGGCAGCCACTCGGCAGACCACGCCGGCGAGGTCCCGTCGCGGGTCAGCTCCCAGCAGCCGAGCGACGTGTAGAAGTCGACCTTGGACGGCACGGTGTCGCTCGCCTCGTCGCCGGTGACGACGCGCCTTCGGGCGCGGTCGACGATGGCGAAGCCGCAGCGCAGCCTGCCGTGGGCGTAGTCCCACAGGCCCGCGGCGCCCGTGGCGGTGTGCCAGCGCACGCAAGCCCCGACCTCGTCTCGGCCGACGACGGCGAACGAGACGCCGGTCACCAGCGCGTCGGTGAGCGCGGACTGGTAGCCCTGCGCGAGGTCGCATCGCTCGGCCAGCTCCCGCAGGCGCGAGCCGTCCGCGTCGTCCGGGAAGACGAAGCCCGCGAGGCGGGAGCGCTCCACGACCGACTGCACGGCGACCTCGGGCCACGGGCAGCCTATCCTGAGGCCCTTGTACTGGTCGGGGACCAGGGTGGGGACCTTGTGCAGCGGCACGGTGCCCTCGTAGACCTCGTAGAGGTCGAGGTTCCTGCGCTCGTTGGCGCCGAGCACGGCCACGCACTGCGCGAGGTCGCGGGCGTCCGAGGCGGCCATCTCCCCGATAGCCGGGTCGCCCTCCCACGCGAGCAGGGCGTTGTGTATCCCGTTGAGCTCGGATGCGTCGCTCATCCCGCAAGCCCCTTCCTGCTAGGGTCGCGCCGGGAGGTCCTGGCCGCCCAAAGGGCGAGGGCGGCGGACTCCACCGGCACGGACGTCGAGTTCGGGCCGTCGCCGAAGGCGGCGGCCCCGTTCCTGCCCACCTCGCGCCTGACGGAGCGCGTGGCGCTCTCGTCGAGGGCGGGCGACTCTATGTGGGTGACCTCGCGGGCGCGCACGGCGTCCACGAGCATCGAGGCGGCCGCGACCACGTCGGCGGCGCCGCACCCGGGCAGGGCGCGGGCCGGCATGCGGCCGTCGCGCAGCCTCTGGCAGAGGGCGGCGGCGCCCGAGCGGCCGTCGACCGCCACCATGGCGCACCCGGCCGCCCTCTTGAGCAGCCAGGCGGCGAGGCCGTCCACCCCGCGCGACGTTCCCGCGACGTCCACGAGCTCGACGTGCGGCGCGCCTCCCCTCGGGAGGACGCACGCAGACAGCGCGTACATGGAGCCGTCGGTCGAGAACTTCACGCCATAGGCGAGCTTCCCCTCGCGAGCGGCGTCGGCGGGTGCCACCAGGCAGCCCTCCCACGCGCCGGGGTCGATGAGCGGGGGCGCCGAGGCCGCGCCGGGGCGCCACCAGCCGAGCCGCTCGCGGGCGAAGCCGTCGCGGCTCATGGTGGCCACCTCGTTGCGGACGGCGTCCTCGGTGATGCGGCTGCCGAGTGCCGGGTTCGTCTCGTAGGCGAGCCCCACGAGCTCGTCCGCGGTCGCGCCCTCGGGGGGCAGCTCCGGCACCGCCCACTCCATCCACCAGGCGGAGCCGGGGTCGTCGGAGTGCGCCGTGTCGTGCATTCGCGCGAAGACGGTGCCCGGGCAGCTAGCGTCAGGCGGCGTCCCGATGTAGATGACCTGGGGGGCGCCGTGCGGTCCCGCCGAGATGATGGGGAGCATGGCGTTCGCCTGCGCGTCGGTCAGCTCCTGGGCCTCGTCGACGACGAGGACGTCGCAGGTGCCGCCGCGGCTGCCGCTGTTCGTGCGGGTGACGAACTTGATCCTGCCGCCGCCCACGAACCCGATGCGCTCCTTGCCGGGCTGCCTGTAGGGCCTGCCGTCGAGCAGGTCGGCGAAGTCCGGGTAGCGCTCGGCGTCGGTGAACACGTCGCAGAGCATGTCGAAGAACTCGTGGACGGTGTCGCCGTTGTGGGCCGAGTAGGTGACCGCCATTCCGCACATGGCCGCGCACCACACCGCGTACCACCTGGCCGCGTAGCTCTTGCCGTTCTGCCGCGGCTTGCAGACTCCCGTGGTCGTCGCGGCCGGCCTGCCCGACGCCGTCCGGGCGAGGTACGCGTCCATCTCGTGGCGCTGCGCGCCGTCGAATGTGAAGCCGTAGCCCCCCAGCGTCTCGACGCACTCGGGGCCGTCGGTGTGGTCCCATCCCCCGAGCACCTCGAAGGTCGGCTCCTGGCGCCCGAGCCTACCCATTGACGATCTTCAGGTGGCGCTCCCGGGCGAGGGCCAGGGCGGACGCCTCGGCCCGCGACGAGCCCGCGGCCCTCTCCTCCATCTCGGCGATCCTGTCCTGCACCTCGATGAAGGACTTCACGATCGCGGCGTAGTCGCGCCCCGACGCGGTGTTCTCCAGCTTCCTCGCCATGTCCAGGCGGAGCGCCTTGTAGATCGTGGCGGGGTCGTCCCGCCGGCACGCCGTGGTCAGCTTTACCATCGCGGTGACACCGCCTCTCGGTGCGTGGAAAAACCTGTCGATGCGGAAAATCGGGGGTCCGCGCTGTTTTCCGACTATGCCTGAGGGGTTCGGGCGCGGGGGCGGGAGGGGCATCCCCCCTACCACTCGCGGCTCCTCCTCACCGGGAGGCCGCGGGCTCCCGCGTCCCCCGGCATCCTGTTGCCCCTCTTCGCGTTGCAGATGCGGTGGGCGGGCGCCACGTTGCCGGGATCGCAGGCAGCGGCCCTCCTCATCTCGGGCGGCAGGCGGCTGACGGGCACGAGCTCGTCGAGCTCGAAGCTCATGGGGTCGCCCGCGGGCAGCGAGTAGTCGATGGGCCGGCCGCATATGTGGCACGGCATCCCCATCGACGCCACCTGGGCGCGCAGCTTGTCCCTGGCGTACGAGCGCCTGCAGTTGCCCACGGCTAGCGCATCCGGTCCATCGGGCTGCGCTCGTTGCGGAAGCACTCGGCCATGCCCTCGTAGCGCAGGGACTCCCCCTGGGCGACCGCCCTGGGGCTGCGCGCCCTGCGCTCCCGCCTCACCGTCACGCCCAGCGCGCGCAGCATGGCGCGGCTCATGAGGGTGTCGTACCTCAGGGCGATGGACTCGAGTACCCGGCACGGGAGCATAGGCGGCTCCTCTGGTCATGAAGAAGGCCCCGGGTCTCCCCAGGGCCTTGCGTTGATCTTCCCGTGCGCTTTCGCACAGCCTACGTTATACGCTGCGAATGCCCGGCACTGACTGGTAAAACCTGGTAACGCCTGGTAAATGTTCCGCGGCTAACCCCTCCGCTTCCTCGCCTCCATGTCGGCGCGGATGAGGGACTTGAGGTAGCCCTGCTTGTTCTCCTGGGCGCAGAGCCATTCCCAAAGCTCGCGCTCGGCTGGGTAGAACCTCGCCGTGACCTGCTTGACCGACTTCTTGCGGTACGCCTCCTGCGCCCTCCTCTGGGCATCCGTGAGCGCCATTACTTCCTCCTTCCCTTGTAGATGCGTATGGCTATCGTGGCCGCGACGAACGAGGCCACGAAAAGGAGAACGCGCCTTGCGTCCATGGTCGAACCTCCTTAGAATCTGGGTAGCCGGTGGCCCGCCCGCTAAGACGGGCCACCGAGTCCTTAAGACCTCTTGAAGTGCTTTCCGGGCGGCTTCGGGGTCTTTTTCTTTTGCCGGTCGACCAGCTCCTGAACCAGGACGGCGAGGACCGCGCCGTAGGTCGTGACCAGCAGGTCCTTGATCAAATCATTCATGGCGACCACCTCCTTTCGATGTCTATATTATAGGGCATTACATATAATAATGCAAGGGCATACCCTATATATTTCGACACAAAAATACCCCGCCGGCCTGAGCCGACGGGGGAATAAGGGCTATTCCAGCTTGGCGGGAAACTCGTACACGAGCCTCAGCAGCATCTCGGTGAAATCGAGCAACCGCGTCGCGGTCGCGCCATCCATGAGGGCGATCTCGTGCGTCGCCTCGTTACCGGTCTTCCTGATTGCGTCGACCCATCCTCGACCGTTCGGCGGTATCCACCCGTGGTCCCCGAGGTAGTCGATATAGGAGAGGAACGACCCGTTCGGTTCCGCCCCCTGCTCGACGGCGACGTTCATGAGGAGCTTCCTCATGCAAAGCACGGCCGCGGTCGGGGCGTTGTACTGGACGCAGCGGCGAACCTCGGCGTAGAGCTTCGCGACCGCGTCGGGTAGCGACTCGACCTCGTGGCCGTACGCCGGGGCCGGGACCTGCTCGAGCACCCCGCGGTCGGTGAGGAAGACCGTGGGCCTCTGACAGCTCGGGCAGATATAGATGATCTTGTCCTCGGCCTCGTTGAGGTCGCGCCTATACCCCACGTTGCCTCCGACCTCTCTGCCGCAATAGCCGCACGTCCACCCCATCGGGTCGTTCTCGACCGTGCTGTACCACCCGAGAGCCATGGTTCCCCTTTCATTTTTGTCGTTATTCTAGCCCTCCTGCGCCGCGCCCAGCCCCTTGGTCATCGCCCACATGCCGTAGGCGTCGCACACGTCCAGGGCCGCGTCGACGGTGTACCGCGCCCACTTGTCCTTCACGCCGCACTCGCGGCACACCTCGGGCCAGGTCGCGGCGGCGCAGAAGCGCCACCACATGACGTCGGCGGCGGCCGAGCCCATGAGGGCGTCGACGCCGCCCATGCCCGTCTGGTCGTCCCCGTAGATCACGGAGCACGCGCGGTCGATGAGGGCGTAGTCGGCCTCGCGGCGGCGGGCCACCCGGCGCTCGTAGTCGATGCGGGCGTCCACGCGCCCGGTGCCGTTCACGTCGGCGCGCGACCCCTTGCCCTGCGCGTCGTAGCCCTGGGCGCGCACGCCCTCGGACTCCTCCATCTCCCTGAGGCGGGCCGAGATGCGGTCGGCGTCCCTTGACGCCTCCCGCACCGCCGAGAAGAACTCCCTCGCGTCCGCATAGCCACAGCGCTCCATCAGCCGCCCGCCCTCCCAGGTAAATTCGTTTACCTGGACATCTTAGCAGGTCGAGCCTGCAAGTCGGCGACGTAGCGCACGCCCATGACCTCTATGGGCTCCCCGAGCAGGGCCGAGGCGCGGATGCGGTCTAGCTCCTCGCGCGGCCCCTTGTCGAGCGACCGGGACTCCCGCGCCTCGATGAGGTCGGCGAGCACGACGGCGAGCGGCTTGTCCTGCCTGTGCCGCCACCACGGCTCCACGGCCGCGCCGATCGCGGCGAGCGTGCCGACGCCGCCCTGCTTGTGCTTGCCGTGCGCCGCCGAGGCGACGCCGGTGGTGGAGTTGCTGAGCCTGCGCAGGTTGCGGGCGCACTCCCTCCTGACCTCGTCGGTCGGCACCTTCCTCTCCCTCTCCGTGAACATAACCTATTCAACCTTCTCACTTGTTTTCGGAAAACTACTTCTTTTCCGCCGCATAGACGGCGTGCCGAGGCCCCGACGGCCCCCGCCAACTGGGGCGGCGCGGCGCGAAGGGGCCCCGGCTCCTCGGGAGGGCGCGGCACGCGCGCGGCACGCCCTCCCCGGCCGTCAACGTCCCTCGCGGCGCTCGAGCAGGGACACCCTGCCCTCGAGGTCGGCGACGTCGTTGGAGACCTCGTTGACGTCCTCCGAGAGCTCGCGCAGCCACGCCGAGACGAGCAGCAGGCAGGCGGCCAAGCCCAGGGCCGCGACGAGGGCGAGCTCGTCCCAGGCGCTCACAGGCGCCACCCCTTCCGCCTCAGGCGCCGCTTGTAGGCGGCGTTCGCCTTGTCGTAGAGGCCGATGAGCCCGCCCACGGCGAGGAGCGCGAGTCCCAGGAGCAGGTACACAGGCGTGAGGAGGACGTCGATGAGCTCAGGCTCTTCCCTCGGGTACGGCACGGTCGCCCTCCTTCCACATGTCGCATCTCTCCCATCCCTCGACCGGGTGCCTCATGCCGGCCTCGCGCACGCACATGTGGCCCTCCCTGGCCTTCACCTCGTAGAGGCACGTGCGGCACGTCCTCGGGTCGGGCTCGACGTCGGCGTAGATGTCCGGCGCGGGCTCGTTCTCCTTCGTTCCCATCGAAAAATCCCCCTTCACAGGTTGTCGAGCGCCCTCAGGATGCCGTCGGCCCATACCCGCACGTCGGCGGGCGAGACGGGCAGCTTGGAGCCCGCTATGAACCGCAGCCTGTCGGCCATGTCCCTGAGGTCCCTCTCCCCGACCGACTCCCTCGCCTCCGGCTCCGGGCGGACGCCTCGGAGGATGGCGGTGATGAGCGTGTCGTAGCTCTCCATCGTCCGTCGGGCGCTCCGCGACCCGTAGGCGAACCGCTCCTGGGCGGCGTCGTACTTCTTCTCGGCCCAGTCGAGCCAGTCCCCGACCGTCGACCTAGTCGTCCCCATCGCCGGTCACCTCCGCGCCGCACGCCGGGCAGTAGTCCCAAGGGCCGTTCTCGACCGACCGCATGTCGAAGTCGGCGCCGCAGCTCGAGCAGACGTAGTACGTCTCGGTGACTCCGTCCTCGACCCTGCGCATCTTGCACTTGGGCGGTTCGACGAGGCCCGCGAGGCGCCTCATGACCTGCCTCCACGTCCCGTCCGGGACGCCGACGATCTCGGCCAGGCGGCGCTGGAAGCTCTTGCCCCGAAGGTCATCGTTTGCGCACAAGCGGAGGTGCAGGGCTATCTCGGCGCGCCCCTTCTCCTGCGCGCTCATTCGGCCACCTCCTCGCTGAAGGCCTCTTTCATCAAAATCCTAAAGACGACAGAGCAGTCGCCAAAGTCGCACGCCATTTCCGGGTCCCCGAAAATCATCTCGCTCAACTCTTTGCACGACTCGCATGGGAATCCGAAGCCCCGCTCCTCGTCGAGCAGGATTCCGAGCGCGGCCTTCGCCTTGTAGCTCAGTCCCTTGTGGCAGGTCGGCGGGACAGTGGACGCATCGTTGATTGACCTCTTCGTCCGTTCCTCCGGCATCAGCTCCACCGGGAAGAGCGAGAAGGCGACGTACCCGTCGGCAAGGCCGCGGAAATCGCGGAGCACGTAGCCGATGCGGTATCTCTTCCCGTTCAACCGATGCGGAACCCACTTGCCGTCTTCGTCAACGACGACGAACTCAAAGACGTCGCCGGACTTGAAGTCCCTGTCGTTCAGACGAACCTCGAACGTCTTCTCCCCGCGCAGAACCTCGTCGGCGTACTTGGGCAGGATTTTCAGATTGACGTCGACCTCGCTCATTAGACCACCTCCGCGCCGCAATTCGGGCAGTACTTGAAGTCCCTCGTCTTTCCCTCGAGGTTCGTCGCCGGATAATCGAAGAACGTGCCGCATTCGGAGCAAACGAAGTCCATGTGGGCGGAGTCGTAGTTCATCTTGCACGTCGGGCGGTCGATGAGGTCGGCGACGTGGTCCACGCAGCCGGAGAACATCCAGCAGCCGTTGCTCCAGTCGAGGTCGAGAACGGTGACAAAGTCGTAGCTGTCGACCACGGGGCCGTCGCCGAACTCATAGCGCTTGATGTTTCGCAGGAGCGACGCCACTTCTCGTCGCTCTTGGCCCGTCACTCGCATGGGGCAAAGCTCCTTGTTCTCGTTCATTCGACCGCCCCCGCGAGTCGCTTGGCACGTGCGATGACGTCCCTGCACACGTTCTCTTTGATCTCGCCAGGCATGTGCCAGTCGAACGGCTTGATTTCGTGGTCGATGCCGCGTTTCCTGCAGTAGGAGGCGATGTCCTTGTCTATGAGGTCAAAGAGGTCGTCTTCAAGCCTCTCCCAGGAGTCGGGCCTCTCCAGGTAGAGCTCGGAGGCCCCGCTCATCGCCCCCGTGGTGTCCAAGACCATCCACTCGCCGTCGGCCGGGTCGCGCATGTAGCAGTCGACGGCCAGCGCGGAGCCGTCGTGGCGGTAGAGGGTCGCGGTCCCCAGCGGGACGCTCTTGCCGTCGGCGTCGACGGGCAGGTCGGCCCCGCCCGCCTCCTCCGAGGCCCGCTGCACGAGCCGGCACATGTCCATGATGGGGAGCCTGAACTCGCCCTCCCCGAGCGCCGCCTGGTTGTCGACGGCCTTGCGCAGCCGCGCGATCGCGTCACTCCCCATCGCCGGCCTCCTTGCAGGCCCTCTCGTGGCACGTGAGGATGTCCCTCACGACCGAGGAGCACGCCGGGCACAGGTCGAAGAACCTGAGTCCGCTCCCCTTGCCCTTGGGCGACATGGAGACGCTGCTCCAGCCCTCCTCCTCCGCGGCCGGCCTGTCGGACATGTCCCCGCAGCCGTCGCAGACGTACGTCGTCGTCTCGATCCTCATGCCTCTCCCTTCTTGCCGGACGTCGCCGGCGGTTTAACCTGGGTTTCATTTGTCCCCGCCCCGGTGCCGGACTCGAAGGCCTCCGCGAGGCCGAGGTCCCGGGCGGGCGTCAGGTGGCCGTAGTAGGCCGCCGTGGTCTCGATGCTCGAGTGCCCCATGCGCTTCTGGACCGACGAGAGGTCGGCCCCCTCCTCGAGGAGCTCGGTCGCGTGGGCGTGCCTGAGCGCGTGGGGCGTCCTGTCGGGCAGCCCAAGGTCCCGCTCCGCCTCGTGCAGGAGGTCCCTCAGGGCCTTTGGCCGCATCGGCTCGCGCCGCCCGCCGACGAGGAGGTCTTCGGGCCCGAGCCCCTGCGCCGCGACCTTCGAAGCGACGCGCCGGGCGCAGGCCGGCCCCAGGCCCACGCGCCTCGCCCTCTCGTCCTTCGCGAAGGGCTGGACAGCGAGGCGGGGGCGCTCGACAACGGTGGCCGCGACGAGCAGGTCCGGGACCTCGGGCCTCACGTCCCGGGCGCGGATGGCCAGGCACTCGCCGATCCGCACGCCGGTGTCGGCCATGAGCTCGAGGCCGAACGCGGCCTCGGCCCGCCTCCCGCCGCCCTCGCTCCCGGGCCCGCGCAGCCACCGGCGCAGGGCCGGGAGGTTGGCCGGGTCGAAGAGCCGGCCCTCTATCGGGCGGTCGCGCCGGGTCCTCGGGTGCGAGACTCCCGCCATGGGCGAGGAGGCGCAGATGCCCGAGTCGACCATCCAGCGGAAGGCCCCGGAGAGGAACTGGTGGTAGGCGTCGATCGTGGAGTCGGCGAGCCCCCGGCCCCGCAGGACGCGGTAGGCGGCCATGACGTCGCGGGCCGTGACGTCGGAGGCGGGCACGTTGGGCAGGATCTCGCCCAGGCGCCTCGCCTTGCCGGCGTACTCGTGCGCGGTGTTGGCCTTTGGCGTGCCGGACCTGGGCGTTCCGAACGAGGCCACCCAGTCGGCGTAGAGGGCCAGGGAGTCCGCGACGCTGCCGCCGCCCTTCGCCGCCCCGGCCGCCCAGCGCTCGGCCATCTCGCGGCACTCGGCCTCCGAGCGGGCCTCGGGGAAGGCCCTCTGGGGCCGGATGCGCTTGCCGGTGGCCGAGGAGGTGCCGAGGTAGGCCCTCGCCGTCCAGGTGCCCGACGCTGAGCGGAACACGCTCACGCCCGCCATGCGCGCCCCTCGCGCGAACGTCCGGTACCCTCTAGGATTTTCATTTATATATTCTCCTTCTTAATCAAAGAGAAAACTGGGCAGGAGACTCGGGCGTTTCAACCCTTGATTTCAAGGCTTGCAACAACCCTTGTTGCCAACGTCGTTTCTTGCCTTGATTGCTCGCTAGAAAACTGGCTAGATAACTAGGCACTCGGCCCGTCCCTTTTCCGCCTCGCCCGCGCCATGCTCTCGGCCCGGCTGCGGTAGCACTCGTGCTGCGCCGAGACGTCCGGGCACACGACCATGCGCCGGCCCCACTCCTCGGCGTCTATGCCGCCGCGGGACGCGACGTCGTCCAGGAGCGAGAAGAGCGACTTGGCGGACGTGTTGAGCTCGCGGGCGATCGCCCCGGCCTCGCGCCTGTCGGAGAGGTCGAGCATCCCGTCGTCCGCGTCCATGAGGAGCTGCCTCAGCGCCACCCAGCGCCCGTAGGCGGCCCAGCCCGCCGAGCCGCCCTCGCCTATGAGGAAGCGGCTCTCGGGCGTGCGCACGTCCTGGACGTCGAGCTTGAGCCAGCGCGGCCCCCGGTACTCCTTGGGCGAGCTCACAGCGCCCTCCTTATCCCGGCGGCACGCACGGCCGGGTAGCCCTCGGCGCACTCCCAGCCAGCGAGCGTGAAGAATGCGTGGCCGAGGACCCGCATGACCGCCCCCTCGTCGCCCTTGGCGCACGTGACCGTCGCCGACACCGGCGGCATGAGGTGCCTGCCCGTCACCTTGTCTATGTGGTTCGCGGCGGGCGCGAACCGGTAGAGGACCGAGACGGTCTCCTCCATGTCCTCCCCCGACGACGCCTTGGCCCACCGCGCCGCCTCGGCGGCGCTCACCGTGTTCGTCCCGCCCTCGAAGGCGGGCCTGTCGGCGAGCCCCTTGCCCACGCTCGCGGACATGGCCCTCCTCGCGGCCGCCACGGCGGGCGACTCCGTTTCCTGGCCGTCCATAGGCGGCCTCCTTTCGTTTAAGTTGGCGCCACGCTAGAAAAGCGGGCGCTAAGATGTGTCCAGCAAGACAGCCACCCATGCCCGAGGAACGAGGCCGCCATGAACGATTCCGCTAGAAGCGAGCTCTCGAAGATCGACGCGAGCCTGAAGCAGGTCTCGAGCTCGATAGACAAGATCGCCGGCATTCAGAAACGGGCCCCCGAGAAAGAGGGGGCCAGGAAGGCCATCGACGTGGACGCGCTCACGGAAGCGGAGGTCGACGAGCTGAAGGCGCTCATTTCGGTCGAAGACCCGATTTCGTATTCCTTCGCAAAGATCAGCGAGGACGCGTCGTACGCCGGGATGTACTCGGAGCTCTCGCGTCTGGGCCTCGTCCTCCTGGACGCCGACGGGAGCGTGTTCCTCGTAACCAAGAACGCCAACTGGGCCGTTGAGAAAAGCGCGCAGCGGGTGGCCGAGCGGGAGGCCGACGTCGCGCGCCAAGAGGCGCACGACCGCAAGATGACCTTGATTGCGGCCGCCGCAGGCCTCGTCGGTGCCATCATCGGCGCCGTTCTTACGGTAGCGCTCACGTACTGGTTGCTACCTAAATAAACGAATCAAGAGCGCGGCAATTGAGCCTATTGCCATGCCGCCGAGAAAGTTCGTGAGGAAGATGGGCCATCCGTCCTTGAAGACGGAGACCCACTCTTCTTTCGTCTCTTGTTTCATTCGGACCACTCCAATCAAAGAAAATGGCACCCGCGATAGGATTCGGACCTATAGCCTCCGACTTAGGGGGTCGGCGCTCTATCCGGTTGAGCTACGCGGGCTTAGTTAAGAGAGCGAGCGGCCGCCGCGAGGGGCGCGGGCACGGGTGCGGCGTGTACGGCGCCGCGCGGGCCGATCCCGTTGCGCCCCGGCCCTAGGTGAGGCGGCGGTCACCCGCCGCGCATGGCAGAAAGAAAACGCAAGGCTGGAACCGAGAAGGATTCCCCCAACGGAGAGGGTTCGGCGCCCGAAGGCGCCCGGGCACACCCGTGCCCCTCGCGGCGGCCGCTCGCTTGATAGCATATGGAACTTTGTGACGGCTTCTTACCGTTCGAGAAGCCGACGAATCGCTATTCGGTTGTCAAAGTAGGGTCCACGAACACAAAACCTGTTTATCTCCCCTCCCGGCCCGGAGCCGGGGGCGCGGCCTTCACGGGGCCCGTCCACGCAGATCCCGTCCCCACGTGGGCCCCCGCGCCCGCGGCCCTGGGCCGGGAGGGGGGCATCTAGCCCGTCACGCGGCATCGCCCTTGAGCCAACGGTCTATCTCCCCGTAGGGCACGACCATCCCGCGCTTAGAGCCGAGGAGCCTTTTGGGCACGAGGTCGCCGCGGTCTATGAGGCCGTACACCGTCTTCTTGCCGAGGCCCATGATCAGGGCCGCCTCGTCCACGTGGAAGGCGAGCTTCGGCGGGAGCCCGAGGCGCTCGGCGATGGCGAGGGCGTCCGAGTCGGCGACCCCGCTCACAGCGAAACGCCCCCTCCCTCGACCATGCCCGCGAGCACGACGAGCGCCGCGCCGAGAAGGGCGCAGGCCACCGGGTGCCTCTCGGGCAGCGACTCCCCGTCCAGGGGCGCGGCGAGCGCGAGAACGGGGCCGAGCAAAATGTCTGCTATAGTCATCTCTTGA
>ERZ808240.1943-NODE-1943-length-24030-cov-6.554911_pt1 | contig 24030 bp, 15 predicted proteins | sample MGYA00521084_ERZ808240 | MGnify/ENA primary metagenome ERZ808240 (study PRJEB31516, sample SAMN03275571) | gut metagenome | biome: mammalia-associated habitat; material: feces | host: Papio cynocephalus | place: Kenya | collected 2012-08-06 ... | reverse complement strand
CGATCACTCCCTGGTCGACTACAACCGCGCCGGTGTGCCGCTGATTGAGATCGTGACCAAGCCGATCGAGGGGGCGGGCGACCGCGCCCCGGAGATCGCCGGCGCCTATATGCGTGCCATTCGAGACATTGTGCGTGCGCTGAACATCTCGCATGCTCGCATGGAACAGGGCAATATGCGTGCCGACGTGAACGTTTCGCTGCGTCGTTCGTCCTCCGATCCGTATGGAACCCGTTCCGAAACCAAGAACGTGAATTCCTTCCGCGGCATCGAGAAGACCATCCAGTATGAGATCCGTCGCCAGGCCCAGATCCTGTCCGAAGGCGGAGAGATCCTGCAGGAGACCCGCCACTGGGATGAATCCGCGCAGGCGACCGCCGGCGGTCGTGTGAAGTCCGACGCCGACGACTATCGCTATTTCCCGGATCCGGATCTGGTGATGCTGCACATCACCCCGGAGCATGTCGAGGAGATCAAGGCTCAGATGCCGGAGATGCCGCGCGAACGTCGCAACCGCCTCAAGGCGGAATGGCAGCTCACCGACATTCAGATGCGCGACATTCTCAACGCCGACGCCCTTGATCTGATCGAGGAAACCGTCAAGGCCGGCGCCACCGCCGCGGGTGCCCGTAAGTGGTGGCTGGGCGAACTGAGCCGGGAGGCCAACGCCAAGGGCGTTTCGCTGGAGGAGCTGGCCATCACTCCGGCCGACGTGGCCGAAGTCGAGAAACTGATCGCCGATGGCAAGCTCAATGACAAGCTGGCCAAGCAGACCGTGACCGGCGTGCTGGCCGGCGAGGGCACCCCGTCCGAGGTCGTCGCCAAGCACGGCTACAAGATCGTCTCCGACAACGGCGCCATCGAAAAGGCCGTGGACGATGCGCTCGAAGCCAATCCCGATGTGGCCGAGAAGCTGAAGAGCGGCAATATGAAGCCCATGGGTGTGATCATCGGCGCCGTGATGAAGGCCACCCGTGGTCAGGCTGACGCCAAGGCCGTCACCAAGGTTGTGATGAGCAAGGTCAGGGGCTGAACGGTCGCTGGTCTCTGACTGACGGCAGGCGGGGCGCGGTTCTGGCATGAACGGCGTCCCGCCTTTCCGTATGGCCGGCCCCGGCTGCCTGTTCCCAGTCGATATTCAGGCGTCTGCGCTAGAATAGCCTCCGGTTTTACAACGATCCGATACGACAATCAACAATGATTCAGGGGGGAAGTGCGTATGTCGCTAACCAACGAAATCATTCCGAATATCGCCGATTCAAGGGAACTGCCGGCGAGCATCACCGTACCCGGCATTCGTGGCGAAATGGTCACGCTGCGTCCCGTGACTCTTGAGGATCTGCCACGTATGGACGAACTTGACGCCTACTACAAAGCCTCCGGCATAACCGGCAAGGATGAGGCGGCGGAACGCGCGGTGGTTCACGCATGGGTCCATCGTTCCGTGGCGTGGGAACAGGGGCAGACTCCGGCGCAGTCCGGTGTGGGGGACCCCGAGGCTCGTCGCACGATGGCCTGGGCGATGCTCACCAAAGCGGATCATGACGGTAACGACGAGTCTGATGACGAAGCCGCTGAGAATATGATCGGCATGATTTTCCTCATCGATATTGACGGATGGGGCAAGTCGGCCCGCATTCAGATCGTGCTTGGTCGCGACTACCGCGGCCGCGGCTACTCGCGCGACGCCATGCCGCGAGTGCTGACCTATGGATTCGCCCCGCAGCCGGCCGGCCTTGGGCTGCATCGCATCTGGGTGGCCGTGCCCGAAAAGAACACAAGATCCCGTTCGGTGTACCGCTCCTTGGGATTCGTGCCCGAGGGTACGTCGCGCGATGCCCTGTGGGATGACGAGAACAACAAATACATGGATCAGATCGTCATGGGCACCCTGGCCGATGAGTACGATCCTGTTGCCTCGTTGGATGCCTTTGGCCTGCATCTGATCACCGACAACCCCGGTGTACGTGAGGCGCTGGTGGCGCGTGAGCACTCCCTCGCGATTCAGCAGGGCATCATCGACGCCCTGTCCGATGGCGGGCGGACGGAGTCGGGCTTCGCCGCCGCGGCCGTCACCGCATCCGGTGATGCCGCGGGCCGTTCCCCCGAACGGTCGGTTGGGGCATCGTCGGACGCCGCTGCGGATGGCAAGGCCCCGAAGGCGCATCATCGGTCCTCCATGCCCGACGACAACGACGATGGCCGCCCCCAATCGTGGGCCTATGGTTCGGACGGCAAGTCCAAGGCGTCGAAGCAGGCCTGGTGGCGTAATCTTGGACGCAGCCGGAAGCGTGAGAGCGAGGAGCAATAGTGAGTGCCGAGGATCTCGACAATTATGAAACCGACGCCGAGCTCGCCCTGTATCGCGAGTATCGCGACGTCATCAAACTGTTCACCTACGTGGTGGAAACCGAGCGCAGGTTCTATCTGGCCAACAAGGTCGATTTCAATGTGCGTTCCGCCGGGCAGGACGTCTATTTCGATGTGCAGCTGACCGACGCCTGGGTGTGGGACGTGTACCGTTCCAGCCGTTTTGTCAAGAACGTGCGTATCGTTACATTTAAAGATGTGAATGTTGAGGAAGTGCAGCATTCCGATATCGACATCCCCGACAATATGCGTTGATGGGCCTTTTCGTCCGCTCGTCTGTACCTCGGCTTGCACGGTGGCTCGTATGGCATTTCGCGGCGGCCGGTGTGGCATTCGTGTGCATTGGCGTCGTGAAGGTAATGGCTTCGACGGATTCGTATAGTCTGATGCGGATTCATATTCATCAGGAGGACCAATGACTGACAAGCAGTCCGTAGTGATTATCGGCGGCGGCCCGGCCGGTTTGACCGCCGCATGGGAACTGATCAAGGATGGCGGCGCTGACAAGTACGACGTCACCGTGCTTGAAGAGACCGAGGCGTTCGGCGGCATTTCTCGCACCGTGCACTATAACGGCAACCGCATGGACATCGGCGGCCACCGCTTCTTTTCCAAGGACGATCGCATCATGGACTGGTGGAAGAACATTCTGCCGCTGCAGGGCGCGCCGTCCTATGACGACAAAAAGCTCGGCCGCCACCATGATTTGGAGCCCGGCGGCCCGGATCCCGAGACCACCGACGAAGTGATGCTGAAGCGTCACCGCGTGTCCCGCATTTTCTGGAACCACCGCTTCTTCGACTATCCGATTTCGCTGTCGCCCAATACCTTGAAGGCCATGGGCTTCAAACTGACGATGGTGGCCGGTTTCTCGTACCTCAAGTCCATGGTGCACAAGCTGCCCGAGACGAATCTTGAGAACTTCTACATCAACCGTTTCGGCCGCAAGCTCTATTCGATGTTCTTCGAGGGCTATACCGAGAAGCTGTGGGGCCGTCACCCCTCCGAGATCTCCGCGGATTGGGGCGCCCAGCGCGTGAAGGGCCTGTCGATTCTGGGCGTGCTCAAGAACGCGTTCGCGAAGCTTCTGCCCAAGAAGCGTTCCAATGCCGAGGTCGAGACCTCGCTGATCGAGGAATTCTGGTATCCCAAATACGGCCCGGGACAGCTGTGGGAAACCGTTGAGAAGAACTGCGTGAACGCCGGCGTCAAGGTCATCACCAACGCCAAGGTCGTTGAAATCGACCAGGCCGAGGGCAGGATCAGCAATGTCGTGTACGTCGACAAGGACGGCAACCGTGTGACGCTGAACGGCGACCAGTTCATTTCGTCGATGCCGGTGAAGGATCTGGTCGAGTCGATCGACGCTTCGTCCACCCCCGCTCCGAAAGACATGACCACCATCGCCGAGGGCCTGCCGTACCGCGACTTTGTGACGGTTGGCCTGCTGGTCAAGCACCTCAAGCTGAAGAACACCACCGACATCCCCACCCTCGGCAACCCGCCGATCGTACCGGACTGCTGGATTTATGTACAGGATCCCGGATACAAGTGCGGCCGCATCCAGGTGTTCAACAACTGGAGCCCCTATCTGGTCAAGGACGTCGACAACACGGTGTGGATCGGCCTCGAATACTTCTGCGCCGAGGGTGATGATTTCTGGAACCTGAGCGACGAGGAGGCCACCAAGCTCGCCATCGACGAGCTGACCCGCATGCGCGTGATCAACGGCCCCCAGGATGTGCTCGACTCCCATCGCGAACGCGTGAAGAAGGCGTATCCGGCCTACTTCGACACCTATGACCAGATGGATGAGCTGATCGATTACCTCGACGGCTTCGGCAACCTGTACTGCGTCGGCCGCAATGGCCAGCATCGCTACAACAACATGGACCACTCCATGGCCACCGCCATCGAGGCCGTCGGCAATATCAAGAACGGCAAGACCTCGAAGCAGAACGTGTGGAAGGTCAATACCGAAAAGTCCTATCACGAGGCGAAATAACATCCGATGACGACGTAGCCGTGCGCTCGTACGGCCCGTCCGCCCAGGCGGCTATGAGCTGATCTCAGGCTCGTAGCCGCTTTTGCATGCTGACGCGATCCGGCCGTTTGCATTGGTCGTTATGGCGTTGTATGGTTAACACCGTTCGGTTACGCTGCGCAAGCGTCCGGCGTTCGAGACGGGTCCCCGTCGAATTCATGCTTATATGCCATATGCCCCGCGTTATGCGTGGTGGGCAGAGGCCAAGGAAAGGCATTATCACTGTGGCAACCAGCCAAAATTTAGAGGATATGAAGCTGCCTGAGCTCAAGGAGCTCGCCAAGCAGATGGGTCTGCGCGGCACATCGACCATGCGCAAACCGGCACTGATAGCCACCATTCAGGCCGCCCGTTCCGGAGGCGAGGCGCCCGCCGGCGTCACCGTGCGCGCCCCCAAGACCGATCAGAAGCCCGCCCAGAAGGCTGGGCAGCAGCCCTCCTCATCTGATGATCTTACCGGTTTTGCCGCCGTCGACGTCAAAGAGGACGAGCATCGCCCCGAGACGTCGAAGTCGACGGAAACCGCCGAGAGCCCCGCCCGACAGGCCGTTCCCGCCGACAAGGGCGACGATCAGCGCATCGGCGAGAATGAGTCTCGTCGACGTCCGCGCCGCAAGTCCATCGAGTTGGACATCGATCTGCCCGGTCGCGATGACGACCGGAAGCGTCGCGTGGTTCGCCGCGGCAACAAGCCGCTGGAGGATTCCGGCAAACGCGAGGCCAAGGCGCCGGGCGACCTGTTTGAAGTGCTGGGTATTGACGAGGGGCCCGCGCGGCAGTCGCGCAAGGATCATGTCGCCGGCGATGAGCCGCTGCAGCTGCCCCGCCGCCGACGCCGCAATCAGGATGCCGAGCCGCGCGAGAACGAACACGGCAATGTTCGCGACTTGGATGACATTCTCGCCGCGCTGCCGTCGCGTACAGGCGATGAGGAGAGCGAGTTCCGCCATGCGCGTCGCGACCGCGCCAACCGCAGCGATCGCGAGGATCGCCGTGAGCGTTCCAACCGTCGTGATCGTCGTGATCGCGAGGATCGCCGTATTCGCGAGGATCGCGACTACGACCGCGAAGAGTCCTCTTCGCAGTCGGCGCAAGACGACCTGGTCCCGGTGGCCGGCATCGTCGACGTGCTTGATTCCTATGCGTTTGTGCGTACTTCCGGCTATCTACCCGGTCCGAACGACGTGTACATTTCGATGGGCCAGGTCAAGAAGTACGGCCTGCGCAAGGGCGATGCCGTGCATGGGGCCATTCGCGCGCCGCGCGAGAACGAACGCCGCAACCAGCGTCAGAAGTTCGTGCCGCTGCAGTCAATCGATTCGATTAACGGCATGAGCGTGGAAGAGGCGCGCAACCGCCCTCAATTCGCCAAGCTCACCCCGCTGTACCCGCAGGAGCGCCTGAAGCAGGAGACCACTGCGAATAAGATCACCGGTCGCATCATGGATATCGTCTCCCCGATCGGCAAGGGGCAGCGTGGTTTGATCGTCTCCCCCCCGAAGGCCGGCAAGACCATCACGCTGCAGAACATCGCCAATGCCATCACCACCAACAATCCCGAAGTGCACCTGATGGTGGTGCTGGTGGACGAGCGCCCCGAAGAGGTCACCGACATGGAGCGCACGGTTCAGGGCGAGGTGATCTCCTCCACTTTCGATCGTCCCGCCTCCGACCACACCACCGTCGCCGAGCTGGCCATTGAGCGCGCGAAGCGTCTGGTGGAACTCGGTCAGGATGTTGTGGTGCTGCTTGATTCCATGACCCGTCTGGCCCGCGCGTACAATATCGCCGCGCCGGCTTCCGGGCGCATCCTCTCCGGCGGCGTGGACGCCCAGGCGCTCTATCCGCCCAAGAAGTTCTTTGGCGCCGCCCGCAACATCGAAAACGGCGGATCCCTGACAATTATCTCGTCCGCGCTGGTGGAAACCGGTTCCAAGATGGACGAGGTGATCTTCGAGGAGTTCAAGGGAACCGGCAACATGGAGCTGCGTCTTAGCCGCGAGCTGGCGGACAAGCGTCTCTTCCCGGCCATCGACATCAACGCGTCCGGTACCCGTCGCGAGGAGCTGATCACTCCGCCCGCCGAATTGGCCGTGATCTACGGGCTGCGTCGCGCGCTGGGCGGTATGGAGCCCGAGCAGGCGTATCAGACCTTGGTGCCGCGTTTGAAGAAGACCGCAACGAATCGAGACTTCCTCGCAGCCATTACGTCCACGCTGCCGCAAAACAAGTAGCCGGCGTTCAAGTGATTCCGTAGGGTTTCACGGCGAGGGCGAATATGACGCAAACTGCGGGTCGGGTTCCGAACGGGAACCGGCCCGCGGTATCGTAGAGGCATGAGCGAAACGACGAAAAGCCCTGAAGAAGGTGGCGATTGGCGGAACTCCACCATTGATGCCGCGCAAGCGGCCGAACATCCCGAGGTGGCCGAAGCAGTGGCGAAGATCAAGGCGTTGCGCCAGTCCATCGACAATGTCGATATGGCTGTGATCGCCCTGTTGGCTGAGCGTTTCAAATACACGTCGCAGGTGGGGGTGCTGAAGGCGAGGTCCGGTTTCGCCCCCGCCGATTACAAGCGTGAGGACTATCAGATCGAACGGTTGCGGCGGTTGGCCATCGATGCCGGATTGGATCCGGAGATCGCCGAAATGTATCGCGAGTTCGTGGTCACCGAGGCGAAAAAGCGCCACCAGCGCATCGCCGATGCCGGCGGTGATCCCGGCGTACTCGATGTGTTCGCCTGATGTGTCGGCGACATGGGTGGGGAAAGGTGATATGGCAGCGGTCCGGCGGTTGGCGCATATATGCGTGGACGGTGTGGTTGCGGCGGCATGCGTGGGGCTGCTGATAAGCGTTCCCTCGGGCGGCTATGTCCGTGACGCTCGGACGGTTGCGGCTTCCCTCGCCGCGTTGAACGCCGAGGACACCGCATCGTACGACAAAACGCAACAGGTGTATGCATGGCTGACTCATCGCAATCAAGGTGCGTGGATCGTGAGGAATGTGTTTTCGGTGAACAGCCCGGGAACCATCGTCGACTATGGTGCCGCATCCGGCGGCGCGGCCATTGCCACGGAGGAATCGCGCCGCATCGAGGCCTTGCGGCCAGGGGAGCTGTCCACGCAAACCGTGGTGCGGCCCGGGGGCAAGGAGTTGCCATGGACAATCGATGTGCGGTATAGCCTTGACGGTCCGGATGCCAGCGAGCGTTCGATTGTCGGGGCGGACGGATTGGTGGGCGTGCATGTCAGCGTCGCCCCCAATCCGGTGGCGGACAGCCGGTATGGGCATGACGCGATGCCCTTGGTCGCCTTCACCGTGCCCAAAGACGCGGCTTCGAGTGTTGCCGTGCCAGGCGGAAGGGCTTTGGTCACCGATGATGGCGACCGGTATCTTGTGACGGCATTAGGCGCGGCCGGGCAATCCAATACGTGGGATTGCTATGTGACCGCCACGGCTTTCCGCATGGGCAAGCTGATTGTAGCGGCCGTGCCCGCTGATCGGCAATCCGATGGGCGGGAGGTTGACGCCGCCGCGTTGCGCGACCGGTTCTTGTCGTTGGCCGTCGGTGCGGGCCAGTTGACCGCCTCGGCGGCTGACGGTACGGAGAACGGTGACGCCGACGCCAACGCCGAACGGTACGCGAGTCTGCTCGACGAACTCGCGTCGAAGCGAGATGAGGAACGGGCCGCTGCGGCGCAGGACATCGAGACGACGCATGCCGCGTATGCGCGTCAGTTCGGCGTGTATATCGATCGGTATGTGCACTCGTATGCCGCGCATATGACCATGCCAGCGGGACGGAGGACGCAGATGGGCGCCCTGATCGGCATGACCGGGGAACTGACCGGCGATACGCCGCTGGCCGCGTCCGTCACCGACTTGGCGAATGCGGTGAATGACATGAGCGCCGCCCATGAGCATGAAGGCGCCGCCGATGTGCTGGACACCGTACTCGATGCCATTCGCCGGAATGGTCTTTCCGGGCTTGCGGCGAATCTCAAAGACAGGCAGATCAAGGAACTGTCGGTGGGCAAAACGCGATATGCCGATGGGCAAAGTCAGCTCGCCAATGCGATGATTTCCTTTTCCATGGCCTATACCGATGCTTTTACCGGCTATATTGACCAGGGGTCGGACGTAGTGGCCGCCGTTGGCCAAACCAATGCCGCATTCGGCGACGGCGCGGCGGCGGGGCGATATACGTCGGGGATTTCCACTGCGTTGAGCACCATGGCCAATGCCTCGCGGCATACCGGTATGGCAAATATGCTTGGGGAAGCCATCGAGCGCATTGAAGCGGCCGAGCAGTCGGGGCATGGCGACCAAACCGTGCGGGAGGGTGCCGGCGGAGACTCTCGGGGCGACGACTCCGCGACCAATGGTAGGAGCGCACGGCAGGACGGTATTGCCGCGATGCCGATTTCCGGTGCCGTGCAGCCACAAGATGAGACCCGGTCGCTCAGCGAAGGATCGGGTGATAGTAGCACCCAGATCGCTTCGCTGAGAGATTGCGGAAGCGATCTGCAGGCGGCGGCAAACGCGTTGCTGCCCGCCGGCGCGCAGCCTTCCGACATCGTTCGTGAGGCCCTTGCCGCCAGCGCGGCCCGAGTGGATGGCGTCGCCGACAGTGCGGCCGGCGCCGTCGGCGACGTGGTGTCACCCGATAACAGGCATACCCGCGCGGCGAGTTTCCTTATAGCGTTGCCCGAGGTGGGGGATGCCGACGCCATTGCCGTCCAGCAGGGCAGCGCTCATGCCGCCGAATCGCAGATTCCGGGATTGGGCGCGATTGTAGGCAAATTCATGGGCTGAGATGGCGATGCATCGTCCTCTTTTTATACGAAATGGCCGGTCCCATATGTGATGGGACCGGCCATTTCATTTGGCGCGGTTTTCACGGGTTGCGAAAACCGGGTCGTCAGGCGGTCTGACGGGGCTTCTTCTTCGCCGGCGGTTCGCCCAGCTCGCTGGATTCGATGTCGATCGTCTCATCCGAGGCCTCGTCATCGGCGGCAGCCTCTTCGGCATGCTTCTCCACCAGATCGAACTTGCCGACGACGCGTCCGGCCTGCGCGATGTCATCCATGGCGGAACGAATCGCTTCGGCGCCATTGTGCGCGGCGGACAGCACCACCGACAGGATCGGAGTCTTCATGGAGACCTTGGCCTCGGACTTGATCTTGCGCAGCTGCTCCACGGCCTTGCCTGCCCAGGCGAGGGTGTCGGGGGAGACGCCCATGGCGGCCGCGGCATACCGCTCCGGAGTCGGCCAGGCGGCATGGTGCACGGAACCGGAGCCTGCGTGCATCCAGCTCCACACCTCTTCGGTGGCATACGGCAGATAGGGCGCGAGCAGACGGGCGAAGGCGTCAAGACCCAGCCCCAGCGCGGTGCGCGCGGACTTCACGGCCTTGTCGCTCGGCACCTTGCCATGTTCGTCCGGGGTGCCGTAGGCGCGGTTCTTGACGAGCTCGATGTAGTCGTCGCAGAACTGCCAGAAGAAGGACTCGATGACCTCCAGAGCCTTGGAATGCTCATAGGATTCGAGGTTGTCGGTGGCCTGGCGGATGACCACGGCGAGCTTGGCCATGGCGGCGCGGTCAAGCGGTTCGGTGACGTCGGCTGGATTCCAGGTGGCGGTGGCGGGCGAGCCCACATGATGGTTCTCGTCCTCGCGGCCGATGGCCAGGGCGAACTTGGTGGCGTTCAGCAGCTTGATGGCCAAACGGCGTCCGATCTTCATCTGACCCACATCGTACGTGGCGTCGAGGCCCAGGCGGGCTGCGGCGGCCCAGTAGCGCACGGCGTCGGCGCCGAATTTCTCGATCGGCTCCTTCGGCACCACGACGTTGCCCTTGGACTTCGACATCTTCTTGTGGTCGGGGTCGAGAATCCATCCGGACAGCGTGGTGTTGGACCACGGCAGGCACTGGTTCTCCAGATGGGCGCGATCGATGCTGCTGAACAGCCAGGTGCGGATGATGTCCTGTCCCTGCGGGCGCAGATCCATCGGGAAGGTGGCCTTGAACAGCGCCTTGGACTCCTCGTCCGGCTCGGCCCAATGGGTGACGATCTGCGGGGTCAGCGACGAGGTGGCCCACGTGTCCATAATGTCTTTTTCGGCGGTGAAACCGTTCGGCTGGTCACGCTGGTCCGCGGTGTAGCCGGCCGGCACGTCGATGGTCGGATCGATCGGCAGCACGTCCTCGGACGGGGTGATCGGGTGATCGTAGTCTGGCTCGCCGTTCTCGTCCAGCGGGTACCACAGAGGGAAGGGCACGCCGAAGAAGCGCTGACGGGAGATCAGCCAATCGCCGTTCAGTCCGTGCACCCAGTTCTCGTAGCGCACGCGCATGAAGTCGGGGTGGAAGTTGAGCTCCTTGCCGCGCTGGATCAGCTCGGCGTTCAGCTTGGGGTCGGTGCCGCCGTTCCTGAGGTACCACTGGCGGGAGGTGACGATCTCGAGCGGCTTGTCGCCCTTCTCGTAGAAGTTCGTCATACGCTTGGTCGGCGTCGGCTCGCCGTCCAGATCGCCGGATTCGCGCAGATGGTCGACGATGATCTTGCGGGCGGAGAACGTGGTCTTGCCTTCGGTCTCCTCGAAGATCTTCCTGCCGTTCTCGTCCTCGATCCAATCCGGCACGGTCATGATGATGCGGCCGTTGCGCTGGATGATCGGACGGGTGGGCAGCTTGAGATCACGCCACCATTCCACGTCGGTGACGTCGCCGAAGGTGCAGCACATGGCGATGCCGGCGCCCTTGTCCATTTCGGCGGCCGGATGGGCCAGAATCGGCACCTTGACCTTGAACAGCGGGGAGTAGACGTACTGGCCGAAATAGGGCTTGTATCGGTCGTCATCCGGGTTGGCGATCAACGAGGTGCAGGCCGCCAGCAGCTCCGGGCGGGTGGTTTCGATGTAGATCGGGGTGCCGTCCTCAAAGCGGAAGGCCAGCTTGTGGTAGAAGCCCGGGTATTCGCGGCTTTCGAGCTCGGCCTGGGCCACGGCGGTCTGGAACGTCACGTCCCACAGGCCGGGGGCGTCCTGCTGATAGGCCTCGCCGCGGGCGAGGTTGCGCAGGAAGGCCTTCTGGGCCACGCGCCGCGGATGCTCGCCAATGGTGTGGTAGGTTTGCGACCAGTCGATCGACAGGCCCAGCTTGCGCCACAGCGCCTCGAACTGCTGCTCGTCGCGTGCGGTGAGTTTTTCGCACAGTTCGATGAAGTTCTTGCGGGAGATCGGGACCTGATCCCTGGCGTCGATCTTCTTGCCGTCGGTGCCTTCGAACGGGGGCTTGAAATCGGGGTCGTACGGCAGTGAGACGTCCACTCGCACGCCGTAGTAGTTCTGCACGCGGCGCTCGGTGGGCAGGCCGTTGTCATCCCAGCCCATCGGATAGAACACGTCGTAGCCGCGCATGCGCTTGTAGCGCGCGATGACGTCGGTGTGGGTGTACGAGAACACATGCCCCACATGCAGCGAGCCGGAGACGGTGGGCGGCGGGGTGTCGATGGAATAGACGGCCTTGCGGTCGCGGGTGTTGTTGAATTTGTAGGTGCCCTCTTTGTCCCAAGTGGCGCGCCACTTGTCTTCGAGGCCTTCCACGCCCACCTTGTCGGGCAGCGCGGTCAGATTGGCATTGATGATGCCCTCTTCTTGCTGATCAGTCATAGCCGCAAGTTTAGGTAGGATCGCCGACAGTCTCCGGCGTGGCGGCCGGGGGTGCGCGAACGCCGGAAATCAGGCTTTGCCGAGCGTCTCCAGCGGCAGCGACACGTCGGGTCGGTTGAAGGTGGGAACCCCGGTCACGGTGTTGCGGTAGGCGATCCAGGGGCGCTCCACATACAGGAAATCAGCCGCCGCATTGTCGCTCAGGCGCCTGGCCAGCGTTTTCAGGCGGTCGGCGTATTCCGCGTCGTTGGTGGCGGCTCGCGCCCGCTTGGCGAATTCCTCGCCTTCGCCGTCGGTGTAGCCGAGGAACAGGGACGGGTCGGCCAGGTCGTCCACGTCGTGGCTGCCGTTCATCGCGAAAATGGTCATGTCGAAGTCATGCTGCTCGACCACGCGGGTCCGCCATGTGGCGTCGTCGATGACCTCCACCCGTACGCCCAGGTCGAGCTTGTTGAGATCGTTGGCGATCATATCCGCGATATGCGCGTATTCGGTCGGTACCACCAGGCGTTTGGTCTCCTTGGTGAACACGGGGATGAAATAGGCGGTGGTGCGGTACGCCCGTTGGAAGTCGTAGGGGAACAGCCCCGTCAGATCCTCATACCCGGGGTCGAGTGACGAGATCGGTCCGCCCAGCAGCCCCGCGGCCCCCTGGTCGTCGACGATCGCCTGATGGTTGATGGCGTAGCGGACGCCCTGACGCATGCGGGCTTCGGAGAACATCGAATCGGATCGGCCGTTGAAGCCGAGCAGCACCTTTCTGGTGGAGTCGACCTGCTGGAGGGTGATGTCGCTGTGGGAACGCAGCATGTCCAAGGTGCCGGGGGCCGCTTCGACGATCAGGTCGGTCTCCCCCTTGGCCATGGCGGTTGCGGCGAGATTGGCGTCGGCGAAATAGTCCAGGGTGATGGTGTGGCTGCGTGCGGCCGCCGAGGTGTTCCAATAGTTGGCGTTGCGCTGCAATGTCAGGGATTTGCCCGCTTCGAAGGATTTGACGCTGAACGGTCCCGATCCGAGAGAGTGGGTGGCATAGTCGACGTTCGCCCCGCTGTCGTAGACGATGCCGGGGCGGCCGGACAGCAGCCACGGCAGATCGGGGTTGGGTTTGCTGAGCGTGATGACGACCGTGTCGGCGCCGGTGCCGGATACGGATGACAGGCCGTCGAGTTTGTCGGTGCCCGCATAGTTGTTCTGCACGCTTCGCCGCAGCGAGTCGACCACGTCAGTGGCGTCGAGCGTGTCTCCGTTGGCGAAGTGCATGGCGCCATTGAGCTGGAAGGTGTAGGTCAGGCCGTCGTCGGAAATACTCCAGGACGATGCGATGCCGGGGGCGACGCCATTGTCGGTGGTGCGTTTGAGCAGGGTTTCGTAGACGTTGCCCAGCAACGCCTGGTCAAGCGCGGTGGAGGAGTCGGTGCGGATGTCCAGGGACTGCGGCGCCTCGCCCGTAATCGCCAAGGTGAGCTTGGATCCGTTTGCGTCGCCCAGATCGCCGATGAACCCGCCGTCGTCCAGGCCATCGCGGTGGAGATAGGCCCAACCTCCCCAGACCAAGCCGCACAGTATGGCGGCGGTGAGGGCGAACACGAGGAATGACCGCATGCCCGTTGACGGGGATTTGCGTGCATGCGCGCGAGATCTTGCCATACTTTTACAGTCTAACGAGCGCAATGACGTGCGGCGGCGGCCATCGCGCTATCCGGCTGACGGGCAGGTGCCGGCCAGCGGGCAGCGAGCGCAGTCGGGGGTGCGCGCGTGGCAGGTTGCGCGGCCGTGCAGGATGAGGCGGTGAGACAGATTCGTCCACTCATTGGGCGGGAAGATTCCGCATAATTCGCGCTCGATGCGCGTCGGATCAAGGCCCGTCGGTTTGTTCCAATCCGACCGCCAGCGAAGACGACCGGTGACGCGGATCACATGGGTGTCCACCGGCAGGCCTGGTACGCCGAATGCGTTGCCGAGCACCACATTCGCGGTTTTCCGGCCGACGCCGGGCAGCGTGGTCAGTTCGTCCATGGTGTCGGGGACCTGGCCGCCGAACCGTTCCGTCAGGGCTTGGGACAGCCCGATGAGGTGTCTGGTCTTCGACCGGTAGAAGCCGAGCGGATGAATGATGCCCTCGAGCGTTTCGGGATTGGCGGCGGCGAGGGACGCTGCGTCCGGGTAGGCGGCGAAAAGCTCGGGAGTGACGGTGTTGACCCGTTTGTCAGTGGTTTGCGCGGACAGCACCGTGGCGATGAGCAGCTGCCATGGCGTGGAAAAGTTCAGCGCGCATGCCGGATGGGGGAATTCCTCGCATAGCAGGGCGTATTCATCGTGGATGCGCGAAAGCCGTGCGGCCTTGCTCTCGCGGGGCATCAGGACTGGCCGTTCGCATCGGCCCCGGGAGCGGCCGGTTGCGGGGCGTTGGCGTTGGCATTGGTGGCGGCGGCGTCGAGGCCACTGAGTCCATGAGCGCCGGCCGAGGCCTGCGCGCGCGCCTCGCCATCCTGCTGTTCGTCTTCGGGCGGGTCGAAACGGTAGCCGACGTTGCGCACCGTGCCGATGAGATGCTCGTATTCGCCGCCGAGCTTGGCACGGAGACGGCGGATGTGCACATCGACCGTGCGAGTGCCGCCGTAGTAGTCGTACCCCCAAACCTCCTGCAGCAGCTGGGCGCGGGTGAAGACGCGGCCAGGATGCTGAACCAGATATTTGAGCAGCTCGAATTCCTTGTAGGCCAAGTCGATCGGATGGCCGTGCAGCGAAGCGGTGTACCCATTGGTGTCCACCACCAAGTCGCCGGAGCGGATCTGGCCATCTTCGGCGTCGACCCTGGTGTTGGCGGGTGTCGTGACACCCGTGATGGCGGACGTGTACTGCGTGCCGCGTTCGGAAACCAGACGAAGACGCGCCTCGACCTCGGCGGGGGAGGCGGTGGATACCACCACGTCGGCCACGCCCCATTCGGAGGTGACCACGGTGAAGCCGCCTTCGGTGAGAATCAGCACGATCGGCGTGGACAGGCCGGAGGCATGGATCAGACGGCACAGGGTTTTGGCGGAAGCCAGATCATCCCGCGCATCGAGAAACAGAATCGTGTTCTCCGGCATCTTCACCAGGGAGGCGGCGTCCATGGGCAGCACGCGCACGCGGTGCGACAGCAAAGCGAGGGATGGCAGTACGGATGCCGGGTCGCTTGCAACCGTCATCAGTGTCAAATCCGTCACGGTATCCCCTTTTGCTGCTATCTGGTTTGCCTTGCCACCACTGGTTCCAGTGTAGCGTTACAGCGTAACCCCTGGTTAATTTGTAATTGTTGTTGTGGACACATGGCCGTACAGTATGGGAATGTGGGACAAACAAGCGTGGATACAGCGAAGTCGGACCAATCGTCGCGCACCGATGGCGGTCGCAGGGCCTCTGGCGCGGTGGATACCAGTGATGCGGGCGGCGGCGTCGGCAACGTCGGCGGCGGCACACTGGTTGCGGCGCAGGTGTCGGCGTATCTGCTGCTGGGCGTATGCGGCCTGCTGCCGACGGTATGCGGTTTGCGGTTCGACACCGCGTTCGCTCCGGGGACCCTGCTGCCGGTGCTGGGGGCCGCCATACTGGTAAGCGTCTATCACATGGTGTGGCCGTTTCGCGGCCTGCCGGGCCTGGGACGGTTCTCCTGGCTGCTGTCGTGGGCGTTGGGGCTTGTTTCCATCCTGTTCGGCTGGCGCGTGCTGGCGACCGGCGATCGGTACGTCACCTTCCGGAGCGCCTCCGTGCTGTGGGCGTGCGCATTCGGCGTGCTGATGACGGTGCTGGTTGTCGTCGGGTTCGGACGGCAGATGCTGCGTCGCGACAGAAGCCACCTCATCATTACGTTTTCGCGTTGCATTATCAGCGGCGTCGGCTCGGCCGCGGCCGGCGGCTGGTGTTTTCTGCCCTTCCTGTTCGTCGAAGGCGGCGAGGCGTATGAACGCGGCCTGGCGTGCCAGTATGCGCTCACCATGGTGATCGTGATCGCGATGGCGGTGTCGATCAGCCTGATCGGCGTGCTGTGGCGGGGCGACATGGAATTGACCGCGCCGAGAACATGGGTCGGTCTTGCTTTGCTGCCGGTGATGTTTGCGGGACTGCCGGTGTTCCTCGGCGCGCTCGCCTGGATGTTCCCGCTGAATTGGTAGGCGCTAGAACGGCAGCCATCCCATGTGCTCGCAGAGCACTTTGGCGCCGATGATGATCAGGACCAGTCCGCCCGCGATCTGGGAGGGCTTCTGCCATCGGGCGCCGAACGCGTGGCCGAGGTAGAGCCCGGCCGCCGACAGCATTGCGGTGATCACGCCGATGGAAGCGACCTGCATCGTCAGATTCGTGCTCATAAAGGCGAAGCTCACGCCCATGGCGAAGGCGTCAATCGAGCATGCGACGGCAAGCGGCAGCATGTGCCTCCAATCGAATTGCGGGGTCTCCCGGGCGTTTTCCTCGTCCTCCTCAAATGCCTCGTGGATCATGTTGCCGCCGATGAGCGCCAGCAGGCCGAAGATGATCCAATGGTCGAATGCGGTGACGTATGAGGCGAAGGTCGAGGCGGCGAAATATCCCAATATCGGAAACAGCGCCTGGAATCCGCCGAACCACAGGGCGATGTCCGCGGCATCCCTGAGCCGGACGCGGGAGACGGTCAGGCCCTTGCCGATTGAGACGGCGAAGGCGTCCATGGCCATGGAAACGGAAATGAGCAGCGTTTGAAGAATGCTAGCGATCATAGTGGTGAAAATGCTGTTGTGCGGGGCTCCTGCGTCCGGAACGTAAAAACGCGACGGTCAAGGCATGGCCGTCGCGTTTGATGCCAGACTCAGATCGTGCTGGCTGATGGGCTCACTTGCCTTCGGAGTCGGCGAGACGCTGACGAGCCTCGGCGATCTCCTTCTCGGCGGCTTCCACGCCGGTCCAGTAGTCGCCGGGCTTGACCTCCTTGCCCGGCTCCAGGGCCTTGTACTGCTCGAAGAAGTGCTTGATTTCGGCCTTGTGGTACTCGTTGACGTCGTCGACGTCCTTGATGTCGTCGAAGCGCACGTCGGCCGGCACGCACAGGATCTTGTCGTCGCCGCCGGCCTCGTCGACCATGTGGTACAGGCCCACGGCGCGGCACTCGACCACGCAGCCCGGGAACACGGAATTCGGAATCATCACGAGGGCGTCGAGCGGATCGCCGTCTTCGCCCAGGGTGCCGTCGATGTAGCCGTAGTCGTCCGGGTAGCCCATGGCGGTGAACAGCGTACGGTCCAGGAACACGCGACCGGTTTCGTGGTCCACTTCGTACTTGTTCTTGGATCCGCGCGGAATCTCCACCACGACGTTGAAGGTCTCAGCCATTGTTGTATCTCCTTGATCGGTGTGATCAGCAGTTGTTCGCCTCTTACAATACCCGTTTTCGCGAGGGGGTGGCGGCTTCATCCATATGATGTCGCGTTGCCGAGAGGCGTCCGTCAGTACATCACGTTGAGCACGTGGGCGACATCGGCCCACGGGGCCAGGGATATGTAGTTGTCCCAACCCCAGGAGAAGTCGCGTCCGGTCAGCTCGTCGCGCAGATGGGCGCCGGTCTTCGGGTCGACGCCGAAATCGGGCATTTCGAAATGCACCGATGACTGGTGCGCGTTGTGGCCGTCCAGATTCACCGCCACGACCAGCGTCTCCGGCTTGCCCGTTCCGGTCAGTTCGGCCGGGTTGTGGCGGGCGAAGGCCAGAATGTTCTCGTCGGAGCTTTCCAGAAGCGTCAGGTTGTGGTAGCCGAACAGTCCGGTGTGCTCGCGGCGTATGCGGTTCAGCGAGGTGAGCAGGGCGGAGATGCCGTATTGTTCGGCATTCGCCCAGTTGCGCACCTTGATCTCGTATTTTTCGTTGTCGATCTGCTCCTCATAGCCGGGGCGCTGCACGTTTTCGATGAGTTCGTAGCCGGAGTAGATCCCCCAGGACGGCGAACCCATGGCGGCGAGCACGGCACGCACCGCATGGCCGGCAATGCCGTTGTCGCGCAGGTAGGCGGTGAGGATGTCCGGCGTGGTGGGCCAGAAGGTGTTGTGCTGATAGTATCCGTCGTCGCAGTTGGTGGTGACGAGATATTCCTCGAGCTCCTCCTTGGTGTTGCGCCACGGGAAGTAGCAGTGCGATTGCGTGAAGCCCGCGTAGCTCAGGGCGCGCATCATGCCTGGACGGGTGAAGGCCTCGGCGAGGAACAGGATCTCCGGATGCCTCTTGGTGACGGCGGCGATCACATCCTGCCAGAAGCGCACGGGTTTGGTGTGCGGGTTGTCGATGCGGAATATGGTCACGCCGGCCTTGATCCAGATTTCGAGGATACGCTCGACTTCCTTCTCGATGCCGGGCATGTCGGCGTTGAAGTCGATCGGGTAGATGTCCTGATACTTCTTTGGCGGGTTCTCGGCGAAGGCGATCGATCCGTCCGGCTTGTGACGGAACCAGTTCGGATGCTCGGTGACCCACGGATGGTCGGGCGAGCATTGCAGGGCGAAGTCGAGCGCGATTTCCAGCCCGAGTTCGTGGGCCTTGCTCACCAGCGACTTGAAATCGTCCATGGTGCCGAGCTTCGGATCGACGGTGTCGTGGCCGCCCTCCGAGCTTCCCACGCCGAATACCGAGCCGGGGTCGTCCGGACCGGCCACCAGCGTGTTGTTCCTGCCCTTGCGATTCGTGACGCCGATCGGGAAGATGGGCGGCAGATACACGATGTCGAAGCCCTGACGCTTGGCGCGTTCCAGACCGATGACCGAGGTTTTCAGCGTGCCCTGCACGATTTTGCCGCTGGCCTTGTCCACGTAGGCTCCCTCGGAGCGCGGGAAGAACTGGTACCACGAGGCGAAGGAGGACTTGGGGCGCTGCACGCGGATGGTTGTCGGCGCGCTTTCCGACAGACCGTCGCGCAGCGGATTGGTATGGTGCAGCTCGGTGACGGCGTCGCTGGTGGCTGCGGCGAGACGATCGGCGGGGGAGAGGGATTCGTCGTCCATCTCGTCGGCGGCGTCCTGCAGAACGCCTCGCTGCGCGGCCTTCAGATGGCTGTCCTTGGCGTCGGCCCAGCGGCGCAGCAGCGCGGAGCCCTCTTTGAGCGCGTTGTCCACGTCATCGTTCACACGTACTTTGATGTCGGCGTCATGCAGCCACGAGGCATAGCTGTCCTCCCAGCCCTGCACCACGAGGGTCCAGTCGCCAAGCTGGCGTTTCACCGTGGCGTATTCCTTGTCCCACGGCTTGAGATCCGAATGCTCCCCGGCCTTGAGGTCGGTTTCCCAGCGGTCGAGGCCCGCATTGGTGCAGGCCATTTGGCGGCGCATCATTTCGCGGCCGCGGGGATTGCGCAGAATGGCGGTTGCGCCGGTTTTGGCGCGTCCTTCGATGAAGATCTCCGCGGTGATGCGGAAGGTTTCGCCGAGTTCCACGCGGGCCGGGAATCGGTTGGACTCCTCGTTGGGAGTGACGTCCATGACGACCACGCGGCCGAATTGCGAGGGGTCGGAGACTGGAATGGTCGGTGCCGCGGCCTCGCCGTATGCGTCGAATACCGGTTCGATGACGGACGGCGTGGGCGCCGTGGCGGTGGCCGCTCGCCTCGCTGACCGGCTGCCGGCGGCGGTCTTGCGGGTGGCTGGTGCGTGCGTGGCGGTCCTGCGGGTCGCCTTTGCACGGGTGACGCGGGCGCCGCCCCGCTCGGTTGTGCGCGCGGCGGCGGGGCTGGCGGACTGTCCGCTCGTAGTCTGCCGCGTCGGCTGCGCGTCGGTTGATTGTTCCCCGGCCGCAGTCGTCGTTGACTTGGCGTTGGCGGCGGTCTTCTGTTCATTGCGCTTGGATGCGCGGTGTGTAGTGGCCATAGTCTCATCGTAATTCATCGGAGATATGGAATCTGCATCGCCGTCACAGTTGTTCACCGAGAGTTATCCGCGGCGACGACGCGGGACGGCATTCGGATCCGACCGTCCCGAATTCCACATCCGCGCACATTGTCCGAAAACCGCCCGGTGGCGGCACTCGATCTGCCATGCTCTTGAGCACCTTCTTCGCGACGGGCGAGGAGTTCTGCGAAAGGAACATCATGACGAAACGAACGATACGGGCCATGATGGCGTTGGTTGCCGCGCTGTGCATGGCGTTGACGGGCGTGGCCGGCGGCGCGTCGGCGGCACAGGCGGCCGAGCCGCTCTATGTCAATGGCTCAGGCATGTGGCAGCGATTTCTGTATGACGGCGTGGTGTACGCGCTCGGCACGACCATGCACGATGCCGATGGGAATAACGTCTATTGCATCGAGTCGGGCGTGCATGACGAGGAGTCGTACGAGAAGGCCGAGCCCGTTCCGGATTCCTCCGACGCGCGGCTGGTCGCATGGCTGGCGCAGCGATATCGCGGCCGGCGCGAGTCGGAGACGCATGTGGCCATTTCCATCCTTGTGCATGATCTCTTCGAGGCGGCCGACAAGGAACTGTGGGCTGCCAGGCGCGCCGACGTGCTGCGCAAGCGCCCGGACATAGCCGAACGCGTCGAGCGGCTGCGAGCCGAAGCCGAGCGGTCCGTACCCCGCGGCATGTCGGCAAGCTATACCGTGTATCCCGGTCTGCGCAACGGTGTCGTGTACGCCGTGGTGACCAATGGCGCCGGCGCGGCCGTGGCGGATGTGCCATTCACGCTCCGTCTGGAGGGCCCCGCGGTGTTCGACAAGACCGGAACCGCCGAAATCTCCGGCGTGTCTTCGACCGAGCGGCAGGAATTCGCCTGGACCGCCACTGGTACCGGCGAGGTTCAGGTGCACAGCGAGTATGAGCATGCGGCGTTGCGGAAGCTTATCAGCTCGCAGGATTTCGTCCAGTTCGGAGGCAGCGTCATGTCGCAGGGCGATGGTGTGAAATTCAGCGTCAGGCGGCAGTTCATTCCCGCGATTGCCACCGAGGTGCCGGATAAACTACTTCAGCCGGGATCCGAGGTGCGGGACGTGGTGTCTTCGGGGCTGGGTGATGGCGACAGCTGGGCCGATGGCGTGAGTCTGACGGCGGATGGCTATTATTTCGATGGTCTTGCGTCGGACGATCTTCGCGAGGAGATGCGTCCTGAAAGCCATGAGGGGATTCGTGATTTCCTGGCGCGTCTCGCGTTGGAGGGTCATGTGCCGCAAGCGTATGGGCGCGCGAGCTTCGACGGTCCCGGCCAGCGGCATGAGGTGCGGGCGGTGACCGAACAGGATGGCGACGAGCCGTATCACGCCCGAAGCGGGTTTGGCACGTGGGTGTGGGCGTTCGAACGATCCAGACAGGATGAATCCGATCGGTCGTATCTGGCGAATGATGTCGTCACGCCGTTCCTTGAGGCGGCGGAAACGCAGAGCATCCGGCATCGTCTCCATGTGGAGTCCACCGTCACCGATCATTCCGCGGCGGTGGGCGGCGAGATATCCGACCGGATCACCGTGTCGGGATTCCCGGACGATCACGGTGATTTCCATGGATCGGAAGCATACGGGTTCGGTCCGGATCAGGCCACGGCGCAGGTAAGCGTCTATTGGGCCGGCGACGAGATGGATGCCGGAGATATGGACGCCTACAAGCCCTCCGGCTCGTCGCCTCCCGCGCAGGATGACCACCACCGACTCGTCGGTACGTGGAACTACCCCGCGAAGAACGGTTTGATCAAGGTCGGCGGTGGCGCGCCGGACGCTTCCGGCGAACCGGTGTCCATCATCGCCGACAGGCCTGGCTGGTATGTGTTCGTCTACGTCTTCTCGGGGGACGATCGGGTGGAGCCTGCGACCAGTTCGTATGACGACGCTTGGGAGCGTACGCGGGTCACCAAGGTGGTGCCGCAGGCCCCCGCGCTGACCACTGCGGTGCAGCCGGCCGTGGTCGGCGTGGGGGAGCCGTTCCGGGACACTGCGAACATCACCGGACCGGTGCGGCCCGGGGACTATGTGACGTTCAGCGCGTATGAGCCGGTGGGTTTCGGCGAACAGGCCGGCGAAGGGAAGCTGCTTGACGAGGTTCGCGTGGAACTGGACCATACGAAGACGCGGCAGACCGTCACCAGCCCGCAGGCTCGGTCCCTGGCCAACGGCTATGTCTACTGGAAGGCCACGTTGCGAAGTGCCGACGGAGACGTTCTCGACAGCCATCCGCTCGGTGTCGAGGGGGAGGTGACCGAGGTCGTCGCATCGGCGGATCTCTCCACGCGCGCACGTCCGCTGGGCGCGGTGGATACCGCGATCTGGGACGAGATCACCATCCGTCCCGGCTCGAGAGACGGGCACGTGGTGAATGTGCCGCAGGGGGCCGCCGTCTCCGTGTCGTTGTACCGAAACACCGGTGATGCCGTCAATGGAACGCTGGTGGGCGTCCGGCGGTATGCGCTTACCGACACCCAGGTCAGGGACGCCAATTCGGCTGACGGGCTGACGTTCCGCGCCGAGGGCTTCCAGGTGGGCGTCGCCGGCGAATACTACTGGGTCGCCGCCGTTCGTGACCAATACGGCAATGAGCTTGCGTGCGGCCAGTACGGTGATCCGAACGAGCGCACCTCAGTGCATCGGTACAGCACTGATGTGGACGCGGCTACGTTGGCGCGGCACGACGGCCGCTATGAGTCCTCCCGGCACGTCGCCACGGATGTGCTGCACGTCGAGGCATGGGAGCGGGGCGAAGCCGATGTGTCCATGGCGATCGGCCAGACTCCCGAGGGCGTGACCTACCGTTGGCAACTTTGGCGGCAGGGTGACGGCGACGTCTCCACCGATCGCATGGTCAAGCAAGGCGACATCACGCCAATGCCGCAATTGCCGTTTGACGATGCGGCCGGCCGCGTTTCCTCCGCGCTCGACGTCGAGTCCCCGCAGTGGGCGATCGAAGCCGACTGGCCGACTGGAACCTACTATTACCGGTTGCATGTTGTGGATGCGGCGGGCGATACGGTGGCGTACCTGCCTGCGCGCGAGGCGCGAGAAAGCTTCGCCGTGGTTTCGCTGGCCACCAAAGTGTCCAAGCAGCGGTGGTTTGACGGCGAGCGCGTTACGGACACGCTCATTCTCGATGGCGTGTTGCCGGCAGGCAGCACCTACGAGGCGCAGCTATGGCGGTGCGGCGGTTTGCTTGCGCGTGATGAGCAGATCGGCACCACTGGCCGGCAGCCGATCCCCGTGGACGCCGGCATGCGTGAACTGACGACGGCGTCGTTGCCGGCGCCGGATCCCGGACGGTATTACTGGAAGACGGTGATCGCCAGCGGTGATCGTCCCGGCGAGCCGCTTATCGTGGATGGATCGCGCATACCGGAGGAGTCCTTCGAGGTGATCAGGGTGACCACCGAGGCCAGCGAAGGCGGTGCGGCGCCCACTGAGGTGCATGATGTGGCGTTCATTGACGGCGGCGCCCCCGCCGGGACGCTGATATCGTTCGAGCTGTTCCGCGCGTCGTCGGATGACGATGTGAGGAAGGACGAATCCGTGGCCGTCACCGAGCGCGTACCGGTCGCCGAAGGCGCCAAACTGGTGCAATCAGCTGATATTCGAGTTGAGGAGCCCGGTGAGTATTACTGGCGGGAGACTCTATGGTCCGAGCAGGGCGATGCGTTGCATGTGGGCGCGGCGCGGGTCGCCGAGGAAAGCGTGACGATCTCGGACTCGTTGCCGTTGACCGGCATTGGCAACTCGACAGTCGTCGCCCTGGCCGTCGGCGTCGTCGCCGCGGTTATCGGCGTCGTCGGTCTCGGTGTCGCCAGCCGGCGACGGGTCTAGCTGATGTGAAGGAGCTGGGGCCGCCGGCGCGGCGCGGCGGGCTTAGCGGCCCGATCAGCCGGCCGCCTCATGCGACAGAACCTGAAAAAGAGGAAGGGTCGGGAACCGTTGCGATTCCCGACCCTATTCGTAGCGGGGCATGGATTTGAACCATGGACCTCTGGGTTATGAGCCCAGCGAGCT
>ERZ808240.1942-NODE-1942-length-24041-cov-10.191278_pt1 | contig 24041 bp, 21 predicted proteins | sample MGYA00521084_ERZ808240 | MGnify/ENA primary metagenome ERZ808240 (study PRJEB31516, sample SAMN03275571) | gut metagenome | biome: mammalia-associated habitat; material: feces | host: Papio cynocephalus | place: Kenya | collected 2012-08-06 ... | reverse complement strand
CTCAGTCGGTAGAGCACTTGACTTTTAATCAAGTTGTCGGGGGTTCGAATCCCCCATGCCTCACTAAATTACCAACTACATGTCATCCACACATTTTTAAAACCCCATTTGGGGCTTTTTTTATGCGAAAGGAGCACTTTTATGCAGACCAAAGAAAACAAAATGGGAGTTATGCCCATTGATAAATTACTGATCTCCATGTCCCTGCCCATGATGATCTCCATGCTGGTGCAGGCGCTGTACAATATCGTAGACAGTATTTTCGTCTCCAGAATCAATGAATATGCCCTGCGCGCGGTATCCCTGGCTTTCCCAATTCAGAGCCTGATGATTGCCGTGGCAGTGGGAACGGCGGTAGGTATCAATGCGTTTTTGTCCAAAACACTGGGAGAGAAAAATTTTGAGAAGGCAAATATTATTGCCAGAAACGGCATCTTTATTGCAATTGCCAGCTATGTTGCTTTTGCGGTGATCGGCGCCCTGGTTAGCAGACCATTTTTCGCCAGCCAGACGGAAGTGCTGGAAGTGCGGGAATACGGCATGGCGTATCTGACCATCTGCTGTATGGCGGGAATCGGCATATTCTTACAGACCACATTAGAGAGACTACTGCAGGCTACCGGCAAGACGGTGTACACCATGATTACTCAGGGTATCGGTGCAATCATCAATATTATCTTAGATCCGATCCTGATCTTCGGCTATTTCGGACTGCCCCGGATGGGGATTGCCGGAGCAGCGGTGGCTACGGTGATCGGCCAGATCATTGCGGCATCCATGGCACTTGTGTTTAACCTGAAATTCAATAAGGAACTGAATCTTTCCATGAAAGGTTTCCGACCCAATGGTCATCTCATCGGACAGATCTACAAGGTGGGCGCGCCTTCTATTGTGGTACAGGCGATAGGCTCTCTGATGACCTACGGAATGAACCTGATTCTGGCGGCATTTGGTTCTGCTCAGACGGTGTTCGGCATTTATTTCAAACTGCAGAGCTTTGTATTTATGCCGGTATTCGGTCTGAACAACGGTATGGTGCCTATTATTGCATACAACTACGGTGCGGGACACAGAGACCGTGTCATTAAGACCATCAAACACAGCGTGGCTTACGGTGTCGGTATCATGTGCGTGGGACTGATCGTAATGCACATTTTCCCGGCGGATCTGATGAGGTTGTTCGATGCGGAGGAAAGCCTGATCGCTATCGGTGTTCCGGCACTGGAGACGATTTCCTTAAGCTTTGTATTTGCCGGCTTCTGTATTGTGGTGGGAAGTGTATTCCAGGCGCTGGGCAACGGTGTCTACAGTATGATCGTATCCGTAGCGAGACAGATGTGTGTGCTGCTTCCGGTAGCAAAGCTTTTGTCCTTAAGCGGTGATGTGACACTGATCTGGTGGGCATTCCCGATTGCAGAGCTTGCCAGCGTGCTTTTAACGGCGTATTTTTTGGTTAGAATTTACCGGAGGGTTATCTGCCATATCGGAGAGACTGCCGCGCAGGATGCTTGACAATCTTAAGGAAGGCAGAGTATAATTAGCGTGTTCTTTTTGGACACGTAAGCGGTTATGGCGGAACTGGCAGACGCGCTGGTTTTAGGTACCAGTGGTTACCCGTGTGGGTTCAAATCCCACTAACCGCATTTGTTTGTACTTGCAATTCCGAATGCGAGTGTTATAATAAGGATTGCAGAAGAACACTGCAGTACCCGGAAGCATAGCTCAGCCGGGATGAGCGTTCGCCTCACACGCGAAAGGTCAGGGGTTCGAGCCCCCTTGCTTCCATTATGAGTAACTATTCAGAGCCGACGGCAAAGTACTGAATAGTTATTTTTTTAATCAAATCAAAGGAATACAAAAGCAATGAAAGAAAACGTGAGAAAACAGGGAATTTTACTGCCGATATCCAGTATCCCTTCTTCGTACGGGATCGGAACCTTCGGCAAAGAAAGCTATCGTTTTGTGGACTTCCTGGAAAAGTCCGGCAACAGACTGTGGCAGATCCTGCCGCTAGGTCCTACCGGTTACGGAGATTCACCGTATCAGTCCTTTTCCACTTTCGCAGGGAACCCTTACTATATCGATCTGGAACTTCTGATCGAGGAAGGACTTTTGACGAAGGAGATCTGCGACAGCTATGATTTCGGAGACAACGAACATTACGTGGACTATGAGAAAATCTATCTGTCCCGTTTCAAAGTGTTGAAGATCGCTTATGAAAATGCGAAAAAACAGGGACTGACGGAGCTGGCAGAATACCAGAAGTTCATCACGGACAATGCCTACTGGCTGGATGATTATGCGCTGTATATGGCGGTGAAAAATGCATTCGGCGGCATCTGCTTTATGGAATGGGATGAGGATATTCGTCTGAGAAAAGCGTCTGCGCTTCGCAAATACCGTAAGAAATTTTCAGATGAGATTGCATTTTACTGCTTCCAGCAGTACCTGTTTGCCAAACAGTGGAAAGAACTGAAGGCTTATGCAAATAAAAAAGGTATCGAGATTGTAGGAGATATTCCCATCTATGTGGCATTTGACAGTGCCGACACCTGGGCAAATCCCAAGCTGTTCCAGTTAGATAAGGAAGGTCGTCCTATCGGCGTAGCAGGCTGCCCGCCGGATTGCTTCTCCGAGACCGGACAGTTGTGGGGCAATCCGCTTTACGACTGGAAATATCATAAGAAGACAGAGTATGCCTGGTGGATGCAGCGAATTGCGTATTGCTATCAGTTATACGATGTACTCCGCATCGATCATTTCCGGGGATTCGACGAGTACTGGTTCGTGCCGTACGGAGACCCTACGGCACAGAACGGTCACTGGGAGAAGGGACCGGGCTATGAATTGTTTGATGTGATGAAGAAGAAACTGGGTAAAAAGAAGGTCATTGCGGAAGATCTCGGTTTCCTGACCCCCAGCGTGATCCGCCTGGTTAAGAAGACCGGATATCCGGGAATGAAGATCTTACAGTTTGCTTTTGATGCCGGAAACGACAGTGAATATCTGCCTTATAATTATGATAAAAACTGTGTGGTCTATACCGGAACCCATGATAATGACACTATGGTGGGATTTATACAGAACATGCCGGAGAAGGATAAGAAGTTCGCGAAGAAGTATCTGGGACATAAAAATGACAAAAAGCTGTGCTTTGAGATCATCCGGGCGGCATTGTCCAGCTGTGCGGATACCGCCATTATCCCTGCGCAGGATTATCTGGAGCTGGACAGCAGCGCCAGAATCAATATCCCCTCTACCCTGGGATGCAACTGGAAGTGGCGCATGGATAAGGATGCACTGGATCCGAAGCTGGCGAAGAAGATTCATAAGATGGCAAAATTATACGGAAGGCTGTAAGCCTTTGCTAAAAACTTCTGGTAGAGATACTGGAAGTTTTTATTTACGCACTTTTACAAAATATATTAGCAAAAGTGAATTGCAAAAGGAATTACGATATGATATTCTTAGATTCAGATAAGATAGGACAATGTAAAAGAAAGGAGTAAAAAATGAAAAAATATAGAGGAATTATTTTTGACCTGGATGGTGTGATATGCTATACGGACCGATACCATGAACAGGCATGGAGAGAAATGGCAGAAGAATTTGGAATATACTTTGATTCGACGATTGGCAGCAGACTACGAGGTGTGTCCAGAGAGGAAAGCCTGGAAATTATACTGGAGCATGCAGGAAAAGTTTTTTCCCCGGCAGAGAAAAAGAAAATGGCAGAAAAAAAGAATGCTATTTATATAAAATTATTAGACCGGATGTCGCCCGGAGATTTGGAAGAGGATGTTCGATCGACATTGGAACAACTGCGAAACAGAGGATGGCTTTTAGCAATTGGCTCATCCAGTAAAAATACGAGAAAAATATTGGATAAAATAGGGTTGGGGAATTATTTTGATGAGGTGTGTGATGGAACTGAAATCACACATTCCAAACCGGATCCGGAAGTGTTTTTAAAAGCAGCTGGGAAAATAGGTCTTGCGGTGCCGGAATGTCTAGTGGTGGAGGATGCATGTTCCGGAATAAGTGCAGCTTCAGCGGGAGGATTTGACAGCGCAGGACTGGGAGATGCCGCAAGGGACAAAAATGTGACATGGGCATTAAATACATTTAGCGATTTGAAAAACATCGTAAAATAGGCAGGAGGTTATGGTATGGCAGGGATAGGGCAATGGTTTCAGTTTGAATCCAAAGGCGATAAGGAAGCAAACCGGAAAAAATATTATCAGAAAATGTTTCCCTATGGGGAAGGACAGAAAACCGCAGATGAAAAAATACTGATGGCGTACATGACGAATAGGATTCCAATGACGGAAAAGCTGTATCAGTTCCTGGTGGTAAAAGAAATCTTAATGGCAGAGGAAGCTTCTGATGAGGAAAAAACCGAGAAACTGGCATCCTGGTATAACAGTAAATTATTAAAACAATGGAGTGAGAAGGAACGCTACGTCGTTATAGCAATTGCGGAAATGGATAAAAACAGAAAGACACCATCAGAAATATTTGAAGAAGCAGATGTGTCAGCAGAAGCTGAGGAATTAAAAAAATATTCCAGCGTATTTCATGATTACAAAAACTTAAATAAAAATGTTTTGCAAAAGTATATTGACAATATACAAGGAAAGATATATACTTACTTTTACAAAGAAGTTTGATAAAAGTATATTGCAGAGAAGGTATTCATGAAAGGAGAAAAGAAATGAAAAAAACTTTTTTAAACAAGGTAATGACAGTTGTAGCTGCTGGGGTTATGGCAATGGGGTTAGTGGCTTGCGGAAGCGGAAATTCCGGAAATGGATCGCAGGGTACACAGAATCAGGAAGCTGTTGCATCCGGTGAGGAAAAGGAAACAAATGCGGAAGGATATCTGGTGGGTTATTCTTTAAACTCTATGGATTCTACAATGAAGCAGATGGCAGATTATTTTGAAAATGTTGCTTTAGAGAGAGGATGGACACCGGTTCTGCAGAATGCAAATGGTGATGTATCTACAGAATTAAATAATATGGAATCTTTGATGAATATGGGATGTGATGCCGTAGTGATTATGGGATGTGACACCGAAGGCTCCGCAGCCGCAATTGAAGAACTGGGAGCAGCGGGAGTACCGGTAATTATTGCAGGAAGGGCAATCAATGCAGGAGAAGACAGTTATTATACATATGTAGCAGGTGATCATCACGAAGCAGGAAAAGTACAGGCAGAATATCTGAACAATCTGTTAAAAGAAGATGATTCGTTGGAACTACAGATAGCCTTTTTGTATGGTCAGTCAGGTTCTTCTTCTGTTGAACAGAGATATGAGGGCTTTGAAGAAAATTGCCTGAAAGGTGAATATGCTGACAGAGTACATCTGGTAGCAAGCCAGTATGCAGAATTTGACACACAGAAAGCATACGATATTACAACAGATATGTTGACGACTTATCCGGAAATCAACTGCTTTGTGACACAGTCTGATGAGCAGGCAGCGGGTATTATCAATGCAATTAAGGCAAAGGGAGCTTCTACAGATGATTACATTATTGTATCGATTGATTGCTCAACAACAGGTCAGTCTTATCTTAAATCCGGCGAACTGGATGCAACGGTACTGATGGCAATGAGACAGCTTGCTGTATCCAGCGCAGATTATGTGGAAGCTGCAATTGAAGGAAAAGAAGTGGACAAGAAGAATCAGGTAGAAGGATACTACCAGATTGTTACTCCGGATACTTATGAAGATGTAATGCTGGCAAATGGAATGACTCCGGCAGAATAGTGATTATTTTATTCGGGAGGCGTATGCGATGAAAGTACTGGAAGTGAAGGATGTCAGCAAAAGTTTTTATTCGACGCATGCATTGACACGTGTCAGTTTTGATCTGGAAAAAGGCGAAGTCCTGGCTCTGGCAGGAGAAAACGGAGCTGGAAAGTCAACTATGATGAATATATTACTGGGGAGTTTTGCACCTGATGAAGGAATGATGCTGTTGAATGGAAAAACATATGAACCCAAAAATCCCAGTGATGCGCTTCAAAAAGGAATCTCCATGATCCATCAGGAATTGTGTCTGGTTCCCAGTATGACTGTGGCGGATAATGTATGGATAGGACGTTGCAATCAATTCTCACGTTGTGGCATTTATATGCCACAACTGTGTGAAGAACGTACACAGAAGTTATTTGATGATTATGGGATTGATCTGAATCCCAGGGAAAGTGTTAAAAATCTGAGTACTGCACAGATGCAGATGGTAGAAATAGCGAGAGCTATTTCCTATGGCTCCCAGATCGTTATAATGGATGAGCCCACCAGTGCACTGTCAGACAAAGAAGTCAAAGTGCTGTATAAGATCATACGGAGACTTACCCAGGATGGGGTCTCGGTATTGTTTATCAGTCATAAATTGGAAGAAGTATTTGACCTTGCGGACAGAGTGACAATTTTCCGTGATGGTCATATGGTCGGTCTGCATCAGGTAAAAGAAATGACGATGGACGATCTGATTGACGGAATCGCAGGGAGAAAAGTAGAAAATTTATATCCAAAGAGAGAACAGAATCCTGGAAAGATCCTTTTGGAAGTAAAAAATCTCAGCAAAAAAAATGTATTTGAAAATATCAATTTTGAAGTGAGAGCCGGAGAGGTACTGGGGTTTGCCGGACTTGTAGGAGCCGGAAGAACAGAAATTATGCAGGGAATTTATGGGATTGCGCCAGCGGATGAAGGCGAGATCCTGGTGGACGGTGAGAAAGTTGTAAATAAAACCCCACGACAGGGATTGAATCACGGAATTGCAATGGTGACAGAAGATCGATTGAGACAGGGCGTTATTAAGAAAATGAATGTCCAATTGAATATGACATTGTCTTATTTTTATAAGATATGCAAGGCGGGGATCATCAGCTTCCGAAAAGAAGATACGGATACCGAAGACATGATTAAAAAACTCCATGTGAAGACAGCCGGAGCCAAGGCTCCTATCTGGTCATTATCGGGTGGAAATCAGCAGAAGGTAATGTTAGGCAGAGCACTGCTTACGAAGCCGAAGATATTAATCCTGGATGAACCGACAAGAGGCGTGGATGTCGGAGCCAAAAGCGAAATTTATGAATACTGTAATATGCTTGCAGCACAGGGAATGGCTATCATTCTGATTTCCAGTGATTTACCGGAAGTAATGGGAATGAGTGATAGAGTCATGGTAGTAAGAGAGGGGCATATTGTTGCTGCTCATAATAGAGGCGAGGCAACTGCGGAACAGATCATGAGTGAAATGTTTGGTCTGGTACAACCGCAGAAAATGGAGGGCTAGAAATGGAAAAGAAGAATCATAAAAAATTTGGTAAATATAATCTATTAATCTTTTTTTTACAGAACCGTGCATTTTTGCTGGTAATGATCTTTTTCATTCTGTTGACTTTGTCAACGGATACATTCCTGACAAAGGGAAATTTAATGAGTCTGATCAGACAGATCGCTGCAAACGGAATTATAGGCGTGGGATACACGTTCCTGCTGGCATCGGACAGCGTTGATCTGTCTGCAGGTTATATGATGTGCATGATCGGAATCATCGGAGGACTGTTAAGCCAGACGGGCATGCCGTTCCCGTTACTGTTGCTCATCTGTGTTGTGATTGCAGTGTGCTGTTCGTCTACAAACGCCATTATTGAAAATAAATTCGGATTGCCGCCATTTTTGGTAACTTTGGCTATGCAGCAGATTTTCCGTGGCGTATTGATGCTTTTGTCAAACGGTTCGCCCATCAGTGGACTGAACGAAGGAATCCTTTTTATGGGTCAGGGATATGTCGGACCGATTCCGTTTTCTGTGTTGCTGATGCTGGTATTTATTATAGCCGGTCATATTATTTTCAGCAGGACACAGTTTGGAAGAAATGTAATTGCAGTAGGAGGAAATCCTGATGCAGCCAGAGTATCAGGTATCAATGTAGAACGAACCAGAGTATACGTTTCGGCATTACTTGGATTTACTATCGCAATCATGGCTATGGTATCCTGCGGACGTGTCGCATCAGCACAGACAACTTTGGGTGGAGATACCGTAATGGATATTATTGCAGCGGTAGTTATCGGAGGCACGCCTATGGGTGGCGGCTCCGGAACGGTAGGAGGAACATTATTTGGATGTCTGGTAATCGGTCTGATCAGTAATGGATTGAATCTGTTAAAGGTATCCAGCTACTGGCAGATGGTATCTAAGGGAGTGATTATACTGGTAGCAGTAATTTTGGATGTATACACGGAGCGTGTATTTGATCGTATGAGAAAAAAGGAGTAAGTGAAATGATTGATTTGAAGAAAAAGCCTTTTTTTCTGGACGATGATGCCTGTCTGTGGGTAAAAAACACATTGGAAGGTATGTCGGATGAGCAAAAAATCGGACAGCTTTTCTGTGAAATACTGTGGGACAGACCTGGGCGTGAACCGGAGGATTTGTTTGAATTTATTGAACCGGGAGGCGTGATGTATCGACCGTTTCCCGGTGAAAAAATGCATGATTTTTCAGAAAGACTGCAGAAAAAAGTGAAAATTCCACTTTTGATTTCCTGTAATCTGGAAAGAGGAGGTTCCGGCGGTAACGGTGGCTTGACGAATGGTACCTATGTGGCAAGCCCCATGGGATGCGCGGCAACGGATGACGCACAGGCGGCGTATGACCTTGCAGCGGTAGCGTGTGAGGAAGGCGGCGCGTGCGGAGTCAACTGGACGTTTGAACCGATTATCGATATCGACAGAAATCCGGAAAATCCCATTACGAATGTACGGACCTATGGAAGTGATCCGGAGAGAATTCTGAGAATGGCAAAGGCATACATAGATGCGTGCCGCGAGAGAAAATTTATCTCCACAATTAAGCATTTCCCCGGAGATGGCGTGGATTACAGAGATCAGCATCTGATAAGCAGCATTAATAGTCTGTCAGTAGAAGAGTGGGATGCAACTTATGGACATCTGTATCAGGAACTTATTGATTACGGTGCACCGACGGTGATGTGTTCTCATATCAGACAGCCGGAATTGTGCAGAAGAATTCATCCGGAAATCCGTGATGAGGAAATCATGCCGGCATCACTGAGCAGCGAACTTATGCAGGGTGTATTACGGGAAAAAATGGGATTTAATGGTCTGATTGTAACGGATGCAACACAGATGGTTGGATTTACCTGTAGTATGCCACGACATCTTGCGGTTCCGGCATGTATTGAGCGCGGCGCGGATATGTTCTTATTTACGATCAACCAAAAAGAAGATGTCGGATATATGCTGGATGGCTTGAAAAAAGGTCTGCTGAGCCATAAACGTCTGGACGAAGCAGTAACCAGAATATTGGCATTAAAGGCGAGCATAGGTCTGCATCACGGTAATTCCGTTCCCGGCAGGGAGGCACTGTCCTGCCTGCACAGCAGAGAACATCAGGCAGTGGCAGAACGGATCGCAGATCAGAGTATTACGCTGGTAAAAAACAAGGAAAATCTGTTACCCTTAACGCCGGTGAAGACTCCCAAAATTAAACTGATTCAGATTACGAATGAAAGATTACCGGAGAGTGGAATTTTGGAGGAAGTGTCACTGTTCAAAGAACTATTGGAGAAAGAGGGCTTTGAAGTAAGCTATTTTAAAGACGGTAAGTATCCGGATGTGGATTTTTCGTTGGAAGATTATAAGAAAGAAACCGATTTGGTAATTTATTTCGCGAATATGAAAGTAGGAAGTAACCAGACGACCATCAGAATTACCTGGGATGATTTTTTGGGGGAAAGTTCCCCGAAATATGTATGTGATCTTCCGTCCTTGTTCCTGTCCTTCTCTAATCCTTATCATCTGGTGGATGTACCGATGGTAAGAACTTATATCAATGCATATACCTGTAATGCCACAACTGTATATGCAATGGTGAAGAAACTGATGGGACGAAGTGAATTTAAAGGTATATCTCCTGTGGATCCGTTTGCAGGATTGTGGGATACAAAACTGTAGGGGGCAAAGATGTCGATTTTAGAAGTGTTAATGATTGTATGTTTTGGCTTGGCATGGCCCATCAATTTATATAACAGTTGGAAGAGTAAGTCAACGAAAGGGAAGAATCTTCTGTTTATGAGCTTTATTGTACTTGCTTACGTGTTTGGCATACTGAATAAATTATTAGTATCTGTTGATAATGCAATTTATTTTTACTGCCTGAATGAATTTATGGTGTTGGCGGATTATATTTTGTACTTCTGCAACCGCAACAAAGAAATAAAAAAAGGTATTTGTCGAAATTATACAGTGGTATACCGATAAAAAATCAGGTCATCAAAATATATTTAATTTTGATGACCTACATTTGAAAAAAGCGTTTTGCAAAAGAAGAAAATATGTTACACTATTATTTATGAGGACGCTGTCTGCGAGTAAGGGGGCACTATGGATATAAAACAGGATAATCAGATAATTGTGAGTAATATTGATGTCAGAACAGCAAATCGGATCAGGGTATTACAACTTTTATTTCATGAAGAAAACCTGACACAAATGGATATAAAAAATAGGTTGCATCTCAGCGGACCAACAGTTACGCAGGCAGTTCAACTGTTTATGGGAGCAGGACTTGTTCGCGAAGGAAAAGAAATGCCTTCTTCCGGGGGACGCAAGCCACACTTGATAGAATTCTGTTACGATGCATATCATGCAGTTGGTGTGGAAATACGTAAACACCATGCGGACATTTGTATAATTAATCTTCAGGGGCATGTGACTGCCAGAAAAGTATATCATATTCTTTTTGAAAATAATGATACTTATTGGAAGCAGATTAATGCGTTGATTCATGAGACGATTGAAATCAATAAAGAGGTAGAGCATATTCTTGGTGTGGGAATCGCTTTTCCCGGAGAAATTTCACCTTCAGGGAAGATGGTATACCGTGCCACTGTTTTAGGACGAAAAAATCTTGCATTAGACATTGTGCAGAAAAATATAGATTTTCCGATTCATATAGAGTATGGTGCTAATGCTGCCGGATTTGGAGCGGTATGGAGAGCGGATAATCTGCAGGATGCAGTTTACGTTATTGTTACCAACAACGGTGTGGCTGGATCGGTGATACTGAACAATAAGATATACAGTGGTCTTTCGGGAAAATCGGGAGCATTCGGACATATTGTATTGGATCCGAACGGAAAAAAATGTTTTTGCGGAGGAAGGGGATGCTGGTCAGCATATTGTTCCCTTTATAATCTGATTGGAAATGAAGAAGATAAGCTACAGACATTTTTTGAAAAACTGGATGCAAAAGATCCGGAAAGTATGAAACGATGGGATGAGTACCTGACACATTTCGCACAGGCAGTGGGAAATATTTTCCTGAGCTATGATGCGGATATCATTATCGGAGGAGAACTTGCACCCTACCTGGAGCCGCGACTGCAGGAATTGAAGGATAAGGTAAATGCTTATCCGGTCCTTGCAGAAGAAACACAGAAAATTTGTGTAGATATGGATTCTGTGAATCCGATGGCAGAGGGAGCAGCCCTTACGTTTGTATCACAATTTTTGAATAATGAATTGGAAGGTTTTCGACTGGAAGATATACAGTAAAACAGCAGGGATCCATGAAATGTGGAATCCCTGCTGTTTTATTTAGAGAAAAATTTAAACTTCCGGTGCGTGATGCAGCTCCAGTGCCAGATAAGAATTGTGATATTCTTTGCAATAAGTCACGTCCTTGTCAAACCATGCAGGAGGGACAAAGGCCTCCGCCGCTTCCTTGCTGCCGAATTCCACTTCTGCCATGATCAGAGGAGCAAAAGGAGCGTCAAAGACATCCAGCTCAATGGTCAGGGAATAATCTGCAGGCGGTGTGGGAAAGCCCTCTTTGAAACCGGGATGCTCCAAAGGGATCAGGTAGCGCCTCTTGGAGATCACGCTGCCGTCGGCTTTTTCCCGCAGATGATAATAGGAGGCCTCATTCAGCGGAAGATTGCTCTCATCTCTGGCCATCATGCCGCTGCCCTTGTAGGTAAGATAATATTCATCATCCTGTTTTCTTGCCCTGACTACGGGATTGTAATTCAGATATACCTGTTCAATGTGATGAGAGGGATAACTTTCCAGATTGTCAGGTAGGGATTTCAGGGTAAACTTTCGTTCGATTTCCATTAATGCCTCATTTCTGTATTTCCATCGAAAATACGGATCTCTTATTTGTACGTTTTTGTACATTGTCTGTTGAATGTACTCTCTTAGTATAACATGATATTTCCCAAAAATACAATGAATTCTGGTAACTCTGAATAGTTATGAATTCTGCAAATATCTGCCGTTTGGAATTGAATTACGGTTCTAAATTGTGTATACTAATCATGACTGTGCGATGTCAAAGAACATGACTTGCAGACGGAACAGGGAACGAAACGGAAAGAGAGGTAAAACCATGAGTAAGATTGCAATTTTTTTGGCAAACGGCTTTGAAGAAATAGAAGGTCTGACGGTGGTGGACATTTGCCGCAGATGCGGGCTGACCATTGATATGGTATCCATTACAGAAGACAGGCAGGTAATGGGATCCCATAAGATTCCTGTAATTGCGGACATGACGCTGTCTCAGGTGAATTTTGACGAATATGATTGTTTGGTGCTTCCCGGCGGCGGACAGGGCACGAAGAATCTGGAGGCCTGTGAAGTGCTGATGCAGCAGATCGATGCTTTTTACGCAGCGGGAAAATACATCGCTGCAATCTGCGCAGCCCCCAGTATTTTCGGGCACAGAGGTATCTTACAGGGGAAGAGAGCCTGCTCCTATCCCTGCTTTGAGGATCATCTGGAAGGTGCGGCAGTGACCGCAGGACCTGTGGAAGTGGACGGCAATGTGATCACCTCCCGCGGAATGGGAACCTCCATTCCCTTCGGACTTGCTATCGCCGGTGTGTTCTGCGGACAGGACAAGGCGGATGCCTGTGCCCACTCCATTGTATTTCAGCCGTAGGCAGCTGAAGAGAAAGACGAGGAAAGAGAATGAAAAAAGCGTTAATTACAGGAATCACCGGACAGGATGGGTCTTATCTGGCAGAGTTCCTATTGGAAAAAGGATATGAAGTGCATGGACTGATCCGCAGATCTTCCATCAGCAATACCGGCCGTATCGACCATCTGATCCGGGAGGATAAGATCGTTCTTCACGGCGGAGATATGACGGATTCTACCAGTCTGGTACGCATCATCGGAGAAGTCAGGCCGGATGAAATTTACAATCTGGGTGCCCAGAGCCATGTGCAGGTAAGTTTTGAAGCGCCGGAATATGCCGGAGATGTGGACGCGCTGGGTGTGCTGCGTATTCTGGAGGCAGTGCGTATGGTGGGACTGACTGAGATCTGCCGTATTTATCAGGCATCCACTTCCGAACTTTACGGCCGTGTGGAGGAGGTGCCCCAGAATGAGAACACCCCGTTCCATCCCTACAGCCCTTATGCGGTGGCAAAACAGTACGGCTTCTGGATCGTAAAGGAATACAGAGAAGCTTACAATATGTTTGCAGTCAACGGTATCCTGTTCAACCATGAATCCGAGCGCCGCGGGGAGAATTTTGTGACCCGTAAGATCACACTGGCCGCCGGCAGGATTGCCTGCGGGATTCAGGACAGGCTTTATCTGGGCAATCTGGATTCCAAGAGAGACTGGGGCTATGCGAAGGACTATGTGGAGTGCATGTGGCTGATGCTGCAGCACGACAAACCGGAAGATTTCGTGATTGCCACCGGCGTACAGCATACGGTAAGAGAATTCACCACACTGGCATTCCATTATGCGGGAATCGAGCTGGAATGGCAGGGCAGCGGTATTCATGAAAAAGGAATCAACAAAGCCAACGGCAAGGTGGTCGTGGAGGTCAGCGAAGCCTTTTACCGTCCCACCGATGTGGTCGATCTGTGGGGAGACCCGACCAAGGCCCGCACCGTGCTTGGATGGAATCCGCAGAAGACCAGCTACGAGGAGCTGTGCCGTCGGATGGCAGAGCATGATCTGAAGCTGGCAAAGGCCGAAGCGGTAGTGCTGAAAGAAGCCGCAGAATAACAGGAGAAATCAAGAGAGGAAGTACCGTAATATCATGGAAAAAGACGCAAAAATATACGTAGCAGGACACAGAGGCATGGTAGGAAGTGCCATCTGCAGAGCACTGGGGAGAAACGGCTATACCAACATCATCACACGCACCCATAAGGAACTGGATCTGTGCAGACAGGATGCGGTAGAGGAATTTTTCGCAGAGGAAAAGCCGGATTATGTATTCCTGGCAGCAGCGAAAGTGGGAGGCATCATGGCAAACAGTGAGGCTTTGGCGGATTTCATGTATGAAAACATGATCCTGGAGATGAACGTGATCCATGCCGCATGGCAGAACGGCTGTAAAAAGCTGATGTTTTTGGGCAGCAGCTGCATTTACCCCCGTATGGCACCGCAGCCCATGAAGGAAAGCTGCCTGCTGACTTCCGAACTGGAGAAGACCAACGAGGCTTATGCCCTGGCAAAGATTTCCGGACTGAAATACTGCGAGTTCCTGAACAGACAGTACGGAACCGATTATATCAGTGTCATGCCCACGAATTTGTACGGTCCCAACGACAATTATCATCCCACCCACAGCCATGTACTGCCGGCATTGATCCGACGCTTCCATGAGGCAAAGGTGTCCGGTGCGAAGGAAGTGGTCTGCTGGGGAACCGGAACTCCCCTGCGGGAATTTCTCTATGTGGATGATCTGGCGGATGCCTGCGTGTATCTGATGAATACCTACAGCGGCAACGAGACGGTAAATCTGGGAACCGGCAAGGAACTGACCATCCGGGAACTGACGGAACTGGTGGCAAAGATCGTAGGCTACACCGGGGAGATCAAATGGGATCCCAGCAAACCGGACGGAACTCCCAGAAAGCTGTTGGATGTCAGTAAGTTAGAGAGCCTGGGCTACCACTATACGACGGAGCTGGAAGACGGCATCCGCCTGACTTATGAGGATTTCCTCAATAATCCCATGCGTGCGGAGCGCTAGGAAAGTATGGTGCCTGCCAATAGCGGGTACGGAAGGACTGGAAGATTATCATGAATGATTTTCAGAAGACAGCGAAAGAAATGTTGGATTTTATTACCAAAAGCCCTACCTGTTTTCATGCGGTTGCGAATATCGGAACGATGCTGGAAGCGGCAGGATATGAGAAACTACAGGAAAACGAGGAATGGAAGCTTGAAAAGGGCGGAAAATATTACACGGAGCGCAATGATTCTTCCGTGATCGCTTTTGCCATCCCGGCGGGAACGGTGAAGGGCTTCCATATGGCAGCGGCACACAGCGATTCTCCCAGTTTTAAAGTAAAGGAAAAACCGGAGCTTGCCGTGGAAGAGCATTATCTGCGATTAAACACCGAAAAATACGGTGGCATGATCCTCTCCACCTGGCTGGACAGACCACTTTCCGTAGCCGGAAGACTGGCGGTGCGCGGAGAATTCGGCATCGAGAGCAGACTAGTGAACATCGATCGGGATCTCTGCGTGATCCCTAACGTGGCAATTCATATGAACCGGGAGATGAACAAGGGCGTGGAGTACAATCCTCAGGTGGATATGCTTCCACTGTTTGCGGATGCAACGTGTGATACCGATGCCGCAGGGGGAGTTGAGACCACAGACGGATCACAGGAGAAAACTACGCTGCTTGGACTGGCGGCAGAGGCTGCCGGTATGGATGAGGAGGCGATTCTCGGGGAAGATCTGTTCCTGTATACCAGACAGGAGGGAGGTTTCCTGGGAGCCAGGGGCGAATTTGTCCTGTCTCCGAGACTGGATGACCTGCAGAGCGCTTTTGCGCTGACCAAAGCTTTTACGGAGAGTGCACCTGCAGAGTATATCAATATTTGTGGAATATTTGACAATGAGGAAGTGGGAAGCGGTACCAGACAGGGCGCGGATTCCACCTTCCTTACGGATGCGCTGGACAGAATTACGGAGGGGCTTGGTGCGGATCACGGCACATATCTGCGCTGGATTGCAGATGGCTTTTTGATCTCTGCTGACAATGCCCATGCGGTACATCCCAACCATCCGGAGAAGGCAGATCCTACCAACAGACCTTACTTAAACGGCGGAATCGTTATTAAATTCCACGGAAGCCAGAAGTATACCACGGACGGTATCTCCGCTGCAAAAATGAAGGAGTACTGTGAGCGGGCAAAGGTGCCTTACCAGACCTACGCCAACCGTTCGGATATCGCAGGAGGCTCCACCCTTGGCAATATTTCCACGGCACATGTATCCGTATCCAGCGTGGACATCGGACTGCCCCAGCTTGCCATGCATTCCGCAGTGGAGACTGCAGGTATGATGGATACAGAGTATGCGGTACGGGCATTGCGGGAATTTTGGAGTGAATAAATTTAATCCTTAAAAAAGTATAAAAAGGATTGAAAATTCTGCAGGAAAAGTGCATATTTAGAACGTAGGAAAAGATACCATAAAATACGAAAGAAGGATGAATACTGTGTTTGAAATGAAACCCGAATATTACATCGGAATTGATATGATTGATCAGGAGCATAAGCAGCTGTTTGACTATGCCAACGAAGCGTACGAACTGCTCCAGGAAGAATTTACACCGGACAAATATGATAAGATTGATGCAATTCTGAAGAAACTGCGTGACTATACCGCAAAGCACTTCGCGGACGAAGAAGCATACATGGAGTCTATCAATTACAAGAAGATCTTTACCCAGAAGATCCAGCATCAGGAATTCATCAGCAAACTGGATGAATTTATTGACCAGCATGAGAAAGATGAAGGAAATCAGGATGAACAGATCATGGATATTCTAAATTATCTGACCGACTGGCTGGTGAACCACATCCTGCATGTGGACGGACAGATTCCGGGAGAAAAGTAATACAGTTTGACAAAGCAAAGGCACCTCTTCATAAGAAGGGGAGCCTTTATTTTATTTATGAAGAAGCAGATTCTCAGCCAACTTGGCGGCACCGATCATGCCTGCAGTATTTCCGAGTTTGGCGGTAGCAATATCGATATTAACCAAAGATGGCGGAAGCTGCAGCCGAACTTTTCTTTTTACTTCTGATAGCACATAATTTTGAGCCATAACACCACCACCGAGAATGATTCTGGGTGGGTTGAAGACATATATGAGAGTGACTAAACCGGTGCATATATCATCTATCCACAGATCAATTTGTTCTTTTATTTCCGAACGATACGCAACATCAAATATTTTTCTGCCGTTGTCCAGGGTATCATCAACAGCACGTACCCGGCTGACCAATGCGGTAGTAGAGGCACAATGCTCATAACAGCCGTCAAGACTGTTGGTGCCGGATTTGATTTCCGGGTGAATTACAATACCGCCGAAATTCCCGGCAGAATAGGAAGAACCGGAATATACCCGACTGTTAATGATAATGCATCCCCCTACTCCGGTTCCGTAGGTAAGGCAAAGAAAATCGGAAAGCCCCTGTCCGGCTCCTGCCCAAAGCTCTCCCAAAGCAGCAGAATTAACATCGTTTTCTACACTTACCGGTACGTGAAATTCGTTTTCAAGGAGTTGTTTCACAGGCATTCCGGTGTAATTGGGAATATTATCGTTAGCGTAATAGATACTGCCATCCGTTGTGTTTACATCACCGGCGGTACAAATACCAATGGCATCAAAATAAGAATAGGTATGAATTAGTTCTTTGACCCGATTTATGAGGTGAATGCCACCGAGAGATGCCTGAGTGTCCCATTCCTCTCCGGCAATGAGCTCTGTTCCGTTCCAAAGACCGGATTTGATGGCGGTTCCGCCAATGTCAACTGTGACAATTTTCATGATAAACCCTTTCTGATATCAAAACAATTTTTGATATCATATTAAACTAAAAAAAATTTTCATGCAAGGAAAAAATATGCAATCAAATATATGCATATTGTACAAAACAGGAAAAAATACTTGACTATTTATGTACGTGTGGTATATATAGATATATAAATAAAAAAAAATTCCACAATTACAAATAGAAAATAAAAATATTTTTCAAAATAAGCAGAGAATGATAGGAAATAAAAATATGAATAAGTATTGGGTGAATACGAATCGGGAAGAGATAAAGAAAATACTCTGTGAACTTTCTAAAAGTTTGAAGTTTGAATTAGACAGGATTGGAAAGACGGTTTGGGTAGAACAGAATGGAGACGGTATTTATCTGAAAAAAAAAGAGGGGAAAATTTATATCAGATATTCGAAGAAGTCGGAGTTCGCACGTGCCTGGTACTTGATGCTAAGAATGGATGACAAAACGGCATATGAATATTATGAAAAATGTAGATTTGATAATTTGCAGGTTATGTTGGATTGCTCCAGAAATGCAGTAATGCGACCGGAAACGGTGAAAATGTATATCAGATATCTTGCAGCATGTGGATATCATTCGATACAACTCTATACAGAAGATACATTGCTGATGGAAAAGGAACCTTATGTTGGTTATATGAGAGGGGCATATACGCAGGAGGAAATCAGACAAATAGATCAGTATTGTCAGATTTTTGGTATGGAACTGATTCCCTGTATTCAGACACTTGCACATATTAATCAGATTACAAGATATGAGCATTATCAGAAAATCATTGATGTAAATGATATTTTACTGGTGGGAGAGGAGAAAACATATGAGTTTTTGGATCATTTATTAGGTACAGTAGCCGGGGCATTTTCAACCAGAAAAATTAATATCGGTATGGATGAAGCACATATGTTAGGGCTTGGAAAGTATTTGGACCTCCATGGATATCGTGAACGGTTTGGCATTATGATAGAACACTTAAACCGTGTCAGGGAACTTTTAGATAAATATGGTTTTGAACCTATGATGTGGAGTGATATGTTTTTCCGGCTGCTGGCAAAAGGAAAATACGAATTACAGGAAGAACAGGCAGATGAAGAATTATTTCAGCTGATCCCAGAAGGAATTGAACTAATCTATTGGGACTATTATTCCATGGATTATGAACATTATTATAGGAATTTGAAAATGCATTATCGCATGGCAGAGCAGATTGGCTTTGCGGCGGGAGCGTGGAAATGGACAGGGTTTGCACCGGAGAATGGCTTTAGTCTGCAGGCGGGAGAGGCTGCGATAAAAGCTTCCATAGATGCGGGAGTGCAAAAATTTATAGTTACCTGTTGGGGAGATAATGGAGCGGAAGCTAGTGCATTTTCGGTTTTACCGTCATTATTTCGGTATTCGGAAGCAGCTTATACAGGGCAAGCCATGACAGTAGAGACAGAAGCGGAGATAAAGGAAAATAATCGTAATTTCCGTATCCTGACAGGAATTGACTTTGACCAGTTTATGATGGTGGATCTGCCCAATCAGATATTTGGGATGGGAAAACACACTCACACGAATCCGTGTAAGTATTTGTTATACAATGATATTTTTTATGGAACTTTTGATTCCCTGGTGCCGGAGACTGCGGAAGAAAAATATTTGCAATTTGCGGAAATTCTACAGCAGATTGCAGAAAGAGACAGCGAGTTTGGGTATCTGTTTGAAACACTGCAGCAATTGTGTATGGTTTTAAGCATAAAGGCACAGATAGGAATAGAGATATACCAAAATTACCATAACCGTGATAGGGAAAAACTGGAAATAATTGGAAATGAAACAATAACGGAATTGCTAAATTGCATTGAGGATTTCCAACAAAAATTTCGGTATCAATGGCAAAAAGAAAACAAATCTTTTGGCTATGAAATACAACTTATACGTCTGGGAGCATTAAAAGAGAGACTGAAGTATGCAAAGGAACAGATTCGATTATGGGTGAAAGGAGGAATTGATGTAATCGAAGAACTGGAGCAGGAGAGACTTCCCTTTGCCTATTATGAAACTACAGAGCCAGACAAGGTAAACTATAATGTGTGGAGCAATATTGTGTCCCCTTCTGTAGTGGGGTAGAAGAAACATTATAGTAAAAAATAATAACGGAGGATAACTTATGAAGAACAAAAAGTGTAAAGCAATCGTGGCATTAACACTGGCTGCAATGATGACTTTTTCCGTGGCAGCGTGCGGAAACAGTGTATCGGATACCGGTACCGGTACAGGAAGTACCGGAACTGCAGCAAACGGTACGGAAACTGGTAATACGGAAACAGAATCTTCTAAAACACTGGCTGATTATGACAAGGTGGATTCTTTTAATTACTATGCGATAGCAGCAGGAGTAAGTGATGAAGAGTTCAATGCTTCTCAGATGGCATCTATGGTAGAAGAATATACAGGATATCATGTGACTTATACACAGGCACCGGCAGACAGCGCGGATAACCAGACAGCAATTACTAATATTTTTATGCTGAAACAGGATTTTCAGGCAGTTAAGGTGAGCAAAACACAGTTTTATACGTTATTGGCATCTAATGCATTACTTCCTATTACAGAATATGTAAATGCATCCACCAATTTGAAAGAGCAGATCTCCGAGTTCGGATGGGAAACTGCTACGCAGGATGGTGAAATCTACGGCATTCCTCAAAAGGTTTCCAAAGCTGCGAACACGGTGGGAATCTGTTATCGTCTGGACTGGTTAAATGAGTATAATGAAGAAAATCCGGACAATGCGATTCCTGTTCCTTCGGAAGAAAACGGTTATTCCATGGGCCTGAGTGATTTCAAGACAATGCTTGAATACTTCAAGACCAAAGTTCCTTCCGGCGGATATGCGATGGCAGTGGATAGCAATGAGGTATATCAGCAGAATATTCTGCCTGCATTTGGTATTTATGAAGAGTGGGCAGATATTGATGGAAAGCTCACCTATTATATCGATCAGCCCGGTTTTGAGGATTATGCAAATTACATGCAGGACTTATATGATGAAGGATTGATCCAGTATCAGGCAACCAGCAATGATGCGGGTGTAGTGCAGTCTTTACAGTCAAAGAATGTAGGTGCCGGACGTATCGCGCATTGGAATGCTTATGCTATTGAAACAACAGATGCGCCGGAAGGCACAGAATTGTCTACTTATACAGATGATAAGTACTCTTATATCAAAGTTCTTGTTCCGGATGACGCAAAGGGTGATTCCTCCAAGGCTGTTATTTATGCATCTGAGGGTTATGACTATTATACCGTTATTCCTGCATATGCAACTGCAGAACAGGCAGCGGCTGTAGTAGATTTTGCAGACAAAAAATTAGACAAAGATTTCTTTCTGAAATTAGTTCTTGGTACAGAGGGTGAGACTTATACCGTAGAAAATGGTGCTTACTATCCTATTTTGCCTGCATTTAATGATTCTCAGGGACTGTCTGATAAATTTATGGATGGAACCAGAGAAGCTGAAATGGGTGATTACTGGCTGTGCCGTACCAGAAAGACAGCTGCGCAGGATAAAATCTTCAGCGAAATCAACTACGATGTTCATGTTTCAACAAACCCTGTAGTCGTAATGCCTCCTAACGAAGCCTATGATAATTATTTCAGTGCGGCAAGTTCGGAAGTAAAGAATGCAATCGTGATCAACATGTTCCAGAAGGGAGCTTCCTTTGATCTGCAGACCATTAAGGATAAATGGAATGAATATGAAGGACAGACCATTACAGATTCTGTGAATGAATGGTATGCAACCTGGGACGGAAAACAATAGAATAGTACAATCGGGGACTGCAAAAATGCAGTCCCCATTATCAAAAAGCATCATCTGAATATGTAAATGTCAACGGCATCGGTATTTACATATTTCGGTGATGAAAAAGGAGGTAATTAACTTATATGAAAAATAATACCAAAGTAAAAAGAACGCATTTTAGAAATCAGATGCATCAAAATGGCGCATTGTTTCTGTTTTATATTCCTGCAGTTGTATTTGCGTTAATTTTTTGCTACATTCCTATGTTGGGTCTGATAATGGCATTCAAGGAAAATCCTAATTTATTAGGCAGTACTTCAGCCATTCAAGGAATTATAGATGCCAAGTGGGTTGGACTGGGTAATTTTGTTAAAATTTTTTCCAAACAGGAAGTAATAAATGCATTAGTTAATACGCTGATTATCAGTACTTTAAAGATTGTGATTATATTCCCGATGCCAATTATACTTGCAATTCTAATCAATGAGATGAAGGGAAAAATCGTGAAAAAGACTTTGCAGATTACGATGTATTTACCGTATTTCCTCTCATGGGCAACGATTGGTGGTATTTTTATTGCAATCTTAAACAAAGATACCGGTTTGGTAAATAATATACTGGAAGCACTGGGGCATGCGAGAATTCCATTTACTACCAGCAATGAAACGTTTCGTTCCGTACTGGTAACGACATCTGCGTGGAAGGACATCGGCTGGAGTACGGTGACCTATCTGGCGGCAATTACAGCATTGGACAGAAATCAGGTGGAAGCAGCGAAGATTGACGGCGCAAGTAAATGGCAGCAGATACGATATATTACACTGCCCGGGATCATGCCGGTGGTGGCGGTTATGTTGATTCTGAGAATCAGTGTAATTATGAACGCCGGATTTGAACAGGTATATGTCTTCTATTCACCGTATGTTCAGCAGTCAGGAGACATTCTTGGTACTTATACATATCGTCTGGTCCGGGAGGCTTCATTGATTCCGCAGTATGCATTGTCTACAGCAGTAGGCCTTTTCAACTCGGTAGTGGCATTGATTCTGGTACTTGGAGGAAACTATATTTCCAAAAAGTTCTTTGATCGTGGAATATGGTAGGAGGATGAATATGTCTAAGAAAAACAGAAGTATAAAATTGAAAAAAGATGAAAAAAAGGCATTGTGCAAAAGAAGAGCTATGCTGATTTGTGAGCTTGGCATACTGTGCATCCTTTTAACAGAAGTGCTTTTCGGTAATTTGACCGATCAAACCATACGGAAGCTGGATCTGACTGCGTTTGTACTGTTTCTGATCCTGGCAGCTGAGCAAATTGTAAGAATTGTAAAAACGACAAAAAATGAGGGGTTCCTGCAATATTGGAAATTTGACAAAGCGGAATTCATTTATTTGATTCTGGCGATTTTCATTTTTCCGCTATCTTTAATAATGTCCTCGGTATCCGTTTGGAGATGGGTCTGCATATTAAAATTACCAAATACACTCAGAAAATATAATGATGAAAAGGTTTTTCAGATTATTGCAAAATCCATTTCCGTTTTACTGATATTGTTTTTCGTAGTGCCGTTTTTAAATGTAATTGCCAATGCGCTGTCCGCACCGGGACAAATCATCAATGTGTTGCCAAAAAATATAGATCTGTATGCTATGAAATACGTTATTTCGGATAAAGCATTTTGGCGTTCTGTGGGAAATTCCGTTTTCATTACGATGGTTGGAACCCTGATCTCAGTCATGTCAATGGCAATGGCAGCATATCCGCTTTCTAAGCCGGACATGCCGCTTCGGAAGACGATGATGATTTTCTTTATAATTGTTATGCTTTTTTCCGGAGGAATGGCACCGAATATTCTTTTGATTGATGCCTTGGGACTGATGGATACAATATGGGCGCTGATCCTTCCTTCGGTAATAATGGTTTATTACCTGCTGCTGTTAAAGGGCTTCTATGAGAGTATTCCGGCAGAACTGGAAGAATCTGCAAAACTGGATGGTGCCAGCAATATGGTTATTCTGTTTAAAATCATTGTGCCGATGGCAGCACCTATGATAGCAACGGTTTCGTTTTTTACGACGATTACCTATTGGAACAACATAAACAATTCCATCTTATACATTACTACCAATAAGAGCATTTATCCGTTGCCTATGTATATTAAGAACTTTATGAGTCAGAATCCCATGGAAGTTGCAATGAATAATCCTACATTGTTAACCTATTGGGACAGCATTGAAATGAGTTACATCCTGATGTCGATCATACCAATCGCACTGATTTATCCATATATATTTAAATATCTGAAAAATGATATTTCAGCGGGTGCGGTAAAGGGTTGACAGATTGGAAAAATAGAATA
>ERZ808240.1941-NODE-1941-length-24063-cov-5.345427_pt1 | contig 24063 bp, 22 predicted proteins | sample MGYA00521084_ERZ808240 | MGnify/ENA primary metagenome ERZ808240 (study PRJEB31516, sample SAMN03275571) | gut metagenome | biome: mammalia-associated habitat; material: feces | host: Papio cynocephalus | place: Kenya | collected 2012-08-06 ... | reverse complement strand
TCCATGATCCCCGGTCCGCCGCCGGTGATGACGGCCACGCCGTGCTGCGCGATGCCCTTACCGGCCCGCCGAGCTGCCTTGTACATGGGATCGGTGCGCTTGGTGCGCGCAGATCCGAAAATGGAAACGGCAGGTCCGAGCTCCGCCAGCGCACCGAACCCGTCGACGAATTCAGCCTGGATGCGAAGCACACGCCAAGGATCGGTATGGAGCCAGTCCGTGGCCCCCTCGGGTGCCAGGAGATTGGCATACGTATTATCTTTGGGAATCATGGGGCCGCGCATCATCACGGGGCCGCGGCGGTACGTTTCGTCGTAAGGATGCTCGGCTTCCGGCGCTTTACCATCTGCGGTGGCGGCCCCTTGGTCGACCAGGTCGTTCACGAGCTTATCGACGATCTTCTTTTCCATGGATACTCCTATCGAAACATGAACGGGCGGAGCCCGAGGCGCATACCGCGCCCCGAACACCCCGCCCGAAGTTGAATCCATGGCTATGGTACCCAGAATATGCAAACGGTCTGCAATGCAACCGTCAGCGTACGTCGCGATAGGCCGGGCACCCGCTATCGCGTATCGCTTTGCTGGACAAAACGATATGGAGACCGTGCGAACGTTTGTTCGTACAGTCCTTCCGTTGGCGCTGGTTGATATTCTTATCTTGCAGTTGCTCCCCCATTCGGTCCATTCGTCAAACGGAGGGCACTATGGCCACCAATGAGATCATCCTGTTCGAATCCGCCGATCACGAAGTCACTCTGCCTGTAAATATAGAAGGTGAAAACGTATGGCTTACACAGGCGCAAATGACCGAGCTGTTCGGACGAAGCCAGTCTGTTATCGCACGCCACATTGGAAATGTCTTCAAAGAAGGGGAGCTGGACGAGCAAAGCAATATGCATATTTTGCATAATAGCAGCTCAGATAGGCCAGTCTATGTCTACAGCCTCGACGTTATCATCTCTGTCGGGTATCGGGTGAAGTCCCAGCGCGGCGTTGAGTTTCGCCGCTGGGCAACCGATGTCTTGCACCGCTATATCATCAAGGGGCATGTAGAGAACGAGAAACGACTTAAGCAGCTCGGCACAGTAGCCCGCATCATCGAGCGGCTCCCCGAGGACCTCGGATCACACGAGATCCTCGACATCGTCGAGAGCTACACGGACGTCTTCAAGCTCCTCGACGAATATGACCGCAAGCAGATTCCACGTCCGAAGGGCTGTACGGGCACCTTCATGCTCGATTACGACGAGTGCATCTTCCTCATCAAGCAAATGAGGGGAAAGTTCTCGAGCGATCTCTTTAGCCAGGAGAAAGACGACTCGTTCCGCAGCAGCATCTCCGTCATCAACCAATCTTTCGACGGCCAGGACCTCTATCCCTCGGTACAGGAAAAGGCAGCAAACCTTCTATATCTCATCATCAAGAACCATTCGTTCCTCGATGGCAACAAACGTATCGGCTGCAGCCTCTTCCTGTATTACCTCGACCGCAACGGGCTCCTGTTCAAAGGACTCGACAAACGCATCGCGGACAGCACCCTTGTTGCCGTCGCGCTGATGATCGCCGAATCCCGCCCCGAAGAAAAGGAGTCGATGGTAGCGCTCGTCATGAACTTCCTGGAGTAGCCGTTTAGTAATCCGCGGCAGCTGGCGAATCCATCCAATCGCTTACGAAGGCACCGTAGCGGCCCTCGATGATGGCCCGACGTGCCTTCTGCATAAGGTTGAGCAGGTAATAGATGTTGTGCATGGAGAGCAGGATGCCGCCGAGCATCTCCTTTTGCGTGACCATGTGGCGGATAAGGGCCCGACTGTACCCGCCGGTGCAAACCGGGCAGGTGCATGCGGGGTCGATGGGACCCGCGTCGTGGGCAAAACGGGCGTTACGGAAGTTCAGACGACCTTCGCTGGAGAATGCCGTGCCCATACGGCCGGTACGGGTGGGCAGCACGCAATCGAACATATCGATGCCGACGGATACGCCACGTACGAGCGTCGTGGGGTTGCCGACACCCATAAGGTAGCGGGGCTTGTGCTTGGGCATGTACTCGCTCGCCAGCGGCGCCAGCGTCTCGAACATGGTCTCGTGGTCCTCGCCCACCGAGTATCCGCCGATGCCGTACCCTGGGAAGTCACCGCACTCCTCGAGGTGGCGCAGCGATCGCAGACGCAGGTCGAGATGCATGCCACCCTGAACGATGCCGAAGAGAGCCTGGTCATCACGGGTGTGCGCCTTATAGCAGCGCTCGGCCCACATGCTCGAGAGCTCGACGGCGCGCTCGACGAACTGGCGCGTGGCCGGGTAGCCCGGGCACTGATCGAGTTGCATGCAGATATCGGAGCCGAGCTTCATGGCGATCTGCATGTTGTCCTCGGGCGTCCAGAACACGTGGCGTCCGTCATAGTCGGTGACGACGAACTCGACGCCGTCGTCGGAAAGCTTCACGGCATCGTTGTGGCTGAATACCTGGAACCCGCCGGAATCAGTGAGGATGGGGCCGTGCCAGTTCATAAAATCGTGGAGTCCGCCCAGCTCGGCGATGGTGTCCTCGCCGGGGCGCATGGACAGGTGATAGGTGTTGGCGAGCACGATCTGCGCGCCCAGCTGCTTCACCGTCTCGGTGGGAATGCCCTTGACGTTCGCCTTGGTTCCTACCGGCATGAAGATCGGCGTCTCGATATCGCCGTGAGGCGTATGCAGGATGCCGGCACGCGCCGACGTAGTGGGATCCTCGGCGATGATCTCGTATTTGAACTGGGATTGGTCCATGAACGGAAACTCCTCGATAGCGATTGAATGCAATCCATTATATGGCAGCGGGGCAGCATCGATGCGCAGACTCGATCCGTGCCAAGGAGCGCGTTTTCCACGGAACGTGTGCGTGCAAATACCTAAGTGCGTAGCTAAAACGGCGCGCACGAAGTAGACGAAAAACGAACGAATCATCTACCTGCAGTTTTGTCTTTGCGCTTGCCTTTTATGCCCGGCAACTCTCTATTTAGCTACGCACTTAGTGCAAAAGACCTGAAAAGGGGCGTGCGATCCATTGAAACGCACGCCCCTTTAGCGCAATCGTGGTGTTTTCTTCCGTTAAGGACGCTGGCCCATGCCGCCCTCGAGCGTAACGGTCTCACCGTTCATGTACTTGAAGTCCGGTCCGCAGAGCTGCACGACCACGCGACCGATCTCCTTCTCCACGTCACCGTAGTGACCTGCCGGCGGCATGTGGACATTTGCCTTGAACGCCTCGGGATAGGCGGCCTCGAAGTTCTCGAGCTGCGCGGTCCAGGCGAGCGGGCACACGATATTGACGTTGATGCCATCGGGACCCCACTCGTTGGCGGCGACACGCGTCAGACCGCGGATGCCTTCCTTGGCGGCAGCGTAGGAGCACTGACCGTAGTTGCCGAACAGACCGGCGCCAGACGCGAAGTTGACCACGGAGCCCTTGGTCTCCTTAAGATGCGGATAGGCCTTCTGCATGTAGAGGAACGTGGCATAGAGACCGGAATAGATAGCCAGGTTGAACTGGTCCATGGTGTGGTCGGCAATAGTCACACCCGAGGCGCTCGCCTGGGCATTATTGACCACGGCATCGATGCGGCCGAACTCCTCGATGGCCTTGTCGATAACGTTCTGAACGACGGCCTCGTTGTCCTGACCGGCGGAGACATCAGCCTGAACAGGCAGGACCTTGATGCCGTACTCGGCCTCGAGGGATTCCTTGGCCGCAGTGAGCTTGTTGACGTTGCGCCCGGTGATGACGAGGTTGGCGCCCTCTTTCGCAAATGCGATATCGATACCGTAACCAATGGAACCGGCGGAACCGTCTTTGAGCGTAGCCTTGCCACCGCCGGTGACGATAACAGTCTTACCCGTGAAGAGTCCCATACGATCTCCTTCTGCATCGTGCGACGGTCGCCCGCCGACTGCATGCCCTTTTGGCATGCCACAAGTTGATACGCAACGTTAGAGGTTCCGCCAAAAATGGGAACCCTCCCAGAAGGTGAACGGTCAACAATAATCGGCGAACCGCGAGCGATACGAAGCACCGAATCGAACACGCGATGAAAGTTTATCGAGACCCCCGCGACCGCGCGCGGGGACTATATGATTGAAGAGATTGCAGAAATGAAAAGGAGTACCTATGAGTGACGAAACGACGCCTCGCACTCCCGAAACCATAGATGACGAAACGATCGCGCAGGAAGCCGCCGACGTACAGGCGGGCGATACCGCCGCGCAGGAGCGCAGCGAGTCTTCCGAGTGCGACAAGCCGACCCAAGTCGAAGACGCCGCACCGGTCGTCCCCGATACGAATACTGTCACCGATGCGAGCGGCAACCTGCCGTCGTTCCTGGCGCATGCCGACATCTCCGGCTCAGTCGACGACGAGCCGAATGACGACCCGGCCCCGTTGAACCAGAACTTCCAGGTCATCGACGGTGGCACCGACGTCTGGGATGCCCTCGATATCGAAAACGACACCGAATCGAAGACGCCTGGATCCGCAGAGCAATCGACCACGGTGTCCCAGCAGGGCGAGCCGGCAGCCGCTACCGGCAAAGACCTCGCGACGAGCGCCGCCGGCGCCGTCAACGCCGTAGGCTCGTTTATCGCCCAGGGTGCCACGGCGGTGCGCGAGATGAATGCCGCCAAAAAGGCGCTCGCCGAAGCGCGTGACGAGCTTGCCACGGTCCAGAAACGCGTCGACGAGCAATCCGAGGAGCTCAAGCGCCGTCGGACGATCGAACAGAACTTCGACGCCATCATCGAGCAGGAGCAAAACGCCAAGCTCAACGCTCAGAAAGCACAAGCGGCAGCAGAAGTGCAGCGCGACAGCATCCAGGTAACCATCGACAAGCTGAAAGCGCAGCTCGAGACCGTCCGCGAGGAGGATGCGCAGACCGAGAAGCGCCTCAAGGCCGCCCTCGATGCCGCCGAAGCAAAGGAAGCATCTTCGCGCGAAGCAGGCAAACGACTCACGCGGCGCCTCGACGACGCCAAGCGCATGCAGGCAAAAGCCGAAGAGGAGCGCAAGACCGGCGTGGAAGCCGTCCAAGCGACCATCGACAGCGCGCAGGCGCGGCTCAAGACCCTCCGCGAGGAGTATGCCGAGATCCAGCGCAACCCCTCGCTCAATTCCGCCAACTACAGCATCCGCACATCCGAGCTCAACAACGAGATCTCGGACGCCACCGACGAGCTGCGCAAGGCGACTGAAGATCTCCCCCGCGTGAAGGCCGAACTCGAGCAGACGCTCGCCACGGCCCGCAAGGCCGTGGAAGCGGCAACAGAGCCCATCAACGAGGCGAAGCGCGCCCACCAAGCGGTAACCGACGCAGCCGATGCGGCACGCGCCGACTACCAGTCGGCCAGGGAAGCCTCGACGGAGCGCCAGCGCGCGCTCCGCGAGCAGATCGCAGAACAGGAAAAAGCCCACCGCGCGCAGATCGATGCCATGAAGCATGCCACCGAAGATGCACAGGCGGCACAGTCGCATATCGACGAGGCAACCGACGTGCACGAGCATCCCGAAGTGACCGAGACGCTCGCCGGGGCGCTTGAACGCGATCGGAACGAACTGTCAGAACAGATGGCGGAAGTCCAAAAACTCGAGGCGGCCGAGCAGCGCGTACGCGAGAACACACACGACTCGCGCGTGAAGTTCCTGGGCGCCATCGCCATCGCGGCAGCGATCATCGTCGTGGCGGTCGTCGCCTGGCTCATCTTGAAATAGAACGGATCAGGGCGTTCAAGCCAGGACCAGCTCCAATCCAAAAACTGCAGTTTTGCACGAATTCAGCCCGTAAAAGGCGCAAATATGTGCATTACTGCAGTTTTTGGAAACGCGATGTCCGTTCCGATCCACGCAGCGCCAAGGCGACCGACGTCCGGCGAAACGACGGGACTAAAGAATCAGCATCGCATCCCCGAAGCTGAAGAAGCGGTAGCGCTCCTTGATGGCTTCGGCGTAAGCATCCATGATCTGGTCGCGATCGGCCAGCGCACTCACGAGCATCATAAGGGTGGAACGCGGCACGTGGAAGTTGGTGATGAGGGCATCGACCACGTGATAGGTCGATCCCGGCATCAGGTACAGCTGCGTCGTGGCGTTCTCGCGGGCCACGATGTCGCCGCGCCCGAGCACATCGGCTCCATCGGCACGCCCCTCGAAATAACGGGCCGTCATGGGGACGTCAGCGACGGGCGCATCCGGATCGTACGCGCTCTCGAGCGAGCGGACGGCTGTGGTTCCCACGGCGATGACACGATGGCCGGCAGCCTTGGTGGCATGCACCGCGTCGACGACCTCCTGCGGCACGTGATAGCGCTCGGTATGCATGACGTGCTGTGTTGGGTCGTCCTCCTCCACCAGGCGGAACGTATCGATGCCCACCTCGAGCTCGACGGCTGCGAACTTGGCACCCTTGTCCTCGATGCGCTTCATGAGCTCGGGCGTGAAGTGGAGGCCGGCGGTCGGCGCTGCAGCGGAGTGCTCCTCGTGCATGGCGTAGACCGTCTGGTACTTCTCCGGATCGCCCTCGTAATCGGTGATATAGGGGGGCAGCGGCACATGGCCGGCGGCATGGATCGCCTCATCGAGCGAGCGGGGCTCGCCCTGCGCGTTCTCGCCCTGGGGCTCAAAACGCACCAGGCGGCCGCCACGGCTGTCCGTCACAAAATCGACGACCTCGGCCGTGAGCACCACCGGAGCGTTCTCGGGCGCATGGGCACCACCCGCGCGATACTCGATCTTCGCACCGGGCTTCAAGCGCTTACCGGGTTTAACCAGGCATTCCCACACATGGCCCAAGGCATCGACATCTTCACGGCGTTTGAGCAGCAGAGTCTCCACGACGCCGCCCGTCTCGGCCTTACGGCCGATCAGGCGAGCCGGCATGACGCGCGTCTTGTTGATGACGAGCAGGTCGCCCGGCTCGATGTAATCGATGATGTCGCGGAAGACACGGTGCTCGACGGTGCCGCCATGCTCGAGTGGCGAGCCCGCGTCCGAGCCCTTACGGTTCAGTACGAGTAAACGGCAAGAATCACGCGGCTCAGCCGGAGCCTGGGCGATCAACTCGTCGGGAAGGTTGTAGTCAAAGTCATCGGTGCGCATGGTCACGATACGTCTCCTTATATCAGTTGTCCGCCCAATATCCTAGCAGCTACGGTGCAGCAGCGCGCGGGCTTATCACCCGTGCGCCCTGCGCTCGTCGCGGATCCGGGCGCGGTCCATGGCCGCCTCGACGGCGGAGAATCGGCAGCCACAGTAGTTTTGCCGGTACATGTCGAGTTCACGAGAGCGTCGTGTCGCCTCGGGATAGTAAGGGCGGAAGTCCCTGACCACCGGCGTGAGCCCCTGCGCAGCAGCCAAGCGTTCCAACACGTCGTTGCAAACCTCGAAAAGCTGATAGGGAGACACGGCGAGCGTGGTGGCGACGTACGTGAACCCGCGGTCCTTCGCCACGCGGCACGCTTCCGCCAGCCGTAGCCCATAGCACGCGTGGCAACGACGTTGGCGGTCGATCGCCAACGGAGCGACCGCACGCTCCCAGCGCTCGCAGTCCTCCCCCGCCTCGATCAACTCGATACCGCCGTCGGCACACCAACGGCGTAGCTCCGCAAGCCGGCGCTCGCGTTCCTCCACGGGCTGGATGTTGGGGTTGGTCCAGCAGATCGTGGGCTCGAAGCCCTCCTCGCGAAGCAGGCGGACCGGCTCAAGCGAGCACGGCGCGCAGCAGGCGTGTAACAGCAGTGGCGTCATCCGGCATCCTCCTCGTTCTCTCCCGCGGGCTCTTCCCCCAAAAAGCGGACGCCCCACGAGGTGTCCTCGCAAGCGAAGATCTTGCCGTTGCGCGCTATGGTCCACGCGTAGAACCAGTCTCCCGTGCATCCGGAAAGGTGAAGGGCGGCAACGAGACCGGCAAACGCGGGCCAGCCGAAAGCCGCCCCCATCGACGCGCACAGCGCGGTCACGACGACAGACGGCGCCGTCACGGCCACAAGATATTGCGCACGCGTGAACACGATGCCCTCAGCGCAAGCATAGATCATGCCTCTGTCCCACTGAGCACCGAAGCGCACGCGCGAGCCCTTGGGGGCAAAGAGCTTAAAGCACAGGGCGTGGACGGCCTCATGGGCTGTCAAGGCCACCGCCGTGAGCAATGCCAGCAGCAGCACGTAGGCCAAGACCGCCACGGGCCAGCCCCAGCCATTCGCCAGACCCTCGAAGGTCACAGCCTCGGCTGTCGGTCCTGCTGCATCGAACCAGCCCACAAAGCCGGCAGCAGCGGCACCCACGACCATCACAGCGACAGACCAACGGGTGATGGTCTTGAGGAACGACTCGTCCTCGAATGCATGTATGCTATCGATTTCAATCATGCCCATCAGCATACACGCAATCGAGGTCACCGACCCGCTTCTGTGCGATAATGTCAGGTCATACCTTGCATGCAAATGCCGCGCGTTCGCCGCGGCGCACCTTCAGATGGGAGCTTCATGGCATCTAAGCTCAGCCGCGATTCTCGTCCCAGCTGGCCCAAACGAGCCATCGTCACCGCAGGCGAGCCCTACGGCAACAAGGGACTGCACTTCGGCCACGTGGGGGGCGTCTTCGTTCCCGCCGATTTCTACGCGCGTTTCCTGCGCGATCTGCTCGGTCGCGAAAACGTCATCTTCACCTCGGGCACCGACTGCTACGGCTCACCCATCATGGAGAGCTATCGTAAGCTGTGCCAGAACGACGGCTACGCCAAACATATCTCCGACTATGTGGAAGAGAACCATAGCCGTCAAGCGACGACGCTCAACAACTACGACATCAGCTGCGACATCTACGGCGGGTCGGGCCTGGAACCTGCCGTCCACGTGCACGAGAAGATGACCGAAGAGGTCATCAACCGTCTGCACGAGCAGGGCACCATCGCCAAGCGCTCGACGCTTCAGTTCTACGATCCCAAAGCCGGCACGTTCCTGAACGGCCGCCAGGTCATCGGCCGCTGCCCCATCCAGGGCTGCAAGTCCGAGAAGGCATACGCTGACGAATGCGACCTGGGCCATCAGTTCGAGCCCGAGGAGCTCATCGCGCCCAAGAGTCAGCTCACCGGCGAGACCCCCGAGCTTCGCCCGGTCGACAACCTGTATTTCGACCTACCGGCATACCTGGATTTCATGAAGGACTACACCGCCAAGCTCGCCGAGAACCCGCAGGTTCGCTCCGTGGTATCCAAAACCATGGAGGAATGGCTGCTCCCCGCGCAGCTCTACATCCAGAACAAGTTCCGCGAGGCATTCGACGCCATCGAGGATCAGCTGCCCGATCACACCGTGCACGAGCCCGAAGGCAACAAGAGCTCCTTCACCGTCACCTTCCCCAGCTGGAAGGAACGCGACGAGGCCCACGCCGTGCTCGCCAACGGTGGCGTTCGGTTCCGCTCCGGCAAGGCTCTTGTGCCGTTCCGCATCACGGGCAACATCGAGTGGGGCGTCCCCGTCCCCGAGATCGATGGCGTGAAGGACGTTACCTGCTGGTGCTGGCCCGAAAGCCTGTGGGCGCCGATCAGCTACACGCGCACCGTGCTGGCAAACGACGCCAAGCGCGAGGGCATGACAAGCGGCGTCGCCGCCGAGGATGCCGCCCTCATGGGCGAACCGGACGCCGATTCCGTACAGGTTCCCACGCCGGCATACACCCACAGCTCGCTCGACTGGCATGACTGGTGGTGCTCCGACGACGCCCAGATCTATCAGTTCATCGGCCAGGACAACATCTACTTCTACTGCATCGCCCAGACGGCGCTGTGGGAAGCTCTCGGCTGGAACCTCAAGCAGTCCACGGTGAGTGCCAACTATCACCTGCTCTACATGGGCAAGAAGGCAAGCTCGTCCTCCAAGACCCCACCGCCCCCCGCTGACGACCTGCTCAACCACTACACCGTCGAGCAGATGCGTGCGCACTGGCTCTCGCTCGGACTTTCCGAGAAGCCCGTCAGCTTCAGCCCCAAGGCGTACGACACGCGCATCACCGGTAAGGACAAGGACGGCAACGAGGTCCGCGCCTGCGACGACAAGCGCGTCATCGATCCGGCACTCAAAGAGGGAGCGCTACTCACCGGCGTTTTCAACCGCCTTGCCCGCTCCTGCTTCTACGGCGTCGCCCCCAAGGACGGAGACGCAAGCCCGTACCGAACCGGATGCATCCCTGTCGGGGCACCTTCCGCCGCCGTCATGGACGAGTGCGAGCAGGCCGCGCTCAAGTTCGAGAAGGCCATGTACACGTTCGAGACGCATCACGCGCTCGCCGTATGCGATGAGCTGCTGCGCGCATCCAACAAGCGTTGGAGCGACGCCTCCAAGGCCGCAAAGAACAGCGGCGATGACGATGCTATGGCCCAAGCACTGATCGACGCCTTCCAGGAGCTCCGCGTCGCCACGGTCCTCATGCACGGCATCGTGCCCGCGGGTTGCGAGATGATCGCCAGCTACTTCGATATCGACCCTGTCGAGTTCTTCAGCTGGAAGCACATCTTCCAGACGACCGACGAGTTCCTCGCCGATCTGGGAGAAAAGCCCGGCGAGCACCGCGTCAAGCCGCTGCCGCCGCGTTTCGACTTCTTCAAGAAGCACGAAAGCCAGTTCTAGTCGTAGCAGTATGCCCCCGTCGGTTAACATCAACCGACGGGGGCATTTTTTGTCTGAAAAAGGAGCTTCAATCGGTTTTGAAGCCCCTTTCGCCAGCGGCGTTACTCGTCAGCCAATCAATCGCCAGTCACGTAATACCAGACGACTTTATCCCCGTTTGACAGCCTATAGCTGCTGCAGGCGACCATCGGAGTCGAACCATTGACGGAATACATCCAGCCGCTCTTCCCGCCGTGCTCTTTCTCGGCCAGACCGCCTATCGCGGAAACATAGGTACCGTATGAGGTGCCGTTTGCGTTCACCGAAACCCCCAACGCGCACAGGGCATCATAGACGGTCGCACCCTTGTTGAACGTAAACGTGCCGCCCGCCGAAACAGGATTACCTACTGCAGAAGACGTCACCGAGACGGAAACCGTGACCTGGTTGCTCTCCTGCGTGGAGCCACCGCCACCGGAAGCCGTACCACCGTTGCCGGTGAACTGAGCGTTGCCCTGGCCACCCTGAGACGTTGTTCCCTGGTTGGAGGATCGAAGCTGCTGCGATTCCTTTTTACGCGAGGAGACATCCCCGCTTTCACTCGAAGAAGTCTTCTGGTCGGTAGAGGCGCTTTCAGAAGACTTCTCCTCCTCGCTTGCCTTGTCGTCGGTAGACGCAGACGTTTTCGCTGTCGCCGCCTCCGATTTGCCCTTGGCGGATTTCTTCGTAGCGCGCACCGTTGTGGAGCTCGGCGCAACGGCCGACTCCCCCGAAAACACGCGCGGCACCCAACTGAGCGACCACGCGCCCCCTTCGGAGGGGAACATGAAGCCGAGCGAGACGACGATCAGCGCAACACACGCTGCAGACAAAACCCCAACGACGACGCGTCGACGAGGGCGGGACGCCGCAGAATCGGCATCCCGTGCATCGTCATCGATCCGGATAAAAGAAGAGTCCGGTTTAGCGTCCTTCTGCTTCGTATCCTTCTGGGACATGGCTACTCTTCCCCACCGCGCTTCTTGGACAGGAAGACGACGATCAAGATCAGCCCGATCACGCCGGCAACGACGCCGACGATGGCAAGCGGGTTCATCGAGCTATTCTGCGTGTCGACAGAACCCGCAGCCTTAGCGGCCTTTGCAGAAGCGGACTTGGTCGGAGACGTGACCTTCTTTGAAGAAGAGGTCTTCTCGCTGCTAGCAGCCTTCGACGAGACGCCCTTGTCATCGGAAGCATTCAAAGTCGTCTGCTTCTTGGCAACCGGCTTGCTCGAAGGTGCGACGTTGGCGATGGATTTATTCACGGGAGCGACTTTGCCCTGCAGCTTGGTCGTAGCCGTCGGCTTGCTCCCGGGCTTCACCACGGGCTTGGAAGCGACCTTGGTCCACTTGGCGTACAGCGTGAACGCCTCCGTCACAGTCTTCGAGAAGTCGTAGGCCTTAGTGCACGCGGCATCGGTAAACCAACCGCCGAAGGTGTAGCCGGTACGCGTGGGATCGGCCGGCTTCGCGAGCTTAGACCCTAAAGCGCATGTAGCGGTTTCGCCGGTCGACAACTTAACCTTTACGCTCGTTGCCTTGATACAGAAAAGATTACCTGAATCGTTCGTATAGTAAAGATTTCCAGCTGCATCACAAATAACGGAAGCCATGCAATATTGCGCGAAGCCCTCACCGGGAATGAAGAGCTCAGTTGCCTCTTTATCGCCCAAACGATACATGTAGATGCCGCCGCCAGAGGTATATCCAGTCCAAGGGCCCTCAGCGCCATTGCAAGTGAAGTACACATATGTTTGACCGTTCTGGACCGAAACAAGCGGCGTGCTCTTGGACTCAGCGATTAGCGCCTTTCCATCTGCATCAAGAATTTGTTGAGCAGCCATTTCGGAAAGATTGATGACGGAAAGGATTCCTTTACCGCCAAAACCTGGAGCCGTTGCCCCTCCCACAAACGCGTATCCGTCAGCAAAAGTCGGTGTCGAAGTCGAATAAGGGGCGAACTGCACACTCCCAACCTCGGAAATGGTCCCATAAGCATCAACCGTAAATTTGTGCAGCGTTCCGTTATCACGAGTAACCGCGTAAACATAGCCATCATTTTCAACGAGAGCCGAGCGGATATTGACTCCAAGACTTAACGAAGATTTTTCCTCAGAAAGGTCCGATGAATACACGCTCAATCGACCGCCGTCTGCGCCGATGACATAGTAGCCGTTGGCTACGACGCCTCCGGACCAATAGTAGCCGCCATCATTGCTGGAAACCGATCCTCCGGTCATGCCGGTATATAAGTTGTAGCGTCTCACCGAGCCGCTCTGCACATCAGATGAATGCTCTTTTTCGCCAAACGCATCAAGTGTCGCGAGGTAAACAAAACCATCATGAACGGTAAGTGAGGAGAGCGACTGTTTCGAGCAAGCGCCCGTAAACCAAATCGTCTTAAGCGATGAAGCGGAAACGGCCTGTAAGCAGCCTTTAGAAAGAGGAACCACGATAATGCCGTCCGCATAAACAGGGCGGCACGTTGAGTCCATCGTTGTTCCCAGCTGAATATCCGCTTCAATTTTTCCTGTCGATAGGTCGATCTTTAACAGGTGAGCCAGACCCTGGGTTAGTGCCCATCCGTTATCAGGATCATAAAAGGAGGTGCCAGTAACAACAAACAATTTATTGCCGACAATAAGGGGATCTGATGCAGATGCACTCTTGCCCGCAGCTCGATCTGCATCAGAGAGAAGAGATGCAGTCCAAGAGGGGTTCGTCGTCGAAACGGTTGGCGTCAGCGCATCGGTCAGAGACCCCTTGCCGCCGTTAGAAAATCCACCCCAATCAGAATCGAGATCAGGATGCTCGGCGTTGGCATCGACATCGGGCCCGACTATCGGACGGTCAGAGTTATGCAGGTAAACGAGTTCAAGCTTATCGCCGGGCTGAACTTGATAAGAACCGACCCCCACATCGGAGCTTTTACCGTTTACATAAAATCCCCAGTACCAGGAATAATCTGACGGCGTCCCCATAACAACGCCAGACGGAGACGTAACGGAATCGAGGAAAATTCCCCAGTTCTCTTCAGTGGCCTTATAGGTAATACCAGACTGCTCAAAAGCTGATTTGAAAAGATCCCACGCAGTCGCACCGGATGCCTGGTTAAAAGTCTGCTCAGATCCGTTGATCCATGTATCAGAAAGCGGCGTAATCGCCGTAACATCTTTGACACCGATCACAGAAACCGAAGCCGTTGCTTCCTTCGGCGCCTCTTCATACTTCCAAACGATCGAATCGCCGGAATTCAGTTTGAGGTTATCGAAAATAACATCGGACTTCTTACCGTTGACGTAAACAACCCAAGCAGCACCCTTATTGTTTTCCAGCTCCGTTTCACCACGGGAAACGCTTGCCCAGGGACCAATGTACGCAATGTCAAGGTCGCTGTTGTCGTTGACATCACCCAGAAGGTCACCGAACGAAGCGCCAGCATCAAGCTCATATTTGGTCTCGGTGAGCCAGTTCTCGGGATTGCCCGACGCATCTCTACCTATAACAGAGAGAGAAACCGAAATCTTTTGAGCCTGCACCTCAACGTTGGAGCCGGTATCAACCGACTTCTTATCTGTCGACGCAACGGGAGCCGCATTGTCTTCAACCGCAGCCTTCTCGTTGGCAGAAGCAGTCGAATCGGCTGTATCGTTCACCGCGTCATCCGATGCCGACATGTTGGCATCGGCAGTCTCCGTCGCCGCCTCGGCTATGCCCTCGACGCCGTCGGCCCACATCTGGGTCGGCGTGGTTCCAAATGCCATCGCAAAGGCCAGGAATGCCACCAGGCCCCTCTTCGCAAGGCAGCGCGCGATAGCGAAGCGCCGCCTGTTCTCGAGTCCGTCCACCGGACCCCCTTCCCTCCAGAGCCCCGCACGCGCGCCACGGCACCGTGCATAAGATGGGAGGCGATCCGACTCAACCTTAACTGCCCGGGCACGCCGTCCGATCTGCGGCGCTCGCTCCCCGGGCACAGGAATAACGGTTACTGGCACAGCCGGGGACTCTCACCCCGATTCTCCCAAACGCGCAGCTCAGTGCGCGTCCGTGCGTCTCCGCACCACCATCTAGGCCATTGATTGATACCGTCAGTATGCTAACACGCAAAAGACCCCGCACTCACGCACGGGGTCTATATAAAAGCTATGGCCAGCACCTTATTTTCGTTTGCTGTGGCTGTTGAGCCAGATCTCGCGCCCCAGCATGAGCGCCAAAACGAGCGCGCTCACGTAGCCCAAGAGCCCGATGATGGGAATACCGAACACGACCGGCTCGATGCGAGCGTAGTACACGATCGACGAACCGACGAACAGACCGGCGATCACGATGGACATGGACATGCGGTCCACGATGCCACCAAAATGCCGCAGCAGCTTTTCCGAGCCCATCACCTGCGTGTTCACCTTGAGTTGCCCGCGCGTGAGCATGCGCGAGGCGAGCCCCAGGTACTCCGCAGCCTCGAGGCTGCCCTTGGCAGCACGGTACGAGCTCTCCACCAGGTCGCGTGACATATCCTGCACGCGCTGGAACGTGCTCTTCTCGTTTTTGATGTGCGCCGAGATGATATCGATCATGTTGACCTCGGGCATGTACTCGGTCAGAAGCCCCTCGAGCGTCACCAGACCGCGTGCGAACATGGTGACCACACTCGGCAGCTCGACGTCGTTCTTGCGCGCCAAGTTGACCAGCGATGTCAGGAACTCGCCGATATCGAGATCCTTCAAGTTGAGGCCGGCGAAGTCGGCCACGATGAAATCGAGATCCGAAAGGAACGCCGCGTGGTCCAGCTCGGCGGAATCGCCGCGCGTCACGGCGAAACGCATAAGCGAGTCCTTGAGCTTGGGCACATCGCCTTCGGCAACCGAGAAGATCATGTCCTTGACGATTCCACGGTCATGGTTGGACATGCGGCCCACCATACCGAGATCGATGAAGTAGATGGTCCCGTCCTTCAGGATGATGTTGCCTGCATGCGGGTCGGCATGGAAGAAGCCGTCATCAAGTACCTGCGTCGCATAGTCCTCGACGATACGCCCGCCTACCTGTTCCAGGTCGTAACCGGCACGCGCAAGTTGTTCGGGCTCGCCGATCGAGATACCGTCGATATAGTCCATGACCACGACGTGCTCGGTGCACAGGCTCAGATAGGACTTGGGGCACGAGATGCCGCGCGTGTTCTTATGGAACTCATGGAAATCGTTCAGGTTCCTGGCTTCGGAGAGGAAGTTCGTCTCCTCGCGGAACGACTGCCACAGCTCCTCGACCACGCCGTGCAGGTCGACGAACTGGTCGGTCTTGACGAACTTCGACACGATCCTCACCACCGAGCGGATAATGTCGATGTCCTGGGCCATGACCTGCTGGGCGCCGGGGCGCTGCACCTTCACGGCCACGTCCTCGCCGGTCACCAGGCGGGCGCGGTGCACCTGCGCGAGCGAAGCACTGCCCAGCGGGTTGGGATCGATCGCGTCGAACATCTCGCCCAGGCGCTGGCCGTACTCCTCCTCCAAGCAGCAGAGCACCACCTCGTACGGAACGGGTTCCACATCGGAACGCAGACGACGCAGCTCGTCGCAGAAGCGCTGGGGCAGGATTTCGGAGCGATTGGCCAGGATCTGCCCCATCTTGACGAACATGGGGCCCAGTTCCTCAAGCAGGCGACGGAGCTTGACCGGTGTGAGGTTGTCCCACACGCGGTACTTCTTGACCAACCGGATGATCTGCCCGATGCGCTCGCGACGGCCGGCCGGCGTGAGCTGATACTCCTCGTCCGGAGCCATCGCCTCGGGCTCATCGGGCACCATGTCGACCGCACGGGGCTGTTTGCGGGTGGCGGAGACGTCGGCCTCGACCTCGTCGATCACCGACGTCTCGTCATCCAACGGGTTCTGTTTTTTCGGATCGGTGGTGGGATCTGCCATCGGCCGCGCTACTCGGCATCCTCGACTTCGTCAGCCTCGTCGGGCTCGACGGATTCAACCGGCACGGAGGTCACGTTGTCCTCGACGGAATCGACCAGGTCGCGGACGTGCGCCAAAAACGCCGTGCGCTCCGGCGCGCTCATGATGCGCACGCGCGCCAGGATGAGCTCGTCGAGCACGCGCTGGGCCGCGGTCTCGCCCTGCATGCCCAAGCGCTCGGTCAGATCGGAGATGGTGCCCCCGGCCTGCTCGAACATATCCGAGACGCTGCGGGCGATATCGGGCGTGGCGGAGTCGCTGCGAACCTCTTCGCCCTTGGCGTTCAGGTCCTGCAGGACCTTCTTGCCGGTATCGAGCGTGACGGCCGCCGCGCCAAAGCCGACGTTGACCATTCCGTTTACCAGTTCATCGAGCTTGAGTGCCATGGTGACTCCCATCATCTGGATTGCATTTGTCGCTTTATACCCACTTTACCGCGCCGTTAGCGCTCGTTGTCGGACATGGCGAAACCGTTCTTCATCGCGCAGCTCGTCGTGTAGAGCACCTTGCCCAGCAGCGCATCGGTCTCGGTGCGCAGGACGTCGCACAGGGACTGGTTGGCGGTCGCGAGCAGCGCGGGAACGTCCTCGGGTGCCGCCTCGGCAGCATCTGCGTCGGTCTCGGCGAGCATCGCGTGGCCCAACCCGCCGATCTTGTCCTGATAGTGCTCGATAGCGGCGGCGTTATCATGAAAGCGGGCGTCAGCCAAGGCAGCGATCAGACGATTCGCCCAATAGAAGCTCTCCGTGCTCACCGTGGGCGTCGTGCCGGTCAGATAGGCTGGAAGCTCCTCGACGTTCGCATACAGCGGCACAAGCGTGTTGAACGGGTTGGACCCGAATGCCATCCACTGCACCGCGCGGTACGCCGGCTCCGCATAGGGACGAAGCTGCAACACGGCAAGCTGACCGTTGCGGTTGATGCCGATGGGCCGGTACGCCCCGCGCGAGGCGGCCGTGCCCTTGGAACCGTAGCAGTCGAACTCGGTTCCCTGGTAGTGCGAGGACAGCACGTCCTTCACGTCCTCGATGGTCACACGACGCTCCGGTACGCGCGCCCACGGGATATCGTCGCTCTCGGGCGTATAGACCGCGTCCTCGCCGTCCCAGCCGTCGCTCGGGTTAAGACAGCGCTGCATATACCAGGCACGCGGCGTGTTGTACACGTGGTCGGAATCGGAATGGGAGCCGAACGCCTCGCGTGGATTGAAAACATTGGACACGCCCTCGCGCTCCCCCGCCTCGGGGTTCAAGGTCAGATCCAGATGGTTCTCGGCCATCCAGGCGCGAAGATCAGGTGAGCACATGTTCTCGCGCTGCGGCCCCTCGGCATCAGCCAGATCGAAGTTGTCGATGCCGAGCTGGTTCGGCATGGTCACATACGAGTCATCGGGAACACGCTTGGCGATCCAGTGGTGTCCACCGACCGTCTCGAGCCACCAGATCTCGTCGATATCCGAGAAGCCGATGCCGTTCGCCTCGTAGGTGCCGTATTCCTCGAGCAGCGCGCCCAGGCGCTCGACGCCCTCGCGCGCGGAATGGATGTAGGGAAGCACCACGGTGACGAGGTCCTCCTCGCCCAGACCGCCGGGCAGCGGCGGCACGTAGCCGGCCTGGCCAGGCTCGCCCTTGCCGGGAACAGCCTGGACGAGCGGGTCGGCACCCAGCACACGATGGTTAGTGGTGATGGTCTCGGTAGCGGTCATGGCGACGTTCGCCTCGTTGAAACCGGCCTCGGCCCAAATACCGTGTCCGGGGACGACATCGGGCACGCTCGTGTAGCGCATGGGGTTGTCAGGAAGCTCGAATGTCAGATGGGAGATGACGCTCGTATAGGTGCGCGGCTGATCTTGGGGATGAACGACCGCCATGCGCTTGGGCTCGAACTGCCCGTTCGGCGAGTCCTCATTACGGGCGATGATGGTCGAACCGTCGTAGCTGGCGTTTTTACCGACAAGAATCGTAGTGCAAGGCATGTGTCCTCCTCGGAATAAAAGATTTCCCTACCAGTGTAGGCGTTGCTCAAGATCGGCAAAACCCCTAATTAACGTAATGGTCGCAATTGACGATATACGGAGATCGCGGCATTTGTTGGAGTACGATTTCGAGTGTGTCGCACAGCGCGGCACGGCAGCTGTCCCGCACGGGGGACACGGAAAGAGAGGTTTGCATATGGCAACCGGCACGCTTAAGAAATCGTTCTTCCGCGAGAAGGGCTTCGGCTTCATCACGCCCGACGAGCCCGTCGACGGAGTCCAGGGAGATGTTTTCGTCCACTTCAGCGCTATCCAGATGGACGGCTTCAAAACGCTGAACGAGGGCGACCGCGTCGAATTCGAGGTCGGTCCCGGCAAGAAGCCCGGTGAGCTGCAGGCGATGAACGTCGTCAAGATCGGCTAACCGAAACGAGCACTGATTACCGCTCGAAGCCCACAGTAGGCTCCGAGCCGGTACAAAGAAAGCCCCGGTGGCGTGCGATTCCCTTGGGAAGAGCACGGCACCGGGGCTTTTCACATGACTCCCCTATAAGAATCATGGCGCGATCCGGAAACCCGGAAAAGCCGAACGAGAAATTCAGTAACAACGTCCTAGCAGGCAGCGCGTTCGGCAGCCTCGATCACGTGCTTGGCGAGGATCGCCGTCGTGACGGAGCCGACGCCACCCGGAACAGGCGTGATGGCATCGACGATAGGCTCCACGGCGTCGAAGTCGACGTCGCCGACGAGCTTGCCGGCGGCCTCGTCCCAGTTGATGCCCACGTCGATGACGGTTTGACCAGGCCGGAACGCATCGGCCCCCAGCGCACGGGCATGCCCGACAGCCGCCACGACCACATCGGCGGCGCGGCAAATACCGGCAAGATCGCGCGTATGCGTGTGGCACGTCGTCACCGTGGCATTGCGGCCCACCAACATGGCAGCGACCGGTCGACCGATCACGAGCGAGCGGCCCACTACGACCACGTTCGCACCGTCGAGTTGCACGCCGTAATGGTCAACCACAGCCAGCACTGCCTCGGCGGTACACGGCGCAAAGCCCTCGCCCCTACCGGTGAGCGTCGAGAGCAGCGACGACGGCGTCATGCAATCAACGTCTTTTTCAGGCAACAATGCAGCAGAGGCCGCCGCCTCGTCGAGATCGCGCGGGAGCGGCCGGAACATCAGGCACCCGTGAACCGTCACATCGGCATTCACGGCTTCGATCGCAGCCATGAGATCCCCTTGCGAGGCGTCGGCGGGAAGGACGGTTTTACGCACCGCGATGCCGACCTTCTCGCAGCGTTTGAGCGCACCGCGTTCGTACGACAGGTCGTCATCGCGATCGCCCACACGGATGATCGCGAGCGTAGGGGCAGTCCCCTGCTCGCGAAGTTTGGCGGCGCGGTCAGCCAGTTCGGCCGTCAACGCCTTGGCGACAGCGACACCTTTCAGCAGCTCAGCCATGGCTATCCCCTCTTTCTCGCGGCGTTGGAAGCGCGTTCGGCCAATGCGTCGGCCCGTGGAAGCCATGTCTCCAGCAACGCGTCGCATTTCGACTCGAGCTCCTCGGCACGCGCGCGGTCCTTCATGGCCGTGGTATTGGCGAAGAGCGTCAGACTCGCGCCTTGAAGCGCAGCGCGGCAGAACACGGCGCCGCAGGCGACGTCGGATAGCAGCTGACGGGAACCTTTATCGGCCATCTCCTCGAGCAGGGCGAGTGCGCGGGCGGCGGCATCCATGATGCGATAGGGCGGCAAAGCGGCCTCGTGGAGTGCCTCCTGGATCGCCTGGGGGCGTGACGAGTCATCGCGAGGAATGCCGTACGCAGCGGAGACGAGTCCGTAGGCGCGGACATCCTCGGCAACGAGCGAAACCAGCTCGTCCGAGATCTCGTCGGCAGCGGCGAATGCCCCGCGAAGATCGTCCGCACGGTCGGCGAGCTTGGGGTTGGTCGCCCCGAAGCGGGCCACCATCGAACAGAGCGATGCGCCGAGCGCACCGACGTACGCACTCGCGCTGCCGCCACCCGGGACCGGTTCCCGCGCCGCGAGCGCCGTCGCGAAGTCGCGACACGTCTTGTCCATCATGTCCTGAGCCATAAGTGTTTCCTCTGATGTCGATTCGATCTCGCATGAGTTTAGCCCATAAGAATCGCCCTGTCAGTGCGCACGGCCATCGGAACTTTCTATGGCGAGCGATCAACTCTGTACGAACTGGCCCCGAGGCGACTTCCAGCCGCAGTTCATCATCTCGCTGTTGTATGCCAGCACGCCCTCGCCCTGCGCCGGAACGACGATCATGCCGCCGTCGCCATGATGGCTCGCCACACCATCGAGCGTGTCCCGTACGGCGTCGAGCGATGTTTGGCCCGCAAAGCGCACACGATCGGCGACCTGATGGGCGGCGACCTCTTTCACAAAGGCCTCGCCTACCCCGGTGCATGAGATGGCCACGGAGTCGTTAGCCGCGAACGTGCCGCAACCCGGCAGCGGGGAATCGCCCACGCGACCGGGCATCTGGTTGGTGATACCGCCCGTCGAGGTTCCGGCCGCCACGTTGCCGCAGGCATCGCGGGCCACGGCACCGACGGTCCCATGCTTTTGCCACACGTCACCGGTTGCCATCGCTTTCTTCAGCGCCTCCTGGCGTGCAGGCGTCACGAAGTAGGCGGGATCGCACTGTTCGATCCCCCATGCACGCAGCAATTCGTCGCCGGGCTTGGCGAACATGACATGTTTGGACTGTTCCTTAACGGCACGGGCCACGTCGATCGGATGCTTCGAAGTCGTGAGGCCGCACGCAGAGCCGACCTCCCCGTCGACGCCCGTCATGAGGCAGGCGTCCATGGAAACGATACCCCCGCTCGTCAGGGCTGCACCGCGCCCGGCGTTGAAATCGGGCGCATTTTCCATAACATGGATAGCAGCGCAAACGGCATCCTCGGCGGGAGCGCCCTGCGCGAGCAATGCGTAGCCCGCCTCGAGTGCACGGGCGAGCGCCGCCTCGACCCGCTTGCGTCGCTCCGGTGAGTCCGCAGGTCCGTAACTCCCTGCACCGCCATGGATCACGAGCAGGATATCGTTGTGCTCAGCCTGAGCGACGAGATGTTTTACCGTTGGCAGGTTACCGTTCTCCATAGTCTCACGCCCGCTTTTCCATGTCCGCAGCGATGAGTTTCTTGATATAGCCCGTCGTATTCGGCTGGCTTTTGAGCCATTGATACATGGACTCGTCGGATTCATTCGGATAGAAGCGGATGATCAGTTGCTTGACTGATTTCTTTCGATAGCGCTCATTCGCGCGTTTTTGAGAGTCAGAGACCATCATTTACCGCCCTTCTTGGTTCGTTTCGAGATAAATATAGTCGCCAACGGCGGTGCAGTCGCGGTGAATAGAGTCCTCGCAGCACGCTCCGTTCTGCTTTTGGCTATCAAGCCTTTAGCACCTGGCTCATACCCTAAGGAAAAATGCAGCTCTCCGTCGGTATGCACAGAATCCTATTGGATAATCGCAACAACATCGGCCGTGCTCATGAGGCAAGCACTCTTCAACACGTTACACTTGGATACATATAAAGGAGCAACAACAGAACCGAGGAGGGGCAAACAACATGCTCGCGTTCATCGGGTTCATCATGTTCGTCTTGCTTATCATCTTCTTATGGACGTTACCATGGCTAGCCCTCATAGAGATAGTCATACTCGCATGGATAGTCTGGTTCTGGCGGAACCGAAAACGCGGCAAGATGTAACGGCGCTAAAGCTTGGATACCGGTCAGGTCGACACTGCCCCAGCCGTATCCGATGCCGTAGTCGACCAACGCCCCAATTTGTCTGCCGAGGTTCCGGCCCTTTGAAGTCTCGCATACGCACCCGCATCCGATTATGGGCACCGCCTCCCCGTGCCAACTATGATCTTCCCATAGTATTTGGAGCGAAGGTTTTGGGGCACTCAAATGAGATTTCCGCCGTCTACAGCGGCGACCCTTTTCGGAATATCTTTTAGGACGACGGCTAAGAAGACTTCAATACAACGGTTCCCTGCTGCCTCTTGAAGCGTACGGATAATTTCCGCACACTCTTTTCAAGGAGGTCAACCATGCCAGCGATCGAAAAGCAACGCCGCATGGATTTGTGGCTCACCGAACAGCAGCGTCGGAACTACGAGGAGGCCGCAGCCCTTCGCGGGCAAACGCTCGCACAGTGGGCGACAAGCCACCTGGACGAGAGCTCGGCAAGAGATATAGTGGAGGCTTCGACGACGCGCCTCTCCCCAGAGGCCTTCGAAGCATTCTGCGACATGCTCGACGCCCCCATGCCGGCTGTGGCGCAGCAACTACTCGCACGCAAAGCGGTTTGGGAATGAGCACTCCAGCCAAACCGGTGCAGCTTCCCATCGACATAAGGATCGAGAACTTCCGCTGCGGGTGCGCCTTGTCGATGGATGGGCGGAGCACCGGTCGGCCACCGCGAGAAAACGCGGCTCCGCCGTGATCTACGCCTCACATTGCAAGGGAGAGGTCGCCGGGTTCCATACGCTCAGCATTCATTCCGTAGCCAGGAAAGATGTGACCGACGGCTGGTCTGTCCGCAACAGCCCGGCTCAGATTCCCGCCGTTCTCCTCGGTATGTTGGGAGTCGACGAGAAGTACAAGGGCATCGGACTTGGTGCGTCCCTGCTCAAGGACGCCATCGAGAACGCTCAGAAAGTCGCGGCGCTCGCAGGCGCTCGCGCCCTTGCCGTCGATCCCATCGATGACAACGCAGCCGGGTTTTACCGTCATTTCGGCTTTACCGAGCTCCCCGGAACCAGTCGGATTGCGCTAAAGCTGTGATGTCGGGCGACCTCACCAGGTCGGTTGCCAGCTCGACCACTACGGGTTCACCCATGATGAAGGCGTTGCCGCGACCGCCGAGCGTGTACCAGACCTGCAGCGCGCTATCGTGCTTGGCGAACTCGTCTTCCTGGTGCAGGATGACGAGTTCGCCCTCTCGGAGCTTATCCGCACGTCGAGCCTGCCGTGCTTCACGACCGACATGGCCCTACGGTATCGCTACCGCGGCAGCGACGAGGGCCGTATCAACATCCCTATCGCCGATCCCGAAGTCAATGTCGCCTTCTACCTGATCGCCACTGAACGGGGAGCCTCTAAAACCGCCCGCCTGTTCGTCTAGATCCGACCTATCTGCAAAACGGCAGCTCCGGCATTTCCCCCGTCTTCATCACGTGCACCAACATATCGGCAAAACCCTGGGGATCTCTGATTTGAAATTCCATATGGTTATGGCCTTCGAAAACAGAATCGCAGGATGCGACGGGTCGCCGAGAGTCGTGAATCTCATTGATGTCTCCAAGACTGTTAGATATGGTTAACAGTCTAGCATCGCAAACACGCTTTTAAGCCAGCAGCTTCCGCACCTGGGCGATCCAGGCATCGACATCGGCCTGCGTGG
>ERZ808240.1940-NODE-1940-length-24067-cov-5.841079_pt1 | contig 24067 bp, 45 predicted proteins | sample MGYA00521084_ERZ808240 | MGnify/ENA primary metagenome ERZ808240 (study PRJEB31516, sample SAMN03275571) | gut metagenome | biome: mammalia-associated habitat; material: feces | host: Papio cynocephalus | place: Kenya | collected 2012-08-06 ... | reverse complement strand
ACCGTTCTTGACATAGTACATCGGGCCGCCGACCCAGTCGCCCTTGGCGTCGCGCTCACGGAAGCGGATGGACAGCGTGACCTCGGAATATTTGATGATCATGCCGAGCAGCGCAGCCAGCCACAGCCAGAACACCGCGCCGTAGCCGCCGAGGGCGATGGCCTGCGAGGTGCCGACGATGTTGCCGGTGCCGACCGTCGCGGCCAGCGCCGTGGTAACGGCCTGCAGCGGGGTGACGGCGCCCGCGCCGGCCTCCTGCTTCTGGAACATCTTGCCGACCGTGTTCTTCATCGCGTAGCCAAAGCGCGTGAACTGAATCCCACGGTTGCGGATCGTCAGGTACAGCCCGCCGACGATCGTACATGGCAGAAAAATATACAGCCAGGCGACGGTATTCAATGTACCGGTAAAGAAATTGATGATAGCTTCCATATGTTCTCCTTTCCGGACGCCCCGCGTCCATCCTTTTCTTTCTCCTGAAGAAAAAACTTCCCGATTATGATACCATAAACTTACTTTCAATTCAATTTTAATCGCTACATCGAAATATAGAATTTTCCCGCGGACATTTGTGCATATTATAGAGACATTTACAAAAACCGGCTCCCCCGCGAAAAAAAGATTGACGCGGCCGGGAAAACGTGCTATATTATTTAGGCAATCGGGATGCTAGTGTGGCTCAGTCGGTAGAGCAGCTGATTCGTAATCAGCAGGTCGCCGGTTCAAGTCCGGCCACTAGCTCCAATCCAAAAACCTCGAAAGTCTTGAGATATCAAGGGTTTCGGGGTTTTTCTTTTTTTACCTTCGGAGATGAGAGATTCCAGAAGCTGTCAACGGTTGTTTATTGGTTGTTTATTTTCGATGCTTGCCTAGATTCTTGTAGTCCGCGTTTTCTTCTGATAGTCTCCGCCATCCTGCTGTCCAGTGCAAAAATTTTCACCGATTGCATGCCGGATGAAGTAATCCTCAACCGCTTCGAGTGACAGAAGATACTTTGTTCCGATCATCGCTGCAGGGATCTCGTTCTCCTTGACGAGGGAACGGAGACAGTTCTTCGTGATTGCCGTATCTGGATCGATCTGTTTGAAGTAGTTTGCAGTTTCCTCAATCGTCCTCATTCTTATCCGTGGTGTTCCCATCTTTCCCGCTCCCTTCGAATTGTTTTGTTTCATGTCTGCAATTATAATTGTTTCTTTTGCAATTGTCAATAATCTCATTATATTTTATCGCAATATTTTTACGAGTTGTTTTATCCCTCATATAACTAATTGTAAAATAGGTGTACAGACAGGTGGTGTTTCGTTTGGCTACTGTATCAAGGACAACAGATCGTCGTGGCCGACCAGTATATAGAATAAACGTGTATGCGGGATATTCCGCATCGGGTAAGCAGAAACGCAAACAGTTTTCATGGTATCCACCGGACGGAATGTCTCCCCGCAAAGCTGAAAAAGAAGCTATGCTTGTGGCACTCGAGTACGAGAAGAATTCTGTATCGTCAGAACCGAAAAAAGACGAGATGTCTTTTTCAGCTTTCTCTGAGGTCTGGATGCGGATCTATGCAAAGCCGAAGCTGAAAAAGAAAACCGTGTCCGATTACGAAAAGCTCCTTGTCGTTGTGAATAATGAAATCGGAGAGTGCAAGCTGCGTGAAATTGATGGCGCTACAATCAATGATATTTACGATGCGCTCAGAAGATACGGATCCCGAAGAGATTCCAAGTGGAAGCTCAAGCCTGCCGGGATCAAACTGCTGAAAGAAGCAAAAGAAACCCAAGATACGATTGCCAAATCCGCAGGTATCGGAGCCCGGACGCTGCGTGCTGCAATTTCAGGATCTAATATCAATGCTCGTTCTGCGGAGGGAATTTCGAACGCCATGCGCCGCTCGTTGGCATCTATGTTTGTCCAATCGGAAAAAGGCGAAACGCTCTCAGAAAACACGCTCAGGCATTACCACGATCTGATCTCATCAATGCTCAACAAGGCCGTATCGTGGGGCTACCTAAAAAAGTCGCCGCTTGCGCAGGTCGAGAAGCCAATGCCCAAAAAGTCAGAAGCAGCTTTCCTGGAAGTAGACGATGTCCGGGGTCTTATCGCAGAATTGAATCGGAGCGCTCCATTCAAGTATCTGGCCCCAATCCAATTCGATATGATTACCGGAATGCGTCGCGGCGAAATTCTTGGACTCCGCTGGCCCGACGTCTGCATGAACGAAAACATCCTGCGGATCCAGAACACGCTCAACTACGTTTCAAACGGCGGTGTTTACACAGACACGCCTAAGAACTCAACCTCCGTAAGATACATGAAGCTGCCTGCAGCGGCTGTTGTCATCCTGCAGAAATGTTTGGAGTGGCAGCACCGGCAGTCTGAGTTGCTTGGGGACAAATGGAGCAATCCAGACGGTCTGGTCTTCACAAACGAATTCGGTTCGTACATTCACCCAGATACCCTCACCCACTGGTTCACCGCGTTCGCAAAGAAAAACGGATACGAGGGGATCCATCTGCACAGTCTGCGGCACACATGCGCATCGATCATGATTGCAGATAACGTACCGACCGTTGCCGTTTCGCGCTATCTGGGCCATGCGCAGGTATCTACGACGCAGAACATCTATTCTCACATGCTGGCGAAGGCCGCTGCGAGTGCTGCTGACGCGTATGACAAGTTTTCTGACCTAATCAAATAACAGCACTTATACGCAAAGCACCCAACTCCACAAAAGAGTCGGGTGCTTTGCTTTAATCATCTGTAAATGCAGATTTATGGATTATTCGTTGTCTTCGTCGTCTTTGAACCTTCTCGACAGTTGAAGGTTGACTTGCTGCCCAATAAGCACTTCCGCAGCCCTCGCAATAATCTTGTCTGTTTCTTCAAGCGCAATCGGGATACAATATTCGGCTGCTGCATCAACCAGTTTGTCCAAATCGTTTTCATCAACCTCTGAAATAATGTCAAAAAACGACGTAGTTTTTGCTTTAATATCTTTTTCGGTAGTTATTTTATTAAGCAACTCTACAGAAACATCACATCTGACGTGCTTCCGCTTAGCTATCTCCTTTGGTACACCAATACTAGATGTAGCTGTAACTTCACCTTTGACTTTTTCCCTTGATGGAGAAACATTGAAGTAGAAGTCAGATGCCACCGTATATTCATACTTAAATTCAGGCATATTGTACCTTTCCTTTCACAGCAGACCTTTTTGCAATGCGATAATCATTCTCGCTCAATATTTTTCCTCGTTTATTTTTACAAAAACAGACTTGGATGGCTTTTACATCCGTCATCTCAACTTTGATTTGCATCGAGGCTTGAATTCTTTTTTCTTTCTGAAGTTCAATTCTCGCATCAAGAATGGAGAGTTCATCTTCAAACTCATCATCCTCTGCATCCATAAAAATACCACACGAAGGAAAGTAATGCGAATTAACATCCGCAGCCCGGCTCTCGATAACCATTGGCTCTTCAGACCACTTATACACAGTAACAACATAAACCGTGTCTTCTTTGTCCGGGAAAACGTTTCGGATAGTTCGCTTGTCTGTTAGCAACTCCTTGACAGCTTTAGGTTCAGTCTTCGCAATCAAGAATTCCCGTTTTTCTGCATCGACATGAAAGCAGGTTGCAATATACATGTTCTTTTCTTCATCAATGCAAGTAAAAAGAATCGGATACTGATAGTCAGCAAGAACCATATCTACAATCAAATCATGGTTTTTTAAGCGCAGAACGTTCTTCATAATAATCAACCTCTTTGAAATACAGCCATGGCTTCGCCCCTTCATAAAGCCACCAATCAACATGCGAATTCTTCTTCTCTGGCCGCCACTCTTTTGTTCTGCAGGCAATTCCGCACTGCTGCGCAGTTACGCCTTTCGCCAGTGCGTATGGCGGATCATATTTTGAATCTAAACAAACAAAACGTTTAACATCTCTTAGTTTTTCGAACGTAGATAATGAATATGCCTGTGGGTCATCGGGGCTTAAACATGCTAGAACTGAAAAACCATTTTCTTCGTAAGTATTCAAAAACGATTCCCTTTCAATTTTTCTCGTTTTGCACGCCCGGTACACTGTCAGTTCTTGCTCCACTGCACATTCTGGCATACTAAAACATTCAAAATACGCAGGGAATGCTTTCCGAAGCATTGTGCTATCCATTACTATCCCCTTTTTCTTTTTTGCAGGCTAGTATTCAAGTATAACTCCCTTGCTGTTTTTGTTTACGCCGCTTAAACAAGCGTATCAGCCTTTGGACGCCCGTGGCTTCCTTCCCCATGCTCTGGGTATGCAGATTGATCTCTTTGTCATTTATCCGCCATACGGGCCTCTGTGTCTTTATTGCATCATATCATATTGCGAAAGCGCGCGCAAGGTCTTTCGGGGACATCCCGATTTTTTTGAATGCGTCCAGTTCCTTCTTGCACGCGGCAAGTTCCTTGCGGAGTTCATTGCACTTCTGGACGTGCCAGATGCAGCGCTCCATCCAGCGCTTCACCTCTGCAGGCACTTCATCATCGATGAAATTCTTGAACATGTCAGCCACCTCCTGCAGCTCGTCGGGCGGGATCCGGCTGTCCTCATACGCAGCGAGCCGGTTGATTGCCTGCCCAAGCGGACAGTTGTTGCAGCCCTTCTCGCCGTATTTCTCACAGACATCGCCGCACAGATCATTGTCGGCGCCGTGTACTTGCCAGCAGTGCTGTCCAGCCACACAAAAATCGAATGTCAACCTTTCCATTCCTTTGGCACCTCCGCAATCACAACCCCGCCCCATCGTCACTGCCGATGAGACCTTGCAGTCTTGCTACAGCGAGAAGGCTGTTGATGACCTTCTGCATCTCCTCCGTTTTCTGTTCCTCGGCAGCTCGGTTTGCCCGGTCAGCCTTGGTCGCAAGCTGATAGAGCTCATGTCTGAGGCAGATCATTTTGTCATGATCATCTTTCGCTGCAGCAGCCATTCTGAGAGCGTCAGCTATGTCCTCGTTGTTACGCCTGGCCGTATTGTACCTGGTAATGCCAGTTTCCTGATAGTTTTCGTAAGCTGCGTCAGCCTTCCGCTGGTACTGTTCCGCCAGTTTCTCAAGCTTGTCCTTTGTCATTTTTATCCCTCCGATTTTCTTGTCTCCCCAAAGAGCAGAACCCATCCTCCGGCATATTAAGGCCGGTCGCGTCACGAAAGCCGCACCTAACATATGTCCCACACCACGAAATTTCTACCCGGCGGCCATCACAGTCCCTGCAGCGTGTAACCTGTACTGCGTCCACTGCCGGCAGTCGGCTGATCTCAGCAAATGCAGTTGCATAGTCTCCGGACGTCCGACGCACGATTTTGAGTGCATCTTCCTTGCAAATCAGCTGCTTGTCCATCATGTTTCTCCTTCTTTGAGTTCTTCCATCCAGAATCTGCGCTTGCATTCAGGGCATACTTTATTGTCGTTTTCTGTGCACCAGCCTCGATCATTTCTATCGTGGAATGATCTATCGAATAGTAACGGGCAGATTTCGATGCACCCGTCTTCAATAGCGTCCATCAGAGGGAACAAGTTTAGAAGCTTGTTCTGCCGCGTAATAACGGGGTGTTCTTTTGCCCACTTCTCGACCGCAGCAACACATTTCTCCGCGTTGTCGGCAATTTCAATCATATGACAACCGTTGGGAAGCCACTCCAACGGGCATCCTTCGCATGCGCTTGCCGGATTCTCCTTGGAATCAAAATATTCGCACATTCTCTTGTATTCTTTGATATACGTCACAGCATCCATCTTCTGTCCCTCCTACATCCAGACCATATCGCGTTTGTTGTCCACGCAGTCCTGCAAGATCGCCTTGAAATCCCGGAACATCGCGCAGTCGCTCCGGCCGGCATAGCCGTAGCAGATGTTGTCATCGTAGTCTCCGATGACCTTCAAGATATCCTTGCAGGCTCCGTATCGGATTTTCCCGTTGCAGTCGCTTTCAAGCAGGAAATTCACAACCTTAACCGGAAGGTCATTTTCCGTAATCAGCCTGATTGCTTCCGTATCCCACTCCGTATAGAACTGCTTTTCCTCATCTGGCCGCATGAGCGGCGGCGCATCGTACAGTTTTTTGTAGTGACTGCAGAACGGCTCTCCCATGAGTTCAGCCACTTTGTTCCGCAGCCGCATGAAGCCGCCGTATCCGAGGTCGATTTCCCGACCGGTTTTCTTGCATTTAATCGTTACGCCCATTTTCACGTTCCTCCTTTGGCTTCCCGTAGTTGCAGAACCCGTCTGGCACTGGATCATCTAGGCCGCGCCTGTTCGTGCAGTACGGGTCATTCTCGTTGTTTCGTCGGAAATCTTTGCAGTCCTTGCACCGCGTTACGTTGATGGCATCAACAGTCGGTGTGTCATCCAGTTGGCAAATGCAAGAATAGATTGCTGTGCCCTCCGCATTTTCTTCTTCGTTCTCGCCAGCGTGCAGTTCAGACAACCAGCCTTCCAAAATGGCTTTATAGGTGTCAGCGTCAATCAATCTCATTCGTTGTCCTCCTTCGGCTTTCCGTAGCTGCAAAAATCCGTGTTGGTAACAATCACCGGCACCTCTCGCAATCTGCAATACAAACGATCATTTCTGAATTTGCAATCCTTGCAGCGCGTCACTGCTACGGCTTTAGCGGTCGGCGCATTATCAATCGCATTATGAATAAGCCGAATTGCCGTGCCACCCGTCACACTCCATTTCTCATCTGATCGTTCATATGGCTTGATATGCTCAAGCACCCAATCTGCGTCGATCAGCCTCATTTCCTGCACCTCCCATCCATCAGCGCCCCACAGTGTTCGCAGCGCGGTGGAAGTGTAATGTACTTCTGCTCGATTGACTTATGACACTCGCTGCAGTCGTACACTGGAGCAAAGCCAGTCGAGAGGAGTTCATTTTTGATCCATTTCCCATGCACAACGGGAGTGGCCTCTACCGTTGGCTGCTTGTCGATTTGCTCGGCCATCCACTGAACGCCTGCGTCGAATGTATCTTCTCGGTCTTCCGTGTCTTTGTAGCTGATTACTTCCAGCTTATCTGCATCAATTAGGCGCACTTTCGTCACCTCCGCCATCTGACTTCTTGGTGCTGCTGCTGTAATGGATCATCGTGAATATCGCGAAAAGTGCAATCCACCAATGCCCGAATCGGTCGGCAAGCCAACACCAGGCCATAATATTGATGATGTTGTAAGTGAGGCAAGCTATCATTGTTCGTCGCCTCCGTCCATATGTGCGTTGCAGAATGGGCAATACGGCAGAGGATCATCGCCAAACCACCCAATCAATTCGCCGCACAGGCTACATGCAGCTGTGGTATTTATATCATCAGATAAAAAATCGTTTTTTACCCACCGTCCATGCACCACCCGAACTGCATCGGCTGTTTGCTGGCGCAACAGAAGCGTTTTCACCCGTTGAGGTGTCCAATTCGGATTTTTCGCGTTGCAGGATTCAAAGTCTTTCAGCGCCTCGGTTCTGCTGATAAATTCTTCAGTCGCAACGTTTTCCATCGTCAAACTCCCTCCAAGTGTGATACAGTGCCCATGCCAGCGGGTCACGGACGAACGGCAGCTTTTTCGCTTCCGCGTATTTCTTATTGAGGATGCTCATGGCCTTCTTCCACGCGCGATCTCCGACGTGCAGTTCTGCGGGAAAGCAGACTCCCTCAAGTCTGTTAATTTTTGCGGCAGTCAGTATCGCTCTGCCGTTCTCGTCAAGAAGGTCGAACAGGTCCTGATCTTTGATGTAATACACCATTTCAAAGTTCCCCCTCTGGTACGCCGAACATCTCTATGATCTTTTTCATGACCTCATCGATTTCCAGTTTTCCATCATACAAGTAGCCTTCAACGGAATAAGCGGACAAATCATGGAGATTCCAGTTGTTATTTACCGCATAGTCGACCATGTCATTGAGCAGCTGCTTCAAGTCCTCCATTGTAGATCGATATACGGAATATGATTCGCGCGCCATTTTCAGTTTGCGCTCAACCGCCTCGAAAAGGACCTTATTTACATTGCTAGACATATGGTGTTCCTCCATTTGCAAGTATTTCTTTCATCCCCTCCGGAAGCGCTAACGCTCCCGGCATCAGATCGAGGATTTTCTTTCGCAGCAGCACTTCTGCCTCCCGCTTGGTCAACTGCTTCTCACGCTGCTTTGGCGGCAGTTCGCCATTCTTAGCCGCGATTGCTGTCAGGTTATGTTTGTGCTGGCCCATCCGCCGCCCTCCTATTCCACGCTTCAGCAGCTTCTTCCGGTGTGTCGAACCAGTTTGTGCATGGTTCGCATTTGCACACATCTCCACGGTTTTTGCACCCCACTATGAACCTGGTGTGTGTGTGTGTACGGTTCGCTTACCATCATTGCATCCCCGCCGCAGAACGGGCACGGTTTAAGGTTCGTCATTTTTATTCACTGCCTTTCTCTCTTTTACGATTTCCCGCCGGGAGCTGCGCCACATCATCAGGAGCATTTCTGTGAGCGGCCGCGTCCGGTCTTTTCTCTTTGCATTTTTCTTCGTAACCAACGTCGGTCTCCCGAAGAACGAGTCCTCGGGAAGTTGTGGGCACATAACGCCGACATTGTACGGGAGCACCATATGGATTTTTTCGTACGCCTCATATGGCATAACATAGTAGTTGAAATCCCCGATCAGGTTGTGACCGTTCTTCGAGCGGAAGTCCTCGACGGAGGACTTGATCTCGTAGCAGTACACATCGCCCTTCTCGATGCCGGACACGCTGTTGTTGACCGGCTTGAAGCGCATATAGTCCAAGCGAATGGGAGAAACGCTGCCGTAGTCGAAAGTGACTTCCTTCGCCCAGTAGACGCGCGGATCGTTCTTCGGGTCAATATGTTCTTCCAGCAGCTCCGAAAGCCACTTCGTCGTTTCTGGTCTGTTCATTCTGTGTCGATGTCGCCTGCCTTTCTCGCATATCTTTTCGCCATGGCTCATATTTTGGCTGCGTAGTGTTTGAGGTATATGTCGATGCTGCAGCTTCGCAATGCGAGCACTCCCCGTCGCAGTATTCATAGCCAGCGCCGCACGGGCGGATCGCATAATCACGTCTCAGATACGTCCACATTGGCTGACTCCCTTTCTATTCTTTCGCAGAGTTCATCTGTGATGTTGAACCCGTACATCAGTTCTTCGAATCCGCAGCCACTGCCGTCACTGAGCGCGTCGACATCAACGCCATGCCGTTCCAGCCACTCGGCCACCTTCCGGTTGAGCTCTGCCGCTTTGTAGGAATAATAAGCAGTAAGCACCATCCACTCGCGGATATACTTCGGTATTTTCAATTTCTTCACTGTTGGTCATCCTTCCGAGTTCCAAGTATCTTTTTTACAAAACCGTCATACAATTCATGCTGCTTTGGATTCTGGTACTTGCGTTTGATAAACGATGGGCACGTAGGCACAAAACAGCCATCTTCCGGGAACCCCTGCGCTCTGGCCTCTCTCCGCCACAGCGCAGACGCCCACTCCATCACGTTCCCGTGTCCGTACTTGTCGCAGATCCGCTTAATTTCCCGGCATTCCATCTCATACGGGCTCAGACTAACCATCCTTCCTGCCCTCCATTTTCTGCATCGCACGCTCGGCTTCCTCGCGGCTCAAAAATACGGTCTCGCCGATTTCACCGCTTCCTATGCCGCTCAGGGATTGCCAAACAATCCCATCCGCAAGATTCCACTCAACAAAAATCTCGAACAATTCCACGCGAATAGCCTTAACTTTATACACGCTGATTGTTTTTCTACCTGTTGCTTCGTAAAGCATATCGCCCACCTTGCACGGCAGCACGACCAGCCGCCCGTCCTTGTCGGCCTCGGCAAGCTCGCGGAGGCGATTCGGGATTTTTCCTTTGGCTCCATCCAGTGTCCCGACATAATACGCCATACTGCTTTTAACCGTCTCGTAGCACTCACAGCCAGTGGCACTACTCTGCGCCATCGGCTCGCCGCATTGTCTGGAGCACGCCCAATAATGGATGCACTCTTCACAGGCTCTTTCAGAATTATCTTTAGGTGGCATATTTTACTCCTTTATTTTTTCTTCCTCCGCACGATCTTGCACCTCATCAAGGATTTTCTCCCACGGCCTCGCCATCGGGATGTCCGGAGGTCCAATCCAGCCCCATGCAAGCTCGTACTTTTCAGTCATGCTCTTGGCTAGGGCAGCAGCTTCCGCCGCCGTGTAAAACAGCTTTTTCCCGATGTCATCCAACCGACAGCGCCCCGGCTTCGGAAACCCGTCCGGTCCGGTAAAAAGCAGGCACACCTCCGTATATCCGCCGGTGAAAAAGCCTCGCACCGTGCCCTTGCATACGCAATACTCCATGATGGGCCCAGCATGATTTGGTATGTAATAAAGGTGCTCGAAGACAGCGTACATTTCAGCACCGATTTCTGGCCGTTTGGTTTTTGCCATTGCTCATGTCCCTCCTGTTCCAAGCTCTGATGGCCGCCCTCTTTGTGCCCTTTATCGGCCCGTTTGCCCCACAGTATGTGCAGCGGCATTGATACATCAATTCCGGAGATATGCCTCTGTTAAACTGGTGTATCTCATCAAGATAAACCGGCCATTCCACAGAGCAAGTGTGGCAGAATGGGCAGTTGTTAATCTGGTCCATCGTAGTCCTCCCAGTCTTTCTGCAGCGCCCTAAGGCTTTCATATGGGCAGGTGGATAACTCGTCCCACTTCACGTAAATGTAGCCATCATTGCTGTAGACATCGACTTCGTATGCCTGCCCCGTACACAGCCCCATATAGCCATTTTCTCCGACATAAACGAGTCTCACGTTTTTCCCGATTTCCTTCATCCACCGGCCATTGCTTCCGAGTCTGATCTTCTTTCCGCAGAACCGGCACTTATTGACGAGAGGTCCTTCCTCAAAGTACCGACCGGGCTCGTGCCGCTTGAGAATGTCGTGGAAAAGCCACTTGAGGCTCCAGCACGGCCGGTATGTCCAGATCATAGCCAGAATGCAATACACGATTGCGAGTCCGGACAGGACTGCAATCATAATCAAGAGAACGGTCATTTCTTTTCCTCCTCGGAATTTTTCCAGTCGCAGTATTTCTGACAGAGCTCCAGGCTTTCAAAGGCATCATGATATGTGTTGATCTTGGCAAAGTCGGCGCCGTCTTTTACCAACTTCATGGCTCTAAGATCGGCATCTTCGCAGTTGCTTACGTTTTCATACGTCTTTTCGATCATTCCGGTTCTATATTCACAGAGTCGATATAGACTTATCTTTCTAGGAAAAAATACAGTGGTTAGCTTTGCGCATGTGCACTCTTCCTTCATTTCTCTTCCGCACGGAGATACAAAGTGAACTTTTCGGTTCTCATCGCATTTACCGCATTTTGGCCCCTGCTCCAATCGCCAATCAACCTTCCACGCTTCCGTGAGGCAAGGGCCGAGCAATTCCTTGAGCCTTGCATGTCTGGCTTTATCTTCAGCTCTTCGAACGTCTTCTTTGGCCTGGGCAATTGCTTTCCGGTATTCGGTCACGATCTCATCGCGCCGGTCTCTGAAAATGCGAAGTTCTTCGTTCTCCTTTTCCAGAGAAGCGATTTTATCCATAATCTCCTGCTTGACGTTTTCTTTCAGTGTCTTCTTGAATTCTTCGATTCGTGAGTCAAACTCACTTTCTTCGAAGACATCTTCTGGAAAGTCATATTTCGAATAAGCAGTTTCTTGCATATTTCCTCCCGATAGATTTTATATGTTGCATTTTGAGTTGCTTCTTCTGCAACCAAGCCGAGCAAAAAATCAGCCATGCTTTGTGGCATAGTCAAATGTATCTCTGACACGGCGAAGGGTTTCCAGCGCATCATCCCGCTCTTTTGAAACCTGCTCGAGCTGCTGGCAAAGCTGCTCAATTCTGTCGCAGTCACATTCTTGAGACAGGGCTGCCCGGATTTTCTCGGCCGCTGCGTCGCACATTTCATCAGTATCTGCCACGGACTCCGTGATTTCAATGCTCCCATGCACTTTGAGTTCCTTCATGATATGGTTAATCGCAGCTTGCACGCCGATGTGATAACCCTTTGAGAAATTCTTTTGATACATTTTCTCGTTTGCGGTTCTTGCATCAGAAAGCTCCATTTCGAGAACCGTAATCCTGTTGAGGGACATGCGATACTTCTCTTTGTACTGCCTCAATTCATCGCCTTCATTTTTGTTGTCCGGAAGTGTAGCCCTACGCTTTCCAATCTTAACTCTCATATCCTCCGCGCCCTTTCTTCGCTTCTTCCATGATTTCGTCCATGTTGTGTTCCAGAAGGTAATTGAGATCTTCCATTCTGGATTCCATCATGTCCTTGAGTTCGCGCTTGACTGCGTCTGGTGTAATGCACCGGCAGTTGCAGTGAACCGCGAGAATCAGATCATCAAACGTGATTCCGTCAAGAAGCGAATCACTGGTTGCAAGATCGTCTCCAAGTTTCCAGTTTCTTTCCATACTCAAATCTCCTCGTTGACATTGTGCAGTGTGACCTTGAAAATATGCTCAACATTGCAGTCTGCGAAATCCTTCGACGGATGACCGAGGTGAATTTCATCGCCTTCCGCCCATGTGCAATCACAGTCCCAGAAATCGTCTGATTCGGTCTTGCGCTCAATCTCAGCAGCATTTTCAATTTCCTTGTATGCACGATCATGATTCTTGAAAACACCAAGAACTTCACTGCCTTCGTTGACTTCGTTGTCCCAATAATGAGTTGCTACCCATACAATCATTTTCATTCGTCCTTCTCCTGATATTTGCTGTGCTTCGGATGATGTGAAGACTTCCACGCATATCCGTTCTTCCTGTTTTTTTCTGCTCTCAAACGGTTGCCGGCCCTTTCTCTCTCCTGTTCAGCTTCGAGACGGTCAAGCAGGATGCCGAGCTTTTGAGCTTTCTCGACCTGCCCATGCCGTATCAGACATCCGTGGATATCGTTCAACATCGTTAAATCGTCAGCTTTTACTCTCATAGCAGCCTCACACCCACGCGGGCCGCACAGTCGTGTCAGGCAGATTGAACAGCCAGTCGATCACATCCTGCGGAACTTCTTCCTTTTTCCATGCAGATCCGTATTTGTATCCGCAAACCGGGCAGGGCCGGCACAGCAGTCCGTCAGGATGTTCCTCCGGTCTGAGCCATCCGAGCATTTTAACCTCCACAGGCCCTTCGTCTCCGTTATAAATCGGCTTTTTGGGTTTGTAATAGGCCGCATCCTCACCGCTGATTTCTTCATAGAGCTGGATGCTGTACGGAAGCGATGCAAATTTCACCTGTTCCGGAGTCGGCGTGAATGTCTCTCCATTTTTCAGCGCATCCAGCGCACACTTCTCTGCAGCATTTTTCTCGATCACAGCGTCTCTCGTCAGCGTGTAGTTATAGAGGTTGACTTCCTTGCCCGCAAGCTTGTCCCAGCCGAGCCGCTTCTGATGCTCACAGTATGGCCGCATATCATTCAGATGCCACGCGTCCCAGATGTCACAGAACTTCCGGATCATCTCATCCGTCCAGCCTTCTGCCGGCTTTCCTTTTCGGATTTCATCGACACACTTCCCAGCCGAACCTTTGCAGTTTCCGTTTCGCGTCGGTCCGATCACACCGCAAATGCTAAGTTTCCCATCTTCAAATTCGATTCTGCAGAATCCTCTGACAGGCACTGCTCCATAGCCTTCGTGCATCGTGGGGTTTACGATTTTCTTCATATTCTCTCCTCCTCAGATTGAAGCGAGGAAATCTCCAATCTTCTGCCACAGTTTGAATGTCTCTACGCTCATCACGACGCTGTCAGGAACACCTCTGGTCAGCGTCCACTCATGCGACTTTGCAAACAGCTTCGTAGCCGCTTTCTTTTCACGCTCAGTGAATTCCGTTGCCCAGCGACGTTTTCTGTGCATGGTTCCCCACGTACTTCCGTACCGGCCCATGCAGACCATGACATACGGGATTTCACGGTTGATTTCGTCCCGGCTCAGTTCAAGCATCATCTTCGCCATTCAGAATCACCTCCTCGTAATACTCATTCCAGCCAAGGCAGTTCGTCGGATCGTCTCCGTCGTACTCCGTTTTGAACTGATTGAGCATATCGCTTCTGGTGAGCAGTTCACCGGTTTCAATGTTCATATAGCCGATGTCTCCCACGCGATACCATCTCCTTCCTTTTTCTGTGACGTTACGTTAACATAACCTACCGCCCAGTCAATATCCATGTCAAAAAAACCCGATTTTTTTATTCGAGGCGGTAAATGCAGCGCATACTGCCGTCTTTCTTTTTCCTGACAACGAAGTATATTGAATCGGGATCCTTCTCTTTTTCCTCATCCGCATGCAGAAATGAGCATTAGGGCCAGCGTCGAACGTGTTTCCGCAGCGTTCACAGATTTCTTTAACGAGCATTTTCATGGCGTTTTCTCTCCTCTCCACAGAAGCGGCTTCCCATCAGCATCGACCATCACACAGATGCCGCCGGCACTACTTCGGACCGCGTACATCACGTTTGTGTCAGTATCGACATACACGTTAAGCGGAGAGCCTTCATCCCGAATGACCCGTTGGAAGTTTCCGCACCATTGCTTTCATCCGGGCAGAAGTTCCTTCCTCTGCTCATTTGTGAGCAGGAGCTTCAGCGCGGTTTCTCTATACCGGAACATCCGCCTGTCGTAGCTTTCTTTTCTGTCGAAATAGTCTTCGTTGCTTTTGAACAGGACTTCACTGATTTCTCGCCAATCGAAGCAATCTATGTAATACATCTCAATCACATTTCTCATGGCTGCTTTGGGGAGTTCGCTGATAGCCTGAAGCAGATCATTGCGCTCCCGATTGAGTTCACAGACTTTATCCCGAAGCTCTTTATCCACCTCGTCTCTTCGAAACAGCCGAGGCGCAAACCGGTCTGTGTCTACATCATCTGATCTTGGCATTCCGGTGAGGTTCTGAGCTTCCAGGCCATACAGTCTGGCATTCAGTCTTTCGAGTTTGGTAATCTGATACTCCAATCCAATGGAAGCGTCGCGGTACACTTCGAGGCGTCTGACAATGTTAGGTTTGCTATCCATATGGCAGTAACTCATTCGCCTCCCTTACCGGCACGTCAGTATGTGATTTCTTTTATCCAGTCATAGCGATCAGCGAACGGAGAGAAATCTGACTCATCGCATGTGGCTTTCAGTTCCCGGTCGAGCTGTTCTCTGCGATAGTCTGATTCAACATCGGTGTTGAGCGCATCAATAAAGTCATCGTACATCTCGTTGATGCCTTTTCTGACGTTATTGATTCTGCTCATCGACTTCCTCCGGCTCGGCAAGGTCGACCAACGTGTACTCTATGTACTTGACGGATGGGATTCTGGACATTGTGCATTCCATCTGGTCTGTCGGCTCCTGCTCGATGACGATTTCTTTCTCGTCATCGACAAAGCCAAATGCCCTGAGTGAAGCAGCTGTGCTTGCATACACAAGCATTACGCAGACTGCAGCGACAGCCACAATGCTGACGGCCGAAAACAGGCATTTCAGGACCAAAAGCGCTTTCTTCATTTCGCTTTCACCTCTCTCTCTCGGTCTGTCATGACCTGGGATCCGAGCATTTTGAGCTCAGTTGCTGCCAAAATGAGTTTATCGGCGTAATCGAGGATTTCCTTCAGGCTGGGGATTTCATCTTCTGTGATCTCCCCGTCCTCCGCTATTGAAATCAGCTCACGCTTGACTTCTTCCAACTTGCCGGGATCAAGAAGATTGATGAGCTTCAGTGTCGTTCTCTCGACCGGCGTCATTGCAGTCGCAATCGGATAGTTGCATCCGATCGGACATTCTTTCTTGCAATACAGACTGAGCAAATAGGGAGCATTGTACAAGTCAGACATAAGCACGACCAGGTCAACCGGAACACACTTGTGAAGGCCAAGCTCAATGTTCTTGACTGTATCTACCGATACGCCCAGTGCTTCCGCTGCTCCCTCTCTGCTGCAAAGCCTGTCGTTCCACTTTGCCGCTTCTATTCGGGCTTTATAATACACATTACCTGCCGCTTTCGTGGCTCCACGTCCCATTTTTATTCCCTCGCCTTTCTGCTAGAATAAATGCATAGATAAGACATGATTTCAATTCATGCGTTTTCAGTTGCGTTATCTGCAACTTTTCTCCATAAAATTAGAGCCTCATATCAGGATGAACTTTATCTCGGCTTTCCTGTTTCAGCTGTCCACCGAGAAAAACCTCATTGAAGTCCTCAAGATCAAGCCCAAGTTTGTCAGCAACCAGAACAGCCTCGCTGATTGAAAAAGGAACTTCGCCGCTTTCCTTCTTGACATACGACGATTTCGATTTGTTTATTAGCTCGGCCATCTGCTGCTGGCTGTATCCGAGCATAATCCTTCGTCCTTTGATGACTCTTGCTCCTTTGATTTCCAGTTGCTTCATTTTACCTCCTCCTTCCTTTTATGGAATCTATATACTAATCGTAGCATACCAATACTAGTTGTCAATAATAAAATTACGTAAAGTTGTAATTTAGTTGCATATGTGTACAAACAGGTTGATGTTTCCGTCAAACTAATGTATGATATATAAAAAACGAGGTGTTCAATATGCTCAATCTTAATCAGGACGAAGTCGGGAAGATCCTAAATGAGAGATTATTAACAATCATGCATCAAAGAGGACTCTCTTCGCTCGATCTATCGATAAAATCCGGCGTTACCAAGTCGTCTTTGTGCAGATATCTTAATTACCCAAAATACAAAGTGCTGCCGTCTTTAACAACTCTGCGTGCGATCGCGCAAGCATTGAATGTATCTATAGACTGGCTGCTTGGAACATTCGATAACTGCGAATATATATCTGCAACGCCTGAAAACCTGAGTTTAATCTTTGCATACAGCGTTGCTTCCGAATCCGATAGGAACATCATCGATCTGATTATCAGCAAGTATCAGAAAGAGAAGGTCCAAAAATGAATTCGCGGCAGTTCGCATCATCACCTTCCGAGAAGTTCATTTCTTCTATCGGTAGCAGAGAAACATCTGCTGCATTGCAAGATCTCATTACACAGACTGCTTCGTGCTCCCCAATCTTTAGAATCGATGAATCTCCAAATCAGTTGTGCATTCTGTTTACTGCAGACGGTGGAAAACGGTTCTCGGCTTTTATGACCTTCATCGTCAGGTCTGGAAACGTCTCTTGCACCGTATCAAAAAAGGGAATGTACGAAGCCATGGACAACTCCGGCTGCTTTGCGTTCGACTCGAGTGATTATATAAACGAAGTCTACAGCGTAGCTGGTGCAGATCCTGCAGCACCGTCTGTAGAGTTCGATGCATCCTTGCTGATAGATCAATCAGAGAAGATCCTGAGTGCTGTGAAAAAATTTGCTCATACAATCACGGATGGCTATGAGCTTACATCGGTCGTTTCTTAGTCGTTTATTGGTTGCTTATTGGTTGTTTATTTCTATCATAAACTGTGAAAATCCCAAAAGTATATGTTACTTTATCAGAGGCTTTTCGCAAGATATTGCAGGATATCGAAGATATTTCAGAACATTTCACGTGGTTTTGATTGGAGCTCATAATTCGTAATCAGCAGGTCGCCGGTTCAAGTCCGGCCACTAGCTCCAGAAACCAGCGAAAATCGTAAGATTTCCGCTGGTTTTCTCTTTTATTTGTTCGGTTTTTCAGGCGCCGAAACCGCCTGACCCACACCGTGACCCACACGCGGAAAGATTCAGAGAGCGGTGGAGAGGATGATCGTGTCATTCTCTCCACCGCTCTCTGTGTTTTTACATGACCTGCGCCATGAAATTGCCCATCTTTTCGGCGGCGCTTTCCTGCATCTGCCGTGTGACGTGGGTATAGGTTCGCAGCGTGAAGCCCGCGTCGAAGTGTCCGAGCATACTGGATACCGTTTTCACGTCTACGCCGTTTTGGAGTGCCAACGTTGCGAATGTGTGTCTCAAGTCGTGAAATCTCAGATGTTCCAGTCCTGCGTCTTTCAAAATCTTCTTGTGGATGTTGACCACTGAATCCGGGTGGTACATTTCACCTGTTTTCGGAGACGGGAACATCCATGGGTTGTTTGGGTGCTTCTGATGCTCCGCGACCAGCAGCTCGACCGCTTCCTGCGGGATGGAAATTTTACGGATGGAGTTTTCCGTTTTCGGTCGGGCAATGTCAGGTTCGCCTGCGTTATTTCGCCCTGCCTGCTTGCTGACGGAAATGGTCCTGTTTTCGATATCCAAGTCCGACTATTGGAGCGCGACCAGTTCACCTTTGCGCAGACCACTAATGAGTTCCAGATAGAACATTGGCAGGACACCGCGTTGATTCGCTGCGGTCAGATAGGATTTGATCTGTTCCGGCGGTAGAATTTTCATTTCGTGCTTTGGGATTTTCGGCGGTACGCAGTCATCTGCTGGGTTTCGGACAATCAATCGTTCTTTTACTGCCCTGTCGAGCGCGTTGTGCAGCATCGTGTGAATGCCGCGGATCGTCGAATCGCTCAGTCCTGGTTGTTTGCCTTTCTGCGCTTCGCGGAGCCGTCCGTGCTCCTGTAGGTCTTTGTAGAGCCATTGCAGATCGCGGCCAGTCAGCTTTTTCAGTGGAACGTCTCCAATACGCGGCACAATGTGTAGTTCAATACCGCGCCGGTAGTATTCGGCAGTCGAGAACCGCAGGTGCGGCTTCGCGTAGAGTTCATACCACGTTTGCAGCCATGTACCGAGTGTATACTCGTCTGCGCGGCGCACATCGACGGTTTCTGCTTCCGCAACTGCCTTCGCCAATTTCTCCTTTACCTCTGCCTGCGTCTTGCCGAGGACATTCTTAATCAGCCGTTTGCCCGTCTTTTCGTCGTATCCAGCGGTGTATCGCCCTTCCCAGCGTCCGTCTTTCCGTTTTCGGATGTTTCCCTCTCCGTTTGCCCGTTTCTTTGCCATGTTTGTGCCTCCTTCGTTTTGGTAGCACAAACAACTACCACAGAACAGGCACAAAGTCTACTGATTTTTTCGGAAGATCGGAATATTTTTCAGCCGCTTTCGCGCGTACCGGAAAGCCCTATTCTTTGTTTACTGCGGCGCAGTTTTTGCGTTTGGCAATACTCCGCAAAACAGCGCTGAAGTGATATATTCCCCACTTCAGCGCTGCTTTTTTTATTATTCACTCTTCAGGGTTTCCAGTGGGTCAACGGCTTCACCGTCAATAAGAACACCCAAATGCAGGTGCGGGCCAGTTGTCCAGCCGGAGTCGCCGGTTTTCGCAATGATCTGTCCCTGCCGGACTTCTGCTCCGGCGTTCACCAGAAATTCTGACAAATGCGCATATTGCGTCTGAACGCCATTCTCATGTTCCAGCGTCAGGATATAGCCGTATGCGGCGCCATAGCTACAATCCAGAACGATGCCGTCGGCAACAGCAAGAACATTCGTGCCATAGTCTGCCGTAAGATCAATGCCGGGATGAAGAGATTCCTTTCCTGTCAGTGCATTTGTGCGATAGCCAAAGGTGTCTGTCACAGCTGCTTCTATATTTTCCAATGGCCAGATATACATTGACGCTTCTGGCTGTTCCGAAACGACTTGCTCGGTCTGTAGTGATTCTTCCGGTTCAACTTCCTGCAATTCAGTCTGATCAGGCGGTACGATTTGAACCGGTTCCGTTTTCGGCGCAGTCACTGTTTCTTCCGACAATTCTTCCTGCATGACGGATTCCTGCCCCGGAATGGTGTTTGGGCTTGCTGCCTGCGTTGTAAAGACACTTGCTGTCAGTACGAACAGAACAGATACGCAGATTCCAACCCATGCCGGAATCCTTTTGAAACTTAAAATCGCGCGAATCCGTTCTTCGGCGCTGCTTTTTGCAAAACCACTGCACAGCGGCGCTGATTTTGGATTCCGCTGCGCCATGTCAAGCAGCGTCAGCGCGTAAGCTTTCTTACAATCCGGCCCCAGCGCACGCAGAACCGCTTCATCACACGCAAGCTCCATATCGCGGTTTGCAAGCCATACCATCATCCAGACCAGCGGATTCCACCAATACAGGCATAAGCATACAGTCAAAAGCAGCTTGCGCAGACAGTCTTTCCGCCGGATATGCGCCAGTTCGTGTGCCAGAACCAACTGAAACTGTGCGTCTCCAACCGGCAGATCTTCCGGCAAAAGGACGGTCGGACGAAAAACGCCGAAGGTGAGCGGCGCACGGCGGCTGTTGCTCACGCAGATGCGCGGATCGCGCGAAAAGCGGAAACGATCAAGCAGCGCGTCAATGGACGGCTGCGGAGCAATCCGTGTTCCGCGAAACCGACGTACCATGCAGGCATATCCGATCACAAAATATGCCGCAAAAAGTATCGCGCAAACGAGCCAGACAAGAAGCATCGGGCTGATTCCCGCGATATCCGCTGTTTGTTTTGCGGTGCTGCTGGTCGCCAAAGACGGAAACGGCGTTAACACATCTGATATGACACCGTTTGCCTGCGCTGCGGCCGGCGTGTGCAGCAGATTCCAGACACTTAGATGCGTTGGAATCGTGATTGGAAGCAGCAGCCGCACAGCGGCTGCGCACCAAAGCGTCGGAAAGATCCCGCGCGGCAGATGCTTTTTCAAAAACAGCCGCAGCGCAAGCACCAGCAGGATCATTGCGCTGCCGCTGAAAATTGCAGCCTGTACGCCATTCATCCCTCGTATTCCTCCACAAGCGCTTTTAGCCGCGCAAGCTCTTCTTTCGATAATGACCGGTCACTCAGAATAGATGCAAACAGCAGTTCCGCAGAACCGCCAAATATCTTTTCAACCAGCGTATCGGCTTCCTCCTTCTGCGCCTGCTGCTTTGTAATAGTCGCATGGCAGATGAAGTTTGGCTCCCGGCGCTCGATTGCACCCTTATCAATGCACTTTTTGATGACCGTATAAGTCGTGTTTTTATTCCAGCCAATGCTGTCTGCCAGCCGCAGCGAGATTTCCTTCGCCGTCCGGTCGTTTTCCTGCCAGAGAACCTCCATGACCTTCCACTCTGAATCAAACAGTTTCATGTTTTGTCTCCCGTTCTTAGGATGTATTTAGACTATCATATTCGTCTATTTCTGTCAAGATGGCTTGACATTCACGGACTATTGTGATAGTTTTAATGCAGACTATAGCGATAGTTTATCGCAGGAAGGAGGTTAACTGGTACACTTTTACACAAACAGCCACGCATCACACAAACAACCTTTTGAATGGGGAGCGCTGAAAGCATCGCAGCGCTCCTTATTTCAGATAGTGTTATAAGGGAGGATTTCCAAATGAAAAAAAGTCAAAAGCTTTTGAGTTTGATTTTGAGTATTCTGATTATTTTCTGCGGATGTTCGGCGCAGAAAGAGGTAACGTCGCTTGAGCTTCCCGGCGGACCGGCAGCACCGCAGGAATCTCTTGACCTGAACGCTGCGCCGTCAGCACCAACTGTGGAGATCGACACGACGCAAAAAGAGACAGACAATGAAACTTACTACTTGGAGCAGCAAAGGCTTTCACTTCCAGAACCGCTTCTGTCTGTGACGGCACAGACCGTATTGGACGATACAATTCTTATCGGCGGTTTTTCCACCGATGGGGTTGGGCTTGCTTTGGTGACGCTGGAGGGGGACAGCGGCACTTTGCAGCTTCCTGATAGCACGGAATACCTCTATGCGCTTTCTCCGGATGACAATGGCGGCTTCTGGCTTCTTTGCGGAAGCGTACCCGCCGCCTATCGGGACGCTTTGGGAAACGTCGTGATTCAGGACAACGAGCCGGAAGGAAAACTTGTTCTGACACACTATGACAGCGAGTATTCCATGCAGGAAACCATTTTGCTCCAAACGCAATATACAGGAAATAACGAGCGTTTCACGCAATTAGCAAAAACCGAAAAGGGCTTTATTCTTTTGAGCGCAGAACTCCTTGTTCAACTCGATAAATTGGGCGCAGAAACAGCGCGACAGAATACTGAGTTTGAGGATGGATGGGTATTTATTTCCATGCAAAAAATCGGAAACGAACTCTTCGTACTGACGCAAAATCGCTATGATGCTGCTGGGGCAGAACTGCGGCTTTTCCGTGCGGACACATTCGCGCAGCAAGAATTTACAACAGACAGGACAGGGATTACTGGTCTTGGTCTTTGCGCGGATGGGCGGCTGATCCTTGGTGACGACCAGACCGTTTCTGCCTTTACACCTGAAACAGCAGAAGAAGAGACGATTCTGGTATGGCAGGAGCTCGGCGTTGCAGACACGTCGGAGCAAATTTGGCAAACGGACTCCGGTTTCTTCTTCTATACGCCAAACCTCACAGAGCTTACCGTCCTTCGCTGGATGCCTGGCGAGTCGCTTTCAAAGCGTATTTTATCCTTGGCAATCGCAGCGAACACACCTGTTTCGGGTTATTTTGTACAGATGATTCAGAACTTTAACCTGAGTCAAGACCAGTATCAGATCGAATATACCACTTACAGCGATACCGGCTTGACGGATACGCAGCCGACGGACCTCCTGCGCACACAGATCATGGCTGGCCAGTCTCCTGACCTCTATGCGTTTTGTACAGATGGGTTCACCGCCGCTCCGCTCACACCGGAAGCGGTCTGCGCGGACCTCCTGCCGCTGCTTGAAAGTGATCTGTCGAAAGATTCATTTGTGCCGGGCTTATACGAACTCCTGACCGAAAACGGTTCGTTATATCAGCTTCCGCTTACCATTGAGGTGGATACGATGATCGTGCCATCCAGTTTGATTCCGGAACCTGTGGTAACATTGGAAGAATTGGAGCAGGCAAGGGAGCAGATGCCGGACGGCTGGGTCACGATCGACTCGTGGAATACGCCGGACAATCTGTTTGCTGCCTTCTGCACGGCCTTCTGCCTTGGCAAATACGTTGACCGGGCGACCGGACGCCGCAACTTTGAAACACAGAGCTTCTATGACTATCTCGCATGGTGTAAAGAATGGGGCGGTGACGGCTCGACACCGCCAGCACAGGAGCGGACACTTGTACATCTCTGGCAGATCAGCGCTCTGAGCTGGTTGGCAAATCGCAGCGAGATCGTTCGGGACACATGGTATGGAGAACCCGGATATACTTACGCAGGCTTCCCCACGGATGACGGAAGTATCGGAAATGCGTATCGTATTCTGACCTCTCTCGGCGTCAGTCCGCAGTGTCGTGATTTGAGTGGCGCAAGGGCGTTTTTGCAATACTGTTTTTCATATCTACAGGAGGAATCTCTTCCGGCAAATTATGAGCTATTGCAGTCTGAAATGAAAGAGTATATTGCCGGAAACCGCACAGATTGGCGCGGGGAAATAAAACAGGTAAGCGAAGCGGATAGAACATCGGCAGAACACCTCGCTGATCTGCTGCGGTCAGGTAGGACTTGATTTGTTCCGGTGGCAGGATCTTCATTTCGTGCTTCGGAATTTTCGGTGGGATGCAGTCATCCGCTGGATTGCGCACGATCAGGCGTTCTTTTACCGCCCGGTCAAGCGCGTTGTGCAGCATCGTGTGAATGCCGCGAATCGTCGAATCGCTCAGCCCCGGCTGCTTGCCCTTCTGCGCTTCACGGAGCCGTCCGTGTTCTTGTAAGTCTTTGTAGAGCCATTGCAGGTCGCGGCCAGTCAGCTTTTTCAGTGGAATATCTCCGAGGCGCGGTGTGATGTGCAGTTCGATTCCTCGCCGGTAATATTCCGCAGTCGAGAACCGTAAGTGTGGTTTTGCATATAGCTCGTACCATGTTTGCAGCCATGTGCCGAGCGTGTATTCGTCCGCCCGCCGCACATCGACGCTTTCCGCTTCCGCAACCGCCTTTGTCAGCTTCTCTTTTACCTCCGCCTGCGTCTTGCCGAGGACGTTCTTAATTAGTCTCTTTCCTGTCTTTTCGTCGTATCCGGCAGTGTATCGCCCTTCCCAGCGTCCGTCTTTCCGCTTTCGGATGTTGCCTTCCCCATTTGCCCGTTTCTTTGCCATGTCTGCGCCTCCTTCGTTTTGGTAGCACAAACAACTACCACAGAAGTGGCGCAAAGTCTACT
>ERZ808240.1939-NODE-1939-length-24070-cov-6.167687_pt1 | contig 24070 bp, 17 predicted proteins | sample MGYA00521084_ERZ808240 | MGnify/ENA primary metagenome ERZ808240 (study PRJEB31516, sample SAMN03275571) | gut metagenome | biome: mammalia-associated habitat; material: feces | host: Papio cynocephalus | place: Kenya | collected 2012-08-06 ... | reverse complement strand
GGCGCAAGAAAGCTGATACATGATATCGCTGTCATTACGACCATGACGAAAGCAAGGAGTTCCAGAACTCTTTTTCTTGTTTTTCGCATATCAATACCTCCGTTTTTAGTTATGAGCAACATAAAACACTGATAGTTAAAACCATTTTAGTTTATTTTATTATGAAAATAAAGGCGTTTGAAAATATTTAACATTTTATTTACAATTAGCGTACCTTTACGTCACATTTTAAATCAGAAGACATTCAAATTATCGGATAATTTTTATAATTAAAACGGGGAAACGCGTATATTTTTCATCCATTACGGGGAAAATAGCGAAAAATCATTTACCTATTGACAAGGTAGGTTGACGGTGCTATACTAACCTATGAAAAAGATAGGTAAATGCCGATTCGGGCATTTGACCTTTATATATGACAGGAGGATTTATCATGAACGTATACGCAGACAACGCCGCCACGACAAAGATGAGTCGTACGGCGATAGACGCTATGCTCCCCTATATGGAAACAATTTTCGGCAACCCGTCGAGTCTACACACGGTCGGACAGAAAGCAAACGAAGCTCTCTGCGACGCAAGAGAAAGAATCGCAAAGTGCCTCGGATGCGAAGCGAGAGAAATATATTTCACCTCGGGCGGAAGCGAGGCTGACAATCAGGCGATTATATCCGCGGCAATGATAGGCGCGAAAAAGGGCAAAAAGCACATCATTTCAACGGCGTTTGAACATCACGCGGTTCTTCATACGCTTAAAAAACTCGAAAAACAGGGATTCGAAATCGAGCTTCTCGACGTCGGAGCAAAGGGAAACATCACACCCGAGCAGGTCGAAAAGGCGATAAGAGAGGACACTTGCCTCGTTACGGTAATGTTCGCAAACAATGAGATAGGCTCGATTCTCCCCATTCCCGAAATCGGAAAGGTCTGCAAGGATAAGGGCGTTCTGTTCCACACCGACGCGGTTCAGGCCGCAGGTCACGAGCATATAAACGTTAAGGATATGAATATCGACATGCTCTCGCTGTCGGCTCATAAATTCCACGGACCTAAAGGTATCGGCGTTCTCTATGCAAGAAAGGGTATCAACCTTACGAATATTATCGAGGGCGGAGCCCAGGAGAGAGGCAAGAGAGGCGGAACCGAGAATATCCCCGCAATCATGGGCATGGCGGCGGCTCTTGAAGAGGCATGCGCAAACATTGACAAAAACAATGCCAAGGTATCCGCTTTAAGGGACAAGCTTATAAACGGACTTAAAAAGATTCCGTATTCGACGCTCAACGGCGACGAGGTACACAGACTTGCGGGCAACGTAAGCTTCTGCTTCGAGGGTATCGAGGGCGAAAGCATACTTCTCCTGCTCGACGCCAACGGCATATGCGCTTCGTCGGGTTCTGCGTGCACGTCGGGTTCGCTCGAACCCAGCCACGTTCTGCTCGCTATCGGCAGACCGCACGAAATCGCTCACGGCTCGTTAAGACTTTCGCTGTGCGAAAACAACACCGAGGAGGAAATCGACTACATGCTCGACGTAATCCCCAAAGTTATCGACAGACTCCGTAACATGTCACCCCTGTGGCGCGAAAAAGTCAACGGCGAAAAAGAATTTATTTTAGCTAAGTAAAGAGGTAATTAAAATGGCATTATACAGCGAAAAGGTAATGGATCACTTCACAAATCCCCGCAACGTAGGCGTTATTGAGAATGCCGACGGCGTAGGCGAGGTAGGCAACGCCGTATGCGGAGATATAATGAAAATATATCTTAAAATAGACAACGATATTATAACGGACGTTAAATTTGAGACGTTCGGATGCGGTTCCGCAATCGCTTCAAGCTCCATGGCGACAGAGCTTATCAAGGGCAAACCCCTGTCGGAGGCTCTTACGCTTACGAATAAAGCTGTTGCCGAGGCTCTCGACGGACTTCCCGCGCATAAAATGCACTGCTCGGTTTTAGCAGAGGAAGCAATCAAGGCGGCAATCGAGGATTATTATAAGAAAAAAGGAATCACACCGCCCGTAACGGCGAAGTAAACAATACTTTACCGCTCTGAAACACAAACAAAATATGTAGGGGAAGACATTGTCTTCCCGGGGTAAAGGCAGAAAATTTTTAATTATGGTTTTACCTTCGGAAACCCGGAAATTTCATATTGCTGACGCAATGTTATTATTAATATTCCTGCAAGTCTCATGCGGGAAGACAATGTCTTCCCCTACAAAAAAATGTTTGCGCTTAAGAACGGTAAATTATTTTTTTCGGGGTGTTTGTCATGATGGTATCAACAAGAGGCCGATACGCTCTGCGCGTACTTCTCGACCTCATAATACACGACGACGGCGGTTACATCCCGATGAAGGATATAGCCAAACGTCAGAGTATATCACAAAAATATATGGAACAGATAATGCCCGCACTCACAAAAACCGGACTCGTCGAGGCGGTTCACGGCAAGGGCGGCGGTTATAAGCTGTCAAAATCTCCGTCGGAGTACCGTGTAGGGGAAATCCTGCGCGTAACCGAGGGCGACCTCGCGCCGGTAGCGTGCGTTTCCGAAAAAACGGAGCCGTGCGAACACCGCGGACAGTGCAAAACCGCGAAAATGTGGGCGGAATTCAACAGGATTACGAACGAATATTTCGATTCGGTTAAACTTACCGACCTGCTCGAAAAATAAATCGAATAAAATATAAAATCGGAGCCGTATTAAACCGACGGCTCCGATTTATTTTCGGGAATTTATATAATTTTCGATTCTGTATTCGGCAACGGTTCTTTTTTCATCCTCAGGCAATGAGTTTAACCCCCTCTTTTTCGATATTCATAAAGAAAGGATAGCTGTTTTTATATTTTTCATACGTCGCACAATCCTGCAAAACAATAGACAGCACAACATTATTTGCCAAATCAACTTCAACGGAATAATCCGTCAGTTCCCTGCCGAAACGAGCCGTTTCCTCCGGTGAAATATCGGCTGTAATCATAACGTCAATATCGGATTCTTCATCATAATCCCCGCGGGCGTACGAACCGTAAAGGATAACCGAGCCGAGTCTGTCACCGAAAAGCGACTTCGCTTTTTTTACAACGTCCGACATTACCGCGGACAATCGATTTTCAGTGCGCATGCCGACACTTCCTTTACCTCATTTTTTATGTTTACGATTATATTATATACGAAAAAATTGATATTTTCAATATCCTCACCGCAGACGAAAAAACATTTTTCAGTCTCTTTATTTTGGGGAATTCATATCCGGCTGATAGCCGTTTTTTTTGTATAAAGTTTGAACCGTACCGTTTTCGCTTTTTGCCTTATATAAAACGGTAACGACGGTCTGATTTTCAAAATAATCCGTGACATCCTTTTTAAACGCTGATTTACAATAGTATCTGCCCGTTCGGTCGTCAAAGAAAATAAAATAAATATCGTCCGTTATCTTGCTTTTTACAACATACTTCGCATTTATTTTACTGTATCCTCTGACCTTTGAATTACTAAAACGAGCTATGGTAAAATCGTTTTCCAAAATGTACTGCAAATTTATTACAGCGTTCAGTCTGCCGGAGATTTTGTCCCAATTTTTGCTTTTTTCTATTTTTTTATCATCGATTCGACCGCTCAGAACAGCCGAAACAAGCCTGCTGCCGTAAAATTCCGACTTTCTTATTCCGAAATCGACATCATTTGCATACTGCATACCCGCAATATGAGGAAAATCGAAATCGGAAAACGACAGTCTGACAGTATCGACCGATCCCTTTTTCGCAACATGAAAAATATATTCTTTGTTCTGCAAAGCAGCCCAAACTGCGGCAGCATCCGATAATAACCCCATAATCAAAAAATCCCGTAAAAAAAGAGATTCCGCACAAAACGGAATCTCCGATTAGACATTTTCATTCGGCACAAGCCTAAGTCAGTCTGTGGAAACTGTCTGAAACCCTCGTTCAAAGCTCCGCAAACGTACGGAAAACTGACCCCGCCGTTTGTTTCAACACCGCGATAACAATCCTGTTGTTATCTTGCACTTACATTATAAGCGAATACGTTTTGTTTGTCAAGAAAAATCAAATAACTTGTCAACAATACGATATCGCTTACATTTATATTATATGCATAAATTTTAATTTGTTACATCAATTTCCTAAGTTTATCCGTTCTCGCGACGACAATAAGCCTTGAACCGGATGCGAGTTCGTCATTCGGGTCGATATCGATATTGACCTCTCCTTTATTTTTTACGGCTACGACATTTAACGAATATTTTTCCCTCAAACGAAGCTGAACGAGACTTTTTCCGACCCATTCTTTTTTAACCTCCAGTTCGACTACCGATACGTCGTCGGATATCTCCGCCATATCGATAAATCCCGCAGACATCAAATTTTTAGCAAGTCTTACGCCCGACTCATATTCGGGAATAAGAGCCTTGTCCGCGCCGGTTTTGAGCATGATTTTCCTGTGCATTTCGTCCTTACATTTAACAATGACCTCGCCCACGCCCGCATCCTTGCAGAGCATGGCAGTCATAACGCTCGCCTCAAAATTACCGCCCATGGCTATAACCGCAACGTCGATATTGGAAATTCCGAGCTTATCGAGAACGCCCGGGTCGGTGATATCCGCGCATTTGCACAGCGGAAGATACGCCGCTGCGTCCTCGACGGTTTCGGGATCCATATCGACGCACAGAACCTCCGCGCCGTTTCTGACAAGCTCGTCGGCAACCGCCCTGCCGTACCTGCCCAGCCCCAGAACGGCGTAATTTTTATGTAATTTCATAATCAACAACTCCAAAAATAGTACAATTTATAATACTAAATCCGTCAGGATTTGCATCGACACTTTTCACTCTTCATTCTTCACTATTCTCTATTCACTGCAATAATTTATCGAAACTGCAGTTCGATAAATTATTGTTATCCGACGCTTATTTCTTCTTCCGGATTCTTTACCGAATTCGAATTTTTCGTCCTGCCCGTAAGCGCGACCGCAAAAGAAACGGGGCCTACCCTGCCGAAATACATCGTCATTATAACTATAATCTTTCCCAAAACGGACAGCGTCGGCGTAAAGTCACGGCTGAGTCCGACCGTCGCCGCCGCGGAGACCGTCTCGTAAATAACATCTATCGGCTCCCCTGCGCTGACAAATGCGAGAAGAACGGCCGAAGCAAACGCCGTAATAAAAGAAAAACACGTAACGGCGGCCGCCTTTTTAATATACACATCGGCGATTTTGCGGTTAAAAACATCCGTCGAATTCTTATTTTTAATAACGGAAAACGCCGTCGACACGAGCACCGCCGCTGTGACCGTCTTGATTCCGCCCGCAGTTCCGACGGGCGAACCGCCTATAAACATCAATATAAGCGACAAAAACGACGACGACGGCGTTAAAGCTTTCTGATTTACCGTAAAAAATCCCGCCGTTCTCGTCGTAACCGACTGAAAAAACGAAGCCTGAATCTTGCCGAACAGCGAAAAATTGCCTATTGTCTCGGGATTATCGTATTCGAATATAAAGAATCCGAGCGCACCCGAAAAAATCAGAAAAGCAGTCGCAGTCAGCGCGATTTTGCTGTGAAGCGTAAGGCGGGAGAAAAATCTTCTGCGATTCTGCCCTCTCATTATTTTAAAAACCCTTATAAAATCCCACCATACGACGTAGCCGATTCCGCCGAACACGATAAGCAGGCACGTTGTCAGATTGACGAGCGGATTGAGCGCGTAACGGCTCAGACTGTCCGGGGCGATAATATCGATACCCGCGTTGCAGAACGCCGAAACCGAATTAAAAACAGCGATCCATATTCCTTTTAATCCGAAATCGCGGACAAATACCGGCATGTACATAAGCGCGCCGACGCCCTCGACGAGAAACGTGCCGTACACGACTTTTTTTACAAAAGCGGAAAGCCCGGAGAGCGTGTTTAAATTAAACGCCTCGCTGATTCTGATATGTTCACTCAGTCCCGCTTTGCGGTGCGCCGCGGACATAAACCACGACACAACGCCGACCACGCCGAGACCCCCTATTTGAATTAAAATAAGGATAACAACGTGACCGAACGTGCTCCACGTCGAAAACGTCGGAACCGTGACAAGTCCTGTAACACACGAAGCGGTCGCCGCAGTGAAAAGCGCGTCGATATATTTAACCCTTACTCCGTCGGCGGAGCTTATCGGCATGGATAAAAGTACGCTTCCGATTATAATTATTATAAAAAATCCTATCAATATATATTGCGTCGGACGAATGTTTATCTTTTTTCTTTTCATTATAAAAACCTCAAAGTAAATTATATCACTGTAAACAAAGTTTTTCATTATGTTTATCATGTAATATTATCTGAAAAACGCATTGCAAAATCAACATAAACAGTATATAATAAACATAAATTATCCGCGGGAGGTTTTTATATGGATTCCGAAAAAAACTTACGTCCGTTCGGCATGCGCGACAAAACAGGCTACGCGTTCGGCGACTTCGGATGCAACATGAGCTTTGCTTTTATCAACAGCTATCTCATGATTTTCTACGTAACGTGCATGAAAATCAAGCCCGAACATTTCGCGGTTCTCATTCTGCTCGGTAAAATATTCGACGCGATAAACGACCCGATAATCGGTTCGCTGTGCGACGCTTCCAAACCCGGCAAAAGCGGCAGCAAATTCAAGCCCTGGATTTTAAAGGCGAGTCCCCTGCTTCTGATTTCGAGCATTTTAATGTTCATTTACGTTCCGAATGCGCCGTATTGGGTAAAAATCGTAATGTGCCTCGGTCTTTACTGCATATGGAGCGTAGCGTACACGAGCGTAAACGTTCCGTACGGCTCGATGCAGTCGTGCATCACGTCCGACCCCGCCGGCAGAAGCGATCTGTCGACATGGCGAAGCATAGGCGCAATGGCGGCGCAGATTCCGATTATGATAATCCTCCCGCTTATCGCTTATGACGACAACGACAATCCGCGCGGAAACATATTTATAATATTCGCAGCGGTAATGGGTCTTCTCGGTCTTATAGCGTTCCAATTGCTTTGCAGAATGACGACCGAACGCACCGCGGGCGCAAGCTCACAAAATCAGAAAGTCAACTACTTAAAAACTCTCAAGGCGTTTTTACAGAATAAACACATGCTCGGCGTAACGATTTCTACCGTCTCGTACATCGCGCTGATGATGACGGTCACGACGAGTATGCCGTACGTATTCATGTGCTATTTCAGAAATACCGACCTCATTACGGTTGCGACAATGCTCGCGGGCTGTCCCGTCGCGATAGGAATTCTGTTAGCAAAGCCCGCGCTTAAAAAATTCACGAAAAAACAGCTCTGCACATACCCGTTTTTGCTCTCGGCAGCCGCTTCGGGTATCGCGGCGTTTATTAAAATTAAAAATCCGTTTATATGGATAGCTCTCGTCGCCGTCGCAATGTTCGGCGCGGCGTTCTACATGACTCTGATGTGGGCTCTCGTCGCAGACTGTATTGACTATCAGGAGCACAAAACGGGCAGAAGAGAGGAAAGCTCTATCTACGCCACGTATTCGTTCTTCCGCAAGGCGGCGCAGGGCATAGGCGCGGCGGTCGTATCGTTCGCAATCGGCGCGACGGGTTACGACGAGACATTAGGCGCGCTCGAACAGGCCGCCGGCGTAGACGAAAAAATCTACTTCGTAACCGCGTTTCTGCCGTTCATCGGCGCACTGATAAGCCTTATAAGCATGCATTTCCTCTATAAGCTCGACGACAGCGCGCGCGGCGCAGACGAGGAAAAATACGGGGACGACCTTCTCGAATTCGAGAATAAATCTTACGGCTCGGAGGAAGAATCAAAATGAGAGAAATTATAAATATAAACAAGGACTGGCTGTTTTCAAAAACGGCAAAATCCGCGCCGGAAACGCTCCCCGTCGACTGGGAGCATATCGACCTGCCCCACACGTGGAACGGCATTGACGGACAGGACGGCGGAAACGACTACTACCGCGGAAAGTGCCGGTACGCAAAGAAGCTCACACGCGTCGAACTCGGTAACGGAGAGGTTAAATTCATACGTTTTGAAGCCGTAAATTCGAGCGCGGAAATATATTTCAACGGCAGAAAAATCTTCACGCACGACGGCGGATATTCCGCATTCTGCGTAAAGCTTGACGATATAAAGGATGAAAATATTCTCGCGGTTTCTGCTGACAATTCGCCCAACGACTTCGTCTATCCGCAGATGGCCGACTTTACGTTCTACGGCGGAATTTACAGGGACGTTAACATTATAAGCGTAAGCAAAGAGCATTTTGACCTCGAATACTACGGCGCGCCGGGCATTAAAATCATTCCGAAGATAAACGGGAATTCGGCTGAGGTAAACGCCGAGGCGTACGTAAAATCGGACAAGGACGCTCTTGTTAAATTTGTTATAACCGACACGGACGGCAATGAAATTTCGTCCGAGGAAACCAACGCGAAAAACGCGAAAACGTCGATTAAACTTGATAATATTCACCTCTGGAACGGCGTAAAGGACCCGTATTTATACACAATGAGCGCGTATCTTACCGTCGGCGGAGAGGTAAAGGACGTTGTTTCCTCGCGTTTCGGACTTAGAACGTACGAAATCGACCCGCAGAGAGGATTTATTTTAAACGGAAAAGAATACCCCCTGCGCGGAGTTTCACGTCATCAGGACAGACCGGGCATCGGCAATGCTCTGACCGAAAAGGAACACAGAGAGGACATGGATCTTATCTGCGAGGTCGGCGCAAACACGATAAGACTCGCGCACTATCAGCACAGCCAAACTTTTTATGATTTATGCGACGAACGCGGAATGGTCGTTTGGGCGGAAATACCTTATATTTCAAGGCATATGCCCAAGGGCGAAGCCAATACGGTTTCGCAGATGACGGAGCTTATATGCCAAAATATTAATCACCCGAGCATTGTCGTATGGGGACTTTCCAACGAGATAACGATGAACGGCGCGAACGACCCGTCGCTTCTTTCAAATCATAAAAAATTAAACGACCTCGCGCACAGGCTCGACCCGAGCAGAAAAACCGTAACCGCAGTTTTAAGCATGTGCGACCCCGACAGCGAGTACGCAAAAATCTCCGACGTCGTATCGTATAACCACTATTTCGGCTGGTACGGCGGAAAAACCGACATGTACGGCGCGTGGTTTGATAAGTTCCATAAGAAATACCCCGATAAGGCTGTCGGACTCAGCGAGTACGGATGCGAGGCTCTCAACTGGCACACGTCCGCTCCCGAGCAGGGCGATTATACGGAGGAGTATCAGGCTCTGTACCACGAGGACGTTATAAAACAGCTTGACGAACGTAAATGGATATGGGCGACGCACGTATGGAACATGTTTGACTTCGCCGCCGATGCCAGAAGCGAGGGCGGAGAAAACGGCATGAACCACAAGGGTCTCGTCACATTCGACAGAAAGTATAAAAAAGACGCGTTCTACGCATACAAGGCGTGGCTGTCAGACGAGCCGTTCGTCCACATCTGCGCAAAACGATATGTGAACAGAACCGAAGACGTAACGAAGGTAACCGTTTATACGAATCAGCCCGAGGTCGAATTATTCGCAGACGGCGAAAGTCTCGGCGTTCAGAAAAAGGGCAGATATCCGTTCTTTTATTATAATGTTAAAAACGAGGGCGAGACGAAGCTCACCGCAAAGGCGGGAGACTGCACCGACGAAAGCGTTATAAGAAAGGTCGAAAAGCCCGACGAGAGCTATATTCTCAAAGACGAAACGGCGGTCATAAACTGGTTTGAAATCGAGACCCCACCCGGATATATGAGCATAAACGACACTATCGGCGACATTCTTTCGACATTCAAGGGCAAGATTTTAGCCGTAAAAATCGCGCTCATGGTCAAAAATACGATAAAGAACAAAAAAGGCTCCACCGGAGGCATGGCGGACATGGCTGCCGGCATGAAGATAAACAAAAGCCTTATCGACATGGGCAAGAGCTTTACAGTCAAACGCGTGTGCATGATGGCGGGAGGTCTGTTTACAAAGGAGCAGATTCTCGAAATCAACGCGGGACTCAATAAGATTAAAAAGAAAAAAAAGAAATAAAAAATGCGCCGGGGATGATAAATCTTCGGCGCGGAATATTATAGATTATAAGCGGGTATTGACAAAACGGAATTTTACAGATATAATATAAGTACAAGGAGCTGTCCGATAGACGGTCTGCCCCTATTGGTTATGTTAAAATAACCGCCTTGGTGCAATTAAGGGCGGTTATTTTTTATGAGCAAATAAAGCATAATATAATTTCATTATTATTTCATTTGAAACGCAAACAAATCATGTAGGGGAAGACATTGTCTTCCCGGGGTAAAGGCTCGAATTTTTAAATATATTTTTGCTGACGGAAACACGCAGATTTCATCTTGCCGACGCAATGTTATCACACATAAAACCGCAAGTCTCATGCTGACTTTTTTATTTTAGCACGTATTTTCTTTTTTGTAAACAGCTAATTCGACAAAAAAAACACCCACGGGCGGGTGTTGACAAAATTCGGTGTTTCGAGTATAATATAAATACAAGGAGCTGTCCGATAGACGGTCTGCCCCTTATGTGATGTTAAATAACCGTCACTTTTAGAGCGAGTGGGCGGTTATTTTTTTAAAATCATATACAGAACTATAAGAATAAGTAATAATAAAACTAAAATTACTATTGTTTCTGTCATAATCTTTTCACCCTCCTTTCCTTGTGAAAAGAGGGCGAACACCCTCTTTCTTAAAAAAGATGAAAAGGGCAAACCGCCTACCGTTTATAGACAACTCCAGGGTCAGCTTATTGCCGACCCTGTTATTTTAACACATATTTTCTTTTTTGTAAACAGCTAATTCGACAAAAAAACACCCATGGGCGGGTGTTGACAAATTACGGCGTCTTGAGTATAATATAAATACAAGGGGCTGTCCGATAGACGGTTTGCACCTTGACTGATTATTTAAAATAACCGCCGCGGATTGCAATATGGGCGGTTATTTTTTTATGAGCAAATAAAGCATAATATAATTTCATTATTATTTCATTTGAAACGCAAACAAATCATGTAGGGGAAGACATTGTCTTCCCGGGGTAAAGGCTCGAATTTTTAAATATATTTTTGCTGACGGAAACACGCAGATTTCATCTTGCCGACGCAATGTTATCACACATAAAACCGCAAGTCTCATGCTGACTTTTTTACTTTAACACATATTTTCTTTTTTGTAAACCCATTTTTCGACAAATACCGCCCGCATGAGATTCGTTTCTGCATGCGGGCGGTATTTATCTGTTTATTATTCAATAATTTTATCGATGCTAAGTTTTACTTATCAGCGTTATTCGTCCGTTGTCCGACACCGAGTATCTGTACGTATACGAGCTGGCAACATAACCCCTGCTGTTGACGTACTTAAATCGGACGCTAACCGCTCCCTCGCCGATGGATTTTAATATAAAGTACTGTTTTCCGTCCTTCGTGTCGTCGGAGAACAGTGTAAGATTCTGCTTATAATACGAGTCCGAAAGCGTCATAACGCCCTGTCTGTCAAACGAGCACTCCCACGAATAGCCCGAGGACGGGTTTGCGTACAGCGAAACCGTGACCGTATTCTGTTTAACGCCGAGCAAAGCCGTGAACGCGGCGATTATGGCGGCAAATCTCTGCAGCCATCTGAAAAGCATGGACATCGGTTAAGCCTCCCGAACAACTCTTTCTTGTTTAAAATTGTATCATTTTATGAACAAAAAGTCAAACTTTTTTTAAAAAAATTTAATATTTTAATCAATTTTCGACGTTTTCGACTCATCTTATGCTTATTTTACATATAATTCTTTATGAATCTTTATTAAAAGTTATTTACATTTATTTTTAAATAGTTTATAATGAATGTGTATTACTACGCCCCGGGCTGTTCTGCGAAGCATGAATAATTACGTCTGTACGATTGTAACGATTCATCCGGCACAGAACACGCATATTCGGGGTATCAGGAGGTCAACTTATGTCAGCACCGACGTCAAAATCAAAACTGCCGTCAAAAATTATCGCGCTCATACTGAGCCTGATGATGATTCTGACGGCAATGCCCCTGTCGTTTATCGCTTCGGCGGACAACGAGGCGGGCGTGCTTACGCTGCCTTCGATCTCCGACGTACATTACGTCGCGGATTTCAACAGAGGCAACTACAATGACGCTTACATGTCATGGGCGCATGCCAACAACAAGCATGCAAAACAGATGGATTCACTGCTTGACTCCGCCCTTGCCGCGGTAGAGGAGCACGCAAAGAAAAACGGTATGAAATATCTGCTTCTTGCGGGCGACCTTTCGGCAAACGGCGAACTTGCGAACCATGAGGCTCTCGCAAAACGTCTCGAGCAGTTCGAAAAGGACACGGGTATTCAGGTTATCGTTACAAACGGCAACCATGATATCAACAACTCCGACGCGTCCACATTCATGAACGGCAAGGAAGAGACGACGATGAAGACCACGCCGGAGCTCTTCAAGCAGACTTATAAAAATCTCGGCTGGGATATCGCGTACCATACCTTCCGTCCCTCAACGGGCAAGGCGGGTATGCTCTCCTACTCCGTTAAACTCGACGGCGGTTACAGACTTATCGTCATGGACGCCGGCAAGTATTCTAAGGACAATACCGAGAACAAGAAAGACGAGCATGAGACCGGCGGTAACATTACCGACGAGCTTATGAACTGGATTCTTGCAGAGTGCGCCGACGCAAAGGCAAGCGGTGAGACCGTTATCGGCATGACCCACTGGGATTTAAGCCCTCAGTCATACTTCCAGGGTTACGTTCTTCAGGGATTCGTAATGGACAAATGGGAGCAGGTATCGGAAACACTCGCAGACGCGGGCATGCACTGGGTATTCACCGGCCACTCGCACTGCAGTGATATCTCCTCGACATACTCCGACGGCGGAGAGGCGATTTACTCGATAATGACGTGCAGTCTCGTCGAGTTCCCCCACACGTTCAGAGAGACAACGTTCACAAAGAGCGGTAACAGCGTAAAAGCCGATTTCAACGTATATGACGCAGACTGCGTCAAACCCATAACCGATTCCGACGGCAAAACATACGCCGTTCCCTACAGGGAGAGCGCGTCGCTTTACGACCAGTATTATGACCTTGACCTTGCTCAGTACATTACGAATATCGTAATGCGCCTGATAAACGAGAAAGTTGTTCCCGGAATAAAGGAAGACGGCAGTCTCATCGACTACATTCAGAAGTCGTTTAACCTTGACCTTGAGTCAAAACTCAACGACCTTATCGGCGGGGGTATTACAATCGCCGGTATCGCCGTATTCAACGGCAAAAACATAATGAACCTCGTAAAGGATATTTCGACGCAGCTTGAGAAAAATTATCTCAAGGACACGACGAAATTAAGAGATATCGTTTACAATGCAGTTACCGCTCTGCTCAACGAGCCGATTTCCGAAGAGACGAGCAATAAGTTTGCTTCGAAATACGGTTTCGGCAGCGGAAACAAGGCGGGTACGCTCGGCGACGCGGCAAAGAACGTTCTCGTTTACATGTATGAAGGAAATGAGGACATCTCCGACGACGATTTCATGCTCGACGTACTCGCACAGTGCGACGACGGAAGCCTTACCGATAAACTTATCGATATAATACTTAAAGATCTGCTTCACGGCGTTATAATGGACGAGCTTCTTTCGAATATTGAAATCAATCTCGAAACCGTGCTCGGACTTGACAAATCCTCGACTCTCGGCGGATATTTCGACTACGCGGTTTCGGGCGTTCTCGGAATTCTCGGTTCGGACAAATCGGCGATGGGCATTATCAATATGCTCCTTAAAAAGGGTATCGTCAAGCAGTACGGATATTCGGTCGATGAGATTATAGAAAATCTCAGAAGCACATATATAGATCAGCCCAGAAAGAGAAGCATAGGCTGGTCGCTTAAGAACATCATCGGCTCCATGGTAACCGACGAAGTTCCTCAGAAAAACGGCGATAACAACGTTTCGTATACTTATTCGGGTCCCGTTGCTGTTTCGGCAACGAGCGAAAATATGAGAAAGCCCTCCGAGGTTACCGTAACGTTCGGCACGGACACCAAAACGACCGCAAACATCAACTGGTATACGAAGTATTCCGTAAAGGGAACCGATATTGAAATTTATGAAAAGGGCGAATCCGAACCCGTATTCTCCGGCAGGAACTACGTTGACGACGGCATAGACGCTCAGAAGATTACAACGGAAACTACCAGAACATTCCCCGGAGTCGATGTCGGAGTGTTCGGAATATTCGACCACGAACTCACGACTCAGAGACATACTGTTAAGCTCTCCGGACTCAAACCCGGCGCAACATATTACTACAGAGTCGGCGACGCTTCACTCGGCTGGTGGAGCGAGACCGGAACCATATCGACCGCTGACGGAAGCGATAAGGTAACGTTCATCCACACCACCGACCCCCAGGCTTCAAGCCCCGACGAGTATCAGGACTGGTACAGCACTCTTGAACTTGCAAGCAGAGCGGCAGACTACGACTTCATTCTCAACACCGGCGACATCGTCGACCACGGCAACAACCTGAAGCAGTGGCAGTGGGCTCTCGACGGCAAGGCAAGCGAGACGATTATGAATACGTTCTTCGCTCCCGCGTCGGGCAACCATGAGGGTTACGGTCAGAACGCGACGGTTACGAATTTCTATATAGATAACGCGCCCGAACAGGACACTACGACCGGCGTTTATTATTCATTCGATTATAATAATATTCACGTCGCGGTTCTCAACACAAACGACCTCAACGATAAGGACGCTCTCACCGATACTCAGATTGAATGGCTTAAGAAGGATATGAATTCATCCTCGGCACAGTGGAAATTCGTATCGATTCACAAGGGCGTATACACCAACGGTACGCACTATCACGACGACGACGTTACGGCTATCAGAGGTCAGCTCAAGACGCTCATGCCCGAACTCAAAATCGACATGGTATTCGAGGGACACGACCACGTTTATTTAAGAACAAACGCTCTTAACAATAACGAAATCGCAAGTAACGGCTACTCCGGAACAACTATTTACAACGACGAAGCGTACAAGACTATGGAAGACCCGACAGGAACCGTATACGTTATAAGCGGTACCGCGGGAAGCAAGCATTACCCCGACCTCGGCGACGGCGAATCCGGTAAGGAGTTCCCCACCGCAGAGAAGATTTACAAGACCGAAAAATCAATGTTTTCAAGAATAACCGTTGACGGCGATACGCTCTATTTCGACGCGTTCACAGCCGACGGCACGACGGTTAAGAACGTCGATTCGTTCGCAATTAAAAAGAGCGAACCGCAGTATCTCAAGGGCGACGTCAATCTCGACGGAAAGGTAACCGCCGAGGACGCGAGACTCGCATTAAGACACTCGGCAAAACTTGAAAATCTCACGGGACTTTCATTCAAAGCGGGCGACCTCAACGCAGACGGAATCATCGCCGCAGGCGAAGCCCGCACGATACTCAGAGTCGCGGCTAAACTTGAAAAATTCTGATAAAAGGAGAACGGCAAAATGAAAAAACATCTTAAAAAAATTCTCGCCGTCGTTCTCTGTTTCGCAATGATTCTTCCCCTCGCTCCCGCAGCGTTCGCGGCTGAGTATGAGAACGATTACGTCATAGCGGAATCCGACGGCACAAAGAACGTTAACAAAATCACAAAAGGTTTTTACAATGCTGTTGACAAGATTATTAAAGTTCTTGTAAAGGCGATAAACCTCCTCGTCCCCGCTCCCAAGTCGTGGGAGAGCTCGGATAACTATTCGTCCGACGGATTCATGGCGGGCAGTTCCGAATTTTTAAACGAACCCGCCGACGGCGCACAGTGGTCGCTTGGCTACGGCGAGGCTTCTCTTCTCGAGGGTCAGAACATCATGGACGGAAAACACTACGTCGCAGGTTCTCTCTCCGTTAAGGATAAGCTTGTTACAAGCGTGGCGGACGATCTTAAAGTCAGAACCATCGCTCTTGACGACGGAAGCTCAAGAGGAATCACCGTATTCGCAGTTATCGACGGCTACGGCATGTCACTTACCGACGTAAGAGGAATTCGTCTCTCTCTTGCGGATTACTGCAAGGAAATGAACATTACAAGTCTTAACATCTCCGTTCTTCATCAGCACAGCGCGGTAGATACTTTCGGCATGAACGGTCCTCTTCTCAAGGAACTTGGCAACGGATTCAGAAACATTTCGGGCAAGGCTCCCGTTAACGGACAAAATAAAGAATACATGGAGAACCTTTATAAGGTAACGGGCGATACCGTAAAGGCAGCCGTAGAATCCATGAAAACCGGCAAGCTCTACTATGCGGAGCTTGACATGACAGAGTATGTAAGAGATAAAAGACCTCCCTACGTTCTCGACACAAACTTCGACCGTTTCCGTTTCGTTCCCGACGACGGAAGTAAGGGCACCGTATTCTCAACCTCTCCCATACACTGCGTAGGATTCGGAGCGGGCGGAACCGACGTTACCGGCGACTATCCTTATTATATGGAACAGGCAATAAACGAGATGGGTTATAACTTCCTGCTCATCCTCGACGCAGAGCAGGGCACCTCTCAGATTCATCCCGAGACTTGCGACGGTCTTGACGGAGCGGAAGAACTCAAGGTTTACGGTGAAGTTCTTGCGGACGTTCTCATGCAGAACACGGACGAGAATGAAGTAGCTCCCCTTCTTAACATAAGAAATAAGGAAGTTAAATTCTCGATTGATAACCCGATTCTTACCTTCGCAGGCAAAATGGGACTTGTAACTAACAAGGTTCTCAACGACAACGGTAAACTTTCCGTCCTCTCCGAGATAGGATACATGGAGATAGGAAACGACCTCGCGGTTGCTCTCGTTCCCGGAGAGCTTGCGGCGGAAATCGCATACGGCGGATTCCTTACCGCCGAAACCTCATGGACGAACACCGACTGGACGAAACCCACGCTTCAGGAAATCACCGGCGACAGACACATGCTCGTATTCGGACTGATGAACGACCAGATAGGCTACATCATCCCCGGCAACGACTTCATGTCGGTAATTTATCCCGCAAACAAATCGCTCGAGCTCGTTTCGCTCGGTGATCAGGCAGCCGCACAGCTTACCGATTATTACTCTGAACTTGTCGCAGAGTGCAAATAAAATAAAAACGGAGGCAAATAAAAATGTGGACTGAGCTTATTCATCTGTTTATGCATATACTTATTCTCCTCATGCGTTTCGGAATCATCAACACCGACGAAATCGTTTCAAAACTCGGAGATTATGCAAACAGTCTTGATAAATAAATCATGAAAACTGCGGGGACTGCGGTAATCGCCGACAGTCCCCGTTCTCATTACCGATACTCTGTACTGAGGATAAAATAATTATAATAATATATGATAATACCCGATTTTACAAAAAACGAAGCAAACAAATCGCTGATGTACTTTTCGCTTGAAAATAAAAAGGCAAACGAACTCATGAACTCGCTCGAAAAATTCTACCCGGGATTTTCCGAAATGAAACCGGAGACAGTTGACGGCAAAAAATACATCTGCGTTCATATTGACTATACGGATTTTTAGGAGATATACATATGAAAATTATAAGATTTCTGGCGGCTGTTTTCACCGTTCTTTTCGCCGTTCCTTCCGTATTTGCCGAGGCAAAAAAAGAGATAAACGAAAACTACGAATATCAGAATGCGCATCTTCAGGCGCTCGAAGAATTCTATTCCGACTACACGCCCGCCGACGAAAACTCGTTCTGCGCATTCGACCTTAACGAGGCTTTAAATAACGGCGTTAAATTCAACGAGGTTTCGTTTATAGCGACTCACAACAGCTATGAACGTCAGGGATGCGACGCATATAAAAAGGTATATAACAAATTAAGCGGCCTCACATTCGGAATCGTGTCCGAATCGCGCCCCGAATTCGAAAACGAGAATCTGACCGACCAGTTTGAAGCCGGAATCAGAAGCGTCGAACTCGACGTTGAGACTAAGGACGAAAACGGGAACGTAAGTTTCGTCGTTTCACATAAACCCGGAGTCGAAATCCGCTCGACATGCTACGATTTTCAGAAGGCGCTGACGGAGATTAAAATGTGGTCTGACCATAACCCCGGTCATCTCCCGATTACGATTATAATAGAGCCGAAAAAGGACGTTCCGTTCTACTCGGGTCTTAAGAATTTCACAGTCGGCTATGCTCAGAAGCTCGACGAGGTTATAAAAGAGACGCTCGGCGATACGCTTCTGACGCCCGCGGACATGATGGAAAACTATGCGTCGTTTAAAGAGATGAGAGAAAACGACGGCTGGCTCACGCTTGAAGAAACGCTCGGCAAGGTAATGGTTCTGCTCCACGACACGACGATAACGGAGAAATACATCGCCCTGGACAAGAGTATTAAAACTCAGGCGATGTTCCCGATGCTCAGAGCCGACGACGCGGACAGAGACTGCGCCTCGTTCCTTCTTATTAATAAGGCAAACGACGCACTTCGGAATTCGCAGAAAATCATTTATGATAAAAAACTTATTGTCAGAACGAGAACCGACAATTTCTACACTAAGGAAAAGGACTGTGACAAAGACGCGGCGATTGAGAGCGGTGCAAATATAATTTCGACCGATCACCCCGTGTTTAACAACCCCGAACGCGAATACGATTACGCGGTGACGTTCGACGGCGGTTATACCGTCAAATTGAATACGAAATAATAACTAAACGGGACTTTGTGAAAACGAAGCCCCGTTTTTACTGCAAAAAAAAGCGTTGGCGGACACAGAGGCACTTGTAACAATTTGTAACCTCGGCGTAAGCACTTGTAACACACTTTTATAAAAATATATGTTATACTTATATTGAGAAAAGCGGTAAAACAATTTTTAAGGAGGTCAACGCCATGAAAAAAGTACTGTCGGTATTAATTGCATTTTTATGTTTTGCGGTTCTGTTTTCATCATGCGCGAACAAAACGGGCGAAGATATAACCGGCGAACCGTCGTCAGCCGAAGAAAAAAGCCTGCCGATGTTTACGGATTCACTGAAAATCGACCTCGGCAAAGCAAAGCTTTACTTCACGACCGACCATAAAAATTCGGTAAGCAGTGTAAGAAACGGTTTTACCATGCTCGGCGATTTCTGCGCGGACATTATCATTTCGTCATACATTGACGAGGGCGAGGAGTCGATTCAGCCCGACAACGTAAATTGGGGCGGTTACGATATAAAAAACGATGAACTTACAAAGTTTTTAAACAATGACTTACTTACCGCCGACTTTGTAAGCTCAGACAGCGTTATAATGAACGACACGGATTTATATGAATTCGTCACGCCCAAACACGACGAAAACAATAACAACAAATGCGTCCTCATATGCGCGTCTTATTCATACAGCGAATGCGTAAGCGTTCTGACGATTGACTATTCCTCGCCGACGAACATTAAAATGTCGAAACTGAACGACGAAGAATTCATTTACCTTGCAAATGATTTAATGAAATATAATGTTAAAACAAAGGAAAACGTTAAATTCGTAACGCCCGAAAACGGGGTTAAAATCGTAAACGTGTGCGCTTATAACAATTTAGTTTATATAATCTGCGACGTTTCGGGCAAAAAACAGCTGAGAATTTACGATTCGGACGGCAAATTACAGTCAACGGCAATGTTCCCCGACTCGTCGATTATATGCAATGAATTCAAGGTTTTCGCCGACTGCATGTTCATCGGGTATAACGATACCGCGATTTACAAACTCTCCGACGGCAAAATCACGCTTTTCGAAAAAGAACGAGACCCGGCGGAAATTTATCTTGTCCACGGTAATGCGAACGCGGTGAATACGAAAAACTGTCCGTATGTCATTTTCATGAAAAAATACACAACGTCAAACGGTGTCGAGAAGGAATACAAACTTATCAATCTGTTTAACGATAAGGTTTACGACATTTCATTCACCCCCGAGGAAGGCGAATTTACGGTTGTTTCAAACATTGTAACCGACGAATACGGAAACCTGATTGTTGAGATGCAATCAACCGACGATAACGGCGAAACCGCCCCCGACTGCAAATATTATAAGGTCGATGCAACGGCGATAAAATTAACATTGGGAAATCAGCAGTAATTTACTGCATAAATTGTTTTTAAGGAATGAACAAATTATGTAGGGGAAGACATTGTCTTCCCGGGGTAAAGGCAGAAATTTTTAATTATGATTTTGCCTTCGGAAACCCGCAGATTTCATATTGCTGACGCAATTTTATTATTGATAAAACCATAAATCTCATGCGGGAAGACAATGTCTTCCCCTACAAAAAGAATGTTTACGCTTTGTAATATCTGCACGCGAAACGGCAGGCTGTACTTCATTTACAGCCCGCCGTTTTTATTTTGCAATTATTATATTTTCAAAAAATTAACCGTTTATTGAACTTGCCAGTCTCGCCGTAAATCTCAAAACGCTTCTCGCTTCCTTTGCGGTGACTTTCGTGTCCGAATTTATATCCGCCGCGTATGAGGTTACTTCATCCGCCGAATCGAGTTTTGCAGCAATTCGCAGTATAAGTCTCGCGTCCGCCGCGGTTATCTTGCCGTCAAAATTCACATCGCCCTTAATTATGACCGTATATTCGACATTATTATATGTAAACTTGAGTCCCGTCGGTATCGTAAGAGTATCGCCTATCGGAAGGTCGGTATTTTTAAACATCAGCTTAAACTCGGAACCGGTGATTCCCGACGTCTTACCGCTCACGGCGATTATATACGATTTACTGACCGTAACTCCGGAATCGGGATTCGGAACAATGCCGTTCGTGCCGTCGGTTGTCGGCTCGGGATTCGGCGATGTCGTCGGTTTATCGTCCGGGGAGGTCGTGGGTTCTGTAACGGGAGGCTTCGTTGCAGGCGCTGTTGTCGGCTCTGTTACGGGAGGCTTGGTTGTCGGTTCCGTTACGGGAGGTTTGGTTGTCGGCTCGGTTACGGGAGGAACGGGATTATCGCCGTGCGAAGAGGATAAAACGTATCCGCAGTTTATGCACGTTTTTCTCGTCATCGACGCGCTGTGCGCAGAAGCGGGGATTTCCTCTGTTACAAAGTCGTGCTTCGAACAGTTCGAACCCGAAACGAACGTAATTTCATTCGTATTTGCGTAAGTTTCGCCGACTGTTCCAGTATTGCCGTATATCGTAAAGCCGTCAATTGTTTTCAATCCGGCAAACATATCCTCGGGGTCAATGGGACTCCAGCCGAGCGCGTTGGTTCCTATATATTTAACAGAATCGGGAACGGTAACGCCCTTGCCGTAACCATATGTGAAGAACGCGCCCTCGTCAAGAACAACAAGCCCGTCGTTTAAGTGAACGGCCTTAATATTCGGCGCGGAGAATGCGTTATTGCCGACAAAGCGGACGGAATCGGAGAGATCTATGCTCTCGCACGCGCTCTCGTTAAACGCTTCCTGTCCTATATATTCGGCTCCGCCGAGGACGATATATTTTAAATTTTTGCATAGCGCAAAAGCCGAAGCGTCAACGCGTTTACAGCTTGCCGGGAGAATAACGCCGACTATTCCGAGCTGTTCTTTAAACGTGTTAAGCTCTGTCTGACCGTCGCAGAAATATTCGGAGACGCTGACGGTGCCTGGTTTGAGCGAAACAACCGTATTGCTCGGCGCGTCGCCTTTGTACGCGTACGCAACCTTGCCGAAATACACAACGCCGTCGGACTGCGAGTTAAACCACGCGGTGTTTTGAAACGCAAGCGATTTTACCCTCGTTACGTTTTCGGTAAGCGAACCGAAATCGGTGAGCGACGTACAGTCGGAGAAACACGAATCGCCTATAAATCTAACGTTTTTACCTCCCTTAATACTCTTTAAGTTCGTACAGTTCGAAAATGCGTTCTGTCCGAGAACCATTACGGAGTCGGGAATCGTAATGCTCATAAGGGAGTTAAGATTCGCCAGTGCGCCGTTCTCGATTATTCTGACGTTCTTAAGGTCAACCGATACCGTATCGGACTGCCCTCCGTTTCCGAATATTCCGCCGCCGCGCAGTTCAAGCGTATCGTCGGGCAGAACGACGTTTTTTGTTTTGCCGAAGCATACGTCCTTTAAAACGACGTTACCCTCGGGCAGTTTTGATATTTTAACATTCTGACAGCTTGCAAAACAGCTTTCGCCGAGCTTTGCACGGGCGGGAAGCGTTATGTTTTCAAGTTTCTGCATGCCCTGAATGTTTATATAATCGACGCTCTCGGGAATTTTCAGATTTTTAATATTACAGTAATATCCCGCATCCTCTATCGTAATCGATTTAAGAGTGTCGGGAAGAATAAGCTCGTCAACATCCTGTAAATCATTTTCGATAAAAACAGTCTTTGTACCGGCGCGGACGGTAAGCTTCGACGGATATGCGTTATACTTCGGTCTGCCGATATAGACGGAGCCGACATACATATCTTCATCGTCGGAACGGTCATACAGCCATTTTGTCTCGGAAAAACAACTCGTCTCGGCTTCAATCAGAGAATCGGGAAACGATATTTTTTCGAGATTTGCGCAATTGTTAAAAGCGCAGTCCTCCAAAACCGTCAAGCCCTCGGGAAGATTGATACTCGTAAGAGCTTCACAGTCACTGAACGCGCTGTTGTTTATCCGTTTTAATCCTTTATTAAGCGTAACGGATTTCAACGCCGAACAATCGCAGAATCCGTTATCGTCTATAACTTCAACGCTTGACGGAATAACAACGCTTTCGAGCGTGCCGGTTTCATAAAACGCATATTGTCCTATCTCTTTTACACTCTGCGGAATCGTAACGCCCGTGATTTCACTGCCGTAAAACGCCCTGGGTGCGATTGTCTTAACGGAATCCGGGATAAGGGGAGTTTTGCTCTCGCCCTTGTAAGCAAGCAGCTGATTCTGCCAGACGAAAAAGTCGGACGAATTATCATCGTAAAGCCATTCGTTATAAAGAGATGACAAAAAACCGGCAAATTCATCGCCGTACATCAGCGAGCCGAACGCACCGCCGTGCACAAAAGTATTATTACCCTTAAATGTTACGTCGGAAAGATTCGTACAGCCGTAAAACGCACCGCGTTCTATATCCGTAACGCTCGCGGGAATTTCTATTTTCAGAAGCTCCATGTTTTTTCCGAACGCATTTTTGCCGATGGTTTTAAGTCCCTCGGGCAGAACGATCTCCCGAAGAGGCGAAAACCTTGATGTCGCCCAGTCTGTCGGCTGATAAAAAGCTTCGTCGGAAATATATGTTACCGTATTCGGCAGAATAATCTTTTGCACAAACTCATTCGGATAGGAAGAATCCTCATAGGTATGAAAGCTTTTAATTCCGACTACGGTGTAACCGTCGATCTTCGACGGAACCGTGACCTCTTTAAGATAACCCGAATATGACGTTATCTCAATTTCATTTTCGGAAACGAACGCGTACGTATAGCCGAACGCATCGTCGCTCGGATTCTTTTCCTCACCGAGAAAAGCCCCCGCGGGAGATGAAACCGCAAAAACAAGCGTTAATGCAAGAAATACACAAAGAACGGATATGATTCGTTTTTTCATGTTTACTCCTCCGAATTATTATTATGATTAATTATATAATACAATAATTGTGCACCACTGTCAATTAAATTTAACACTTCACCGGATTTTTATTAAAAAAGTCGTTAAAAATATAAAAAAGGAGCCGTAAAAACTCGTTTTACAGCTCCTGATTTACTTAACCGGAATAGGAAAAAAGAATTTTATAATTTACATGCAATGACAAATCCCTCATAATTTGCATCGACACTATTCACTCTTCACTCGTGCCGTTACAGCCTGCATTCCGGGGATAGGAAAAAATGTTCGGAATGAATCAACCGAACCTCAGGCGCCGTCCAAAACGGCGCTTGAGGCTTGCCCGACGGCGTACAAAAGTACTCCGAG